>ODAI010638198.1_pt1 | contig 34689 bp, 25 predicted proteins | sample 1539321 | NCBI WGS metagenome assembly ODAI01 (sample SAMN02144231, study PRJEB22623) | gut metagenome | biome: sheep rumen | host: Ovis aries | place: New Zealand
CGTCGGGACGTGGCGCAGTTTGGTAGCGCGCCTGCTTTGGGAGCAGGATGTCGCAGGTTCGAATCCTGTCGTCCCGACCATTTCAGCTTGTGTTATCCTGTCGTCTTGACAATGATAACGCATCAATGGGGTACAATTGACCCCACGCAAACGCGGGTGTAGTTCAATGGTAGAACCGGAGCCTTCCAAGCTCCTGACGCGGGTTCGATTCCCGTCACCCGCTCCAATTTCCCGAACGCCGCAAGGCGTTTTTTTACAGGAGGCAGGCATGACCGAGTCAGAGCGCATGACCGAGCCAGAGCGGGAAACAGACGACGAGGCAGGACGCCCTCGCATAGAAGGCGCCGTCGGACTGGGCGTCGACATTGTCGAAATCGAGCGCATGGCCGCGATCCTCGAGCGCACCGAATCGTTTGCCCGCAGGGTCTTCTCGGAAGACGAGCGCGCCTACTGCGATTCGAAGGCAAACCCGGCAGCGCACTACGCCACGCGATTCGCGGCCAAAGAGGCAGTGGTCAAGGCGCTGGGCACGGGGTTTTCTCAAGGCATCGGCGTGCGCGACATCGAAGTGAAGCGCACGAAGGCGGGAAAGCCCTACATCGCGCTGACCGGCAAGGCTCGTGAAATCGCAGATGCGCAAGGCGTTCGCGACTTGTCGATCTCCCTTTCGTATACGCATACGGATGCGGTCGCCTGCGCCATGGCCGTCACGGAAGAGTCGCTGCGCGCATCCGAACGACGCAAGGACCCAATGGAAGAGCTGACGAAGCAATTCAAGGAGACACGGGGGATACTCGATGAACTCTAGCGAAATCAGGCACGTGGAACTGCCCTGGCCAGCCGAGAACACGAACAAGTACGCGCGCGGTAAGCTGACGGTCGTCGCCGGGAGCGCACGCTATTCGGGCGCCGCCGTGCTCGCAGCGCTTGCAAGCCAGCGCATGGGCGCCGGCTACACAGAAGTCGTGACCGATCCTGCGGCCGTGAACGTCGTACGCATCGCCTCCCCGTCCCTCGTCGTTCGCTCGACCGACGAGTGGAAGCCGGGCGAGCTCGCGCAAAGCATCGAAGGCAAGCCGTGCGCCGTCTGCGTCGGCCCGGGCTTCGCCCCCGACGACGAGAAAGCCGCCGAACTCGTGGCCCGCGTCTTGAAGAAGGCCCCCTGCCCCGTCGTCGTCGACGGCGGCGGGTTGGCTCGGCTCGCCACGAAAAAGAACCTGCAAACGCTTGCCGACCGCTTCGGCAACGGCCTCGCGACCGTGATTACGCCGCATGGCGGCGAAGCTGCCCGCTTGGCGAAATCGCTCGGCCTGCCCACGGGAAACCAGGAGCACCTCGCCGCCGCGCTCTCGCTCGCCACGCAGGCGATCGTCGTGCTCAAAGGGCCCGACACGTATATCTCGAACGGCAAGACGACCGAATGCATGAACGCGGGCACGGCCGCACTCGCGAAGGCGGGCACGGGCGACGTGCTTGCAGGAATGATAGCGTCCCTGCTCGCACAGGGAATGGACCCCTTCGACGCCGCCGCGCTCGGCGCGAGTCTCCACGCACTCGCCGGGACGGCTGCGGCAGAAGCCTACACGGAGATCTCGGTCGTCGCCGAAGACGTCATCGCCGCCATCCCCCAGGCCATCCGAACGTACCAAAGCGCATAGGGCGCTTCGCGCGCCCCGGATGCGCCCCGGATGCGCCCTGGATGCAAGCCGGACTCGGTCCGCATCCAACCCGCATCCGCCGCACGTCCGAAACGCACGCGCCCACCCATCCGGCCAGCAAGAAAGACTAGGAAACCCATGGACGAAACACTGAGCTTGTTCGACGACGACGCACGCGTGCGTATCGAGGCGCTCCGCGAGGAGATCGACCATCACATCTACCTGTACTACGTGAAAGACGCGCCGGAAATATCCGACGGCGCGTTCGACTCCCTCATGCGAGAGCTACGCGAACTCGAGAACGACCATCCCGAGTTCTTCGATCCAAACTCCCCCACCCAGCGCGTGGGCGGCGCGGTGGGCGACCAGTTCGCGCCCGTGCGCCACGAACGCCGGATGTACTCGCTCGACGACGCCATGAACATCGAGGAGCTCGACGCGTGGATGGACCGCGTCGTCGATGCGCTCGGCGAGCTTCCCGAACTCGTCTGCGAGCTCAAGATCGACGGTTCCGGCATAGCGCTCACCTACGAAGCCGGGGCCCTCGTGCGCGCGGCCACGCGCGGCGACGGGACGACGGGCGAGGACGTCACGGCAAACATCCGCACGATCAAGGACGTGCCCTTGCGCCTGCGCGCCGACGGCCTTGCGGGCGTCGTGCGCGACGGTTCGTTCGAAGTGCGCGGCGAAGTGTACATGCCGAAATCGAGCTTCGAGACGCTGAACGCCGCGGCGGAAGCGAACGGGAAACAGGGCTTCGCAAACCCCCGAAACGCCGCGGCGGGCAGCCTGCGCCAGAAAGACCCCAAGATCACGGCCGGTCGCGACCTTGCGACCTTCCTGTACGCCATCGCAGACGAGCAGGCCGTCGCCGCCGACGGCCAGGCGGAGCTGCTCGCCTGGCTCGGCGAGTGCGGCTTCCACGTCAACCCCGACGTGCAACGTTGCAAGACGCGCGAGGAAGTGCACGAGTTCTGCCAACGCGCGATCGAGCGACGCGACGACCTGCCCTACGAGATCGACGGCGTCGTGGTGAAGGTGAACTCGTTTTTGCAGCAAGCGTCCATGGGCTACACCGCCCGCGCACCGCGCTGGGCCATGGCGTTCAAGTTCCCACCCGAGGAGAAGGCGACGAAGCTCGTGGGCATCACGGTGCAGGTCGGACGCACCGGCGCGCTCACGCCGGTCGCCGAGCTCGAACCCGTTTCCGTCGCGGGCTCGACCGTCGCGCGCGCGACGTTGCACAACGAGGACGAAGTGCACCGTAAAGACGTGCGCGTGGGCGACACGGTCATAGTCCGCAAGGCCGGCGACGTAATCCCCGAGGTCCTCGGACCCGTGGAGTCGCTGCGCCCCGCCGATGCCGTCGTATGGAACATGCCGGCTGAGTGTCCGAGCTGCGGATCGCCCGTCATCCGAGAGGAGGGCGAGGTCGCCTACCGCTGCATTTCGATCGACTGCCCTGCGCAGGCACAGGAGCGCCTCGTGCATTGGGCGAGCCGCGGAGCCATGGACATCGACGGCATGGGCGACGAGATCGTGGGAAGGCTCGTGGAATCGGGCCGCGTGACCGATGTCGCCGACTATTACTCGCTCGACGAGGTTGAACTGTCGTTGCTCGATATGGGACGCGTCAACAAGGAAGGCAACCCCATCCGACTCGGCGAAACCGTGGCGAAGAAGCTTGTCGCCCAAATCGAGGAGAGCAAGACGCGCTCGTTCGCGCGTATGCTGTTCGGAATCGGCATGCGCCACGTGGGCAAGACCGTAGCCGAAGCGGTTGCCGCAGCGTTCCCGACGATGGACGCGCTCATGGCCGCAGACGAGGAGGCGCTCGCCGCCATCGAAGGCATCGGCCCGAAAATCGCCCACAGCATCTTCGTGTTCTTGCGCACCCCGCAAAACGTTCAAGTCATCGAGCGCCTGCGCAAGGCGGGCGTCAACATGGCCGACGAACCAGCAGGCGTCGGCGAACAGCTTCCCCAAACGCTCGCCGGACTGACGTTCGTGCTCACGGGAGCGCTCGTGCAATCGGGCATGACGCGCGACGAGGCGGGCGCGCGGCTCAAAGCGCGCGGGGCGAAGGTCTCGGGCAGCGTCTCGAAGAAGACGAGCTACGTCGTCGCCGGCGAAGCAGCCGGGTCGAAGTACGACAAGGCCGTGTCGCTCGGCGTCCCCGTGCTCGACGAGAGCCAATTGCTCGAGCTACTCGAGACAGGCGAGGTTCCCGCAACCGAATAACCTTCTACGGCTCGGACGAGGAGCACATCGTAAAAAAGGGGCGGAAGCGCGTGCTCGACGCTTCCGCCCCGTTCGTTGCTGCTCCGACGCGCGTGCCAGCCTTCCGCCAGCCCGCGGGCTTCGCGTGTCCTACCAGTGGCAGGACACGACGTCGCCCGGCTCGACGATGTCGTAGAGCTCGGCTGCCTTGTACGGCGGCAGGTTGACGCAACCGTGGCTGCCGTACCCGTCGGCGTACATGGTGCCGCCGAAGCCCGGCTGCCAGTCGGCGTCGTGGAGGCCGATTGCATTGCCCTCGAACGGCATCCAGTACGTGACGTACGACTCGTAGATCTTGACCCCGTTCTCGTAGCCGATCAGCTTCTCGGGGCTCTTCTTGCCGTTGATCGTCCAAACGCCCGGCACGGTATCGTGCTCGCCGTCGGGCTTGCCGCTGATGCACGCCGACTCCCAGATAATCGAGCCGTCGTCGCCGTAGAACCTGACGTACTGCTCCGACAGGTCGATGTCAATGTAGCGGTTGCCCCAGTCACGGGCGCCGACGCCGTTGTAGGCGACGGCTTGCTGCGTGAATGGAATGTCGATCGAGACGGCCTCGCCCGATTTGACGCCGTCGAGCATCGCGGTCTTGAGCGCCTCGGTGTCGACCTGCCAACCGTAAGTGCCGCCGGCGACCGTAATTTCCTTGCCGTCCTCGCGCATGTAGTTGCGCGACGTGCCGACCGTGTTGAACTCGCCGGCGACCCCGTTGAGCCACTCGTCGAGCTGCGTGTCGTCGAACTTCACCTTCAGCTCGTCGTCGATCGTCACGAACTGGGAAAGCTCGTCGCCGTCGATCGTCTTGGCATCCTCGCCGTTCAGGAGAAGCGTCAGCTTGGCCGTGACCATGCCCGTCGCGAGCTTCGCCGATTCGGCGAGCCGCTGGTCCGTGGAGAGCACGGTGGGCTGGATCAGCTCGGCAGACGTAAGCGTGATCTTGGGGTTCAGCGTCGAAACGGCTTCCTCGATCGCCGCCAGAACGGCCTTCTCGTCGTATTGCGTGCCGGCGACCTCTTTCTTCACCTTGAAGGTGTTCGTCTGCTCGTCGTAGGCGATCGTGGCGTTCGTGGGCGGCTCTGCCGTTTCGTTGAACTTCGCGATAGCCTCCTTCACCGCCGTCTCGTAGGCGCTCTTGTCGAACGCCACCTCGAAGCGATCGGTTTCGTCGTGCGCGCCCTCGATGAGAAGCACGGGCCACGTCCAAGAGTTCAGGTCGTCATGCATGCTCGCCGTGATGCCGTCGCCGTCGACGGAAAGCCCGATGCTGTCGCCCTCGATACGATGGGAAAAACCGCTGCCCACGACATCGAGCTTGTAGCCGTCCGCGGACTTCTCGAGCAACGAGGAAACCTCGTCTGTCGACTTGAGCGATGCGTCGATTTGGCCGATCGTCGTGGAAGGCGGGAACCAGTTCGAGAATACGAGGGCCCCTACCAGGTACGCGACGGCCAGAAGGCCGACGAGCACGCCGAAGGCGATGCCGAGCACTTTCCCGACGTGGTGCTTCTTGCGAAGCGGCACGTCGATGCCCGCGGCAACGTAGCCGGGCATGCCCCCGTCTTCCGACATTGCGGCGATCTGCGCAGGGGAAAGCACCGGCGCCGACGCGTCGTCCGTTTCGGCAGCCTGCGTCGACTCCGCCGCAACGGGCTCGATGAGCTCGGTCGGGGCATCGGCCGCAGACGCGTCGGGCACTGCAGGCGCCTTCGGAGTTGCGGGCGCCGTGGGCATCTTCGGCACGTTGGGAACGTGCGGCATGCCGATTCTAGCGGTGACCGCCGCCGAGGCGGCGCCTATTGCCGCGCGAGAATGGGCGCCGACGAGTTCAGCCGCCTCGTCCTCGTCCTCGTCTTCAGCCGATTCGAACTCGTCGGCATCCCGACCGCCGTCCTCGAGCTCTTCTGCGTCCAGGTCCTCTTCGGACGCTGCCTTTTTCGATTCTTCCGCATCTTCCTGTTGCGAGACGCGGGCATGTTTTCCATGAGATTTGAGCGTTGCCATAGCTGCGTTCTTGCCTCGTTTTTCACCCAATGTGGTCGTCTGAATTAAACAGATATTTTAACAACCGAAATACCAATTCAGACGCAGAAAACACCCGCTGGTTCATTTCGTCACTTTTCGCATACAAGGCCGTCATATTAGCCATTCGCGGCGCACGAGAGGCGCTATGGGCGTGGTATCATTCAACCACCCTGGAAACGCTGTAAGGAAACGCACCATGACGACTTATCTCGCCCATTACCGCTCGCCCGTATCGGCCGACGTGCGCGGCTCGGGCGTATTCGAATTCGACAGCGACGCCAGGGCGGGATCGAAGGAGAACCTTCACGATGCGCGAATGAAGATGCTCGAGACGTTCGGCAAGGACGCCGTTCCTTGGACAATCGAGCGCGTCGAGAAGAAGACGGCGAAAAGCGAGGCCCTCGACGGGCAGCTGAGCCTCGATTTCCGCCCGGAGAAGAAGCGCCGTCGCAGAAGAACGAAGGAGTACTGGTAGATGGAACGCCGCGAGAAGAAGCTCATCGCGAAGAACCGTCGCGCCCTCCACGAATACGAGATTCTGGAAACATACGAGGCGGGCATAGAGCTGACGGGCACCGAGGTGCGCTCGCTCAGGGAAAACAACTGCCAGCTGACCGATTGCTTCGCACTCGTGCGCGGCGGCGAAGTCTGGCTGCACAACGTGCACATCGCGCCGTACTCGAACGGCAACATCGCCAACGTCGACCCCGACCGCAAACGAAAGCTGCTCCTTCATCGTCGCGAGATTCGCGTTCTCGAGCAGAAGACGCGCGAGAAAGGGCTCGCACTGGTCCCCCTGTCGATGTACTTCAAGGAAAACGCGCTCGTGAAGGTCGAGCTGGCCGTCGCGCGCGGCAAGAAAACCTACGACAAGCGCCAGAGCATCGCGAAACGCGACGCGCAGCGGGACATCGACCGTGCCATGAAAGAACGTTACCGCCAATAGCGACAAGAGAGGATAACGGCAATGGCTGAAGAATTCGAGAGCGTCGAGCTCGAGTACTCCGAAGACGACGTGCTGTACTACCTCGTCGACGAGGACGACGTCGAGGTCGGCTTCGTCCTGATGGAGGACGGCGAGGAGGTCGAGTACTACTACGAGGGCTACGAAGCCGGCGACTACGAACGCGCGAAAGACGAAGATGTGCCGACGAAAACGAGCGAGAGCGAAGTAGAGTACGAAACCATCGAGCTCGAGGTTGCGGAAGACGACATCCTGTACCGCATCGTCGACGAAAACGACGTCGAGATCGGCTTCGTCCTGATGGAGGACGGCGAAGAAGTCGAGTACTACTACGACCAGCCCGAGGAGGACGCGCCCGGCGCCGACGGCGCCGCAAGCACGCCCGCCGCCAAAGATCCCGTTGCCGCCGACGAACCCGCCGAACCGCAGGAGCCCGAGAACCACGGCTACCTGTACAAGATGGCGTCGATTGCAGGGCACAAGGGGAACAAGGCGCGCAAGAAGGCCGAGGTGCAGCTCGACAAGGTGCGCGACCGCGCCGAAGTGCAGGTCGACAAGGCCTCTGCCGCCATCGAGGAGGGCGGCAAGAAGCTGAAGGCGAAAAAGGACGAGACCGACCTGGGCATCACGCGCGAAGACATCGCCGAGACGACGGCCGACCTGAACGCCATCGCGAAGGAAGGCGCCGAGACGGCAAAGGAGCTCAAAGAGGCCTACGACGACATCATGGACTCGTTCGGCTTCTTGATGCCGAAGAAGATAAAGCGCCGCCTGCCCTAGCGACTAACGAGAAATATGCAGCTCGAACCGGTGCGATGATCAAAAGGAAAATGGTGGAGCCGCGGAGAATCGAACTCCGGTCCATACCGAATCCCTGGTCAGGCTCTACAAGCTTATTCGATGATCGAGTTTAGGAGACGCGCTGCTCACCGACAGGCATCACGGCTCCGAGCCGGTTCGGTCTTAGCCTGCGTCATACCGACTACGTACGCAGGAGCGTTTCCCTAAGATGACATCGCACCCAGGGCGGGAAAGATCCTGGGATTGACGTGCCGACTTATGTTATGCGGCAAGGGCGAGTTGCCCAGTGTAGTTCTTTTTGCCAATTAATTTGACAGTACCCCTATTTAGCGTGGCGAGGAGACCACGACCTGCTCCTCACCTCAGACCCGCCATGTCGAAACCAGTCGGCCCCATGTGAAAAGCTGCCCTATTTCCCGTTGTCAAAGTGCGTAAGGCATTGTACCACGCCGACGATACGCCGCACGGCCGCACACAACTCGTCACCGTGCTGTTGATACTCCGCCGGCTGCACGGCATTCATCACCGTGTTGCTATCCGCCGTCGTCTACCCTTATCGGGCAAGCTTAAACCGCAACGTACGGGAGCGTCTATCCGCCTCGACGAGCCGCACGGCGATGCGCTTGCCCAGACGGTACTGCTTGCCGCTATCCGAACCCGTCAACGTATGGCGCACCGAGTCGAGCACGAAATACTCATGGCCCAAGTCGTCGATGTCCACCATGCCCTCCGCCGTGTTGTCCAGCTTGACGAACAGCCCGTATGCGGCAACGCCCGACACCATGGCGGAAAACGTCTTGCCCACCTGAACCTCCATGAGCTCGACGATCTTCGCCTCCTGGGACTCGCGCGCCGCCCGCTCGGCCACGCGCTCCATCTCGGAGGAATGCTCGGCAATCCAGCGGAGGCTCGTGACCTCCTGCCCGAACTTCTCGGGACGCCCGTTCAGTGCGGCCTTGAGCATCCGATGCACGACAAGGTCGGGATAACGCCTGATCGGGGACGTGAAATGGGCATACGCCTCGCTTGCGAGCGCATAATGGCCGTCGAGGTCGGGCGAATAGACGGCACGCTTCATCGATCGCAGGACGAGGGACGTGACCAGGGCGGCTTCGCCACGCCCCGCGCAAGCGTCGAGCACTTTCGCGATGGCGTACGGGTTACCTGCAACGAACGCGTCCGCGTCGACGCCCTCGAACCAGGCGAATTCCTGCAGCACGGGCAGCAGGCCCTCGAGGGTGTCATGCGAAGGCTTCTCGTGCACGCGGTACATGCAGGGGAAACCCGCATCGCGGAGAAAACGCGCCACAGCCTCGTTCGCCGCGATCATCGCCTCCTCGATGAGCTGGGTCGCGTCCGTGCGCTCGCGCAATACGATCTCGAGCGGCACCCCTTCCCCGTCGAGCCTCACCTTCGCCTCGACCGTGTCGAAATCAAGCCCGCCCGCCTGCTCGCGGAGCGCCATGCGCTTGCGCGCTATCCCGGAAAGCACGCGTACGCGACGGGCGATTTCGGCCGCGACGTCCGCACTTTCGCCATCGACGCACTCCTGCGCCTGGTCGTACGTCAGGCGCGCCTTCGATTCGATCAATGCGGGATACACGTCGACGCCGAGAACGCGCCCGTCTGCGGCCAGCATCATGTCGACCGTCATGGTGCGGCGCGTCTCGTTCGGCCGAAGCGAGCAGATGTCGTTCGACAGCTCCTCGGGCAGCATCGGCACGACCCGGTCGACCAGGTACACGCTCGTGGCGCGTTGCCGCGCGTCGAGGTCGATGGAACTCGCCCAGGGCACGTAATGGGACACGTCGGCTATATGCACGCCGAGCCGCCAAGCCGCGTTGCCGTCGACGGCGGCGTCAGCGGCAGCGTCAACAGCGCTTTCGACGGCATCGCGATTCCCACCGCCATCTCCGCCGACGGACTCGATGGACACCGCATCGTCGAAATCGCGTGCGTCTGCAGGGTCGATCGTGAATACGACCCTCTCGCGCAAATCGCGGTACCCCTGCGCAAGCGCGGCATCCTCGTCGACGACAGCCGCACGGGCCTCTGCGAGCGCCGCTTCGGAAAACGACGTCGCCAGGTTGTGCCGGGCGACGATGAGGTCGATGGGCACCCGTTCGTCGTCCTCGTCCCCGAGCACCTCAACGATCGTGCCCGTCGCCGCCTCCTTGCGGCTCGGATACGTCGTGATGGCGACGCGGACGATTGACCCGTTCTCGATTTCGGGGTGCTCTGAAAGCTGAGTGAATATGTCATAGGGAATGCGCGGGTCCTCGGGGATGACGACGCCGAAGGGCTCTGCGATCTCGAAACGGCCGACGATGTCGGCATGCGCGTGCTCGACGACGCGGACGATGCGCGCCTCGCGCTTGCGCGTTCCCTTCGCCGCCTGCGCGAGCGCCTTGCGGGAGCGCTCTTGGCGAGCGGGCGACACCTCGACGAGGTCCCCGTCGAACGCGCCGTTCATCTTGCCTTCGGGGATGAAGTACTCCCCTTCCGCCGTCTTGACGAACCCGTAGCCGCCACGGCGAACCGACAACGTGCCGCGTGGATAGGTATGCGCCGTCCGGCGCGTGTTCGAGCGCGAGCGTCCCATCGGCTACTCTTCGACGTACGATCCCGCTACTTCGATCGCGTATTCCTTCTGGGAATCCCCCTCGCCGGATGCGTCGAGCGCAACGTCGGGGACGACCCCGACATGGTCGATGGCGTGGCCTTCGGGCGTAAGGTAGTAAGCGGCCGTATAGCGCAGCGCTCCCCCGAACGAGAGCTGCGAGAGGACCTGCACCGAGCCCTTGCCGAGCGTCGTCGTGCCGACGACGGTTGCGCGCTGGCTTTCCTTCAGGGCCGCGGCGATGACCTCCGCAGCGGCTGCGGTGTTCTTGTTCGTGATGACGACGAGCTGCAGGTCCGTTATCGCCTGGCCCGTCGCGGGTTTCGCGGTCGTGCCGTCGACGGTTTGCACCTCGACCACGGTCCCGCTGCTCATGAACAGGCTCGCAACGCCGATGGCTTGCGTGAGGTAGCCGCCGGGGTTGTCGCGCAAGTCGAGCACGAGCGCACCCGCACCTTGCGATACGAGGTCGTTTATCGCCGACTGCACGAGCGACCCGGCGTTCGTCGTCAGCTGCTTCAACTTGATATAGCCGACCTTGCGCTCGTCGTCGTATTCCGTCGTGACGTTCACCTCGTTGTATTCCTTGCAGACGAGCGTCGTGGTGTACTCGGAGCCGCCGTCCGATTCGAGCGATTCGGGACGACGCCACGTGATGACGATCGATTCGCCCTCGGCTTGGCTGAGCTTGGCCGCCACCTCGCTCCTCGACCAGCTCTGCGAGTTGTCGCCGTTTATCGAGACGACGTAATCGCCTTCCATAACGCCCTCGAGCTGCGCCTCCGACCCTTCGAACACGTCGACGGCATATGCGTTTCCGCCGTATTCGGAGAACAGGACGCCTATGCCGGCGTAGGTCGCGTCGTCTGAGTTGAGCAGCGCCTGATAGCGGTCTTCGGAGTAGTAGCGCAAGTACGGGTCCTGTGCCGCATCCGCAAACGCGTCGAGCACGTTTTGGGTGACGTCCGAAAGCGCATAGGAGTCGAGGCTGTCGTTTGCCAGGATCTCCTCGACCTCGGCGACGCGCATCGACAGGGAATTGAAGACGTCTTTCTTCGCGGATTGGTCTGCTGTCGTCTTCGCATCCATGCCCGTCACGGACGTCGGAAAGCCAAGGGACTGGAGAAAGGCCGACTGGCCGCGGAGGGCGAACCCGCCTGCAAAGGCGATGCACAGAAGAACGACGAAGACGAGCGACTTCAGAATACGAGAATTGCGCGCACGCATTTTCCGCGTGCGCGCAGCCATTCGTTGATTATTGCTTCGCTCGCCCATGACCGGATGAGACGGAGCTCGTTAGACCTTCAGGTAACGGCGCATCGCCAAAGCCGATCCGACAAGACCGATGACGAGGCCGGCCGCCAGAAGAACGAGGTAGATGAACAGGAACGTGTTCATGCTGATCGTGATCGGCAAAAACGCGAGCGACGCCTGCAAGCGCGGCAACGCCAGGTTGCGAATGAGCTCGATGCAGCCAATAGCAAGTGCGGCGCCGATGATTGCGTGCAGCGCGCCTTCCATCAGGAAGGGCCCGCGAATGAAGCCGTTGCTCGCGCCGACGAGGCGCATGATCGCGATCTCCTTGCGGCGCGCCATGATGGCGAGGCGGATCGTGTTGTTGATGAAGACGAGCGCGATGAACACGAGCAGGACGATGAGCGCGAGGCCCAGGTAACGGATGTACTTGGTGACCGAGAACAGGCGCTCGACCGTACGCTGGCCGTATTTGAGCGAATCTGCGGGGTTCTTCTCGTCGCAGATCTTCTTGAACTCGTCGGATGCCTCGATCTGCTTCGCGACTTCCTCGACCTTCTGGGGATCGGAAAGCTCGATGTCGATCGACGCGGGCAGCGGGTTGCTCCCGAGCTCGTCGACGATGGACGCATTCGTGGACATCTCCTTGAACCGCTCGAGTGCCTGGTCCTTCGTGGTGAACGAAACGCTCGCCACGCCGTCGAGGCCCTTGATGTAATCCTGGGCGGCGGCGATATCCGCTTCCGCTGCCTTGTCGGCAACGTAGGCCGTGATCGAGACTTCGCTCTCGACCGACTTCACGATGTTCTCGATGACCGTCGCGCCCACGAGAAACGCGCCGATGATGAACAGCGACAGGAAGATCGTGACAATCGAGCCCAACGTCGTGGACAGGTTGCGCGCGAAACCCTGGATGGATTGCTTGAAGAAGTAAATGAGACTAGACATCGTAACCGTACACCCCCCTCTGCTGGTCGCGCGTCAGGCGGCCGCGGTCGAGCGCGATAACACGCCTGCGCATGTTGTCGACCATCTCGCGGTCGTGCGTAGCCACGAGGACCGTGGTGCCCGTGCGGTTAATGCGCTCGAGCAGGTCCATGATGCCACGCGACGTTTGCGGGTCGAGGTTGCCGGTCGGCTCGTCGCAGACGAGCAGCGGAGGCCTGTTGACGATGGCGCGCGCGATGGAGACGCGCTGCTGCTCGCCGCCCGAGAGCTGATCGGGAAGCTTGTCGAGCTTGTCCTGCAAGCCGACGAGGCGAAGGACCTCGGGCACCTGCGTGCGTATGACGTGGCGGTTCTTGCCGATTACCTCGAGGGCGAACGCGACGTTCTCGAAGACGGTCTTGTTCGGCAGGAGCTTGAAGTCCTGGAACACGCAACCGATGTTGCGGCGCAGGTAGGGCACGCGCCAGTTGCGCATCGAGCCCAGATCCTCGTCGGCGATGGTGATCGTGCCCGAACTCGGCTTGAGCTCGCGGATGACGAGACGCACGAGCGTCGACTTGCCCGATCCCGAATGACCTACGAGGAAGACGAACTCGCCCGGATAGATCTGAAGCGAGATGTCGTCGAGGGCAGGCCTGCTCGGCTGGGCCGGATAAACTTTGGATACGTGATCGAATGCGATAACGGGCTTACCTTGCTGAGGTATGTCTTCGACCTCGAGGGTCGGAAGCACCTCCGACAGACCGGAAGCCGTTCGCACCGACTGAGGCGGTACAGCGCGCTCTGTTTGCTGCAGCCCCTGATTGGTGGCTTCTGTCACAGAATGCTCCGTTCAATTAGTCGTTTACTGAGACTGATGTATTATACCAGCCTATTTCCTCGCGATTGCCCTCTTCACAGCATCGTCAATCGCGGCGGCGTCCAGGCCGAAGTAGGCGGAGAGCTCCTCGTAGCTGCCCGACTTGCCGAAGCAGTCGCGCACGCCGACGAACTCGACCGGGGCGGGATGGGCGGCGGCGAGCGCCTCGGCGACGGCCGAGCCGAGCCCGCCGATGACGGAGTGCTCCTCGCAGGTGACGCAGCAGCCGGTCTTGGCGACCGAGCCCGCGATGGTCCCGACGTCGAGGGGCTTCACGGAGAACGCGTCGATGACCTCGACGGATATGCCCTGCTCGGCGAGCGCGGCCGCGGCCTTCATGGCCTGCTCGACCTCGACGCCGCACGCCACGACCGTGGCGTCGGAGCCCTCGCGCAGCACGTAGGCGCGCCCGAGCTCGAGCTCGACGCCCTCCGCGTAGACGCACGGCACGCTCGCGCGGCCCATGCGCACGTAGACAGGGCCGGGCGTCGCCGCGGCGAGCCTGATGGCGGCGGCGGCCGCCGCGTAGTCGGCGGGCACGAGCACGCGCATGTTGGGCAGGCCCCTCATGAGGTTGATGTCCTCGAGCATCTGGTGGCTGCCGCCGTCGGGGCCGACCGATATGCCGGCGTGGGACGGCGCGACCTTGACGTCCAGGTTCGAGTAGCACACGGTGTTGCGAATCTGGTCGTAGGCCCGGCCCGTGCCGAACACGGCGAACGAGCCGGTGAACGCGACGTTGCCCGCCAGCGCGAGGCCGGCGGCGACGTCGATCATGTTCTGCTCGGCGATGCCGGCGTTGAAGTGGCGCGCGGCGTACTCGGGGCGGGCGGCGGCGAACTTGGCCGTGGTCGTCGAGCCCGACAGGTCGGCGTCGACCGCCACGACCGGCACGCCCTCGTCGGCGAGCTGGGCGAGCGTGACGCCGTAGGCCGCCCTCGTGGCCTTCTTCTGGGCCGCCTCTTCGGCGCTTGCGAGTTTAACCATGTTGGATGCCTCCTAGTCGTTCCCGAGGTCCGCCAGCGCGCGGGCGAGCTCGTCGGCGCCGGGCGCCTTGCCGTGCCAGCCGGCCTGGCCCTCCATGTACGAGACGCCCTTGCCCTTGACCGTGCGGGCCACGAGCACGCGCGGGCGCCCCGTGCGCGCGGCCTTCGCCTGCGAGAGCGCCTCGACGAGCCCGTCGACGTCGTGCCCGTCGACCTCGGAGGCCTCCCAGCCGAACGCCGCGAACTTCGCCGCGACGTCGCCGAGCGCGCACACCTCCTCGGTCCCGCCGTCGATCTGCAGCCCGTTGCGGTCGACGACCGCGACGAGGTTGTCCAGGCCGTTGTGGGCGGCGAACATGGCCGCCTCCCAGACCTGGCCCTCCTGGCACTCGCCGTCGCCGAGCAGGCAGAACACCGTCTGGCCGCCGCCGGCGAGCCTGAGCCCCGCGGCGAGCCCGCACGCGATGGAGAGCCCCTGGCCGAGCGAGCCGGTCGAGACCTCCACGCCGGGGACGAGGTTCATGTCGGGATGCCCCTGCAGGCGGGAGCCCAGCTTGCGCAGCGACATGAGCTCCTCGGTCGGGAAGTAGCCCGCGTGCGCGAGCGCCGCGTAGAGCGCGGGCGCCGCGTGCCCCTTGGCGAGGACGAAGCGGTCGCGGCCGGGCCAGGCGGGGTCCGCGGGGTCGTGCTCCATCGCGCCGCCGAAGTACAGCGCCGTGAGGATGTCCGCGCACGACAGCGACCCCCCGGGGTGGCCGCTCCCGGCCTCCGCGATGGACTTGACGATGTCTATCCGCAGGTCGTTGGCAATTTTTGTCAGCTTTTCGGAACCCATGGCGCACCTTTCTCTCTTGCGCGCCCATTGTACAACGGCGCAATCTTTCGATTGGTCTAGGGGGTTTCAGATGGCCGATAAAGCTATGAAACCCCATAAGACGCGATGCGCGAGGTTACAAGCTGTTCAAATCGACGAACACGAAGGTGGACGTGGCGTCCTACTGAGAGGCCTTCCACTTGTGGTACCCGATGACGAACTCGTCGATTTCACCTGCGAGCACGGCGTCGACGTTGCCCGTCTCCACGCCGCTGCGCAAGTCTTTCACCAGTTGATACGGGTACAAAACGTAATTGCGGATCTGGCTGCCGAACGAGTTTTCCATACGCTCGCCGCGTAGCTCGTCGATTTCGGCTTGGCGCTTCTGCTCCTCGAGCTCGTACAGCTTCGATTTCAGCACCCTGAACGCCGCCTCCTTGTTCTGGAGCTGCGACTTCTGGTTCTGGCACGTTACGACAATGCCCGTGGGCACATGCGTCAGGCGCACCGCCGAATCGGTCGTGTTCACGCACTGTCCCCCCGGGCCGCTCGAACGGTACACGTCGACGCGGACGTCGTTGGGGTCGAGGTCGACCTCGATGTCCTCGGGCAGCACCGGCAAGAGCTCGACGGAGGCGAACGTCGTGTGGCGGCGCTTCTTGTCGTCGGTCGGCGAGATGCGGACGAGCCGGTGAACGCCGACTTCGGAGCGGAGCATACCGTAGGCGTTGCGGCCTTCGACCTGGATCGTCGCCCTGTCGATGCCGATGCCCTCGGCGTACGTCACGTCGAGCACGTGGACCTTCCAGCCCTTGGACTCGGCGTAGTGCGTGTAGAGCTTGAACAGCATGTCGGCCCAGTCGTTTGCCTCGAGTCCCCCCTGACCTGGATTGACCGTGAGAATGGCATCGCCGTCGTCGAACGATCCCGTAAACCACGAGGACACTTCGAGCGAATCGAGCATGGCGGACAGGCGCTCGATCGCATCCGACGCTTCCTGCGCGAAGGCCTCGTCCTCGGAAGACAGCTCGAAAGCCGCTTGGGCGTCTGACAGCAGCGAGGCCGCCTCGTCGTATTCGCGGATGGTCTCTCGTAGGTTGCCCGCTTTCTTGGAGACGGCTTGGGCATGGGCGGTGTCGTCCCAGAAACCCGGTTGAGCCGTCTCCTCGTCGAGCCTTGCAAGCTCGGCCGTCTTGTCGTCGACGTGCAGGAACGCGTGCGCGTCGCGCAGGCGCGCCTCGAACTTCGCTATTGTCTTCGCATCCAGTTCCATATGGTCAGGTCTTCGCAATCAACGTTTCGTCACGGCAGGTTAGTCCTGGTACATGCCATGGCACTTCTTGAATTTCTTGCCGCTTCCACATGGGCAGGGATCGTTCCTACCCACGTTCGCATAGGGGTCTTCCTTGTCCTTGACGTAGGTCTTGGGCTTGGACGCCTCCGCAGGGCGCGGTCCTTGGGAAGGCGCGGCGGCTTTCCGCGCGGGCGCCGGCGCGCCTGCGCCGCTCGACCCGTCGAGCGCCTGCTCGGGGTTCGAGTACGTGACCTTGCCTGCCAGCGGGTCGCGCGCCTCCTCCATCGCAGGGGGCTGGGTCGCAACCTGCAGGCGCAGCAGCGTACGCAGGTAGTCTTCGTACATATTGCCCGTCATCTGGGAGAACGCTCGGTACGCTTCCTCGCGGTATTCCGTCAGCGGGTCGCGCTGACCATAAGCGCGCAGCCCGATGCCGGCGCGCAGGTAATCCATGTCGTGCAGGTGGGCCATCCAACGCGTGTCCATGATACGCAGCATGACCTGGGCCTCGAGGGTCCTCATCACGTCTTCGCCGAGCATCTCGACCTTCGAGTCGTAAACCTCGGTCAAGAACGCCGCGAGGGCCTCTTCGACGATGGCCGGGTCGTCGTCGTGATCGACTTCTTCGACGTGGAAACCGTCGATGCCCGCCATGGACGTCGACCAAGCCTCGAGGCCGGCAATATCCCACTCGTCGCTCGCCGTCTTGTCGGGGCAGTTCTCCTGGACGGCGTCGCGCGCGCAGTCCGCGATGATCTCCGGAATGCGGTCCGTCATGTCCTTGCCGTCGAGAATGGCGTTGCGTTCTTCGTAGATGGCCGTGCGTTGCAGGTTGAGCACGTCGTCGTACTCGAGCACGTTCTTGCGTGCCGCGAAATGCATGGCCTCGACCGAATGCTGGGCGTTCTCTATCGCCTTCGACACCATGCTCGCCTGTATGGGCTGGTCGTCGGGCAGTTGGGTCTTTTCCATCATGCGGGAGATGCTGTCCATGCGATCGCCGCCGAACCGGCGCATGAGGTCGTCTTCGAGCGAGAGGTAGAACTGGGTCTCGCCCGGATCGCCCTGACGTCCCGAACGGCCGCGCAGCTGGTTGTCGATACGGCGCGATTCGTGGCGCTCAGTGCCGATCACGAGCAAGCCGCCGGCGGCGCGCACGCGCTCGCGCTCCTTCTCGGTGATTTCCTTCGCCTCCGCGACGGCCTTCTCCCGCGCCTCCGGCGTCACCGCCAGCGACTGGTCGAGCTGCTCGAGCAGCTCCTTCGCACGTGCGCGGATGCGGGGCTCGGGCGCCTCGAGGGCCTTCTCGGCGGTGGCGCGCAGCTCGGCTGCCTTCGCCGTGTCGAGGTCGGGATTGTAGCCGCGGTTGCGCAGCAGGTCGTCCGCGAGCACGTCGGGATTGCCGCCGAGCAGGATGTCGGTACCGCGGCCGGCCATGTTCGTCGCGATGGTGACCGCGCCGACGCGGCCTGCCTGGGCGACGATATGCGCCTCGCGTTCGTGGTTCTTCGCGTTTAGGGTCTCATGGGCGATGCCGCGCTTGTCGAGCAAGCGGGACAGGCGCTCGGAGCTCTCGATCGACACGGTGCCGACGAGGCAGGGCTGGCCGGCGTGGTGGCGTTCGGCGATCTCGTCGGCGACTGCGTTGAACTTGGCATCGACGGTTCGGTAGACCTGGTCGTTCTGGTCGACGCGGATGACGGGCTTGTTGGGCGGGATGGCCGTGACCTCGAGCTTGTAGATCTGGCGGAACTCCGAATCCTCGGTCATGGCGGTACCCGTCATGCCCGACAGCTTCTCGTACAGGCGGAAGTAGTTCTGCAGCGTGATGGTGGCCAGCGTCTGGTTCTCTTCCTTCACGTGCACGTGCTCTTTCGCCTCGACCGCCTGATGCAGGCCCTCCGACCAGCGACGGCCCTCCATGATGCGGCCCGTGAACTCGTCGACGATCTTTACTTCGCCGTTCGTCACGACGTAGTCGACGTCGCGATGGAACAGGAACTGGGCCTTGAGGGCTTGCTGGAGGTGGTTCGCCAACGCACCGGACGGATCGGCGTAGATGTCGTCGATGCCGAGTATGGACTCGATGCGCTCGAGGCCGACCTCCGTGGCGTTGATCGTGCGCTTCGCCTCGTCCATCTGGAAGTCGACGTCGCGCTGCAAGCCGACCATGGCGCGCGCGAACTGGTTGTACGTGTCTGCGGCGGCCGTACCAGCGCCCGAGATGATGAGCGGGGTTCGCGCCTCGTCGATGAGGATGGAGTCGACCTCGTCGACGACGGCGAAATGGTGCCCGCGCTGGACGCGGCCGTCGGCGCGCGTGACCATGTTGTCGCGGAGGTAGTCGAAGCCGAACTCGGAGTTCGTGCCGTACGTGACGTCTGCGAGGTAGGCGGGCTTCTTGCGGTCGGCGCGCATGCCGTTCTGGATGAGGCCGACGTTCATGCCCATGAAGTTGTAGATGCGCCCCATCCACTCGCTGTCGCGACGGGCCAGGTAGTCGTTGACGGTGACGATGTGAACGTTGTGGCCGGGAAGCGCGTTGAGGTAGCCTGCGAGCGTCGATACGAGCGTCTTGCCTTCGCCGGTCTTCATCTCGGCGATATGCCCGTCGTTGAGCGCCATGCCGCCGATGAGCTGCACGTCGAAGTGCCGCATGCCCAACGTGCGCACCGAAGCCTCGCGCACGGCGGCAAACGCCTCCGGCAGCAGGCTGTTGAGCTCTTCGCCGCGATCGAGCCGCTCGCGGAAAGCAGCGGTGAGCCCGCGCAGCTCGGCGTCGTCGAGCTTCTGCATGCCCGGCTCGAGCTCGCCGATGCGGTCGGCGATCTTCTGGTAGTTCTTTACTTGGCGACCCTCGCCGAACGAGAGCAATTTTGAGAGGAAACCTGCCATAAAGCGTGCCGTCCTTTTCCGAGCGCCGTAAAACAATCGTTAGAAACTCTAGCATAACGGGGTTGCCGCCTATCCCATCTGCACCTGGGTTGCAGACAATGAGCACGCAATATCCCCCGTACGCTAGAATTCGTGCATGGGATGCTGCTTGAACGAGTTGCCCCCTTCGAGCAAATCCTCGTAAAGCGCCATCAAGGCCGGCGACGGGTCGACGCCGAGCTCTTCGGCGAGAACGGACCGGCATTTCAGGTAGGTCGACATGGCGGCCGTCCGCTGGCCGCTCTCCACCTGCGCGCGCATGAGCGCCGCGTAAGCGTCTTCCCTCGTGTGGTCATGGGAGAGCGCGGAACGGGCGAACCATACGGCCCACTGGGCGTTTCCCGAGATCAGACTGCTCTCCGACGCGCTGACGAGCGCGTCGACCAAACGCATCTTGTAGTCGTGGCGGGCGCGCAGGATCAGGGGGTTCTCGCATTCGGACGGCATGAGGTCGCTCGAGAAGTCGCGGTCGAGCTCGGTGAACAGCTCGCCCCAGGCATGCTGATCGGGCTGGCCGAACAGCAGCTCACGGCAAATGTCGTCGAGACGCGCCGCATCGCTGCGCACGTACCGGTGGTCGAGGCTGCATCCCATCTGATGCCGCACGAGATACGGACATGTGCCGTCAGGCAAGGTCAAGGCCTTTTTCAGCTTTGACCAGACGCTGTAGAAGTTCTTACGCGCCGTGTCGGAGTCGCTCTCCGGCCACATCGACGAGCAGACGGATTCCCGAAGGAGCTCCCTGCCGAGATTCGACACCAGCAAGGCGAGGAGCAGGCGCACGTTGCGGCGCTTGAGCAAAGCCGGGTCGATTTCCTCGCTGCCGATTCGCGCCTCGAAGCGGCCGAACACCTTCACGGACAGCAAGGGCACGCTCAGGTGCGCGCCCTTCATCGGCGAGAGTCCGCGACCGACCGAGGGAGCCTCGGGGTGCGTCGCCATCCACGTGTCCTGTTGGAGCAGTTCGTCGCGTTTGCCCCTCTCGAACCGGCGTCGTTGGGACAGCACCGACATCTCGGCCTGCCTCATGCGCAGCAGCCGTGACGCGTCGAGGCACCCCGCCTCGAGCGGAAGCCCCTGCGCATGGGCGCGCTCCATCGCCAGCCCCGCCGAGATGGCGAAGTAGTCCAGCAGGCGCCCGTCCGCCGGCTCGAGGCAACGTGCGACGTAGCGCTCGATTTCCGCGTTGCCGGGCTGAACGCCCGCGCCACCCGTGCCGCCTGGCACCATCGCGACCTCCGCCAGAAGGTCGAAATACCAGATGGCAAGTATGATCAGGCCATCTTGGCAAGCACCCGCCTCTTGAGCGGAGACCCAATACGACCCGAGGCGCCCCGCCCCGTCGCACGAAGCGCGCCAGCCTGCGGCGAGCAAGGGCCACAAGGGCGGGTTGTCCGGGACGCCGTCGCCGAACCCGCTTTCGTAGCGGCCGAGCTCGTCGCGCGCACGGCATCCGAGCATTCCCGGCGCATAGCGTGCAAGCAGGAGCAAGGCGCACAGGACGATGTCGTCCCCTTCCCCGTTCGAGAACGCGTAGCGCTTCGCCAGCTGCGCAGCCTCCACATCGTCGCCGAGCATGTGATAGCACGCCGCCCGCAGCATCGCGAGCCGCGGCTTGAATCCGTGCGCCGTGTCCCACGCCGCGTCGATGAGCCTGAGGCAGGGGTAGAAGCATCCGCCGCGCACCAAATCGTACGCGTTGTCGTACACCCATTCGGCACGATGCTCCCGCGCGCATACCGTCCTCACGACATCGCACGCCCTCCCCGGTTTCCCGGCGTCCATCAACGCCTGCGCCCATGCGAAGACGAGCTCGGACTTCGACGAGAAGACAGAGCGCTCCACCAGCAGGTCCAAGCGCTTTTTCAGCGCTCCGGCTATCTCGTCGACGTCGAACGGGGACGCTTGGAACCTGTCGAGGTCGTCGTCGAACCCAAGGTGCGGGTAGTCGAGGACGGCATCCGCCAGAAGCTCGCGGTCGACCGGCCCGAACGCGAGCAGGTCATCGTACGACCCTTCCTGGAGCACCGCGACGCTGCCCATGACGAGAAGCAGCTCGGACGGGACGTCCCCCTTCAGGCTGTTGAGGACGAACGACGAGGCTGCGCCGTCGTTTGAGCCCCAGACGAGGGCGGGTATGCGATATGCAGGGCTCACCTCGCTGCTCGGCACCTGCGCCCGCTCGTCCGACGTCCGGGCAAGGTCGAGCTCGTAGTCGTTGAGGAGCAGGTCGCGCGCGTTCACCTTGAGCCGATCGCGCTGGAGAATCCCGAACGTGTCGTTTGCCGGAACGCACGTCACTATCACCTCGCAATCCGACTGCAGCAATTCGTCGATCTCGTGCGAGAAGCGCTCGGAGCGCGCGGCGTCGAGATGCGGGAGGTCGTCGAAGACGACGAGCCGAACCGAGCGGTCGGCTTCCTGGCACGACGCGGCCAGCGCGCCTTCGTCCAGATCGCGAACGAAGCAGGGGCTCTGCCCGTTGATCCAGATGACGTTCGCGAAGCTCATCATCGTCTCGGCGTAATCCATGGCGAGCGACGTCTTGCCGTATCCGGGCGGGGCGACGATGAACCGAGAAACGCCCCTCTCGCGAAGGAGCTGGGAAACGAGGGAGCTTCGCTGGTAGTAACGGACCCCCGAGAGATGCGCCGGACGATGGCCGTGACATACGGCCCGCAAGATGAAACCCGACATAACAACAACCTTCCAGCGAATTCGCTCAGGCTCCGGTCGGTTGCCCCATTCTAGGCATTCGATGCCAAACATGCAAGCACGCCGGCCGTCGAAAAAGACAGCCGGCGTGCCTGTTCGAGTCAGTTTTTCTTCACAGAAGGTTAATTTTTCCGCCTATTCGTCGCTTCCGTCGTCCTCGTCGGATTTACGGTTCTCCTCGAGCACCGAAGCGCGCTCGCCGAGCAGATTGGCGATGCGGTCCGAGTAGACGGCGTCCGTGATGCCCGCCTCGGCGGCGAGGTCCATGACGGGCGCATCGTTCCACAGCGCCTCGAGGCGATAGAACTCGCGCGTTTCGGGCTGGAACACGTGAATGACGATGTTGCCGTAGTCGAGCAGCTCCCACGAGCCGTCGCGCGTCTCCTCGCGATGGAGCGGCTTGATGCCCGCTTGCAGGCGCTCCGCCTCCTCGACCGCGTCGACGATGGCGCTTACCTGACGGCTGTTCGACGCCGTGACGATGACGAAGTAGTCGGTGACGCCGATGAGCTCGCCGACGTTCTGGACGACGATGTCGGTCGCCTTCTTCTCGTCTGCCGCGCGCGCTGCGATGATGGCATGGTCCCTCGACGTGAGGGATGCTGCGTTTCGATTCGTTTCCTCTGCCATGTGCGTATGTCCTTCCCTGCAGCTCGTGCTGCGCTATGCCCATGCGGACCCGTCGTCCGTCGTGCTATTTTCCTTTGCGCGCCGCCTGCCGGGCGGTGAACGCATTCCAGATTCGTATCGTATCAGGATGGAGGGGCTTTCTGCGCTCGAACAGCAGAAAGACCCAATATTCATAGGTTTTGAAGTACAGCTCCTCCAAGCTGACCGCCCCGACGCACGAGCGGAGCTCGTCTATGCGGCCGAATTTTCGATTCGGCTCGATGGCGTCGGCGATGTAGACGACCATGTCGAGCGGCGTCATGTCCTCCGCCGCCGTCGTATGACGCTCGACGGCCTGGAGCACGTCAGCGGGAATCGAGGGGAACTCGCGTCCGAGCGCACATGCCGCCGTGATTCCGTGCAGGACCGTTGGCATGTTCTCGACGATGTAGGGATCGATCCGGTCGACCATCCCGAGCTCGGCGACCCGCCGTCGCGCTTCGTCGTCGCTCATCCCCTTGTCCCAATCGTGCAAGAGTCCCGCCAGGCGCGCCTTGCGCACATCGACCCCGTACGTTTCCGCGAGCTGCCCGCATGCCTCGGACACACCGAGGATATGCTTGAAGCGCTTCTCGCTCACGCGCTTCTCGAGCTCTTTTTTGCGCGCCTTGAAGAAGGCTTTCGACAGGGCGTCCCCGCGTTCGTCCGTCCTGCCGTCGCCGGCGACAGGACGACTGTCTTTAGCCTGGTAAAGCTTGCGCTCGCGGATGAAGGTGCGCACGGCGTCCGGTATGACGTACCGGCACGGGTCGCCGGCACGCAGCCGCTTGCGCAACGCGGTCGACGAGATCTCGAGCGAGCTGACGTTGACCACGTGCGCGTCGAACGGAGCCGCTTTGGCGATGGCGACCTCCAGCTCCTCCTTGCTTGCGCTCCCCGGGCGGCCGGCTGCCACCGCGAGATGCGCGAGCTGTGCGATTTCCGCGACGTTGCGCCATTTACCGATGGTGATCGCCGAGTCGGAGCCGACGATGAAGTACAGCTCGACGTTGGGCGGGAAAAACGCGCGCAGTTCGCGCAGCGTGTCTGCGGTGAACGTGTCGCCTTCGCGGTCGACCTCGATCGTGCTCACGTCGAAATGCGGATTGCCCTTGACGGCGAGCCTGCACATGTCGACGCGCACGCGCGAATCGGTGACGTCCTGCCCCTTCTTGAACACCGGGGCTCCGGCGGGCACGAACAGCACCGCGTCGAGCCCGAGCTTCGCGCGCATTTCCTCGGCGACGGCAAGGTGGCCGACGTGGATCGGGTCGAACGTGCCGCCCATTATGCCGAGACGCACGGGTGTCCCGTCGCTTCCGATCGTATCGAACCGCTCGCTAACAACACATGACATCAGGAACGCACCAGCCCATCATCTCGCACGACACGTTATTCGAACACTATCAGATCGTCGCGGTGGACGAGGGGCTTGTCGGCCATCTCGGCGAGGAGGCGGTTGCGCAGCAGCTCTTCGTGCGTCCTGCCCATTGCCAGCTCGACCTCGTCGCGGCCGGCAGACACGCGCCCGCGCGCGAACAGGTAGCCGGACTCGTCCTTGATGTCGACGATGTCGTTCTCGCTGAAATCGCCCTCGACGCCCGCCACGCCGACGACGAGCAGCGAGCTGCCGCGCCGCTCGAGCGCGCGCTTGGCACCCGCGTCGACGACGAGCGCCCCGCGCGACGCGTCGCCCAGGGCAATCCACAGCTTGCGCGGCGTGATCTCGTGCGCCTGGTGCGAGACGGAGAACAGCGTTCCGACCTCGCGTCCTTCGGCCGCATCCACGATGGCGTCCTCGCGTCGCCCCGAGCACACGACGAGCGGGATGCCCGCAGCAGCGAGCACGCGCGCGGCCTTGACCTTCGTGACCATGCCGCCCGAACCCATCTTAGACCCGGCATCGCCTGCGACGTTGACGATCGACTGGTCGATGACCTCGACCTTCCTGATGAGCTTCGCCGTCGCGTCACGCGCGGGATTTCCATCGTACAGACCGTCGACGTCGGACAGGATCATCGTCAGGTCGGCGCTGATCAAGCAGGCGACGAGCGCTGCGAGCGTGTCGTTGTCGCCGAACCTGATCTGCTCGACCGAGACCGTGTCGTTCTCGTTCACGATCGGGACGACGCCGAGCTCGAGCAGTCGGTTGAGCGTGTCACGCGCATGGAGGTACGCCTGGCGGTCCGCCGTGTCGCGTCGCGTGAGCAGCACGAGCGAAGTTACCATGCCGTGCGCGCCGAACGCATCGGCGTAGGCCGACGTGAACAGGCCTTGGCCGACCGACGCCGCCGCCTGCAAGCTCGGCGTATCGTCCGGACGCTTCTCCATGCCGAGGCATTCGAGCCCGCAGGCGATAGCGCCCGACGACACGATGACAACTTGCCACCCCGCTTCCCGCACGCGCTCGACCTGGTCGGCCAGGGTTTCGAGATAAGCATGGTCCACCCTGCCCTCGGCGGTCGTCAGCGTGGAAGAACCGATTTTCACAACCAAGCGTTTCATTTCGCTAATCTTCCAATTCCTCGAACATGTCCTCGGCAAGACGCGTCGACTCGTAGTCGAACGCGTATCCGACAATCTGGATCTCGTCCCCGTCGCACGCGCCCGCCTCGTCGAGCGCCTTGTCGACGCCGATGCGCTTCAGGCGATGTTGCAGGAACGCGACCGCTTCCTCGTTGTCGAAGTCGGTCTGCACGACCATGCGCTCGACGCGCGGCCCAACGACGCGGAACACGTGGCGCGAGAGGCGGACGACGTCGAACTTCGCGTCGCGCGCCTGGCGGCGATGCTCCCAAACGTAGTCGAACTCCTCCTGGGCGGCGAGCTCGCGGCGCGCCGCTTCGCGCAGGTCGTGAACCTTGATGGCTATGGCGGCCTTGAGGCCCTCGACGCCTTCGCCGGTCAGGGCGCTGATGCGATAGAGCTTCGGGTCGAAGGGGCTGTCGGCGTACTCGTCTCCCCCCGCAGCCTCGATCGAGTCGGCCTTGACGCGCGCGGCGAGCTTCTCGCACACCTCTTCGGTGCCCGGCACGTCGATCTTGTTCGCGACGACGATGCGCGGACGGCTCGCAAGCTCGTCGGCGTAGAGCGCGAGCTCGCGGTTGATGACCTCGTAGTCCTCGAGCGGGTCGCGGCCCTCCCAGTCGCCGGTCAGGTCGACCACGTGCACGATGAGCGCCGTGCGCTCGATGTGCCGCAGGAACTCGTGCCCAAGCCCCCTGCCCTCGTGCGCGCCCTCGATGAGGCCCGGAACGTCTGCGGCCACGAAGCTGTAGTCGCCCGAGACCGCAACGCCGAGGTTCGGCTGGAGCGTGGTGAACGGGTAGTTGCCGATCTTCGGCCGTGCGGCGGAAATCTTCGAGATGAGCGAGGACTTGCCCGCAGACGGCATGCCGACGAGCGCCGCATCCGCCATCAGCTTCATCTCGAGCTGGATCCAACCCTCTTGCGCAGGCTCGCCGAGCTCGGCGAACGCCGGCGCACGGCGCGTCGACGTGACGAAGTGCGTGTTGCCGCGACCGCCCGCGCCGCCGGGCATGACGATGACCCTCTGCCCATCGCGCACCAAGTCGGCGATCATCTCGCCCGTCTCCTTCGTCTCTTCGTCGTACTCGCGCACGACCGTGCCGACGGGCACCTTCAGGATCAGGTCCTCGCCGCGGGCGCCGTGCATGCGGCTCCCCTTGCCGTGCGTGCCGCGCTGCGCCTTGAAATGATGCTTGAAACGGTAATCTATCAGCGATGACAGGCTGGCATCCGCCTGGACGATGACGTCTCCGCCATGTCCGCCGTCGCCGCCGTCGGGTCCGCCTTTGGGAACATGGGCCTCGCGGCGGAACGACATGCAGCCGGCGCCGCCGTCGCCGCCCTTCACGAAAATATTGACTTTGTCTACAAACATAGTGGCTCAATTCTAAATGAAACGTGCCCTCCAGAGACTGGAGGGCACGCCAAGTAACGGATTATCGATAGCCGTTCTACGCCTGAGCTTCTTCAGCCTCGAGCGGACGCACGTGGATGCGACGCTTCTCGCCGCGCGTGAACACCAGATGGCCATCGCACTTCGCGAACAGGGTGTCGTCCTTGCCGCGACCGACGTTCTCGCCGGGATGGAACTTCGTGCCACGCTGGCGAACGATGATGTTGCCAGCCTTCACGTACTCGCCTGCGAACTTCTTCACGCCAAGTCGCTGCGCGTGGGAATCGCGGCCGTTACGGGATGAGCCAAGACCTTTTTTATGCGCCATGGTTTATCTCCCCTTTCTATTACCTATTCCTCGGTAGCCAGCAATGCGGCTTTACTTCTCGTACTTCTCGGAGCCGACAGCCGTGATGCGCACCTTGGTGAGCTGCTGACGATGGCCCTTGAGCTTCTTGTAGCCCTTGCGCTTCTTGAACTTGAAGACGAGCTGCTTCTTGCCCTTGTACTGGTCGAGAATCTCGGCCGTAACCTTGGTTTCGGAGGCTTTCTCGGGGTTGGCCTCGATGGCAGAACCGTCAACGACGCAGATGACGGGCAATTCGACCTCGGCGCCGATCTCGGCGTCGAGCTTCTCGATGCTGATCACATCGCCCGCTGCGACCTTGTACTGCTTGCCACCCGTTTTTACAATTGCGTACATGAACTTACTCCTTGGTTCGTTGAGTATTTCCCGCACGACGACACGTAAGGGTGCGGACGTGCCATCTGTGCACTTTGCGTTTTTAACGCAAGGATGTATATTATCGGGCGCAGAAGCGCAAGTCAACTGCCAAATGTGGATGTTCCGTGACCCCAACCGGGGCGGCGCGATTAATGGGCCTCGGCCCATGACGGGCCCCAGCTGATGTCGGCGATAAGCGGGACCTTGAGCGGCGCGGCGCCTTCCATGACCTCCTTCACCATGGCGCTCAGGCGGTCGAGCTCGCTTTCAGGCACGGAGAAGTCCAGCTCGTCGTGCACCTGGATCAGCAGCCTGGCTTCGTAGCCATCCGCCTCGAGCCGGCGGGCCACCTCGTTCATGGCGATCTTTATGATGTCGGCAGCCGACCCCTGCATGGGATGGTTCATGGCCGTGCGCTCCCCGAAACCGCGCTGGACGGCATTGCGCGCGTTCAGCTCGGGAATGTGGCGACGACGGCCGAACATGGTCTCGGCGTAGCCCTTCTCCTTCGCCTCTTCGACGGCGCGGTCGAGGTACGCCCTCACGCCGGGATACGCCTCGAAGTAGCGGTCGATCATCTCCTTGGCCTCCGCCATCGGGATCTCCAAGCTCTGCGCCAAGCCAAAAGCCTGCTGGCCGTAGACGATGCCGAAATTCACCGCCTTCGCCCGGCTGCGCATCTGGGGCGTGACGTCCTCGACGGGCACGCCGAACACGCGGGACGCCGTGGCCGCATGGAAGTCCGCGCCCGAGTTGAACGCGGCCACCAGATGCTCGTCTTCCGACAGGTGCGCGAGCAGGCGCAGCTCGATTTGGGAATAATCGGCGGACAGGAACACGTCGCCATCGCGCAACGTTCCGAAGCATGCGCGGATCTTCCTGCCGAAATCGGTCCGGACGGGTATGTTCTGCAGGTTCGGGTCGGACGACGACAGCCGCCCCGTCGACGTGACGGTCTCGTTGAACGACGTGTGGACCCGCCCGTCCGAGAACTGCCGCGCTATGGCGGGCAGCGCGTCGATGTAGGTGGACTTGATCTTCGCGAACTCGCGGTAATGCAGCACGACCGCCGGCAGCTCGTGGATTTCGGAGAGCTTCTTCAGGACCTTCGCATCGGTCGAGTAGCCGCGCTGCGTCTTCTTGCCATGCGGGAGCTCGAGCACTTCGAACAGTATGTGCCCGAGTTGCTTGGGAGAATCGACGTTGAACTCCTCGCCCGCAAGCCCGAAGATGCGTTGCTTCAAATCGTCGATCTCCAGCTGCGTCGCCGAGCCGAGCTCCCCGAGCGCATCGACGTCTATGGGCGCGCCGTTGCGCTCCATGACCGCGAGCACGCCGACGAGCGGCAGGTCGATCTCGTTGTACACGCTTGCCGTACCGTCCTCGTCGAGCTTCGACGCCAGCGCGTCAACAAGCGCGCGCACCGCCTGAGCCTCGAGGGAAACGGCGTCGGCGTCATCGCGCGCCTCCGGCAATGACGCGCCGAGGTACGTTTCCACGAGACCGGCGAGCGGATACTTGCCCGCAGAGGAATTGAGCACGTAGGCGGCGAGCGCCGCGTCGAACGCGTCAGCTGAAAGCACTTCCGCATCCCCGACGAGCGCTTCCTTGCCCGAGTCGATCGGATACACCTCGTGAAGGGCGGCCTTGACGTCGAGCGCCGCGAAGGGATGGCCTTTCACGATGCGCGCCAGCAACCCGAGCGCCTCGTCTCCTTCGAACACGGCCACTCCCTCGGACGTCGCCACTGCAAGCGAGACGGCAGTGCCGAACAGTGATTCCTGCAACGAACGTGCGACGGCGACGCTCACGCGCTCGCCGCGGGAGAACGCCGCCTCCACGAGCGGGAGGCCGTCGGCGCCCTCGACCGGCTTCTGGATCTCGAGGGCGGCGCCGGCCGGCATCGCCCCCGCCTGCCCTACGAGCTTCATGAGCTTTTCGAAATGCGCGTTGAAGCGTATGGCCCCGAACGCCTCCGAAACGGCTTCGACCTCGAAAGCCGGCCAAGCGACCGAATCGACGTCGAGCTCGAAATCCAGGTCGGTGACGATGGTGGCGATTTTTCGCGACAGGAACGCGAGGTCCTTGTTGTCGCGGACGTTCTCGAGCTGCTTTCCCTTGAGCTGGTCGAGGTTCTCGTAGACGCCCTCCATCGACCCGAACCTGTCGAGGAGCTTCTGGGCCGATTTGGGGCCGATCCCGGGCACGCCCGGGATATTGTCGGACGTATCGCCCATGAATCCGAGGTAATCGGGGAACTGGGCAGGCGTGATGCCATACTTCTCCTTGACGGTCTCGGGGTCGTATATCACGACGTCCGTGATGCCCTTCTTGGTCGTCACCACATGCGTGAGCTCGGTCACGAGCTGGTTGACGTCCTTGTCGCCCGATACGAGCAGCGTCTCGTACCCCTTCGCCTCGTCACGAGCGGCGACCGTCCCCAAGATGTCGTCGCCCTCCCAGCCCGGGACCTTCACGACCGGGATGCTCATCGACTCGAGCAAGCTCTCGATGACGGGGAACTGGACGCGCAATTCGTCGTCCATCGGCGGACGCTGCGCCTTGTATTGCTCGAGGGCTTCTATGCGGAACTTGGGCTTGCCCGCATCGAATGCACATACGATCCCATCGGGTCGCGCTATCTCGATGAACTTTAACAACATGGACAGAAAGCCGAACACGGCGTTCGTCGGCGTGCCATCGGGCGCGTTCATGGTGGGGGGTACGGCATGGTAGGCGCGGTGCATGAGCGAATTGCCGTCGATCACGGCTATCTTCTTTGGCATAGGAAGCTACCTTTCACCAGGTTTTAACGATTCCATCAAGCATTCCACAAGTAGCCGACGCCGCGGACCGTCTCGAGACGCTGGGCGAGCTCGGGTCCGAGCTTTGCGCGGATTCGGCGCACGTGGACGTCGACGGTACGGGAGCCGCCGTAGTAATCGAAGCCCCAAACATGCTGGAGCAGCGCGTCGCGCGAGAAGGTCCTCCCCGGGTGTCGTGCGAGGAAGGCGAGCAGCGCGTACTCGAGGTACGTCAGGTCGATGGGCTCGTCTGCGACCGTCACCTGGTACGTTGCCAGGTTGATGGTCATGGCATCGATGGTTATCGTGTCGGAGGAGGACGCGGCGGCATCGTCGCGCAGCAATCGGCCCACGCGCGCGCTGCACTCGGTCTGGCTCGCGCCGTGCACGACGAAATCGCAGGGCGCCGACGTCATCGGCCTCAAGCGCTCTATCCCGCCTTCGTCCACGATGACGAGCAGCGGGCACGCTCTATCGTCCGATGCCGATTCGATCTCCTCGAGGTAGGCGCCGGCGGAACCGCGCGATTCGAAGATGATCAAATCGCAGCTAGCCGACGGAGCGAGAAGCTTCTTGATCTGAATGGTCGATCCTGCGGCGATCTCGACGTCGAACGCCGCGAGGACCTGCTGGAATTTGTAAGCGTTGTCCAGGCTATCCGCTATGAAAACTACCCGTTTCTTCATGAGACCCGATTCCGCCCCCCTATAAGATCGCGAGATAGCGGTCGAGTTCCCACGAGCTCACGTGCCTAAGGTACTCGACCCATTCGGCCCGCTTCGCCTCGACGAGATACGAGTGGATGTGCTCTCCGAGCGTTTCGCGCATGAGCTCGGACGTCTCGAACCTGTCGATCGCGTCGCCGAGCGAGAGGGGAAGCACCGAGCGGCTCTTGCCCTGCCCGAGCGTTCCGCCATGCGTGAACAGGTTCTTGTCTTCGACCGGGGCGACAAGGTCGAGCTTCTCTTCGATTCCCGCCAGCCCGGCCGCCAAGATGACCGCAAAAGCAAGGTAGGGGTTCGCCGACGGGTCGGGGCTGCGCAACTCGATGCGGCACGCCTCCGCGCGATGCGGGCGATAGCCAGGCACCCTGATGAGCGTCGAGCGATTCGTGCGCGCCCACGAAATCCGGGAAGGGGCCTCGCCTTCTGCCGCCAGGCGTTTGTAGGAATTCACGCACTGGTTCGTGATCAGACAGAACTCGGGCGCATACTTCAAAATGCCGGCGATGTAGTGCTTTGCGGTCGCGGACAGGTTGTATCCGAGCGGATCATCCTCGTCGTAGAACAGGTTGTTGCCGTCGAAATCGAACAGGCTCTGGTGAACGTGCATGCCCGAACCGGGCGCGCTTGCGAGCGGCTTGGGCATGAACGACGCATGGACGCCGTGTTCGATGGCAATCTCCTTGACGACGAGCTTGTAGGTCATCACGGCATCCGCCATGGACAGCGCATCGGTGTAGCGAAGGTCGATCTCGTGCTGCGACGGGCCGTTCTCATGGTGCGAGTACTCGATGGGAATGCCGAGCTTCTCGAGCGTGAGAACGGTATCTCGCCGCAGGTCAGACGCGTAGTCGAGGCTCGTGAGGTCGAAATACCCGCCGCGGTCGAGCGGCTCGGGCGTATCCTGGTCCTTGAAGTAGTAGTACTCCAGCTCGGGGCCGACGTTGAAAACGTAGCCAGCTTCCGCCGCCTTGTCGACCATGCGGCGAAGCACGTGCCGCGGGTCGCCCTCGAACGCATTGCCGTCAGGCGTCCGAATGTCGCAGAACATGCGGGCGACGGCGTTGTCGGACGGGCGCCAAGGCAGCACCTGGAACGTGGACGGATCGGGGTGCGCGAGCATGTCCGACTCCTCGGTCGGGCTGAACCCCGCCACGCAGCTCCCGTCGAATCCCATGCCGTCGGAAAAGGCGTTCTCTATTTCGGACGGCGAAACGGCAAACGACTTCATCGCGCCGAGCACGTCTGTGAACCACAGGCGAACGAAGTGAACGTCGCGGCTCTTTATGGTTTTCATCACGAAATCTTGCTCGGGATTCATGCCGTCTCTCCTCTTGATAGTCGAAGGGCTGGTCGCCTGAGGCAACCAGCCCTTAAGTTTACGTCACCGTCGTTGTCGCGACGCTAGTAAATTCGGACGTGCGTGCCGTCTGCAATATTTGTCCAAATCCAGTACGCATTGTCGATGTCGAGCCTCACGCAGCCGTGCGACCAGTTCTTGCCGAGGCCGCTCTCCATGATCTCGTCGGAATTCTCGTAGTACAGGACCGAATGGAAGTAGTACGGACCGTTGAACACGGTGTAGTAGTAGCACGTGTAGCCGGCGCCGAACGAATACCCTCGGCCGCTGACGTAATGATCGCCATGGGGCGTGGGCGTATCCCATGCGCCCGTGCAGCAATCCCAGTTATAGAGAGGGACCCAACCGCTGTTGGTGTCCTCGAAGACGACGAGGCGGTTGTTCGTCGTGTCGACCGTGATGAGGTAACCGGTGGAGCTGTAGAGCCCTTCGGCGACCTCGTACGCCTCCTGGAGCACCCAGTCGGGCTCGTAGTCGACCGCCCTGAACGACCACATCTGGTTCCGCGAGCCGCTAAACGAAGACGTTGCGACGTTGGCCTCGTTGCCGCCCGACCCGCTCGCGGTCATCACCTTGCCGTTGGCATGGTTCGTGAACGTGAAGCCGCCCTTGCGGCTGAACTCGAGCTTCCAGAGCTGCTCGTTCGAGCCGTCCGTGTGCCACTGGCGCACGTTCCCGCCGCTGCCGGCCTCGACGGCCCTGCCCGTCTCGGCGTTCGTGATCCGATAGAGGTTCCCGCTGCGCTTCTCGATCTGGAACGCCTGGCGCGGATCGTCCATGCGGCTGTAGACCTCGATGTTGGCGCCGTCTTGCCAGCTTCCGCCGGAAAGGTTCAGGTTCTTGTCCTGCGCCTTGTTGATGATGTTGTACGTGCCGTCGACGAACAGGTCCTTCGCGGTGAACGACCAGCCACGCGGGTTGCTCATGGTCTTCACGTAGGCGCCGTGCGTGGGGCTGCCGACGGTGATGCCCTTGCCCGTGCTCGCGTTCGTGATCGTGACGCCGCCATCCCAGGACAGCTTCCAACGCTGCGCCTTGGACGTGGAATCGGGCTTCTGGACGAGGATCCCGCCCTGGTCGGCGAGGAAGAGGCCGGAGGCGATGTTCTGGAAGGACACCGTGCCGCCGCCCTCGTTGCGCACGTAGTAGCGCTGCTTCGTCTCGTTGTCGACGCGCGCGAGGCGCTGCTGCAGCCCGGTGTTGGATTTGCCGGACGGATCGTCCAGCGCGAGGTTCGCGTTGTCGGCGATGGTGATCGTGTACACGCCCTCGGAGACATTCTGCGAGGAGCCCTTGCGAACGAGCTTGATCTGGAGCGCCTCGACGCGAAGGCCGCGGCCGGTCGTTCCGGCGAGGCCGCCGTTGGCGACCCAGCCCTGCCAGCCGTCGCTCTGGACGTGGGTGCGGTAGGCGATGTCGTAGGTCTTGGCGATTTCGCCGGTCAGGCGGACCTTGAGGGCCTCGATGCGCAGGCTCTGGCCCGACGTGCCGGCCATGGCGCCGTTCTTCGACCACGGCATCCAGCCCTTCTTCTGCACGTGCGTCTGGTACTCGATGCCGCCCGTGAACCCGCCGCTCTGGAGCTTGACCTTGAGCGCCTCGACGCGAAGGCCGCGGCCGGACGTGCCGGCGGACTTGCCGTCGTTCGTCCAGCCCTGCCAGCCGATGCTCTGGACGTGGCCCGTGTAGGTTACGCCGACCAGGCCCTCGCCGCCCTTGGAAGACTTGGCCTTCTTGGGAACGAGCCGGACCTCGAGACCTTCGAGGCGCAGCCCGCGGCCAGACGTGCCGGACATGGCGCCGTTCTTGACCCAGCCTTGCCAGCCGACTTTCTGCACATGGGTGCGATACTCGATGTCATACCATTTGGACGCCTCGCCCGTCAGCGCGATGCGCATTGCCTCGAGGCGCAGGCTCTTGCCGTGCGTGCCGGCGACGGTCCCATCGGCGCGGACGTCCTGCCACCCGATGTTCTGCACGTGCACTTTGTACTGTACGTGGCCCGAGATGCCCGACAACTTGACCTGAAGGCCCTCGAGGCGCAGGCTGCGGCCGGACGTGCCGGCCATCGAGCCGTTGGTCCTCCAGCCTTGCCAGCCGACTTTCTGCACATGGGTGCGATAGGAAATCGTTGCGCTCGGCGCCTTGCCGCCTTGGGCCTTGACGCCCTGCTTCTTGGAGGTCGCCTTTGCAGCCGTCTGGATTTTGAGCGCGCTCGCGGACGCAGCAGGCGCCGCCTTCGCGCCGCTCGCCGCAACGGACTCGGTCGCAGCCGCGGGTTTGGCCGAGGCCGCGGGCTTGGTCGTGGTCGCAGGCTTGGTCGTGGTCGCAGGCTTGGCGGTAGCCGCGGGCTTCGCTGC
>ODAI010899143.1_pt1 | contig 34673 bp, 33 predicted proteins | sample 1539321 | NCBI WGS metagenome assembly ODAI01 (sample SAMN02144231, study PRJEB22623) | gut metagenome | biome: sheep rumen | host: Ovis aries | place: New Zealand
CATTATGTTTGAGCGGAATGTTAATGGTAGGTTGTAACCGGTCCAAAACGGATCCGGATGATCCGACAGAAGAAACAGAGAACCCCAAAGCCGGCTATGACGGTTACTGGTGCTGGAAAGTGACGACCACTATTCCGATGGAAGGAACGGACGATTATGTCGAAGTGGAATACACATGGGATACGGAGGAAAACATCATCGACTATGTAACCACTATGAACGAGATGGGCAAGGAGTCCGGTATGACGTGGAAGTACGAGAAATCCACTGCGAAAGACAAAAAAGAGTGTCAAGAATTGGACGATGAACAAGGCGGTGGTAATATTGACGATGTCCTTGACTACAAAGAGCGCTACAAGAAAACCGAACCGGGTATCTACATGAACGGCAACACGCTGCTCGCTAAATGTACTGACGGAAGTCTCTTCTATATCCCGGATGTAACCTCTTATCAACAACCTCTGGAGGTCGCTCCTGAAGCCATCCCTGCCCAGTGGGTTGGTTGGGACGGCAAAAGCAGTCTCTTCCATTTTGAGTTGCATTATTACAATGACAATGACGGCAACTGGATGACCCACACCTATCAAGACACTATTCTCTATTGCATGGAAGATAAATGGGGTGGCGAATTTAAAGACGATGCGATAGCGGGAGAAAGTGGTATAATGCAATTTATGTTCTTCAAAGACTTCCAAAAAGTTGCTGATGCCGGTGACTTTGAAGAGACCTTTGTGGAGATTGCTAAACGCTACCAGAAATGTGGTCCAATCATGAAACCGTCTGAAATGATTCGCCACTACACCGAGCATTATCTCGGTAATTGGTTGAGCGATTGGTATCCTGCTGACATGGAAGCTACCGGATACGTATTCAAATATACCGGTAGTGGTACTATCATCGAAATGGGAGTTCAGCGCATCTTCCAATGGGGCGAGCCAAGAGACCATTGGAACTGGATTCCGTGGAGCGTGACCGATGATGTAACCGCTGTAACGGTAACGATAAATAATGTATCGGAGGCGGATGCAACAGCATTTATCAATAAAGTAAAAGCAGAGGGACACTATACCCGTGTCACTTCAGATGTTGCGAATGAAGTTATAATCGGTTTCGCTGCCGATAGTTACAACTACTATGACGATGATGTACATGGACCCGCTCCTGAAGGCTTGAATGGATGGGTATATCCGTCATATGAGGTTTCGTATATAGATGGCCGTTTGACTATTGAGTTCTATGTAGTTAAAACAGCATTCGTATAACTTCGTATAAGAAATATCATAGTACATGAAACGCATAATCTTTATGGCATGGGCAAGTGTAGCACTTGCCCTGCCCATGATGGCACAAGAAGAGGAAGAAGTATGGCATTACACGCACGATTGGATACCTTCTTGGTACTCCACCTCTATTAACCTCGATAATATTAAAGCCGCTCCGACGCCGAAGACTATGTTGGAGGCCGTAGACCGAATGCCGGCATTCCCTACCGTAGAGCAAATATACACGGTGGAAGCCAAAGAAAAAGCTTTACGGGATATCTATCAGCCGTACGAGAAAGCACTGTTTGCTGCTTGGGATAAGAATGGCGAGGTGAGTCGCGACGTAGACCGCCGCATTAAGGTAGCAGGCGAGAAACAGCAAAAGGTAGGCCAAAAGGCGATGGCGCAGTACCAGAGTAACGTGAACGCCGGACTTATGCCTTCGCAAGAGGAGATGATGCAGATGATGATGAGCGGCGAGATTAACCCGAACTGGTCGGAAGACAAAATCATGGACGCTATGGCCGGTAAGTTCGCTGCCAAATGGGGCATTTCCAAGCAGGAGTACCTCAAAATCATCAACATGGCGCAGAAAAATCCCAAAGGAACGGAGGCTTATCTCCAATCGAACCATCCCGACCTCTACAAGCGTCTCTATGCAGCCAACGCGCCTTACGGCAATGAGAATGTCAATGCTGACGACCCGCGTAAACCGGAATTCGACCGTATCAATGATGGACTGCTGAAAGCGCAGGACGACCTGCAGGAGGCTCGTGTTGCCTATGGAGAAAATCTTCAATATAGCCAAACCCATTCGAAGTATATTACGATTTACGAACAAATGCAAAAAGAGTGGGATAACAGTCCGGAGGCAAAGCAGATAGAGGCGATAGAAACGGCTCTGCAGAAACGCCTTGACGCATGGTATTCGACACTTACGAATGAATGGGGCGAGGTTCCTTATCCCGCATGGTACACCACGGAGCGCCAGAAAGAGAATGCCCTCATTGACCAATGGAACAAGCGTTGGGCGATTAAATGGCTAAAGGTGGCGGAAGATGGCGACAAGGCGTACCGTTCGATTTTCAGACGCATCGCAGAATTAGGTATTGAGAACGACCGGATAGGTGAACAAGGCGACACTGAGGAGATGATTTATCTGACGAATAAGAAATTAGTGTGCACCCTCTACGGTCAAATGACGAGCCTCTATATTCCGATAAGAGACGCGATGGCTTTCCCTGCCATCGAGCATGTAGCAACGACCGGCTATACGATTGTTACTGCGTCCTAAATTATACGAAATCAATCATATTTCAAAAAGTGCACCCGGTAACTTATAGGGTATAACAAAATGAAAAAGTATTTGTATTTTTTTGCTCACATTTTGTTTGAGCGGAATGCTGCTAGTAGGTTGTAACCGGTCCAAAACGGATCCGGATGATCCGACAGAAGAAACAGAGAACCCCAAAGCCGGCGATGACGGTTACTGGTGCTGGAAAGTGACGACCACTATTCCGATGGAAGGCACGGATGATTTCGTAACAGTAGAGTACCAGTGGGAGACGGCAGAAGAGATAGCTCTTTATGTCGAAACCATGAACGAAGCTTACAAAGCGACAGGTGGTAAAATGACGTACGAGAAATCAAACGCCAAAGACAAGAACGAGTGTTCGGAGCTGGACGACCAAGCAGGCAGTAACATTGATGATCTCACCGATTGGAAAAAACAATACGAGAAAGCTGAGCCGGGTATTTATATGAACGGTAACGCCTTACTCGCTAAAGGTACGGATGGTTCGATTTTCCACATCGACGACGTGACCTCGTTGCAGACTCCCAATGCGGCAGGAGGCAAACCCTGCATCCCGAACAATTGGCGTGCCTATGACGGCAAGAGCAGTACTTATTTCTTCTGGATGGATTACTACAATGACAACGACGGCAACTGGATGACCTTTACGTACGAAGATACCGTTTTCTACAGCGTAGAGGACAAATGGGCTCCTTCGCAGTTGGAAACAGCTATTGACGGAGACGGCGGAAGAATGAACTTCTTGTTCTTCAAGGAATATACGAAAGTGGAAGATGCCGGTAATTTCGAAGAGACGTACATCAAGATCGCCAAACGTGTTCAGGTTTGCGGACCAATCGTGCCGCCGTCCGAGATGGTACAACAATATCAGGAGCACGGTTTCGGCAAATGGCGCGACGACCTGTATCCTGCCGACATGGAAGCAAAGAAGTATGTCTTCCGTTATACCGGCAGCGGAACGGTTAGTTCTTTTGAGGTTGACCGTGTATTCGAATGGGGTGCGAGTGCCAACGATCCGAGAGTGGTGTGGCTGCCGGCTCCTTGCCAAACGGATGACGTCGCTTATGTGATTGTCGAAATTGAGAATGTATCGGAAGCAGACGCGAAAGCGTTCATCGACAAAGTTCGCGCAGAGGGCTGCTATTCCCGTATCCTCACCGATAGCGAAGTAGAAGGAATTATGGGCTTTGAAGCCGACAGTTGGGATACAGAATTTACCGGAGACGGACTCGTCTATCCGGAATACGAGATCATGTACTTTGAAGGCAAATTAAAAATCGAATTTGCAGTTTCCAAAGTGGGAGCGGTATAAGTAATCGTGCGAGGCTGATAAGCCGGGATAAGAACTCCCGATCGGGGGTTGAGAAGGCCCTCAGACTTCTCTAAAAAGAATTAGGAGCGTCCCATTGGGATGCCCCTAATCTTTTTAAGCGGAAAGTGGGGGATTCGAACCCCCGAAACGCTTTCGGCGTTTACACGCTTTCCAGGCGTGCCTCTTCAACCACTCGAGCAACTTTCCATTATAAACATCCCCGCATGAGCGATGTCCTACAAGTATCTATTGTCAATGCTTTACGAAACGGACTGCAAAATTAGTCATAAAATTTGAAATCACAAAACAATACAACAATTATTTCCCGCTTGTCGCATATTTCGTTTTTTTAGAGCAGTGCTCAACCTTGCCGTTCTTGCTTAATTATTTTTTGAGCCATGGCAGGGCTATAAGAGGTATGAAGTTATTAATCATCCACAATGCCACCGCCGCGATGATGCATAGCTGTGGTGTTGTTGTAAGAGGTGCGAATATCAAGGCAGCCCAAGCGCCCCGTATGCCCGCATCGGCTATTGCTGCACCGGGAGTGAGAGTTATGAGAAGATAGTATGTAGGAATAAAAATAAACGCGTCTTCTATAGTGATACCCACCCCCATAAAACGAATCATCATGAACAGCTGTGCGCAAAATATCGAGTAACGTATCAATGTTAATGCCAAGGTTCGCAAATAGTTAGACCATGTGGTGAAGACTCCCGCCTCGCAGATTTTTTTCAGGAACGCTATTTTTGTGCTTTGATAGATAAGTTGGCACAAAGGTCTAAACGCGAGCCACAGCACTATAACACCTATCCATGCTATGAAATAGTAGCGCGTGTCCGCCACCGATAGTTGTCCCCAAAGTATTGCCGGCCATATTCCTATGCTGATTATCACCAATGTCTGTACCAAGGAACACAGAGTGGCATTTGTCAGTGCTTGCCATCGGCTTCCCGCTTCTGCGCTCAATGCCCGGGCAGGTATTTCGCCTGCGCGGAAAGGTGTGATAAGAGCCGCTGCCCACCCGTTGAGGATATGAACAAGAGCTTCGCGCAACGTCAGATGCGAGGTGCCACGCATAGCCACCTGCCAGCGGTGAGCTTCGACAAAAGCGGCACAAGGCGAGAGCAGCAACACAAGCACTAAAGCAGCAATTTTTTTGATAGTCAAATGACTCATGCGCTCCAATAGTGTATCATAGTACTGGAACGTAATGAGCTGGTATATGACGTAGCCATAAACAGCAACGAGGAAAAGCACAAAAAGCCATATCCAGAGTTTTTTAATCATAGTTGTCGTCGTCTTCATAATCAAGTTGTTCTATTTCGGAGCGGAAACGAGATGAACGCATGTGGCGCATGACGTTTCGGAAGGTAAAGTGTTTCTGTGCCAAGTAACTGACTATGACAGCCACTATAGTAATGATGATTTTTGACGGTGTAGGGTACAGCCCAACGACTTCCACGAGCAATTTCAAACCAAAATAGTTGAGCAGTAGATTGCCGGCAGAAACCATGACATATCTCACCGCCTGTATGTGGCTGTCGATATTGGAGCGCGTGAAAGTCACATACTTGGCAAGAAAAAATCCTGTCATCAGCGTGATTGGATATACAATCATCAGCGTAGCGATATGCGACGAGAGTGTTACAGAGCCTATATGAACCATCTTGTGGTGCAGTCCAAAGTTATAGACAAGGAAATACAGCAACCAGTCGAAAACAAGATTGCCACCACCGCAGCATGCGTAACGGAATATCTCGAGCGTGAAATAGCGAGAGAGAGGAGGGCGGTAGAAGATATCTATCGTCCTTGTTATCATGTAGGCTATTTTTCGCAATATGCTGTTCATGGCAGCGTGGAATACGCGGAGTTTGTTATCTGCTAAACATAATGATGGTCATGCATTTCATAACACAAAAAGAGCTATTGGTAAGCTATATTTGCCGTTTTAGACAAAATTTTGCGCACTACAACTCCAAATTAAAGGCAAAATTAGCAAATAATTTCTAAAAAGCGAGATTTTTTGCAAAAAAAACACTAATTTTGCAAAAATTTTTCAACAGAATTATGGACGACCATCCTCGACAATGTAATGCGCTACGTAATCCCGAAGAAGTCTTTGGGCCAGCATTTTCTCCGCAGCGAGGAGACGGCGGCACGCATCGCTGACAGTCTGGCTCTCACATCTCCGATGTCGGTCCTCGAAGTAGGACCGGGAATGGGGGTGCTGACACGTCATTTGCTTGATAACCCCTTGGTGAGGCTCACATGCGTGGAACTGGACAAAGATTCAGTGAGTTACCTTGCCGAACACATGCCACAAGCCAACGTTATACACGCTGATTTTCTGAAAACAAATATCGACGAACTCTTTTCCGGTGAGCCTTACGCTGTCATCGGTAATTATCCTTATAACATATCTTCCCAGATATTCTTCAAAGTTCTTGAACACCGTGATAGTATTCCGCTCTGCTGCGGCATGGTGCAGAAAGAGGTTGCAGAACGCCTTGCCGCCAAACCGGGCAGCAAAGCCTACGGCATAATATCCGTTCTGCTTCAGGCATACTATGATATCGAATACCTCTTCACAGTGCCCCCTGAAGTCTTTGACCCTCCGCCGAAGGTCATGTCAGCGGTGATACGCATGAGGCGCAATGCCGTGAGCAGACTGGACTGCGACGAAACTCTATTCAAGACCATCGTCAAGACAGCTTTTAACCAACGCCGCAAAATGATGCGCGGATCACTAAAAGCCCTACTGGGCAACGGACATCCACTGCTGGCGGATAATATGCTCACCATGCGCCCCGAACAACTTTCGGTGCAGCAATTCGTAGAACTCACCAACAAAGCCGCGACAGGCAATAGACAGCTTATCATTTAACACCTTTTAACAACGCTTTTCGCCATGTCATCACTGAAGATATTTTACCAAGAGGGCAATAAGGTGAAGCTCTCCCGTTCGCTCGACATTCTGCAACAAATTGAGCGCAAAGACATTATATGGATCGACCTTGTCAATGTCTCGGAAGACATAGAGAGTCGCCTTGAGGACTTCCTGAAAATCTACATCCAAGAGGATGAAGAAATGGAAGAAATCGAGATATCATCGCGATATATGCAAACCGACGACAGTATAGTGGCTAATAGCAACTTCCTGCATGCTGACTTCCGCACTGAACCGGTATCGTTCATCATCAAGAACAACGTGCTGGTATCGGTGCGTGATTCAGAACTCAAATCATTCAACGAAACGGTTAAACGTATCTTCGTAAACTCCGGCAACTTCCCAAGCGGATTTCACGTACTCGTGGACTTGCTGGAAACACGCGTTGAATACGACGCGGATCTGATAGAAGACACCACGGAATACATCACTGACCTCTCAAAGGACATCAATGCCGAAAGCGACTCGATGGACGAAGATACTCTATTACAAATTAAGGAATTACAGGAAAAAGTGATGATAATACGACAAAATATCATCGATAAACAGCGCGTGGTGAGCAACATCCTCAAATGTCCATTCTTCCCTAAAGAACTGCAGCCAAGACTGACGATGATAATCAAGGATATCAACTCACTATTTGAATATACACGCTTTGGTTTTGATCGTCTTGACTACCTGCAAGACACCTTTCTTGGTTTGGTAAACTTGCAACAGAACAAAATCATCAAGATATTCACTGTGGTATCAGTCATCTTCCTGCCGCCGACACTGATAGCCAGCATGTATGGCATGAACTTCGACTTCATGCCCGAACTGCATTGGAAATACGGCTATTTATTCGCCATAGTGCTCATGATAGGCGTTGCCGTTGCGGTATTGGGATTCTTTAGACTGAAAAAGTGGATATAAGTTTGCAAATCACTGCCTACCCGCAAATTTGGTGTCCCATATCACCCAATAAAGAAATATCAGCAGGTAGAATAAATACTTGAAAATATGATCATGCAAGATAGGGAACCACGACCTGTGGTTCTCTATCAGCATTGTTATAGCACTGATACGCATGATATTGACAATATCACAAAGCACCACACCAAGGGGCACGAACCATAATTTATGGCGCCAGGGACCGATACTGAACAACAATATGCACGTGAATATAAACATCTGCTTCAGACCGCTACAACTCCACACTATCACAGACCCTACTCCGTTGTCAAAAAACAAGTAATTGCCATGCCTAAGATGTACATTGCCACCGAAGACGTTGATTAGGTGATAAGTACTCTTAGCAACATGACGAGCCATTAAATCAAAGACTACCGTGACATCCTTGCCACAAAACGTCACCAACGACGTTGTCTGCTGCGCTTGCTCGTCACCGCTAATGGTCAGCTTCCAAAAAGCGTTACTGGCAAACAATACAATAATGAAAACCAAAACATTACGCTCGCGTGAGTTCCATATCAGGGATACTATGTCACGGAGTTTACCCATGGGCTGTCAATTTGTCAACAATGTCATAGTAGTATTTAGCTGCCGGATGCCCTTGCTGTAATACAATGGGTTCTCCGTTGTCGGCGCCAACACGTATTGACTGTACGAGAGGTATCTGTCCCAAAAGAGGCACTCCAAGCTGCCCGGCAAGACGCGCACCACCATCCTGACCAAAGATATAATACTTGTTATCAGGCAATTCTGCCGGTGTAAACCACGACATATTTTCTACTATTCCGAGCACCGGTACTCCAACTTTGTCGTTTCGGAACATATCAACTCCTTTCCTTGCATCCTCAAGAGCTACGGGCTGTGGTGTGGTGACAACGATAGCACCTGTGAGTTTAACAGTCTGCACCACAGTGAGATGTATGTCAGACGTTCCGGGGGGCATATCTATCAGGAAATAGTCCAAATCGCCCCAGAGAGCCTCAGTAAGTAACTGTTTTATGCCTCCCGAAGCCATGGCACCACGCCATACTATGGCCTGCTCAGAACCGACAAAGAAACCTATAGACAACATCTTAACACCATATTGTTCAATAGGTTGTATAAGATCTCTGCCATCAACTTCCACAGCCATTGGGCGTGCTTCTTGCACTCCGAACATCAATGGCTGACTGGGACCATGAATATCAGCGTCAAGCAGAGCTACCCTGTAGCCTCTTTGCGACAAAGCCACTGCCAAATTAGTCGCAACAGTTGACTTTCCGACCCCACCTTTACCACTGCTTACGGCGATGATATTACGTGCACGGAGATACTTGAGAGTGTCATCAACGGGCGCCGTTTGCTTGCGGAACTTAGCGCTTACGTTACCCTTGACCTGCGCATTAGCATCAACATAGGTCAGCACAGCCTGCTCGGCACTACGAAGCACGGATTTAACAAAAGCATCGTTAGGCTTGTCAAAAATAATTGAAAATGAAACTTTAAGACCTGATATACGTATGTCGTCTTCGAGCATACCGCTCTCAACGATATCCTTGCCGGTACCGGGATAACGGACATGACGCAAGGCTTCTATGATTTGTTGGGGATACACTATTGATTTTAGAGGTTTAGAGGTTAAAATATGATGTATTATGTAAGCGAAAAATCAATCTACTGCGTGTTAGGCGATAACGACCTGGCACCTACAGAGCGGTAGGTGTCTTTTTCGATCTCCACTTCCGGCTCACACAGCTCTCCACTATGCGACAAAGGAAATGAAACATATTTTATCGTCAGTCCACGTGAAAGCCACTGACTTTCATAATACGTTTGAATGGAATACAACTCTTGCGGAACTCCCGCTGGTCGTTCGCCGTAAAGGTCGGCGGTGAGCACCGACGGCGTTATATTATTTTCTCGCAGCAACTCATAGGTATATGTAAACAAAAAAGGAGAGTCGGTCTTGAGATGTATCAGCCCGTCATTAATCAGAAAACGACGGTAGCGAGTAAAAAAATACGATGAAATCAGCCTTTTTGTAGCTTTTTTCATCTGCGGGTCACAAAAAGTAACCCATATCTCACTCACTTCATCGGCGGCAAAAAAACGGTCGATGAATTCAATATTAGTCCTCAGAAAACCAACGTTTGTCATCTGCTTTTGCAGTGCCGTTTTAGCTCCGTGATACATCCTTGAACCTTTAATGTCAACACCTATGAAATTCACTTCAGGGTAGTGCAGCGCCAGACCTACCGTGTATTCGCCCCTACCGCACCCCAGTTCAAGAACTATAGGATTGTCGTTATGAAAAAAATCACGATTCCATCGACCTTTCAGCTCATCGTCAGAGGTAAAAAGTTCGGAACCTTTGATTGGATGCTGGACGACATTGGCGAATGTGTCCATCTCGGCAAATTTGGCTAATTTATTCTTTGACATACGCTTCTATACCAATATCTTGAATGCCCTGCAACTGCGTTGTACGCATACCATGACGCACCGCAAAATTATACACACCTTTGGCAGGAAATGTATAGTGCTCATCAATGAGCACCGGCATCAACCTTACATTTCCGGCTCCGCTCCCAAGCCATCTGCCACGCTGGTCGGCAAGATAGAATTCAATGGTATCGGTTGTGGTGTGGTGGTCAGGCGACGTCTTATCAACAAACACCCACATATTCTGATATGGATAGTTATCGTTATGCCTAACTTGCAGTATCAACTGTACAGCGAGTGTAGTATCCTCAATATCGACATTAAAGCATACCACGCTATCGGCATCCCAACTTTGATTGCTGATAGCCTTATAACTCGAAAAGACAGGTTTGTGAGTACATGACATGAAAGCAAGCACCATTAAAGACAGTGTTACTGACCGCAGCATTTTATTTATTATTGCTATTTTCATTTTTGTCAGGGTTGTTATTCCTATGAAATTTGGCATTGCCGCCTACTCGTCTTTGATTTCCGCTACGCGGCTGCTGTTGTCGTCTTTGCTGTCGGGGTCGGTCGAATCGTGTAAGCTCATCCTGTCCTACGACATTCTCGTAATCAAAAGTTTTGACCACCTGCTCGGCTGAAGTATGCTTGCCACCTATGGTATTTGGCTTCTGCCCTTTGCGATTCATTTCTATGATATCATTAGCCTGCTGCGCGGTTATCACCACAAGGTTTGCCGCAATCTTGGGGTCGGAAGAATACGTTACTTCTCCGGCAAGCGGGTTAGATTTGAAGTGATACCATGTTCCCTCCATGGTTTCAAGTGTAGTATTTCTGTCGGGGAAATGTCTCAGGGCATCTTGATAGTCATCAAGTTCAAAGTTAAGACAACACTTGAGTTTTGCGCATTGTCCGGCAAGTTTCTGCGGGTTCAGACTGAGGTCCTGTACCCTGGCCGCTGTTGTGGTCACAGAAGTGAAATTAGTGAGCCATGTAGTGCAGCATAGTTCTCTGCCGCATGGTCCTGTACCTCCTATTCGTCCCGCCTCCTGGCGAGCTCCTATTTGCTTCATCTCAATGCGGACACGGAATGTTTCGGCGAAAACTTTGATAAGTTGGCGGAAATCCACGCGGTCGTCAGCTATATAATAGAATATTGCCTTGGTGCCATCACCCTGATATTCCACATCACCGATTTTCATATCAAGCTGCATATCCTTAGCTATCTTGCGAGCCTTGATCATCGTTTCTTGCTCTTTGGCATGGGCTTCGTCTGCCCGCTCTATATCCGCGTCTTTGGCTATCCTGTACACTTTGCGCACTTCATAACGCGAGAGGTCAATTCTGTTTTTAAGGATTTGCATGATTACCAATCGGCCTGTGAGTGTCACCTCACCTATGTCATGACCCGGCGAGGCTTCCACTGCTACCATGTCACCCTTGCTCAAAGGCAGATGCTCGGTATTGAGATAGTAACCTTTGCGAGTATTCTTGAATTGAACCTCAACAAGGTCGGTATCAGACAATGCTTCCGGCAAATCGCTCAACCAGTCAAAAACGCTGAGTTTCAAAGCTGTAGTACGACAACAGCCACCACTGGTTATCTGACAACCATTATCATCTAATGTGAATTTCATTGTTTCTGTTGTTAATATTAGTTCTTATTATCCTCCTTCATCTTCAGGAAAAGGATAAAATGCAATGCCAAGTCAAAAAACACCATGCCCGAGTTAACATTCTGATTGAGGTGTTTGACGGCAAGATCCAGTTCTTGATTGATAAGTTCCACGTTGGCGGTATTGACAAAAGGCGAGAATTTATCAGCAAATCGTTCCTCGCTGACATCCATATAATTCAATTGTGGATTTTTGAGGTTATAAATAAAATTCTCCCGCACTTGTTTTTGGAAGTAATAGATGAGGTCTATCTGTCTGTCCCGGCTGAAATTTTTTGTTATATCTTCCGCCCAAACCTTCAATGCCCTGAGGGCTTCATAGTCTCTTTTGTTTCCTATGAGCCATGCCTTTCTCATCAAGTCTATGAAGTAATCAAGTTCCGTCTTATCGTTTTGCTGCCTATGCTCTACGGCTCTGACGGCTCTGATAGCATTCATGGCACTTCCCTGCGCCTGATGAGCTATTCTGCTCAATGTTTCCTCATCGCCATCGGGAAACACCTCGCGAAGTATGCTCAAGACCTCCTCTTGCTCAAGATTGTTGACATGCACCGGCTGTGATCTGGAGAGTATGGTTCCCAATATTTGCTTCTCATGGTCGCTGACGAGGATTATCAACGTCTTTTCCGGTGGTTCCTCAACGAGTTTCAGCAATTTATTGGCTGTTGCCGTTTCCATGCGCTCCGGCGCCCATATTATCAGAGTTTTGTAGTCTGCCTGATATGATTTGAGCGACATTTTATGGGCTATCTGCGCCGCTTCGGCGGAGAGTATGGTAAGGTGTTTTTGTTCTTTGGATATTTCGCTACCCCACTCCTGCAGTCCAAAATACTTATCTTCAAGCAGCATTTTGCGGAAACTGTCGGCAAAATCGTCACATACGGAACTTTTGCCTGACTGACCTTGGTTCACTATAGGATACACAAAATGCAGGTCAGGGTGTTCAAGACGCTGAAACTGCAGGCAGTTAGGGCATTGTCCGCAGCTGTCGTTTTCCGTGCGGTGTTCGCAGCATACGTATTGGGCATAGGCTATTGCGAGGCGCAATTTACCTACTCCTTCAGCGCCATAAAACAATTGGGCATGCGCCACACGGTTCTCAAGAACAGTACGGCGCAAACGCTCCTTAAGGGCTTCGTGACCTATGATGTCGCGGAATAACATCGCCCCGGGTTATTTTAGATAGTCGGATATCAGGCTAAAAGGCAGCTCAATCTCAATATCTCCGAAGGCGTAGGGACCTATTTCGTAGGGATTAAAGACAAAGACGATAGTGCTGTCGGTGAAGAAGAAATTGTCGTTGGGATAGATATTCTGCGGGAAGTAACCCTTCTCCTCAATATCGCGCACGAGCGCCACATCATCGTCCTGCTCAACAATTTGCTGAAGCATGATTTTATGAAGCGGCTCGCGGTACTCGCCCTTGAACACATCCTGCTCACTGATGAGTTTGCCTGAAGGCAATTCAAAATTCACGAATTGGCGCGTGTTGATTCCATGAGCACCACCAAGATATACATATCTTTCTATGCAGTAGCTCAAACGTGTATCAGACAGATATGTCTCATAGCCAACAGTCTCATACTCATAGTTATATATAAAGTCAAACTCCAAATCCTCATCTTCTTCAAGGGCCTGAACATTATTTGTCTTGTAGTCCTCATAGAGTATGTCATGGAACTTCTGCGCCGCTTGCGGTATCGTTTCTGTGTTTTTTGACACATCTTCTCCGAAGAGTTTGATTTTGAGCACATCATTAATACTTTGAGCCAAAGCCGGTTCGGATGACTTATAGTAATTGATATTATCAAAAATGCGCAAACAATAAGGTACTCCTTCTTTGAGCGGCAGAGCTACGGAATCATAATAATTTTCAGAAGCCGTGAGTAATTGTTTGGGCTTTGATGGGCATGCCGTTAGCAGCACCGCGAAAAGCATCGGAATTAAGTATTTCTTCATAACGATACGGCTATTGCCGAGTTAAAAATTATAACAAAGCATTAATTTTCTCCACGAGAACTTCTTTGGGCACTACTCCGACAGACCTGTCAACGAGTTTGCCATCCTTGAAGAACACCAAAGTAGGTATTGAACGTATGCCAAGGTCACCGGCTGATGCGGGATTTTCGTCAACGTTGCAGCTGCCTATCGTAACCTTGCCTTCGTACTCTTTCTCGAGTTCTTCAACCACCGGCGACAACATTCGGCACGGACCGCACCAAGGAGCCCAAAAATCAATTACTAATGGTTTTCCGGCACTGATCAGACCGGCAATTGTTTGATCTGTAATTTGCATAATGGATATATATTAGGTTTTACGTTTTGTGATAGCCGTGAGCCACGGCTCATTATAATCTACAAAGTTATGAAAAACAAACGATATAAGCAATTCCCCCACCAAATATATTTTCAGTGAGTTGTCACTCCCGTGCTAAAAAGCCTTCCACCCCTGTGCCTGCAACTCCATGAGTTGTCCCTCGCGCGTAACGAAATTCATCCCGTCGGCTTTGTCGGTAATATGCCCTATAATAAATATCTTATCGAGCGGCAGCAGCTTATCATAGTCGGCAATGGGGCATGTGAAGAGAAGTTCATAGTCCTCTCCTCCGTTCAGGGCGCAGGTTACGATGTTAAGATTCATCTGTTCTGCGAGCACGGCAGCCTGATAGTCAATCGGTAATTTATCTTCATAGAGCCGGCAGCCGACACCTGACTGGGTACAAATATGCATTACTTCTGACGATAAGCCGTCGCTGACATCCATCATCGCCGTGGGCATGATGGCCGCGGCCTTGAGCTCATCAATAATATCTTTTCTCGCTTCAGGTTTAAGTTGACGTTGCAGCAAGTATTCAAATCCCGCGAAATCAGGCTGCGACTGGGTATTACCTTTTAATGCTATTCTCTCTCTCTCAAGCAGTTGCAAACCAAGATATGCTGCTCCGAGATTTCCCGATACGCACAGCAAATCACCATCTTTAGCCCCATTGCGATACACTATTTCTTCTTGTTTGGCACTGCCTATGCAAGTAACGGAAATCGTGAGCCCTGTGAGTGAGGACGATGTATCGCCTCCTACGAGGTCCACGCCATAGGTTTGGCACGCGAGACGTATGCCGTCGTATAGTTCCTCAAGCATTTCCACGCTGAAACGCGCCGAAACACCAAGCGAGACAACTATCTGTTCGGGTTTGCCATTCATGGCATATATATCGGAAAAATTCACCACGGCAGCCTTGTAGCCCAAATGCCTGAGAGGTACATACTCAAGATTGAAATGTATGCCCTCAAGCAAAATGTCGGTAGTGACAAGTGTCTTAAGCTCGCCATTGTCAATCACTGCCGCGTCATCACCTATGCCTTTGAGCGAAGAAGCATTGGTGAGCGGAAAATTTTCGGTAAGGTGTTTGATGAGTCCAAACTCACCATAATCAGAAATCTGGGTCACGTTTATGGGTATTTTTAGCGGTTATTTTGTGCAAATTTACAAAAAATATGTATAATAATTTGTCTATTACGCAAAAAACTCTTACCTTTGCAGTCCGTTTTGTGCAAAAAGCGGACATAAGCTAAAAAAACAACTAAAAAAATCTGCAGATATGAAAAGAACCTTTCAACCCCACAACCGCAAGCGCATGAATAAGCACGGTTTTCGTGAACGTATGGCTACTGCCAACGGTCGTCGTGTACTTGCGGCTCGTCGCGCTAAAGGCCGCAAAAAACTGACGGTAGCGGACGAAGTGTCCGGAAAAATAGCTTATAAATACGGTTTGGTAAAGCATTAAGCTCTTTTGTCGGATGACGTAAAAACTCTTGTGTCGACGGGCACAAGAGTTTTTTTTTCGCATATTTCGCCCGCAAAATTTGTCGTTTGCGATTATTTTAATAACTTTGTGAAGTAAATAGCAATTATTAACAACAAAAAACATTATTATCATGAAGTACATCTGCAACATCTGCGGTTATGTTTACGACCCCGAGGTGGGTGATGTTGACGGCGGCATAGCCCCCGGAACCGCGTTTGAAGACATTCCCGAAGATTGGGTTTGCCCAATGTGTGGTGTCGGCAAGTCGGATTTTAGCCCGGTAGAAGAATAAGAACATAAAGGCTATGAAACGATTACGTATTCACAAAGAAGGACGATTGATACTCACTGTCGTCCTGTTGGTTATTTTTACTTGCAATGTTTTTGCCTATATCCATTGGCCCACATGGATTTTTGCCATCAACCTTATTTTGTCGGCATTCCTGTTGGTATTCTTTACCTACTTTTTTCGCAATCCTCTTCGCGAGGTTGAGATTGATGACCCGGGACTGATAGTGGCTCCATGCGATGGCACTGTAGTAGTGATAGAACCTACTGAAGAGCAGGAATATTTCCATGGCGAGAAACGCTTGCAAATCTCTATATTCATGTCCGTATTCAACGTTCATGCCAACTGGTATCCTATCAGCGGTGACATCATTGAGGCATCACACCAGAAAGGCAGTCATGCCGTGGCATGGCTTCCGAAGTCGAGTACCGAGAACGAGCGCTCGACGGTGGTTATACAGACTGAGTCAGGCATCAAGGTGCTCGTACGCCAGATTGCCGGAGCCTTGGCACGACGCATAGTGACATACGCCAAGGTGGGACACAAAGCTCATATCAACGAGCAATTAGGCTTTATCAAATTCGGGTCACGGGTTGACATCTTCCTGCCACCCGATGCCGAACCTTTCGTGGAAATAGGCGACAAAACAGTAGGAAACGAAACTATCATCGCCCGCATAAGTTAAACCTAATAAAAAGAACTATTACTATGGATAAATTTGAAGAACTTTTCGCTGCCTACAACTGCGACGCGTTGGACAATGCCGCCGTGGAGGCGGATGTAAAACGCATACTTGCGAAGCATTACGCCGACAACAACAACGTTGCGGTATGGAAACAATGTCTTCATCAAATAGACCTTACCACATTATGCGTTGATGACACTGATGAACGCGTCAACCTCATGGCGCAACGCGTCAACGAATTCGGTGCTAAATACCCTCAAGTACCTAATGTTGCCGCTATTTGTGTATATCCAGCCATGGTGCCATACGTTAAGACAGCCCTAACCGCTCCCGGAGTGGGTATCGCCAGTGTTGCCGCGGGCTTTCCGGCATCGCAAACATTCGTAGAAGTCAAAATCGCCGAGGTTTCGATGGCTGTCATGGAAGGCGCAACGGAAATTGACGTTGTAATATCCGCCGGCAAAATGCTGCAAGGTCGCTATGCCGAAGTTTATGACGAACTATGTGAATTGAAAGCGGCATGTCGCGAGGCACACCTTAAAGTTATTCTTGAAACAGGTATCTTGCGTGATGCGGCGATTATCAAGAAAGCTTCGCTGATAGCCATGCAGGCCGGAGCCGATTTCATCAAAACGTCAACGGGCAAGATAGCCGTGAATGCCACCCCCGAGGCAACGTACGTCATGTGCCACGCCATTAAGGAATGGCACGAAAAGACCGGTATCATGGTCGGCTACAAACCCGCAGGAGGAGTGCGCACTACAGAAGAGGCTGTTCAACACTACACGCTGGTCAAAGAAATACTGGGCGACAAATGGCTCAACAATAAATACTTCCGCTTCGGAGCCAGCAGTCTTGCCAATAACCTGCTGACATCCATCACCGGCAAAGAAGAGAAATACTTTTAGGCATCATTATACATAATACGCTATGGATTCAATACGTCAACAAAAAATTGCCCGTCTTCTTCAGAAAGAGTTAGGCACGATATTTTTGTCGCGCGCCTCATCGCTGCGCGGCACACTGATAACCGTTAGTGAGGTTCGTGTTACCCCCGACCTTGCCATAGCGCATTGCTACCTGAGTATTTTTCCCGCCGGAAATGCCCCGCAGGTAATGGAAGATATCGATGCCGACAGCCACAAGATACGCTTCTTGTTAGGAAATAAAGTACATAATCAACTACGCATAATACCTGAGTTGAACTTCCACCTCGACACCACATTGGATCAGCTGGATCACATTGATGATTTGCTGAAAAAATAATGAATTCATCGGTTTTTTCACTATGGATTGCATGGCGCTACCTCTTCGCCAAGAAGTCCCATAACGCCATAAACATATTAACCGCCATATCATCAGCGAGTATCGCTGTCGGTACGGCGGCTTTGGTATGCGTGATGTCTGTCATGAACGGTTTTGAGGGTATGGTGAGTAATATGTTTTCCGCCTTCGACGCACAACTGCGCATAGAAGTGCGCAAAGGCAAGTATTTCTCGGTAAATGACAGTGTACTGCAACCCGTATTTGGACTTGAAGAGGTGAAATATGTAGCCCCCACGATTGAAGAGACAGCACTCTTGAGCTATGCCGATCGTCAGGAACCGGCACTTATCAAAGGTGTTGACGAGCATTTTGCCTCTATGACCGATATCGAATCGCTGATAATCGACGGCTCATACCAAGTGAAGAACAACGATATTGAATGGATAGTTCTCGGTGCCGGTTTGCAGTACAAACTCGGTGTTGTTCAGCAACTCGGGGCACCACTTACGATTTACTGCCCGCGTCGCACCGGCAGCATCAACACTCTGCGCCCCGACCAGAGTTTCAATCAAGCCGGAGTGTTACTTGCCGGAGCTTTCGCCATACAGCAAACGACATACGATGACAGGTATGCCATAGTATCGTTGGATATGGCACGAGACATTTTTGAATACGACAGCACACAAGTCACAGCTCTGGAACTGGAATTAAAAGAAGGTGCTAACGAGAAAGCCGTACAACGCAAAATCCGCGATTTCATCGGAGAAAAATACATCGTAAGCAACAGATATGAACAACAACAGGACTTCTATCGCATCATGAATATCGAGAAATGGCTGACCTTTCTGCTCATGGCTTTCATACTGACTATAGCCGCCTTTAGCGTTGTAGGGTCACTAACCATGCTGCGCATCGAGAAGTCTGCCGATAGTGAGACTCTCACCGCCTTGGGAGCGACAAAAAGCATACTTAACAGAATATTTATCTTTGAAGGTTGGCTAATCACATTACTCGGAGCCATCGTCGGGCTAATCATAGGACTTATCGTCTGTGCTCTGCAAGAGCGCTACGGAGTGATTACATACGGCAGTGAGTTTATGCCGCAAGCATATCCTGTGGCGGTAAAAATGAGCGACATAGTAATCACAACATGTTTCGTCGCGCTCTTGGGGTTTGTCACCTCGTGCCTACCGGCACTTTATAACAGCAATAAAAAACAACCATGAATAATCGACACATACTGTTCTGCTCATTGGCTGTATTATCGGCAATATGCTTCACGTCATGCAAAAAGAATGACGAGCCGCGCCCTGCGGCACAATTCACATCCGGCATAGCGATATACTATGCTGACTACTACCGCGACAAGGGAGTGGACGCATACGTATGGGAAATGGAATTTTATAGTGGTAGCGTAGAGGCTACAGAAGATGGTTATTCAGGCACGGGACAGATACTCACCTTTACTGACGTCTTCAGCCCCGCACCAACAGAAACCGAGCCACTACCTTTGGGCGCTTATATGGTGAGCGACAGCCACGAAGTGTTCACCACCATAGCAGGTATGCAAAAAGACGGTTACGACCTCGGGGCATATCTGACAACATTGGTGGATGGACAAACATCAGCGCTTGAGTACTTCAGCACAGGATCGGTGGAAATCAAACAAGGCACAGGAGATACTTTGAATATAAGTTTTGATCTGATGCGCCATAACGGCAATATATACCACAATGATTTTCATGGTATTCTACCGTTATATACTGCGGTATGGTGAAGTTGTTGTGAAAAGGAATTGTGTCAGGAAAGAAAAAAAACAGAGAATATGCCTCATACTACAAACATAATTTTATCGGCTACGGGGATACACAAGAGTTTCGGCAACGTCAGTGTACTCCGCGGCATAGACCTTGATATTTACCAGGGAGAAGTACTTTGCATAGTAGGTGCCAGCGGTGCCGGCAAGACAACTCTGCTCCAAATTTTAGGCACCCTTGATTGCGCTGACCGCGGAACACTGACCATCTGCGGCAAAGATATCACAGGCTTAAAAAGCGATGAATTGGCGCTTTTTCGCAATGAGAACATAGGTTTCGTATTCCAATTTCATCAACTCCTACCTGAGTTTACGGCATTGGAAAATGTCATGATTCCCGGTTTATTGCATGGTGACAAAAGTAGTGACCTTCGCCTTCGAGCCGAACAGTTGCTGCGTGATATGGGTCTTGGCGACAGGATGTCACATAAGCCCTCGGAACTGTCGGGCGGTGAGCGTCAGCGGGTAGCCGTAGCCCGAGCCATGGTCAATAAACCTTCAATAATTTTTGCTGATGAACCTTCTGGTAGCCTGGATACAAACGGAAAACAGCAACTCCATGAGCTGCTGTTTGATATGCGCCGCAAAACAGGTGTCACACTCGTTATCGTGACTCATGACGAGAGTTTGGCGTCATCGGCTGATAGAACGGTGCGTATCACCGATGGCATTATTTCGGATTAAGAACTTCGCTCATCTTCCGCGGGTCGGTAAGGTACTGCAATGCTGTGCGGATTGCCAAGTCATTTCGTACGTAGTAGGCATAAGTGCCGTGATGGGAATAGTAGCGGTTAAGGATTTCCATGGCAAGACTTTCTCGCACATAATGGTCATCAATGGCGAGTGCCTGTTCAAGAGGAGGATTGAGCTTGCTTTCAAGGGCTTCTAACTCCACTGAACAACTATCCAATAAACCATCGTACTTAAGAGCACGTTTCATCTCTTCGGCATACTTTGCGGAAAAACTTGTGTACTTATAGTCAATATTTTTAAGATATTCGGTAAATTGCCGCATGATGGTGTCACTGACTACAAATGATGCCGCAGGTTCTATAGTCGGATGTTTAGCCACAAAGATATTGGCGAAGCGGAAAAACTGCTGGTCTTGCGACAAACGATATGCTATTGATCCTCCGTCTTCTGCCGTTTTTATTTCCACGTCGGGCTTTATTCCTCCCCCGTCGCGCACCACACGTCCGTGGGCGGTAGTGTATTCATGCGTCAGACTGTCGGGCATATAATAAGGCTTGCCATCGTCTGTGCGCTGGCTGTAGTCAATAGCCTGAATACATCTGCCTGACGGTATGTAGTACTTAGCCACAGTAACTTTCAGATTACCGCCGCCTTCGATAGCCCTGACAGATTGTACGAGTCCTTTGCCGAATGTCCGTTGCCCCATAATGACAGCCCGGTCAAGATCTTGCAGTGTTCCCGCTACAATTTCCGAAGCCGATGCAGTATCGTCATCAACGAGAACTACCAGGGGCAAATCGCGCCATTGCGGTGCATAGGGGGTTTTATAGGTTCTGAGCACTTCGTCATGACGTTTGGTAACAACCACTGCCGTACCTTCATCAATGAAGTTTGACAGTATTTTTGCGGCTTCACCGACTATGCCTCCCGGATTGCCACGCAGGTCTATGATGAGACCTTTCAGCTCTGCGCGGGCAGCGAGACTCTCAAGCGCGGCATGGAATTCTGACGAAGAATTTTCGGTGAAATCGTCAAAATGAATGTAACCATAGTTATTATCGAGTAGCGCGTTGTATGACACCGAAGGCGTCTGTATCTGCTCACGAGTGATATTCATCGTAAGTGGTTTTGCAACTCCATGCCTCTTGACCTTAACCTGCAGCGTGGTGCCTATCTTACCGCGCAGACGGCTACTTACATCCGCAGAAGACATGCCTATTACCTTTTCGCCATCAATGGATAGTATGGCATCGCCAGCCTTGATACCGGCCTTATAGGCCGGTTTGTCGGCGAAGGGATCGGCAAAAAACACCGTGTCATCAAGTTGTGTGATAGTAGAACCAACACCGGCATACTTGCCTGTTGTCATTTGCTGAAGAACATTTGTCTTCTCGGGCGGGAAATAGACAGTGTAAGGGTCGGTATAATAAAGCATGGCCTTTATGGCAGCGTTATTAATCGTTTCGTACGACAAGGTATCAACGAAATTGGCATCTAACTCACGCATCACCTGATTATATATCGACAACTGCTTTTGTATTCTGCCGCTCTGCGTTTGCGCTACGACGTTTACCATGACACACAGCGCGAGGAATGATGATATGACTGTTTTTTTCATTGTATGATTTTGTTAATGGATACTTTAGGAGGCAGGAAAGGTGTTATGTCCTTTCCGAAAAGATATAGGTCTCGCACCACTGTTGATGATACGAAAGCGTTCTCGGCATCGGTATAGAGCACTATGGTCTCCAGTCCCGCGAGTTTGGCATTGGCTTCCGCCATAGACCTCTCGTATTCGAAGTCCGCTACAGTTCTCAAGCCGCGGAGCACGCACTGAGCTCCAACGTTGCGTGCAAAATCCACAGTAAGGCAGTCGTAAGACTCTACGGACACGCGATCATTATCGGCAAAAGCTTGCTTTATGATGTCTTTGCGCTGTTCTACGGTAAACAGCGACCGCTTGCCGGTATTCACGCCAATACCGATAACTATCTTATCGAAAATCTGCAAACCGCGCTCCACAATGCGGTAGTGACCGATAGTGAAGGGGTCGAAAGTGCCGGGAAATATAGCCTTTTGAGTCATGTTATTGATTTTTTTTCAAGGATTCAGAAACAAAAATAGAATATATAGACAGTGTGTCGCTCACAAGCTGTGGCACCACATACTGTTGTTCTTCATTATCTAACATACGCCATGTCTGGTTATCGACAATGATATGTTGCCTGTCTTCGGATAGTCGTGCAGTACAAAACGTAGGAGGACATGCCGGCAAGTTCTGCTTGGTCGCAGCTCGCCGCGTGGGCAGTTCCTTGCCCTGCTCACGCATGGTACGATCCACATAAATCATAGAGGTAGGGTAAGGTTGCTGAGTGGTTACCAGTGCGCATACCAAAGTGTCGGCGCCATATACCGACACAGAAAAATCTATGGATGTATTCCTTGTCGGCTTAATGATAACGCGTTGTTCTTCGGCATTATAATATAGCAACGACATTTCACCGTTAAGGCTGTTGAGCAATGAGTCCTGCCTACCCTGCCGACCATATTCCAATAGTTCGCGAACATGCCCATCGCCGAAAATCATGAACTCTTGACTATATTGCAGCAGTTCGCGCTCCAACACCGATTGGGCTACGCACATACCGCAAAACACCATCAGCGACACCATCAGTAATGACTTCCTAACCATCTATTTATCTTTTGAATTTTTAGTTTTCTTGGATTTTTTATTTTTCTTCTTGAAGATATCTTTGATACCCTGCTTCATATTTTGTATCAACTCTTTACCGTTGTCAAATTCTTCTTTATAGACAAAACCTACTCCCTGCTTGGTTTGCGCCGTGCTGAGCGAGTACCTATCCACGGTGTGGGTGTATGCCTTGGCGCGTATAGTACCTTTAGGATTTAGCAGGTATTCAATATCAGCGTCTCCCATGAACTTATTAGTTGACATGGCATCGTTCCTATACCCGAAATTGCCATTAATTATCAGCCTGTTATTCAGTTGATATGTAAATTCTGCCTCATACTCCTGCGAGCCTGTAGGTCCTTCACCCTCTTGACGGACATTAAATCCGAGGGTAAAATCCTTGGTGAGTCGTGACAACCAACTATTTATCTGTCCCGTGACGGTGCTGGTAAGTACTGAATAGGCATCGTTCTGCGAGATTGACACTGACGATGTCCTCATATAGTCGGGAGTATAGAACTTATTGAGTAACAGCAGATAGAGCACTTGACGATTTTTCATTTCATCGGTGTTTATAATATTTTTTACCTGCTGCTTGAGCGATTCGTCGGCACTTGGCAACTCAACGTCGAACTGCAAGTTGGGCTGTGTTAGTCTTCCATTGAGGTTCAGCATACAATTGACCGGCACCGTAGTTCTGGACACAGACTGTGCCAAAGTATTATCAAGGTCGTTGAGCGATGCTGAAGTACTATACATAGCCGTGACGTTGACATCGCCGTTGATTGGGTCTCCCGACCAGCTCATGCTACTACCTTTGAGGATTTTGAAATCGCGCCGCAACACGTCTTGGAAAGTAAATCCAAACTGCCCTGCCTCAAGCGTGTACATACCATAGAGTTTCACATCGTCAGTGCCGTCATACACAATTCTGAGGTTTCCGTAGCCATAGCCTTGGAGCATATCTCCCGTTTTGGGGTCTATGATGACATGTACTCGCGCATCGGGTGTCGCTTCCAGTTGCAGGTTAAGGCGCAGTTTCGACTTGAGTTCCTCAACCACGGTCTCTGACTTGGTACGGCGGCGGCGCTTTTTGGGTAAGATAATAGGTTCATCATGGGCCACAAAGGTCACAAAACTATTGTCGTGGGCGGTACTGGCACTTGCCACGTTGAGGAAGAAACTCGTACCGGGAGCTGTGGCGGCATTCACATTGATATCCGTTTCTTTTTCAGTGCCGACGATATATACATTGCCCGTGCCGTAAGCTTTGCCGTAATAGAGGTCGTTATCCTTGATTGTGGTATTCATTGCCAGCATGGAATCAACATGCATCATAAGCCGATAGCGGAAGTCAAGGAAGTCGCCGTTATGCGTCAACTGCCCTTTAACATATCCTTTATGTCCCTCGCTGTCACGCACGGCAATGCTGTCAAAGTCGATGCTCGTTGGTGTCATGCTCACCGTGTCATCAAAATAGTAGCGTGTGCCAAGGAAATCAACTCCCAGCATGCCGTCCTTGACAAAAGCGCTGCCGTCGAGTTGCGCGCCTTTTTTCTTGGGAGCTTTACAGAGGTGAACCTTGCCGTATGCCTTTCCGCCAACGGTAAGCGTCACGGGTTCGGTATAGGCATTGATGAAGTTGACATCCAAACCATCAGCGGTAAACACAAAATCTACCGTATCACGCGGAATACCGACAAAACCATCTGCCAGAGCCATGGTGTCACGGGCGTCATTAAGCACCACACCATGTAGATTAAGGCGCTGGGCTATACCGTCCCAATCGGACGTGGCGTGGATATTACCAACATCATAGTTATTAATCTGCGCTTGCTCAAGATATACATCGGCATTAAGTATCGGGTCGTGCATTACTGAATATATTATCGCATCGCCGGTTATATAGCCTCCGAAAGTGATACCCACCAAGGGTACGAACTGCATGATGTATCCCAGATTGAGGTTACTCATCGCCACTTCCAATGCTTCGTTCCGATGACGACCGACACGCCCGTCAACGGTTAGGTACTGTTCGGAGCCCAAGAAATAGAAGTCACTAATAGTGACTGTGGTATCGGCATTAAGACGCACCATATCACAACTCAAATTCCATATAGAGTCGGCAATGATAATCTGCGAAGGTCTGATATCCAGAGCCACGATAGGTCTGCCATTTTCCTTGCTCACGGCAACCCCCATGCTGATGTCACCATGATGTTTGATACTATCGCTATTATCCCACACAAGATTCATGTCAACACTATCATCGCCCGCCACGATATTGCCTCGCCACTGCACGGGATGGACGTCTCCGGCGCTGAGGTATGAATCTAAGGTTATGCGGTTGCTGTCGTTATTGAAGTTAAGAGTGATGTCATTAAGTTCCACATTACCCACCGCGAAGTCAGGCATACCCAACCTCAGCGAGAATTTTTTGTCGGCATCGCTCAAATAGCCCTTCACGGTGGCTGTCTTATCCATCTCAAGGGGAAGGTCTAAAACATCAAATACGTCATCAAGACTCTGAATATAAACATAGAAATGCATCTCGTTATCGTCAGGCGACTTTTTGAGAGCCTTTATGCGCCTGTCTGATAACATAGACGGCATGTTTCGCGCCGCTATCTTCTGCAAACTGGGCCACAGAGTGCTATAGAGATATTTGCCCTCAAAATTGGCATTCACGATGTTAGAATTAATCTTGAGTTGCGAGCGCTGCTTATCCATCTCCGAAGTGACTACCAAATGGTCGTGGTAGAACCGCTTGTTGCCATTCTTAACCAACAGACTATCAACGATTATATACCCATTGAGGTTGTCGAGTTCGCTACCCGTCATGTTGATATTAACCTTCGTTGACATCGAAAGCAAAGGGTATCCGGCACCCATATTGAGGTTGTAAGGGTGGAAGCGGCGCAAGTCGAGCGTAAAGTCGAATTTAGGCAGTGCGTCTGCTATGTTCACCAATCCCGAGAATTCGAAATCAAGGTTAGGATCGCGCATCGTGACTTTGCCGTCGAATATGCCTCGGCTCAAAGTTCCGTTGATGTCTATGCCCTCATAGGAATAGTTGAGAAGTTCCACCTTATGCGCCTTTCCCAGCATGTGCGCCACAATAGGACTATTGCGGCTGTAAATAACATTAACCTCAAGGTCCGCGCTCGCGGCGCCTATTTCTTTAACACCTACCGTTCTTCCGAGTTTGAAATTGCGTGTCGTGACTTTTCCGCTCATGAGCATACGATGCGCCACACTGTCACGCTTAATGGCAACATTTGTCGTCACACTGCCTTGAGCTGTGGTTACCAACCCCTTGAGCGTCACCCCCTGCATGCTTCCTGTGGCATGTCCGCGGAAACGTATGGTACCCAATCTGCCGAGTTCCGGACCGAGTTCCACAGGCTGACGACGTATGTCGGAAACAAGGTCCTGAATATCGCTCTTGGCAATTGCGGCATTATCGATGTCAGCAACAAGTTTAGCGGACTTGATATCAGGCAGTCCTGAAGCATACACACTGCCGCTGAATAACTGATGACCATTATATCTGAAGTTGATAGGCGACAGTTGTAAACTATCCACCGCACCACATAGCACGAAATCGCCGGTCAGTATCGCCCTATTATTTGCGAGGTCACAGGCCACGAATGCCAAATCACTCATAGCGAGGCTGATCCTATTGTCTGGCATACTGACTCGCACAGCACTCCAGTCCATAGCCCGCGTACTATCAAACAGCGCCTGATAGCCTTCGGCGGAAATATCGTTCAAGACTATTCGCGATGATGGTAGCTGCATCTCAACATCCGCAACAAGCGATTGCCTGTTACCACTCACAGAGGCATAAAGACGCGACAGCTTCAGACCGCTCAACTCATGAGCGCTGAAATTCACCAAACGGACATTTATGCTATCCAAACTGAGGTGATTGAGTGCCAAAGAAGCGTCAATATCATCAAAATAAAGATTGTTGACATCAAAACCGCTACACTGCGCCCTTTCACTATATGGCTCCCTGCGATAACGTAGTCTTGCATTAACCAGATTTACCTGACCGATATTTACCATGCCCTCAAGGTTTATATCGCCTTTAGGCACAGGAATGGCGTCAAGCAGGAAGTCGGCATTAGTACGCCCCTGCTCGTCAACGGCGATATTGCCATAAAGTCCCACGACATCAATGTGATCAACCACTATCTCACGCTTGAGCAGCCGCAACGGCGACAGGCTCACATCAATAAGCCCCACGTATGCCAAGGTGTCGGCTCTGCGGTCCTCAATATACACATCACGCACCAGCAGCGAATTGATAGGCTCAAACTCCACCGAACCGACCTTGACGCGACTATCAAGAACCCGCGAAAGATACACAGTAGCAACCTGAGCCACATAAGTCTGAATACGCTTGTCATGGAGCATGATGACAACGCTCGTGAGCAATAAAAGAGCCACAAGACCTATGAAGAATACTATTTTAAGAAATCTTTTAATGAGCCTAAAGCATTAAGTAAAGGGTATAACAACCCAAAATAACATACAAAGTTACACTTTTTTCGTCATAAAACTTGATTTCTGACCATGAAAACATTGACACAGGAGCAAATAAAATGCCATTTGACAAAATTCCACTTTGCTGAATTCAAAAATATGTGGTAACTTTGTTATGAAAAAAATGACTTATAACATGTCTATCTCCGATAACATAAAACAAATTCGCCGTCTGCTCCCCGCTGATGTCACACTCGTCTGCGTATCCAAATACCACAGCGAACGGGAAATCATGGAGGCCTACGAATGCGGTGAACGCCACTTTGGCGAAAGCCGAGTGCAGGAACTTGCGGTAAAATATGAACACCTGCCTAAAGACATCAAATGGCACTTCATAGGTCACCTGCAAACCAACAAAGTCAAGCAGCTACTGCCTATGGCATATCTGATACATAGCGTTGATAGCCTTAAACTACTGCAAAGCATTGACACTCACGCCGGTATGCTTGGCATTAAAACCAGTGTGCTTCTTGAAGTGCATATCGCCCGTGAGCAACAGAAATATGGATTCACCCCCAATGATATAGAAAACGCACTGACCAATAATTCAGGCTCTGACATCTTCGACGGGCTACGGCATACTGACATCGCAGGCCTGATGGGTATGGCGACGAATACCGACAACGAACGGCAGATAGCCAACGAATTTGAGCAGCTGCACGAACTTTTCTCTCGCATACATGACCATGTGATACAAACAAGAAACTCCGCCACGGATTTCAACATCCTGTCAATGGGTATGACCGAAGATTACCACATAGCACTGCGGCATGGCACCACAATGGTGCGCATCGGTAGCGGGATATTCGGCGAGAGACATAACACCACCGACAAATAACAAACAAGAATAATTATGATAGACCAAATTATCGCATTCAACAAGACATTTGTGGCAGAACATCGCTACGAAGTTTACCGCACCGATAAATATCCTCGTAAGAAGTTGGCGGTACTCACGTGCATGGACACACGCCTTACGGAGCTGCTGCCGGCAGCTTTGGGGTTGAAAAATGGTGACGCCAAAATCATCAAAAATGCCGGTGCCGTAGTGCTCTCGCCTTTCGATTCCGCACTTCGAAGCCTTGTGGTGGCGGTATATGAGTTGGGAGTTGAGGAAATAATGGTTGTCGCGCACACCAACTGCGGAGCCTGTCACATGAGTTATGACCACTTCCGCCCCGCCATGCTCCGGCACGGCATAACAGCGCACACGCTCGACACCATCAATAAGTGCGGTACAGACCTCGGTCTATGGCTCGAGGGGGTCAAGGATACACAGCAGTCGGTACGAAACACCGTGGAAACAATACGACAACATCCGCTGATACCGACCGACGTCATAGTGCGCGGATTTATCATAGACACTGAAACCGGCGCCCTGCAGGAAGTGCAGTGCTGACAGATAATCATAATTACTCAAACACTATGTATAGAATTATCAACCCGTGGCTCGGAGAGTCGCGCTACAACTGCTTCGGCTGCGCTCCGGGAAATCCCATCGGACTACACATGGAATTTTTTGAAGACGGGGAATATATCATCAGCAAATGGCACCCCAACCAGAACCATCAAAGCTGGATTAACACCATGCACGGCGGTGTGCTCAGTGCCATGATTGACGAGATATGCGGATGGGTGGTGACGCGCAAACTGCAAACAACAGGTTATACTACAAGCCTCAACGTCAAATATCGCAAACAGGTGATGACCACTGACCCGGAACTGACACTCACGGCACACGTCACACGACAAATACGCAACATCGCTATCATCCATGCCCAAATCCTCAACTCCGCGGGAGAACTCTGCGTGGAAGGAGATAGCACCTATTTCCTTATGCCTGCCGATAAGGCACGGGAAATGGGTTTTTCGCACTGCGATGTGGAACAAAAACAGGAATAAAAAAGACATAAGTCGCAGAATTTTTCCGCGACTTATGTCTTTTGTGATTCGCTTGGGGTTCGAACCCAAGACCCCATCCTTAAAAGGGATGTGCTCTACCAGCTGAGCTAGCGAATCATCGCCCATCGGGCTTTTGCGGCTGCAAAGGTACAACAAAAAAATCAAATACACAAATTTTTAACAATTTTTTCATTAATATTTTTCTTCGCAAACAATTAAATAGATTTTTTGGAACATCTGAAACGCTTGTAATATACGCAAGAAAGTTTTGTTATAAAAAATTTGTATATTTGCAAAAACTATTGAATATGAAACATCAAAAAATGTAATTATGAAAAAAATATTTCTGCTGCTTTTGACATTGGCAATAAATTTTGGCATTAGTGCCAAAACATTGGTAGCTTATTATAGCTATACCAATAATGTAAGAACCATTGTCAATGAACTGGTTACACAACTGAATGCCGACATTATAGAAATTCAACCTGCTGAAGAGGGGTTGAATTACGATGCGAATGGTTATTCTTTAGGACAAGAACTCATTAATACCATTAATGCCAATCCCTCATTGAGCAGCAACTATCCGGCTATCAAAGACATCAGTGTGAATTTCGCCGACTATAGCGACATTATCATTGCCACACCATTATGGTGGAGCCATATGGCGGCACCCATGCAAACTTTCTTGTTTAACTACGGTAGCGCGATGGCCGGTAAAAACATCGGTTTAATTGTTTCCAGCGCAAGTTCCGGCATTTCGGGAGTTGTTGCGGATGCTAATCGTTTGATACCTGACGGCAACTTCTTAAGCGAACATTTATGGATAAAATCATCGCAAGTCAACTCTGCAGCTTCTATGCTGAACACTTGGCTGCTAAACACCAATCAGGTGGACCCTGTTGATAACTCGAAGATTGTCGTACTATCAGACCCTCACGTGATGGCTCCGGAACTGTTGGTGAATCAGGGAACAGCATGGACGAACTACCTTGCCGGACAACGCAAACTGGTGGATTATAGCAAGGTATTGTTTGACGAGATGATTTTACGTCTCAAAAGGGATATTCGTCCCGGTCTTGTATTCATCACCGGCGACCTGTCGAAAGATGGAGAAACAGTAAGTCATGAGTACGTTGTTTCGAAATTGGACGAACTAAGAGCCATCGGTATTAATACCCTCGTAATCCCCGGCAACCACGATCGTGGCAGTAATAGCAATGCCGTATATTACGATGGCGCATCGACAAGAGCTGCCGAAGTTGCCAGCAACGCTTCGTTTGCCACGTTATACGCTAATTATGGTTACGGCGTCGGGTCCGAGCGAGACATGAACTCACTTTCCTACGTTTGCGAGCCTATTACAGGCTTGGTTGTTATTGGCATAGACTCTGGTACAGCAGGCACTATCCCTGACGCCACTCTAACATGGATTTGCGAAAAAGCTCAACAGGCAAATAACGCCGGTAAGCGGGTTATCGCCATGATGCATCATCCTCTGATACCTCATTTTACAGGTGCCGAGACATTCTTGGAGACCATTTCCGTGACCGACTATGCTAACGTTCGTAATTCATTAGCTGACGCCGGTATAAGGGTTATTTTCACGGGGCATTTCCATACCTCAGACATCGCAAAAGACTATAATGCTGATCTCAGCAAGGCTATATATGACGTTAATACGGGTTCACTTATCTCCTATCCTTGCGACTACCGTATCATTACGCTGAGCGATGATTTGACATCAATGAGTATCACCACAAGCAGCATTACAGAGATAGAGACAGGGGATGGATTTGCCAATACAGCTAAAACCAGACTTACCAATAGTGTGAAAAAAGTGGTAGCGGCAAAAGGCCAGCCGTGGTCATTAATCGCAAATGTGATTGCCAACGCTTTTATCTACCATGCCGAAGGTGATGAGAACAAAAACACAATAGCACAGATGATTATTACAGCCGGAAGTCCATTTCTTACAGGAGAGAGTTTGACTATGGCAAAATCAATGCTTCAGGACTATAGCAATTATGGTGATGCAGACCGTCAGGACCGCACGCCAGACCGCACGTTAGACATTGAGCTCACAATCAACGGCGCCACAACAGACATTAGCGCCACGAAGAGCGATGATGGACAAACGAGATTTGAAAATGGTGTGTACTACGACCTGCTGGGGCGCCAATTAGCACACCCAACCAACGGCATTGTCATATATAACGGTAAGTTGTATATGTTTAAAAAATAATAATACTCCATTGATGTTTTTTAACGAAAAAACTCACGTGGCGGGTGCCGCGTGAGTTTTTCGTTTTTGGTAGCGCTATTAAGACTCCTGTGGAGGATTTTTTCGTGTTCTATTCGGATAAAATAGAAATTTAACAGCGTTCTGTTCGTATGAAATAGGAACTTAATAACTTTTAACCTGAAGTTGACAGCAGGTTTATTTGCGTTCAAATCGAAGTTAATGGCTGATTAATAGCGTTCCTACTTATGTTTTTACAGGGCTTTGCCGTCAGAGCCGAGCACGTTAATGATTTTGTGTTTGTAGAGTTTCTCCATGTTGTCGCGTGCCGGTCCGAGGTATTTGCGTGGGTCAAATTCTCCCGGTTTTTCAGCGAATACTTTGCGGATAGCTGCTGTCATGGCAAGGCGTGAGTCGGAGTCGATATTAATTTTGCACACCGCTGATGCCGCGGCTTTACGCAGCTGTTCTTCGGGGATACCGACAGCGTCGGGCAGTTTGCCACCGTATTTGTTGATAGTGTCCACTTCGTCCTGCGGCACTGATGATGATCCGTGCAGCACGATGGGGAATCCGGGGAGTTGTTCCATGATGGCGTCAAGCACGTTGAAAGCCAAGGGAGGCGGCACGAGTTTGCCGGTTTTGGGGTCGCGGGTGCATTGTTCGGGTTTGAATTTATATGCGCCGTGTGATGTGCCGATTGATATGGCGAGGCTGTCAACACCTGTCTTGCTGGTGAAGTCAACGACTTCTTCGGGCTTGGTATAATGCGACTCTTCGGCTTGCACTTCGTCTTCTACGCCTGCCAACACTCCGAGTTCGCCTTCTACCGTTACATCGAATTGGTGTGCATATTCCACAACTTTCTTGGTAAGGGCTACGTTTTCGTCGTATGGGAGGCTTGAGCCGTCTATCATTACTGATGAGAAGCCCATGTCGATGCATGACTTGCAGAGTTCAAAGCTGTCACCATGATCGAGGTGTAGCACTATCTGCGGATGCTCCCAGCCGAGTTCTTTGGCATACTGTACGGCACCTTCCGCCATGTAGCGCAGCAGGGTTTGGTTGGCGTAATTACGGGCGCCTTTTGAGACTTGCAGTATAACGGGTGATTTTGTTTCAGCAGCAGCCTTGATGATGGCTTGAAGCTGTTCCATGTTATTGAAGTTGAAAGCGGGTATAGCGTATCCGCCTTTGATTGCCTTGGCGAACATTTCACGTGTGTTCACAAGGCCGAGGTCTTTGTAGTTAACCATGTTAGTAAAAATAAATTTTGTGAATTATTTGTCGCAAAATTAGCGATTTTTTTTGACATTAACAAGTTTTAGTGCCCGGGAAGCCACATTTGTGTAGTTAATTTTTTTTTGCTATTTTTGCAGGTTAAAGAAAAGTCACAAAATCGTTATAAAACATTTTTTCAGAAATAGACTTAATTATTTTTTTATATGGACATTAAGAAGCGTATAGCTATCGTAGCCGGTGGTGGTTCTTCGGAGCATGAGGTGTCGTTACGCAGTGCCGCCGGTTTGCGGGATTTTATTGGTTCTGAACATTATGACTGCGATGTGGTATGCATCAAGGGTCGTGAATGGGATGTTACTGACCCTGACGGCAGTCGGCATCCTATTGACAAGAATGATTTCAGCTATGAGCGTGATGGTGTTCGCCATCATTTCGATTACGCATACATCACTATCCATGGTATTCCCGGCGAGAATGGTATTTTTCAGGGTTACCTTGATTTGTTGGGTATTCCTTATAGCACATGCTCGGTACTGGTGTCGGCGCTGACTTTCAATAAGTATTTCTGCAATCAGTACCTAAAAGGTTTCGGAGTGCATGTTGCCGATTGTCTGCTATTGCGCGGCGGTGAGCGCGTGTCGGAGGATGTTGTGGGCGCAAAGATTGGTTATCCGTGTTTTGTAAAATCCACGACCGGCGGCAGCAGTTTCGGCGTGACCAAGGTTAAGAGTCCCGAACAGTTGGCGGCGGCCATAGACTTGGCATATACCGAGGGAAACGAGGTAATGATAGAGCGCTTCATGAAAGGTACGGAGATAACATGCGGATGCTACAAGACACGCAGCAAGAGTGTTGTATTTCCCATCACCGAGGTTGTGAGTCAGAATGAGTTCTTCGACTATGACGCCAAATATAACGGTGCTGTGAGTGAGATAACTCCGGCGCGTATCAGCGATGAGCTGACGCGTCAGGTGCAGGAGTTGACGCTGCATATCTACGACATCCTTGGCTGCCATGGTATAGTACGCATAGACTACATAATCGGTGAGGACAATGTGGTGCGCCTATTGGAGATGAATACCACTCCGGGCATGACCGCCACGAGTTTCATACCGCAGCAGGTGCGCGCCGCGGGGCTTGACATACACGATGTCATGCACGATATTATAGAGGATGTATAACAAATTTTAGCACAAGCGCTTATGATTAGCAAAATTATTGACGAGTCGCTGGTAGAAGGTCTAAAAACTCTTGTTGAGGATGCTTCATCGGTAGTAATCATCGGTCACATGGGGCCCGATGGTGACGCTATAGGCAGTTGTCTTGCCACGATGCATTTCTTGCGCAAAGTCGGCAAGGAGTCGGTTCATGTGATGGTTCCCAACGCTTTCCCCGACTTCTTGGCATGGATGCCCGGCGCCGACGAGATATTGGTTTATGAGGACAAGACGGATTTATGCAACGAATATCTACGTACCGCGGACCTCGTGATGTGCCTCGACTTCAACAGCCTCAAGCGCATCGGTGCTATGGAAAATGCCGTGAGAGCCAATAGTGGCAAGAAAGCGCTGATAGACCATCACCTCTATCCCGAAGACTTTGC
>ODAI010279605.1_pt1 | contig 34657 bp, 37 predicted proteins | sample 1539321 | NCBI WGS metagenome assembly ODAI01 (sample SAMN02144231, study PRJEB22623) | gut metagenome | biome: sheep rumen | host: Ovis aries | place: New Zealand
AAGTGGTTCTCCGATCAGGGTATAAGGGTTTGGAGTACACAAGAGGGCGAACAGCGTTTTGAGAGTCATGTGGACAAGCTGATGAACTATATTAGGTTCTGGCAGGCGTCCGGCGAAAGTGCAAAGACGTCTATAAGAATCAAGACCCGTATGCAGCAGCTTTCCGCCGAAGGAATATATACCGGCGGTTCGGTACCTTTCGGGTATTGTACCGTTAATAATGGGCGGCTCAATAAGAAGGGCAGGGTAGTTCTTGACCTTGCGATTGAGCCTACGGAAGCAGAGTGGGTGCGTAAACTCTATGAGAAAACCGTAACCGACGGCACTGGTTCTTATAAGCTGGCTATGTTCCTCAATGATAATGGGGTAAGGACTCACACCGGCGCGAAGTTCCAGTCGGAATCCGTTATCCGTGTACTTCGTAATAAGATGAACGTTGGGTATGCAAGGAATACCGATGCGGATGTGCCGCACCTTACACACTTACAGATAGTGGATCAGCATACTTTTGACAGGGTTCAGGAGATTCTTGACCAGAGATCAAGGGCTTTTGATGATAAAAGGACGATAGCCCGCCAAACCAAGAGTAAGAATCTGCTGTCCGGGATCATGTTCTGTGCTCACTGTGGGGGTAGGCTGACATCTATCGTATATCGTGAGAAGTACATAAGGAAGAAGGACGGCTCGGTCTATGACCGGTCGCAGCTCAAATACCTTTGCTATCATAAGAGCAGGGGGCTTTGTAAGTGCGATGGGCAGAGTACCTATGTTGCTGAAAGAGTGGACAAGACTGTCTGCGAGGTCATTCATCAGATGTTTGAGAGCATTAAGGGGGCTCCAAGCGAGGAGATCCTGCAGAAACGTCTGAAAAAGGAAATGGCAAGCAATAAAGCGAAGCAGACAAAGATAAATCTGGAGTTGAAGAAGAACACCAATCAGCTTGAAAGGTTACAGGAGGAGATTGCGGCTACCCTGACCGGGGACAGCATCTATTCGGCTGAACAGCTTAGTAGTGCTATAAAGACCGTAGAGAGCCGTATTTCAACTATGAACTTACAGCTTGAGCAGCTTCAGAAAGAAGCAAAGGACAAGAAAGCGTCCATAGAACAGATACGCCCGATGTTCGATCAGTTCGTAAGCTGGGCGCAGGAGTTCGATAACAGCACCCTTGAACAGAAGAAGATGATAATCTCGCAGCTCGTTACCCGCATAGAGCTTAACAAAGACTATGAGCTTAACATCGAGCTGAACATGGACTACAAGGACTTCTGCAATGATTGGGACACCCTCAACACCAAGAGTACGGTGGTGGCTTGACAGAAATAACAAGATGTGCTATACTATTATGTACGTTTTAATAGTATAGCACATTTGATTTTGTGAAAATGCCTGTTCGTCATACTGCACAGAAAAATTCAGCGTTTTGACGAAATAGGATTTTTATGAAAACAATCTGCGGAAATCAACATAAACGCTGTTTACCTTGTTGTGAATATATACAAAAATATTAGTGCAACATTTACATCAGTCGGTATAGACTGCTTGTTCAAATCTTGATGATTATAAGTTAAACAGTCATACGCTATCAATCGGAAGATTGATCATTTTTTTAGCCTCAAACCCGCGTTGTAATGCGGTTAGTGAGCTAGAGCATTCGACATGAGCTGCGCAGAAAATATTGCTAAGTCATGATCCCGCTTAGCTCAGTCGGTAGAGCGCTTGACTGTTAATCAAGATGTCACTGGTTCAAGTCCAGTAGCGGGAGCCAAGAGAAATCCCTCAACCAAGCGGTTTGAGGGATTTTTCAATTATATAGTATATATAATATCGAATTGTGCAATATGCTGTAAATGCGCGTTAAAATATGTGCTAAATATACAAATATTTTGACGCGAAATCTAATTAGAGTGCCAAATGTTAACTAAAAAATTTCAAAGAGGTTCGAGTCCTGAGAGGGTAACTTCAGTGGACTTGAACCTCTTTTTTTATTATGCCACAATGCCTAATAAACAGATATGAAAAATATGCTATACGGTAGTGGGATACTATTATAATATATATAAACCTGTCGGTCTTATAAGATCGGCAGGCTTTTTTGCGTTATTAAGGTGGGTGCTCCCCGGGGGCAAAAAATTTTGAAAAAAAGATGTGTACGAGGATCAATAGATTTTCTTTTCGTGTTCGCTCAATCATACTATTTGCGAAAGACTTAAATCAGAGCTTCCGGCACCTGAAAAATTTTTAAGAGGTCGGCGCGGAAGAATGGTGGGTCTTGGAGATTAAGCAAGCGACATCTTCTTGAACCAATCTGATTATACCAGATCGTCAAGGATTTGTCAAGAGATTTAAGGAGGCAAATATGTTAACTTTACAGAACAACAAGTGGGCAAAGTCCGGCAACGAAGCGGACAGACACGAAGGCAAGGTCATCGGGATCGATATGGGTGGCAAAGCATCGAACTTTGCTGTATGCGTCAGCTCATACGGTGAGATCGACAGGTTCGGCGGTGCGGAGCTTGAGGAGATCTGCCATAACGCGTTGACCGATGAGAGCGTTAAAAGGGGTTTGGACATCTATTTCCTGCATCACGCCGAGAAAATGGTATTAAAGTGGAATGCTGCCGGCGTTACGAATATTTTTGTTGGATGCTGCGGCGGTGACTATCTTAAAGTAGTACACGACAACGAGAACAATGAGCTTTTTAAGGCAGGAGCTCACAGAAGGTTTATATCGTCTCTTCGTGATGTGTGCAAGGAAGTAGGTATAAGGATCGATGCGAAGTTTAATGAATATTATACAAGTCAGGCTTGCTCGCTTACGAACGATTACATACCTGCTAATAAGGCAGAAGCAGAGGTTTATTCCTTTGGCGGAAATAGGGTCGGGGGACTGTACATCACAAAGACGCGCCTTATGCTGGATGCTGATGTAAACGCAGCGGCTAACATCGTAAGACTCGGCGGATATGACGTAGTTATTCCTATTGGCTGCGACTTTCGCAATGAGATCAGATCTATGGTTTGAAAGGGGACGGCAATATGAAAATCACAAACAACAACGGATACATAGGGAACAACACGAAGGTCAGCAAGTCCGCCTACAGCGAACTTGAGAGAAAGTACAGAGCGATGCTCGCCCTTGTGGACGAGTTCATCAAGCGGTTTCCTGAGGCGAAGGAGCTTTATGACGAGCTTTCGGAGCTTCACTCGGATATCGGGGAGCTGGCGGCAACGATACAGTTCCTCAACGGCTACCATGAAGGGGCGAAGTTCGCTTTGAGCATGGTCGGAGAAGAAGGATAAGGGGGTGGTTAATATGTGCAACTGGAAAATGAAGCTTACGGTACTCCGTATCCTCGCGGATAATAAGGAGCTCCGGGAGCTTTGGAGCAAGGAAAGCGCCGGTACGGACAAGCAGCTTCAGCTGCTTCCTCCGGCAAAGAAAACAGCATAATTAAAGGAGTTGATTGTATGAGTAAGGTTACAAGATTTTACGGGATTGTAGATAATGTCGGCGTAGGCACACTTAAGCACGGAGCTGAGGACTACCCGGAGGTGCCGATACTGGACGGTGTGACCCTCGATGCTCGGCATCGGGCGCAGAGTGAGTTCTTTTTCGAGACAGGAGCCGATAGCGTTCGTTTCATCGGAACGGCAACACATGTGGGAGTAGAGGTTACATACAGCTTCTACCCACATTTCAGCAGGGCGCAGCTGATGACGTTTTATCGGCTGCTCGGCAAAGAGGTGCTCACGGTGGAGACCGAGTGCGAGGACGGGATATATACTATCTCTTATGGATATGATAGGGGGAATGTGTTATGAAAGCGTCGAAAAAGACGGCTCGGGAGGTACAGGCTGATTATCTGCGTTTCCTCGGCGCAAGCAATGTCGAGTTCATCGAGTCGGATGACGAGGTTATCGTTATTGCCACTTTCGAGAAACAGTTCGCTCTTCAGCCCTATGACCTTGATGCGCTGGAGCAGCTTGTAGGTATTCGTCCCGACATCGGGTTTGACAATTCTGGGACGGATAAGGAAACGGTGGATATGGTGTACTCATATCCGGCAGCCAATGAAAGGGGGAATGTAATATGAGGGTATCCGGAATAATCAGCGAACAGGTCAAGCTTTTGCTGGGGCTGGGTGCGTCGGAGGTCAGACTGCTGAATACCGACAAGGATGATGATAAGATCGGTGTTGCGGCTGAGTTCACGACGCGGTTCACATTCAGCAAAAGCGACTACGAGGCGCTGAAAGAAATGGTAGGATTACATTCGGTGTTCGCTTTCGTGAACACCGAATATACGGGCAACGCGGTAGATATGATATATACCTATTCGCTGGAGAAACAGGAGGAACATCATGAAGAAAAATGATTTGATTTACGCGGAAACAAGTGAGTATCTGGAAGGCGTGGGTGCTGCGCCGGAAGTCGTTTCTGACTACCGTGAGGTGCGTAAGGAAAAGTGGCAGGACGCTATGACCATAATCGGTACGATCACCGCAACCTGCAACAACGCATTCTACGGTGCGACGATCACCCCGAGGAATCAGGCTGATGCCACCGTAAGGTGCAGGGTGGGTCATGTTGCGGCGATAGACCTTGACGCGATTTTTGAACTCACCACTAAGCTTACGGTTACGCCCATTGACAGCACATTCGTGATAGAAGCCGTTGTTGAAGATTTCTACAGCGACTATTGCAACAGTTAAAACAGGAGGTATCAATATGAAAAAGGAAAAATTATATGACGGAATGACAGAGGCTGAGGCATATTCGAAGACTATGGACGGAATGTATGAACCCGCAGTTCGTGATGAAAGCGATGAATGCGTTTATCACAGTACTGACCGCTGCATTTGGGAGAGCGTGAAGGCTCTCCTCGACAAGTTTGTGCTTGGCGACCCGGACAACTTTCTTGGGGAAGTGGTTAGACCTGTGGGTGATCACGACGCTGCTGTTGTGATAAGGCTCGCTCAGCTTGATCCCGATGATTTTGCTGAGATCGTTAAGCTTTCGGGGGATTACGTTATAACTCCGGGCGATGGATATTTCGAGGTAACAGTGAAAATCAAGGATTTCTACCTCGAAGCGGAGTTTTAAGGGAGGCATCGCTATGTCAATGCTTGTTGGATATGATGTCTATGGCGGAGTTCTCGACAACGGCGAGCCTTACAGCGTAAAGCTCAATACGCGGTACAGCTATCCCGATATTTACATAGTCGAGGGCAGTTTGACTCAGAACGAGAAGAAGGTCGGCTATGCAAACACCCTTGTTCTCGATGCACCGTTGGTGCTTGACGACCAGCCTATGCTCTACGAGGTCTCTCTTGCGGCTGGCAGGGTCGGCGGCTTTGATAAGTTCAAAGAGCTTGCAAGGCTGAAGATGACCGACAGGGTCGCGCTCGTCTGCGATGTGAAGCTTAGTGAAAGAGCGGTGTTGACAGGCTTTGCAGTTATGTTCTTCAACAAGATCGAAGCGTATCTGAGGGAATCCGGACAGGACTTCAATCGCATTCTGTACACTAACACTCGTCTTGCGAGACCTCGTTGTAAGAACCCCGAGGTCGAGAAGATCCACACGGAAATTCTTTCCGCGCATTCGGAGTATACGGTAATTTAGGCTTTTCTGACAATTACAGGAGGTGAGTCCGATGTGGTTGGTATTATCGAAGAACAGTAAGCAGCCGCCGGCATAGGCGGCTTGCCGGAGAAAGGAAGGTAGTTATGAAGAGTATAATTGAGCAGTTTTACTATGGCGAACTCAATCCCTGCGAGATGCCGGTGCCAACTACAAAAAAGTACAAGGAGACATTGGCTTTACTCACGCAGACCGAGGAGGAGTTTGTCAAGCGTTTTCCGGAGACAAAGAATATGCTTACCGAACTGAAAGACCTTATGCACACTATCTCGGCGCTGGAGAGCCTGAATGACTTTACCAGAGGATTCCGCTTCGGGGCGAAGTTCTTGCTTGACGTTCTCAGTAAGGACGAGAGCAAATAATGTACTTAAGCCTGCGTGTCACACGATACGCAGGCTTTTGTCTGTTTTGACTGAATTTCAACCGCTATTTTCTTTCGTTGGCAGGTGGCTTGATCGTTGATTTCACATCTCGCGAGGAGTATAATAATAGACAGGAAGCGTAAAGTGAGGTATGTCGTATGTCGCTTAACAAGGCAATCAAGTATGGGAAGGAGCACCGCCGTCAATATGTAGGTGCCAAAAATGTATCTCCGCATTGCCGCAATCACGGCGGCTGCTATCATTGCTTGGAAAATCGTATGTACAAGCTGCGCAAGACTGTTGATGCGGTGGAAAGTAAAGTCAAAGACGAGATGCTCAATAAATAATCAGGTTTGAAAGGATATGGAAATATGCTTCAGAACGACAGGGAAAGAAATTATGCAAGAGGGTACGCTAAGGGTTTTGCCATAGGATTTATTGGAACACTCATAAACGGCGTAGGTGACGGCTTGATCTCGGCGGAACAGGCTATCAGTGAGCTTAATGGCATTTTGGACGATTATGAAAAAAAGATAATATCTATCGAAAGATTTGGTGCTATCGTCGTTGATCCTGAAGATATTAAGGACGAAGCGTGACAAGCCTATATATAACTGTCTGAGATTTGTTTAAGACGTTGCAAGAATGCATAAAAATGCATCCTGCCAGCTCTTTGCTTTTGGAGATGATTCACAAATTTTCATAAAAGGCTTGACTCTTTTTCAAAATGGCCATATAATACACATGTACCCGCCAATGGAATAATGAAGATTAGGAACTGGCAGATCAACTGTCATCGGAATTAAGAAATAAAAGAAGCAAATTGTAAAAAGGCGGGGTCAAGTTAGACCAATGCGTAAGTATTGGTTAGTTTGATCTTGGTGCGGTTTGCTTTTTTAGACTATATAAGCCGACTGCACCATAGCAGCCGGCTTTTTTCGTCGTCGGTTTAATCGGAAGGAAGTGACTAAAATGGCGAAAAATAAAAACAGCATTAGAAGTAAGCTGTATTCATTTCAGCTCCTTTGTTTGGAGTTCGTTCTCAGGGTTCTTGCCGTGGGTTGCGGAGCCGCTCTTTTGCTTGATATGGGGCTCGGTAAAACAATTATTTCCCTTGCGGTCATCAGTGAATTGTTTAAGAAGTCGCAGATCCGTAAGGTGCTCATTGTATGTCCGAACACTTTGCTCAAATTGTGGGAGCGCGAAACGGAGAAGTTTGCGGATTTTCCCTATAAGTTTGTCATTGTACACGGAAGCAAGGAAAAAAAGAACAGATTGCTGCGGGAAGCGGCAGAATATGATGACCCGAATGTTTTGATGATCATGGCAATAAGCTACGACAGTATGCGAAATTATGTCACAGAGCTGATCAAATATGCCCCCGACATGATCATCGCAGACGAGGGGCACAAAATGAAAGACAAAAGGACTATGCAAAGTCAATGTATGCATATGCTTGGCGACGCTGCAAGATATAAGCTGCTACTTACCGGCACGCCAATATGCAATGACGAAAGGGACATCTGGAGTCAGTATAGGTTCCTTGATAGCTCCGTTTTTGGTGACTATTTTTCGTTCTGGCGCAGATATTTTTTTAAATCCGGAACGTATGAAATATGTTTTAAATCAGAAATGAAGGAGGATCTCAGGGAAAATATTTTTAGCATCGGAATTCGTCTGGAAAAAAAGGAATGTCTCGATTTACCGGGAATAACTTATACGGAAATTCCAGTTGTATTAGAACCGTCGGCAATGAAGGAATACAAACGCTTGTGGTATGATAGAATGCTGAAGTTTACTAACGATTCTATAGTTTCTCCCAAAAATATCTTAACTGAACTGCTTCGGCTTTCTCAGTTCACGGGCGGTTTTGTGACCGATGAAAACGGTCGTTCGGTATCCGTCAGCAAAGCAAAACTGAACGCATTGAGCGAGTTGCTTGATTCTATCCACGAAGAAAAACATAAAGTGGTTGTAATAGCGCGTTTTGTTCCCGAACTAATTGCTATAGAGAAGCTTTTGGAGAAAAAAGGCGTTGATTACGCTCGCTATCGAGGGGAAATATCAAATGCTGAAAGAATCAAAGGTTTGAATAAATTTGATGATGATCCCGAATGCAAGGTTCTGGTCGCACAGCTTCAGACCGTAGGTCTCGGATTGAATCTTACTGTTGCGAGCAAGATAATATTCTACTCGCTTAGCTACTCTGCCGCAGATTATAACCAGTGTAGAGACAGGATATATCGTATAGGGCAGACGGAAACGTGTCAGTGCTTTCATCTTGTGGCTCAAGATACCATAGATGAGGATATTCTTTATGCAATCGCGAACAAGGAATCGCTGGCTCACCACATTATCGACAAATATGGATTGAAAGTTAAATCTGCCTAATAAACGCGAATAAGAATAATATCGTTATTGAACGATGAAAGGCTGCTTTCGGGCAGCCTTTTTTTGTGGGCTGAATAAGGGTTTATCCCATAATGGGTATTTATTTATTCAAGTCTTTTATAACTTCCAGAATATGAACAGACTTTTCGTAGCTGAGCTTTTGTATCTCTGCTATGATCTCTGATGAGAGTTTTGGGCTGTCGATGCCAAAATCAAAGAATTCTTTGGGCGTGATCCCAAAGTAATCGCATATATAGAAGAATCCGGTCATTGACGGCATTGCCTTATGATTTTCAATTTTATTGATATAACTTTCACTCTGACCTAAGGATAAGCTCATATCGCGAGCAGATACACCTTTGATTTGCCTCAGTTGAGTAAGTCTTGCGGCGAATTCGTTATCTTCCATCATTATGATCACTCATGAATATTATATCATATATTTTTCTGATTATAGGGAAAATAATTCTATAAATATCTTGAAATAAATCATAAAAGGATATATAATATAAAATGTGTGGAATTAAAAGATGTGATTTTGAATGAAAGCCAATTATGCCTGTCATTCTGAGTTGCCTAAAAGCAGATTAGGCTAAGATCATCAAAACCGAGGTAATTCTATGCCCCTGCTGTATGGAAACGCACGAAGTTCAAACTGTTGAGTATATGGACAAGACCGTATATAACGGTGTAGAGTTAGAAACGGACACAATAAGCTGCTATTGCAGCTTGGCTGATGCTTATTTCGAGGTCGATGAGATCATCTCGCGTAATTATCGCGTGCTGGGTGAGACATATATACTTTACGTGATTGTAAACAAGGAATAGCTGGTCATCATATTATTGGCAAATATAGATTGAAAGTTAAATTTGCCTGATAAACGCAAATAAGAGAATTATCTTTCGTTTTTTACTTAACAGTAAATAAATTCAAAAGGCGCTGCCGTTCAGACAACGCCTCTCTTGATCTCACATCGTTATCAGCAGATGTCCGCTTGTAACGTCGTTATACACCATGCAGTCCCTGCCGCTGACATCGTACACCTTCACGATACCGGCAAGCTCGTTTTCGCTGTCAAATTCAGATGTTATGTCTGTGCAGCCCGCCAACCGCTCCGGCGAATAGTGCAGCGTCTTTTCATTGCAGAACACGGCGGTGTAGAGTATTCCGGCTTCCACAAGATCCTGGAAAATATGACTGCCGTAGGAGAGCTCCGGATTATATCCTGCTTTGGTCTCCTCGACTTCGCAGATAATGCTGAATTCGCTGATATCCGCGAAAGCTGTCGGCACTCCCAGCTCCGGCGACGACGTACCCACGCGCCCCGGAACTATCAGCATCATGTGCTTATCCTTTCCGCGGAAGTGCCAGTTTATCTTCCCGACAAGGCTTGCGACAGCGGTCTTTTTATTGTACGGCATATCGTAATATTTCACTGGGTCAACATACACGATGATATCGAGCTTTGCTGTGCGGGATATACCCATTGACGCGCCGACGCTTTCGAGCAGGATATTCTGCCGAGGGATATTCTCCGGTATCGGCATGCCGCCCGTGCTGTTCATCACCTGCAAGGGGCGGCATTGCAGCAGGTCAATGGAATACTCGCCGTTGTCCGAGATGTTAATTGTGAACTCAATATCCACGGGATTCCCGTACTCTTGCTGTATACACTGCATCAGGCGGCGCATACGGTCCATTATCTCCTTGTTTTCGACTATGCCCTTGCAGGATATAAACCGCACGTCCTGCCGCCTTCCCATTTCACGAAGCCGGCTTTCTGCGTCAAAGTCGTGTTCAAGCAGGAGCTTTCCCACATACTTCGGAATGACCGGCTCGATAACACGAAGCGGTAACTGCTCGATATTCCGGGCGATAACATTTACGGCTTCGGTGTTTCCCTGTGAGAACTTGTGCCGGTCTGCGGAAGAAGTATGTGTCGTGCGTTCGGGCATATCAAGGCTGACGATACGAGGATAGGAGCCTTCCTTGCGGTCAACTGCCGATGTTCCCAGCCCCATAACGAGCCGCAGCATACCCGCCGACGGGTCGGAGCTTTGCAGTATGCGGTACGGGCTGTAGGAGTAGCCCACACCCGCCGCGCAGGGCATATAATAATCGCCGTAGTATGACCCGGAGACCCGCTGTACCAACAGCGCCATCTGCTCATCGCGCTTGTCAAGTCCGCGGCGCTTGCGATAGTCCAGCGCTGACAGGCTCATAGAGCTTGCATAAACTGTCTTTATTGCGGTTTCAAGCTCGGCGAGACGCTCCTCGGGTGTTCCTCTGTTCGGGCAGAACACCGACTCGTACTTGCCCGCAAAGGCATTCCCGAATCCGTCCTCAAGAATACTGCTGGAACGGACGATATACGGGTCATTTCCGTAATACTCGATGATGTGAGTGAACTGCTCACGCATTATGTCGGAGAAGCTGCCGTTCAGCAGTCTGTCAGCGAACTCGTCCGCGAGGGTGAAATACCCCTCGTCGGTGCGCTGCTTTACGCGAAGCTCCCAGAAGCCGTTGTCAACGATGTATGTGTAGTACACATCAGAACCGACATAGAACGAATCGTGGGGCTCGATGACCTCCGCAATGTCGGGCTCGTTGTTCCGGATTATCGCGCGTGCAAGCAGCATACCGCAGGCTTTTCCACCAATCATTCCCGTGCCGATCATGTGGTCGCGGACTGCAAAATAATCCTCCGGCGTGAAGTTACGCTTTATCATATCGCGCATTTTTTCGTCGCGGCTCATTATGATATTGCACATACGGCTGCACTCTTCGCTCACGTCCTCACCTCTGCGGTATTCCCGTTTGACGTGGTTGAAGAACCTGTCCCAGGAGTCGATGTAGCGTTCGTCAGTCGCTCTCTGGGCGTTGCCCATTGTGTAGTAGAACCTGCTCGATCTCACGCCGTCAAGTATCGGTCTGTACTCACCTGTAGCAGGTTCGTAGGTATGCGGAAGGAACATTGTGCCGGAGTTCCTGTCATGCACTTTTTCGGGTCGGATATAGTAATTCCTTTTGTCGGAATATACATCAAGAAATATCTGTGCTGTACCGAGTATTTTATTTACCGAACCGAGCGAGTGTTTTCCGCGTTTTATCGGGAAGTACGAAACACAGTCAGGCGAGGACAGAAACGGTGCTGTCACCTTGAAAAAGTTGCCCATCATAAGGTCTGTCGCCCAAGCTGTCTGTAATTCGGAAAGGCAGTCGAAAATATAGAAGACCTCTCTGCCTTCCTTTTCAATGACATTATGAATGTCCGCGGCGAATGTCTCGAACCTGTGAGAAAGCGGTATCAGAACCCTTTTTATTTCCGTGAAGTAACCGGTCAGCGGCTCGGTGTCCGCATAACGAAGATAAACGATGCTGCGTTTATCGCGCATCGCCTGTGCAATGAACGGCGTCACGAATGTCCGGAATTCCGATAACTCCGATATCCTCCACACCACGTTATCGCCCAGCCGTATGCTGTCGAGTGCCGTGTCCATTTCGGGAATGCCCGAGTTTATCCTGTCAAATGCTGCCATATCAAACCTCACAAATAAACATAATGGCACTGAAATAACACTTTTGTTATTTTCAGCGCCATTGCCTTTTTATATTGTAGCATACGGAAAAATTTTTGTCAATAAAGAATTGTGCTGCTGCCTTATTCGCCCGACACAAAGACTGTGCCAGAGCCTAATATTTGCAAGAATAGAATTTAAATTATTCATAAATTGCCCGTTTTTATTTGCTCGGTGTTGATTTGTTTGTACAGAAATCACATAAATTGCCGTTTGCGTTGACAACCACAAATCGACTTGATATAATTGAAACATAGAAAGCGAGAGGACAATGGCGTCAATGCTATTGTTCTCTTTTGCATAAGTCAGAAGGTGAACGGATATGAATGTTGAAAGAATAAAAAATGCAGAAATTATGCTTGACAATGTCGGAATGACATACGATGCGGCAGACGGCAAGAAAGTACAGGCGCTCACAAGCGTTACAATGGATATACAAAAAGGCGAGTTCATCTCTTTGCTCGGACCGTCGGGCTGCGGCAAGACAACGCTTCTGCGCATAATCGCTGACCTTTTGCAGCCTACCTCCGGTAAAGTGCTGATAGGCGGTGAAACCCCGAAAGAAGCCCGTCTGAAGCGCAAGTACGGAATGGTATTCCAGAGTGCGGTGCTGTACGACTGGCGAACTGTGATAAAGAACATCGAGCTTCCGCTTGAGATAATACACGAAGGCAAGGCAGAACGCCGCGAGCGTGCTGTAAAAATGCTTGATCTTGTCGGTCTCTCGGAGTTTGCGAACCATTACCCGAGACAATTATCGGGCGGTATGCAGCAAAGAGTTGGTATAGCACGGGCGCTGGCATTGCAGCCGGAGATACTGCTTATGGACGAACCGTTTTCGGCGCTTGATGAGTTCACGCGAGAAAAGCTGCACATAGATCTGCTTAAAATCTGGCGAAAGACGAACAAGACGATAATCTTCGTCACACACAACATTTCCGAGTCGGTATTCCTTTCCGACAGGGTGTGCGTACTCTCACCCCACCCGGGCAGGCTCTCCGCGGTGATCGACATTGATCTGCCGCGACCAAGAACTATGGAGATAAGAGACACACCCGAATTTACCGCGCTTGTGGCAAAGGTTAGGAACAGCTTTGAGGGAGTTTAGGAGCTGATATGAATGAAAGCAATCAGAAAAATAGTCAACAGCAAGGCGTTTGTAACGCTTGTATGGATCGCAGTAATTATCATTATATGGGAGATTTGCGCGGCGCGGGTAGCCGAGGTCAAGCGAACTCCCGAGAATGTTCTTCCGCATCTGAGCGGCGTTATTGATTCACTTACAAGCGACCGTAAGATAAACGGTTCGCAGACTGCACTCGGAATGGTGCTTGAAAACGCGGGCGCAACTCTTTCCCGGGCGGCGGTGGGTTATGTCATCGGAATAGCGGCAGGATTCATACTTGCTCTGCTGATGAGTCTTTCGGGTATCATCGAAAAGATCGCGTTTCCGTATCTTATGCTGATCCAGCTTATACCGATACTCGGAATGGCACCGATAATCAACGCTATAACCGGTGATATTGCAGTAAGCCGTATCGTGATAGCAGCGATACTCACGTTCTATCCTGTCGCTGCAAACACCCTTGCCGGGTTCAAAGCGGTACGCCGTGAAGCACACGAGCTGATGTACTCTTACGCGGCAAACAAACTCCAGCTTTATACGAAAACGATGATACCCGCCTGCATACCGTACTTTTTCACAGGGCTGAAAATATCGGCTCCTATGGCGATAACGGCGTCTATACTCGTAGATACTCTTCAAGGCGGTATCGGGCTTGGCTGTCTGCTTTCGCAGTCGCTCAAAGGCGCAATGACAAGATATGTGTTCTGGGACATCGTATTTTTCAGCGCAGTTATCGGAATATTGAGCTTCTACATAATGGGGCTCATCGAGACGCTGCTCTGTCCGTACAAGAGACTCGAAAAGAAAGGAAGATGAGCGTATGGCTGCAAAAGTGAACAAGAAACGGCGAAGCGCTGTGCAGTCGGTCGTATGCCCGCTCATTTTCGGTATAGCTCTTATCGCCGCATGGCAGACCGGATTACTGCATATAGTGCTGAACACCGACGAATATGTCCTGCCGTACCCGACGCGCATAATCACGATAATTGGTGAGAACAGCGACAAGATAATGACGAATGTATGGGCTTCGGTGCAGGTCGCTGTGCTGGGACTTATCTTCGGGTCACTTCTCGGCTACCTTATAGCAATATTTGCCACAGTATTCCCGAAATATGGCAGCGGCGGACTTACGATAGTTTCAGCGTTCAACGCAATACCGATAGTCGCGCTCGCACCGGTCATCATCAACTGGACAAAGGACGTAAGCTCCGAAGCCGAGGTGAGAAGCGCAGTAGCAAAGGTGATAGTCGTAACGGTCGTAAGTATGGCGTCAATGAGTGTAAACGCTTACCGCGGACTTACCGAGCTGCCGCCGTTCTCGGACGATCTGATGAAGACTTATGCTGCAGGCAGGCTCACCGAGTTCGTGAAGCTGCGGCTCCCGAACAGCGTTCCGTACATCTTCACAGCACTCCGGGTAAGCGTTCCCGGAAGCGTCATCAGCGCACTTGTAAGCGAATACTTTGCCGAGTATATCACCGGTGTCGGGCGGCAGATACGGGAGAACATTCTGATAGCGCAGTATTCCACAGCCTGGGCATATATCGTTACAGCTTGTATCATAGGTATCGTGATGTACGCGGTGCTTATGGTAATAGAAGCAATAGTCCTGAAAAAGCGCAGGTAACTGCACTTAAAATAAAAAAGTAGAACAAAGGAAAAAAGGAGGCAGATTTCTATGAAATTTTCCGGAAAAACACTTGCGGCTGTTATTGCCGCAGCAATGATCGTATCGACATTCTCGGCTTGCGGCTCGTCCGGCTCCGGCAGCAGCACAACCACAACAGCAGCACAGGCTGAAACGACCACAACGACGGCTGCTGCCGCAGAATCGACCGAATTTGTCACAACAGAGGGCGCTGAGACTGCTGCAGCATCTGACGGCGACAGGATAATCGCAGCTGCACAGGCGGGCAAGGTCGGCAACTGGGGACTCGGCAACGAGTATGAGATACTTGCCCTGCTCACAAAGTACGGACAGGAGAACAGGTTCTTATCGCAGGCGTTCGATATGGACGGCTTCGATGATGATTCGATAACCCTCGCGTCCGCGATGACCTACAATGAGCTCGGGCTTGTGCAGAACAGCTATGAGGGCGGTTACGGCTACGGCGACAGCGTCGGCATCATCGACATGAACAACGAGGGTGTCGCGATGCTCGAAGACAATCTGTTCTGTACCAAGGCATTCGCGGAAGCAAATCCCAACACCGTGAAAGCATTCATTTCCGCTTCTATGAAGGGCTGGAAATATGCCTGCGAAAACCCGGAGGAGGCTGCACAGATAGTATTTGAAGCAGGTTCTTCCGTTTCCTCCGATCATCAGGCATATATGGCATCGGAGGTAAAGAAGCTCGTTGAGACAGACACAAACGGCAGCACCGTGACCGATTATGGCAAGATGGACGAAGCGGCAATGCAGCAGACTCTCGACCTTGCAAAGCAGTACATCTCCCTCGATGACAGCACAGCGGCAGAGAAATTACAGGCGCTCACCCTCGATGATATCCGCAGTACAGCATACTGGACAGACGCTATAGCAGGCAGCTTTGACGCTCCCGAAAAGACAGATGTTTCGATCCAGCTCAAATGGCTCCCGCAGGCGCAGTTCATGGGTTATTTCGTCGCAAAGGCTAAGGGCTACTATGACGAGGTTGGGCTCAATGTAACGATAGTTTCCGGCGGCGGTGACATCGGTGAAACAACTGCGGTAAACAACGGTACTGTAGATTTCGGCGTAACGTGGGTATCGAACCTCATATCCGCTAACGCAGGCGGTATGGATCTGCTTGAGATCGCGCAGGTATATCAGCGTTCCGGTCTGGTGCTTGTTTACAAGAAATGAGGTAATCATATGGATATGATAATCAAAAACGGAACAGTCGTAAATGCGTCCGGTACTTTCAAGGCAGATGTCGGCATCGAGAACGGAAAGATCGTCTGTATTGCAGACAGCATAAGCGTTGGCGGCTGCGAAAATGTTGTTGACGCAAGCGGAAAGCTGGTGCTACCCGGCGCGATAGATGCCCACACCCACCTTGCTATGCCCTTCGGCGGCACGGTATCATCGGACGACTACTTTGCGGGAACAAGAGCGGCTGCGTGCGGCGGAACTACCACTGTATTTGACTTTGCGCTACAGGATTTTGGCGAAAAGATGACCGATACTGTAAAGCGGCGTGATGCGCTCTGCGCGCCCGTTGCGGCAGTTGACTACTCGTTCCATGTTGCGGTAAAAGATGTCGAGAACGGACTTATCGACGGCATCGGCGAATGTGTCGATATAGGAGTTCCGTCATTCAAGGTGTTTATGGTGTACGATTTCGGAGTTACCGACGGCGTATTCTTTCAGGTACTGCAAAAGGCAAAGGAGGTCGGCGCTCTGATCGAAGTCCACGCCGAAAACAACGAGCTTGTGAACACACTCACGAAAAAGTATCTTTCCGAGGGCAAGACGAGTGCCTGGTATCATTATTTGTCCCGTCCCGAGTTTGTCGAAGGTGAAGCAGACGAACGCGCAATACAGTGGGCAAAGGCGACCGGCGCTCCGCTCTACATAGTCCACCTCGCGGATAAGCAGGGCGTAGAGGCTGTCACAAAGGCAAAAGACGAGGGATATGAGATATATGCGGAGACCTGTCCGCAGTACCTCGAATTTACAAGTGAAGTATATAAGCGCGAGGACGGCAGAAACTTTGTCTGCTCGCCGCCTATGAAGGGCAAGGAAAGTCAGGATGCGATATGGGAGGCTATAAAACGCGGCGATATCGACACCGTTGCTACCGACCATTGCCCGTTCCAGTCGTATGAGAAGGACTGGGGTAAGGACGATTTCTCGAAGATACCCAACGGCTGCGCGGGCATCGAGAATATGTACCCGTATATGCTGTCGGCGGCGAATACCGGGCGGATAACCTTTGAGCAGGCTGTGGCGCTGTGCTCGGCAAATCCCGCAAGGATATTCGGCTGCAAGGACAAGGGTGCGATCTCTGTCGGTAAGGACGCGGATATCGTGATCTATGACCCTACAATTGATTTTACGATAACGAACGAGAAGATGCACTCCGACTGCGACCATACGATATGGGAGGGCGTGACGGTTCACGGATATCCCGTTCAGACCTACTCAAGAGGCAGGCTCGTTTACGACAACGGTGAGTTTGTCGGCGAGAAGGGCTGGGGCAAATTCGTAAAGTGCAGCTTAAAGTAAGGTGATACGATGCTGAAGATCAGAGAAGAAGCGGCAAGGTGTCTGCTGTGCGCGGACGGCGCCTGCACAAATGCCTGTACGCAGGGCTTCGACCCTGCAAGAATGGTACGCGCGGTGCGATTCGAGAACGAAGCCTGCGCCGGCAGATTCACAGATGCTGCAAAATGTGCGGAATGTGACGGCAGATGCGAAAACTCCTGCATACATTATGACACACGCATTCGCATACGGGATATCACAGCGCAGCTTCCGAAACCGGCTGAACACGATTCCGAGCCCGATCTTTCGATAGATTTCTGCGGTGTTCGGTGCGAAAATCCGTTCTTCCTTTCCTCCTCTATCGTTGCGGGCGACTATGATATGGTCGCCCGTGCGTTCGAGGCAGGCTGGGCGGGTGCAGTATTCAAGACGGTAGGTTTTCTGATACCGGAGGAGGTATCTCCGCGTTTCGGCGCTATCGGGAAAGAGGGAACGCCGTTCATCGGCTTTAAGAACCTTGAACAGATATCAGACCACCCGTTGGAATACAATCTCGGTGTGTTCAGGCGGCTGAAAGCGAACTACCCCGGAAAGGTGCTGGTCGCGTCGATAATGGGGCAGAACGATGAGGAATGGGTGCAGCTCTCGAAGCTCGTTACCGAGGCAGGCGCGGATATCATCGAGTGCAATTTCAGCTGTCCTCATATGAGCGGCAGCGGGCTCGGCTCCGACGTCGGGCAGGACCCCGCTCTCGTGAACCGCTATACCGAGCTTGTAAAGAGTGCAACGCATCTTCCGGTGCTTGCAAAAATGACCCCGAACATCGGGAATATGGAAGTTCCGGCAATTGCGGCAGTCGAAGCGGGCGCAGACGGTATAGCGGCAATAAACACGATAAAAAGCATACTCGGGATAGATGCAGAAACGCTTGAAAGCAGCCCGTCGGTAGGCGGGAAATGCTCGGTCTCGGGATATTCCGGAAAGGCAGTCAAGCCGATAGCGCTGCGGTTCATACACGACCTTGCGAAATGCGGCAGGCTCGCCGGTACGGAGCTCAGCGGAATGGGCGGTATCGAAACGTGGCACGACGCTCTGGAGTTTATCCTGCTCGGCTGCAAAAACATACAGGTGACGACTGCGGTGATGCAGTACGGCTACCGCATCATAGACGACCTTATCGCGGGAACGAAAGCGTATATGCAGTCTCACGGCATCTCAAAAATATCTGAGCTTGTAGGTGCGGCGCTCCCGAATATTGTTCCGGCGGATACGCTCGACCGCAGTACGGTGGTGTTCCCGAAATTCGACAGGAACGGCTGCATCGGCTGCGGAAGATGTTACATATCCTGCAGCGACGCGGGGCATCAGGCTATAACAGTTGAGGACGGCAAGGCGAGGCTGCACGCGGGAAAATGTGTCGGCTGCCACCTGTGTATGCTGGTCTGTCCGACTGGAGCGATAACCGATAATAACAAGAGGGTAACGAAGCCCAAAGGCGGGTGAGTGGTATGGCTATATCATTATCACAGCTGTGCGTGAACGCCGAGAAAAGCTACGCTATGAAGCTGATAGCGGGCTCCGGCGGTCTCGAAAATACCGTGCGATGGGTGCATATCGTTGAGGACAGCGAGGTGCCGGATTTCCTGCACGGGAACGAGCTCATATTCACCACCGGTATCACCCACAGCGGCACCGATTGGCTCAAAGGTTTTGCGGAAAGCCTGAAAGCAAAGGGCGTTGTGGGGCTGGTGGTGAACATAGGTCCGTACATTGAGTCTGTGCCGTCGCCGGTGATAGTGTACTGCGAACAGAACGATCTGCCGCTTTTCACGATACCGTGGAGCACGAGAATAGTTGATATATCCTATGACTTCTGCCGCAGGATAATCGGCAACGAAAAGCACGAAAGCACGGTGGGAGAAGCGTTCAGGGCAATAATAAAAGACCCGGACGCACTGAAGAATTACGCCGAGCTGTTAAGCAGGGCGGAATTCGGACAGAAAAGCAGCTACACCGTGATCTCGGCTTGCGTCATATCGAACGGCGCGAATGTCACCAAGCAGGCGGCGCAGACAATGGATATGAGTATATGGAGAACGATAAGGAGCTCCGGACAACGCTCGACATTGTTTATGCACGACGGCTCACTCGTCGCGGTGCGGCAGAACAGCAGTGATGCTGACATCTCGCGTCTGTGCGCGGAGCTCGAAGCTGTGCTGAAGGAGCCTGCAAATGAGGTTTATATCGGAGTATCTCATAAGCTTGACGACTTGCCCTCGGTAAGCGAGGGATATGAGCAGGCATCTGCGGCGCAGTTTATGTCTATGCTCGGAAACGGAGGCTGCACAAGATACGGTGATATCGGCGTGATGAAGCTGGTGTTCGGCATAAAAAACACGAATATACTGCGTGAATTTGTGCGGGAGAATCTCGGTACGCTACGCAGATTCGATGTTGAGAGAAACGCCGATTACTGCGACACTCTGAAGCTGTACCTGACATATAACGGCAGCGTCAGCGAAGCCGCGGAAAAAGCGGGAGTCCACCGCAATACTATAAATCTCAAAATGCGTGCGATAAAGGAAATACTCGGAAAAGAGCTTGACGACAACACGAAAAGCTCGCTTATACTTGCATTTCGTATCGAAGAAGTGCTTGAACTGTACGACAAAAGGAGTGATTTTTAATGGCAACCGAAAATATCGCTGAAAAGATTAAGCACGACCACTGCACCTATAATTTACAGTCGTGGTCAAAGCAGAAGGGGCTTGATCCTATCCCGATAGAAAAAGCCGAGGGCATCTATATGTGGGACTACGACGGCAACCGCTATACCGATATGTCCTCCCAGCTCGTCAATCTGAATGTGGGTCACGGTAACCGTGATATCATTGACGCGATAAAGGAGCAGGCGGAGAAATACTGCTACCTGTCGCCGTCCTACGGCAGCGAGCCGCGAGGTGAGCTTGCAAGAAAGATCATCGAGCTTATGCCCAACAATATGGGCAAGGTGTTCTTCACGAACGGCGGTGCAGACGCCAACGAGAATGCAGTGAAGATAGCGCGTATGTTCACCGGCAGACCTAAGGTGCTGTCACGCTACCGCAGCTATCACGGCTCCACCTTCGGCGCGGGAAGCCTTACCGGCGAGCCTCGCAGACAGCCCCTTGAACCGGGAGTACCGGGCTTCGTGAAGTTCTTCGACCCGTATATCTACCGTGATGATCTGCCGTTTAAAACGGAAGAAGAAGCCTCCGCTTATTATGTGAAGCGGCTTCGTGAGCAGGTGATATACGAGGGCGCAGACAACATCGCCGCCATCGTGATGGAGACCATAACCGGCTCCAACGGCGTTATCATACCGCCGGAGGGCTATCTTCCGGGAGTACGGAAGATATGCGACGAGTTCGGGATAATGATGATCTGCGACGAGGTAATGGCGGGCTTCGGACGCACGGGAAAGATGTTCGCATTTGAAAATTTCGGTGTGAAGCCCGATATCGTCAGTTTCGCAAAGGGAGTTACCTGCGGTTATGTGCAGCTCGGCGGCGTAGTTGTAAGCAGGAAGATCGCGGAATACTTTGACGATCATCTGCTGTCCTGCGGGCTTACATACAGCGGACACCCGCTTGCCTGCGCGGCGGGCGTGGCGTGCCTGAACTTCTACGAAAAGACGGATGTTCTCGCAAATGTCAACAAGTCCGGCGCAGAGCTCGGCAAGTGCCTGGAAGAAATAAAGTCAAAGCATAAGAGCGTCGGAGATGTGCGGTATATCGGCTTGTTCTCGGCAATAGAGCTTGTTAAGAACAGAGATACCCGCGAACCGCTGGTGCCGTATGGCAAAGACCCGGAGGGAGTTATGGGAAAGCTCATCGGAGCGCTGAAAAAGAAAGGCTTTATGACTTATTCCCACGAAAATATGATACTCATTTCCCCGCCCCTCATCATTACTCCCGAGCAAATACGCGAGGAAATGGCAAAGGTCGATGAAGTGCTTGACGAAGCGGATAAGCTTGCAGATTAGGAAGGAAGTGGAGCCGTATGGCAGAAATACGCTATAAAGACGCGACGGCGTGCAAGCTGTCCGATTTCGTCACGCCGGATAAATTCAGAACGGTGACTTATGAGCAGCTTCGTTACCCGGGCGGGATAACCGAGATACCGGTGGAGATACTGCTCAAAAAGGACACGGCAAAGAGGCTCAGCTTCAAGGTCTCGCGTGACGGTATGCTGTACGGCTTCGCACGGATAAGACCGGCAGTTAAGAAGAAATTCGGAACGGATAATGCGAAGCTCTACATAAACGACTGGGACGACAAATTTGTGATGATATTCGAGCTTGAGGGTATCGGCGAAAAGGCGTACATAGTCACTGCGGACGAGGTCGTGTACCTGATCGAGAACTGTACGAGAGTACCGCAGCAGAGAGTTCCCGCGAAAAAGGGCTTTATTTTCAGAAAGGACAAATAATATGTATAAATGCAGCGAAAAAAGAATGGAAGACAAAATCACCACATTTTCAAAATACGGTGACGCGGGTCACGGCGGTATCACAAGATACTCGCTGTCCGATGAAGCGATAATGGCAAGAAAAGAGTTCATCGACCGTATGTTGAGTATCGGTGCGAAGATCGAGACAGATGATGTCGCAAACCTCTACGCTACCATTCCCGGCAGCGACCCGAACGCAAAGCGCATCGTAATGGCATCACACTGCGATTCCGTAAAGAACGGCGGCAACTATGACGGTATCCTCGGCGTAATGAGCGCAATGGAAGTCCTCGAAACGGTAGTCGAGCAGAACATTCCCCATAAGCACCCTCTCACCGCCATGATCTGGACGAACGAGGAAGGTTCGCTCTATCCGCCGGCTATGATGTGCTCCGGTATCGTGTGTTATGACTATCTGCCCGAGGATATCCGCAGCAAGTTCAAATACGAGGATATGATGCAGTCCAAAAGCATTCTTGACCCGACAAAAACCTTCGGTCAGGCGCTTGAAAGATCGGGTTTCAAGGGCGATAAGAAGTACAGACTTGACCCCGACAGATACCTCTATATGTTTGAGACTCACATCGAGCAGGGTCCTATCCTCGAAGATGCCGGAAACGACATCGGTGTAGTTGACTGCGTACTCGGAATGTTCAACTACCGTATCAAATTCTTCGGTCAGACCACCCACGCGGGAACTTTCCCGATGCCGAAGCGCAGGGACGCATTCTATGCGGCAGCGCAGGCGCTCTGTTACCTGCACACGGAGATAGACAAGCTCGGATATTCCGATCTCGTCTATACGACCGGTGAGGTGGTTTGTCACCCCTGTGTGCATACCTGCGTGCCGGATTACTTCGACTTTTCCTTCGATGCAAGACACGAGAAGCCCGAGGTGCTCGAAAAAGTCCTTGCTATCGTCAAGAGCCTTGCGGACAAGGAATGGTCGGGCTGCACCTGCACCGTCGAAAAGGCTTGGAACCGCGATACCGTTTACTGGGACAAGAAGCTGGTGGGATATGTCAAGGCTGCCGCGGAGGAATGCGGAGTTTCACATCAGTACATCCACTCCGGCGCGGGACACGATGCGCAGTTCGCTTCGTATATGCTGCCGACCACGATGATATTCGTGCAGTCAAAGGACGGACTCTCTCACTGTGAGCCGGAATTCTCATCGGTAAAGCATTGCACCGAGGGCGCGACCGTTATGCTGAACGCCGTTCTTAAAGCCGATAATGATTGAGGTAAGAACGATATGAGCAGAGAATTTATTGTTCCCGCGAAGATATATACCGGAGAAGGCAGTCTGGAGCTTGCAGAAAAAGAACTTTGTACAATGGGTGACAGGGTGCTCATCGTTACCGACCCGGTGGTGATAAAGCTGAACTGCTTTGAGAAGCTGACAGCAATGCTTTCAAAGAACAGAGTTCCATACACGATCTATTCCGATGTTACGGGCGAGCCTACCGACACGATAGTAAACGCGGGACTTGCAAAATACGAGGTCGAGGACTGCGACTGCATGATAGCGGTCGGCGGCGGAAGTCCGATTGATACGATGAAAGCGATAGCGGCACTTTCCGTGAACGGCGGAAAGATATCCGACTATATGGGAAAGGTGATAAAGGGGAAAATGCCGCCTATGGCAGCGATACCGACAACAGCCGGTACAGGCTCCGAGGCGACAAAGTTCACGGTCATCACCGACAGCAAAACGGATATCAAGATGCTGCTGAAAGGCGACTGTCTTATCCCGTCGCTTGCAGTCATCGACCCGGCGTTCTCAATGTCCTCGCCCAAAAGCGTTACTGCCTCGACAGGGCTTGACGCGCTCACTCACGCGGTGGAGTCTTATACGTCGCGTCTCGCCCAGCCCCTTACCGATGCCGTTGCAATATCCGCAGTCAAGCGTATTATGAAGTATCTGCCTGTCGCGTACAGCGACGGGACGAACACCGAAGCAAGAACGCAGATGTCGATAGCGGCACTTGAAGCGGGTATTGCGATAAACAATGCGTCTGTTACGATAGTTCACGGAATGAGCAGACCGATAGGGGCGCTGTTCCACGTTCCTCACGGGCTGTCGAACGCGATGCTTCTGGAAAAATGCATTGGCTTTGCGCTTGACGGAGCTTACGGGCGATTTGCAGACCTCGGCAGAGCAGTGAACGCTGCTGACAGCACCGACAGCGATGAAGCGGCGGCGAAGAAATTTCTTGCGAAACTCGGTGAGATATGCAGAATATGTGAGGTCCCGACACTTGCTGACTACGGCATAGATAAGGTAAAATTCATGCAGAGCGCCGGTAAAATGGCAGATGATGCGCTTGCAAGCGGAAGCCCCGCGAACACCGTAAAGCCGGTAACAAAGGAGAATATTCTTGAAATATACAGCTCTCTCTGGGATAGATAATACTATCTTATAGTTTTTCTTCCTCACAATAAGGCGGTGTACCTTGTATGCCGCCTTATTTGAATTATAGAATTAGAAATATTGCATAAAATTTGTTTGGCAATAGAGGTTCAAGCTGTGATTATCACGATTTTGCAAGTTTAGATTTTCAATTATTCATATTTTATTGACATTTGCGCCGATTTCTGCTATAATAAAGAAAATTAAATGCAAGGCAAAGGCGCTGTCCATATCGGGCGGCGCCTTTCGCCGTTATTACGGAAAGAAGCGTGCGTGTCATGATAGCTTTGAATGATTATCTGTACTCCGGAGATACTGTTCTGAAAATACTGCACCAGTATTCTGCCGACCTGCGCGAGAACGCGAAAAAAACGCGCAATTCCATTGACACCGCGCACAGCAATTTCCTTGTGCAGATAACAGAAATGCTCGAACACAACGACTTCCTTACCTCGCAGTCCAACCGCATCAAGGAGCTTTACAAGTATATGACCGTGCAGTACCCCTACCTCGCGTTCACATTCAAGGGCAGAATAAAGTCTCTGATACGCGCGGAGGAAAAGTTCAACGGCTACATCGTGGAATACATATATGACTACTTCCGCGAAAACAGGAAGCTTCCCAGCGAGACCGAGATCAAGAGCAAGCTGCAGTGTTTCCGTGATCTTGTGGCATACAGAATAGTTATATCACTTCCGAAATGCCACCTTAAAGACGGCGAGAACAGAGAAGAAACCGAGCTGAAGCTGCTGTACGAGGTCGCGGACATACTCCCGGATTTCCTCGAAGAACGTGGATTTACCGCCGAGCTTTCGGGGCTACCGGAGAGCGAACATTCCGGTCGGTTGGCAGAAAAGGTGCGTCCATACTACCGGGACTATATTGCAAACAGCCGTCCTTTTGGCTATCAGTCACTGCATATAACGCTGTATGATAACTTTGCCCGCTGCTACACAGAGGTGCAACTCCGCACGAAGGATATGGATGACAATGCCGAGATCGGTGAAGCCAACCATTTTGGCTACGAAAAGCGGCAGGAATCCTCGCGGACCCGCCGCGAAGCGATACCGGAGGGCAAGTGCGTATGGTTCGACGAGGCGTATGAGCGTGTGCGGAGATTGCAGGAGATAGAACTGTCAAAAGTCGATGTGAATATGTTCCGCGCGGCAGACAATTTTCTTATCAATGACGGGTGCGGACTGTTCCGCGGGCGGCAGATATTGCCGTTCGAGCACCTGTCGAGATTTCAGAATGACCTTATAGATTAGACAAAGGAGTGACCTCTTATGTACAAAGGAGACATGCTGTACAGGTGCAGCGAAGAAAGAATAAAAGAAACGCTGTCCGGACTGAAAAAGCATAAGGACAGCAGAAAATACATAATAACACGGCTTGAAACGTTGTGTTTCAAGCCGGAGACGGACGACCTCGGAAATGTGTATGTCACCCTGTCCGGCAGTTCACCGGACAGCAAGAAAATAGTCCTGTCCTGCTCCGACAGCAGCGACAATGCGGGTGTCTGTACTGCGCTCGAAATAATCGAAACGCTGGAAGCCGAGGAAATAACGCTTACTCACGCGCTGACAGTCCTGCTGTGGAATGACGAACCCGCAGTAGATGAATGGGAGCTTCTCCCCGCAATGGGTGCGCTTTGTCTGGAATATCTGCCGGAAGAGATACGCGGTGACTACAAGGACTTAAAGCCGAAAAAGTCCGCTAAGGGCAGCAAGCAAAACCGGCTGAACACTCACGATCACCGATTTATGTTTGAAGTGCATACGGCAGTGGTGCCTGATAGGATAGCCGTTGCTGACATTGTTACAGCATCGGTGGGACGTCCGGATTTCCGCTTCAACGAGAAGCTGACAAAGCTCACCGAGGACAGCGCGGCGTTATGTGGTATAAACACTGAAAAGCTGCACTACTCGCCTGACCGTGACACATGGATAGCGGCAAATATGCTGCCGACAGCGGTGATACTTGTGAGCTCTGATGATACAAGAAAATACGCGGACGCAGCGACTGTGCTGCTGAACGCGGTATTGCAGGCGGACAAGAGTTAATGGAGGAATACATGAAAGAAATAACCACCCCGGATTTTACCGAAGCTATCGGCAACGCAAACGAGATAAACGAGCTGCTGCGGCGATACGGCGTGAAATTCGGAATATACAAAAACGGCGAATTCAGGGAGCAGTTCTTCCCCTTCGACCCGATACCGAGAGTTATTGACGCGGAGCAGTTTGCGGATATCGAGAAAGGCCTGATACAGCGTGTTGACGCGCTCAACAGCTTTCTGTACGACATCTACCATGACAAGAAGATAGTGCGTGACGGCATTATCCCGGAGGATTTCATCTATATTTCATCGGGCTACCTTGCGCAATGCGAGGGCATAACTCCCAAAAACAAGATATACAGCCACATTTCCGGAATTGATCTCGTGCAGGGCAAGGACGGCGAGTGGTACATTCTCGAAGACAATCTGCGTATCCCGTCCGGTGCATCTTACCCGCTGATAGCAAGAGAGCTGACGAGAATTGCAAGCCCCGATGCGTTCCGCAAGAACAACATCGTCGATAACCGCAACTACGCCGACCTGCTCCGGGAGACAATGGAGTATGTGAACTGCGGCGGTGTGAGGGCGATACTCACCCCCGGAAGATACAACGCGGCATATTTCGAGCACTCATATCTCGCGGAGCATACCGGCTCCATACTTGTCAGAAGCGACGAGCTGTTTGTTGAAAATAATATCTTATGGCACAAGACCTACTCCGGCGAAAAGACCCGGATAGGCGTGCTGTACAGGAGGATTTCCGACGAATATCTCGACCCGCTCACATTCCTGCCAGAATCGCTTATCGGCATACCGAACCTAATGGAAGCTTACCGCTCCGGAAATGTAGGCATCATTAACGCTCCTGGCAACGGTGTCGCGGACGACAAGGGCATTTACTATTTCGTGCCGAAGATGATAAAATACTATCTCGGCGAGGAACCGATACTGAAAAACGCGCCGACCTACCTGCCCTTCTACGAGGACGACAGGAAATACGTCATCGACAATCTGAGCAGGCTGGTGATAAAAGATGTCGCGGAAGCGGGCGGTTACGGCGTGGTGTTCGGCAGTGACCTGACCGCCGAAAAGCTGGGCGACCTTAAAGATATGATACTGTCGCAGCCGAGAAGATTTATCGCGCAGGAGGTCATCGACTTCCTCGATCTGCCGATACTCGACGAGGGTGAAACAGTAATGCGTAAGGCAGACCTGAGAGCGTTCGTGCTTTCGGGTGAAACAACAAGGGTTTGGGCATCGGGACTTACGCGCTTTTCTCGCAACCCCGATTCCTTCGTAGTAAACTCATCACAAGGAGGAGGCTTTAAAGATACATGGGTACGATCTCTTTAGAACACAGCGATTGTCTTTACTGGCTCGGAAGATACACCGAGAGGGTGTTCACGACATTGAAGGCGTTGCAGGAAACCTACGACAATATGCTCGACAAAAACATAGGTTACGAGGAATATCTCGGGTACTTCGACTTGCCCGATAATTACGATAACAGCGGTGAATTTCTGCGCAGCTTCTTATTCGACAAGGGGAATTTCAGCTCCGTTGCATACAGCCTTGAACGCGCTTACGACAACGGCATAGTTCTGCGGGAGGACATCTCCACCGAAGCATTTTCGTTTTTGCAGGTGGCGAAGGACACGCTGAAAAACGCGGAGAACGCAAAGAACACACGGTTCGCGCTGCTGCCGCTGGAGGACGTTCTGTACGGCTTCTGGGGCTGCATTGCCGACAACATCTACGACGAGGAAATAAAGAACATCATCTACTGCGGCAAGTCAACGGAACGGCTCGACCTGTACCTACGCATGAAATATCCCTATGACGAGGTGAACAAGGAGTTTGAGCGGCTGTGCATACGTCTGCACCGGGTACCGAAGAATACGCCCTACCGCTACAACACGAAATTCCTGTCCGATCTCGTTGAGATAATCGGAGAAGAAAACGAGTACGATCTCAATTCCGGCAAGGCTGTATCGAGCCTTGAAAGACTGTTTGAAAGCGCTTGACGGGGGTAATATGAAAAGGATAGATTTCTATTTTTCAACGAAGCTGACATTTGACGATTATGTTCACGAGCATTCCTTCGCGCTGCGGGTGATACCGCCCGAAACGAGAACGCAGCATATCGTGAATTGCGAACTCAGCATCTCCCCGATAACTGCGGTCAACCAGACTGTTGATGCCTTCGGGAACAATGTCACCGCAGGCTACATAAAAGGCGACCACAGGTTTCTCGATTTTGAGATACGAGGAACTGCCGAAACGTACTGCTCACGGCATAACACCGACTATATGCCGTGCTATCTCTATCAGTCGCATTTTACAAAGCCGTCGGACGAACTGAAAGCGCTTTATGAGCAGGCTGCAGCGGTACTGCAAACAGAGAATGTTTCCGACAAAGTAGCGCATTTTTCGGAGGTGCTTTCCAACAATTTCACCTATCAAAAAAACGTGACAACTGCACACACCACGGCTGCGGAAGCATTCGCGGCAGGAGCGGGTGTGTGTCAGGATTTCTCGCACATAATGCTGTCGCTGCTGCGAATGGACGGCATACCCTGCCGGTATATCGCGGGGCTTGCGTTCTGCGACGGTGAGACCCACGCATGGGTAGAGTATTTCGAGGACGGCTGCTGGAAAGGCTTTGACCCGGCGAACAACTGTCCGGTGAACGAGGACTATCTTGTGCTGTCGCAGGGTCGTGATTTCGACGACTGCGCAATAGACCGCGGCGTTATGTTCGGAAGTTATACCAGACAGCTCCAACTCGTGCGCTCGGTGATGAAAGCAGGTTGAAAGAGGTGAATGAAATGGTCAGCACAGTCGCAAAGGCGGCACTTGGGGTAAACGAAAATCTGATAATACAGAAAAGGCGGCTAAGAAACGGGGTAACGCCGAAGCGCATCAGCATTGTCACCGGCACTCACGGCGACGAGCTTGAAGGGCAGTATCTCGCCTATCTTATCGGCAGCTTTCTTGACAAAAATCTCGACAGGCTGAACGGTATCGTTGACATTTACCCGGCGCTCAACCCACTGGGGATAGACTCCATAAGTCGCGGGATACCGATGTTCGACCTCGATATGAACCGTGTCTTTCCGGGCTCGAAGGACGGCACAATGGCAGAGGTGATATGCTCGTCGATAGTGGAGGATCTGCTGGGCTCTGATGTCTGCATAGATGTACATTCCAGCAACATCTTCCTGCGCGAGATACCGCAGATAAGAATAAGTGTTCCGACTGCCGGAACGCTCGTTCCTTACGCGAAGATGATGAACGTGGACTTTATATGGGTGCATGAATCGGCGACCGTGCTCGAATCCACCCTTGCTCATACTCTCAACACCCGCGGCGTAAAAACACTTGTCGTGGAAATGGGTGTCGGTATGCGGATAACAAAGGAGTACGGCGAACAGCTGCTTGACGGAGTGCTCAATCTTATGAAGCAGCTCGGAATGTGGCTCGCCAATGCGCCGGAAGTGCGTGAGCCGATACTCTCTGTTGGCAGAGATGTGGGATTTGTAAATTCTGACGCGGCGGGAGGTTTCGTGCCATGTGCGCAGTTCGGAGATACCGTCCGGAAGGGCAACCATATCGGAGATGTGCTTGACCCGCTCACCGGAACAGTCACCGAGAAAGTCGAAGCGATATGTGACGGACTTATTTTCACGCTGCGGGAATATCCGATAGTTTACGGCGGTTCGCTGCTTGCGAGAATACTTATGCCGGAGAAGGGAGAGAATGCGGAATGAGAAAAGAAATACTGTATTCGCTCCGTTCGCCTTACCGCGAGCAGCTTGACATTGTAGGCTACAAATTCGGCAGCGGACGGAAATGCGCCGCGATAGTCGGTGCCTTGCGCGGCAACGAGATACAGCAGATGTATGTGTGCAGCCGAATGATCGCGGAGCTGAGAGCCCTCGAAGAAAAAGGCTGCATTACCGAGGGAATTGAAATAATGGTCGTACCGTGCGTGAACTTTTACTCAATGAACATCGGAAAGCGCTTCTGGGCAATGGACAACACCGATATAAACCGGATGTTCCCCGGCTATGAGCTGGGCGAGACCACACAGCGCATAGCGGACGGGCTTTTCAAGAACCTGCAGGGCTATGAGTACGGTATGCAGCTTGCAAGCTTCTATCAGCAGGGCAACTTTCTGCCCCACGTCAAGATGATGAACACGGGCTTTACCGATCCCGATATAATGAGGAATTTCGGCTTGCAGTTCGGTATTATCCGCAAGCCTCGTCCCTACGACACCACTACGCTCAACTACAACTGGCAGGTGTGGGAAACAAAGGCATTCTCTGTTTATACCAACGCCACCGATACGATAGACGAGATTTCCGCGGACGAGGCAGTGTGCGCGATACTGCGCTTTCTCGGCAACATAGGCGCGGTGATCGTGAATGTACGTCCCGGCTACAATACCGCTATCGTGAACGAGATCAACACCCGAAATGTGCAGTCGAAAGCGGCAGGCATCTACATCGGGCTTGCAAAGGTCGGAAAGACTGTCGCAGCAGGAGATGTTCTCGGCAAGGTCACAGACCCCTTCGAGGGGACTGTCAAAGCCGAGGTCACTTCGCCCGTGCCCGGCATAGTTTATTTCGAGTACAAAAGCCCGCTGATAAACGAAAATACAGTGTGCTGCAAGATAATACAGTAAACGTGAAAATATATTTAAGATCACTGCCCCCTGTCGGGGCAAGAATAATAAAATCAGCTGCTGCGGTCGCACTTTGTATGGCAGTGTATTTTACCCGAACGCTGCTGCCCATAGGTAACGGAATATCGTTTTACAGCGCGCTTGCCGCATTATGGTGTATGCAGCCATACGCGGACACGACAAAAAACAATGCTTATCAGCGCACCGCCGGAACATTCATTGGTGCAGCTTACGGGCTCGTATTTCTGCTTGCGATGCGCTCGGCAAGCGTCACAGAACCGATATGGGTATTTTTATCCGCAAGCGTAATGATAATCCCCGTCATATACACTACCGTTGTGGCAGACAAACGGAATGCGTCCTTTTTCTCATGTGTCGTGTTTCTGAGCATTGCGCTTACACATTCGTTTGACGATGACCCGTATATGTTTGTGCTGAACAGGGTAATAGACACACTTATAGGCATCATAGTCGGCGTAGGCATAAACGACTTTCATCTTCCCGTGAAGCACGACAACGAAACGCTGTATATAAGCGGGATAGATGATGTCCTCATATCCTCCGACAGGCACAATATCCGCTACAGCAAGGTCGAGCTCAACAGGCTTATAAAGAGTGGTGTCAGGTTTACCGTTTCCACCGTGAGAACGCCGGCGGAACTTATGTCTTTAATGGACGGCGTAGAGCTTGAACTGCCCGTGATAGTAATGGACGGAGCTGCGGTCTATGACATCAGGGAAAAGCAGTACAAGGATATGGTGTTCCTTCCTTCCGAAATATGTGCGGAAGCGGAAAAGATAATATCAGAAAGCGGTCTGCATTGCTTTGTGAACTCAATGCTTGACACGACTTTGCTGATATATTATGGCGAGCTTACGAACAGCGCCGAGATTGACCTGTATGAGACTCACAGGCACTCGCCTTTCAGGAATTACGTTCGCTCCGATCTCAGGCGATATGATGAAAAGGTGCTGTATCTTACCGTGCTTGCGGAGAATGACGCTATTCTGAGCCTTGAAAATAAACTGCGGGCTGAACTCGGTGACAGAGCCAAAATAACCGTGTCCGGCTCGGAATACGACGGCTTTCTTTATCTCAAGGTGTTCTCGGTGAATGCGGCAAAAAAAGAAATGATAAAGAAGCTGAAAGAATACACCGGAGCTGACAGGACAGTTACCTTCGGCAGCATCAAGGGCGAATATGATGTATATATCGGTGACGGCGGCGGGAACGCGACTGTAAAGAAGCTGAAAAAGCTGTGGCGAAGCGGTTCGCCGCACTTATAAACAAGGAGAAAGTTAAATGAATGCAGTAAAAGAGATAATGTATTCGGCATTTGCCGAGAACAGCAATATTCCCTCTGAATACTTCAATAAATACGGCGTAAAAAGAGGATTGAGAAATTCGGACGGAACCGGCGTTATGGCGGGCGTCACCAATATATGCAATGTTCACGGCTATGTTGTTGACGACGGCGAGAAGAAGCCCTCCAAAGGTCGTCTGATATTCAGAGGCTATGACCTCAGCGAAATGATCGATAAGGTCATCTCCGAGGACAGGTTCGGATTTGAAGAGATAGTGTTTCTGCTGCTTACCGGAAAGCTGCCGGATAAGGACGAGCTTGATGAGTTCAATATGACCTTGTCGGACAGTCGGGAGCTGCCGGATAATTTTTTTGAGGATATGATACTTAAAGCGCCCTCGCCGGATATTATGAATAAAATGGCAAGGTCGATACTTGCGCTATATTCATACGATCCGGAACCGGACGCTCCTACCCCGGAACACGAAGTCGATACTGCAGTATCGCTTATTGCAAAAATGCCCGTCATTATGGTATGTGCTTATGAGACCAAAAGGCGGTTTTATACAGGTGAGTCTATGATAATGCACCCGCTTATAAAGGGGCAGTCGACCGCCGAAAATATCCTTTCGACAATAAGGATAGACCGGAATTTTACACACGATGAAGCCAAGCTGCTTGACCTGATGCTGATGCTCCACGCAGAACACGGCGGCGGAAACAATTCAACATTTGCGTGCCGTGTACTTACTTCTTCGGGAACTGACCCGTATTCCGCCTATGCAGCGGCAGTCGGCTCACTGAAAGGTCCTCGTCACGGCGGAGCTAACCGCAAGGTGATCGAGATGCAGGAGCTTATAAAATCAAGCGTCAAGGATTGGGACAATGATGATGAGCTTGCGGACTTTCTGAAAAGAATAATGAAAAAGGAAGCCGGAGACGGAAGCGGGCTCATATACGGAATGGGACACGCTGTCTATACACTCTCCGACCCGCGCGCCGTTATTCTGAAAAAATACGCAGGGAAAATGGCTGAAGGTACAGAATTTGAAAAGGAATTTCATCTGCTGGAATCCATAGAACGCTTAACTCCCACTGTGTTTGCCGAAGTGAAACATTCCGACAAGGTGATGTGTGCAAACATTGATATGTACAGCGGTTTTGTGTATAAAATGCTCGGGATCCCGCAGGATCTGTTTACTCCTCTGTTTGCAGTATCGAGAATGGCGGGCTGGTGCGCTCACCGGTTTGAGGAAATAAACAGCGGTAAGAGGATAATCCGTCCTGCATATAAATCCATTTCCAAAGAAAAGCAGTATATCGAATTGGAAAAGCGATAATACAATGAATATTATCTCATGCAAAAAGCGCACGACCGTGTATTCCGATCGTGCGTCTGTTTCATGTCCGACAGGCTCTGACAAACTCTGCGAATATCGCTTTGCTGTCCTCGTTTATCTTGTATGAAAATTCGGGGTGCCACTGCACCGCCCACAAAAAGGTCTGCCCCGGAGCCCATACCGCTTCGATCAGTCCGTCCGGCGACGATGCCATACATTTTAATCCCGGCGCAAGCTCACAGATGCCGGAATGGTGGTAACTGTTCACGGGGATCTTATCTTTTTGCAGTATGCGGAACAGCGGTGATTCCTTGTTTATTGCAACCTCGTGAACAGGTCTGTCATACGGAGGCTTCTGATGATGCTCGACGGCAGACGGGAGCTGTGTCGGAATATCCTGATAGAGCGTACCTCCGAGAGCAGCATTTATGAACTGGATGCCGCGGCATATACCAAGAAGCGGCTTGTCCTTTTCAAGACTAATGTTTAATAATAAGGACTCCATTTTATCCCGTTCCGGGCAGCACTCGCCGCAGAATTTCAGTTTTACAGCGTTGTAAAACTCAGGGGAAACGTCCTGTCCGCCGGTAAACAGTAAGCCGTCACATTGCTCCGCAAGCTGATATATGGTTTCCTTGTCACTCGTAAGAGGAAGCATGACAGATATAGCTCCGGCTTCTGTAAGAGCGTCCATATATCCGGGAAGCATCCATAAACTGCTTCGCTGAATGTCAACAAGAGGTGTAACGCCAATAATTGCTTTTTTCATAGCGATCTCCTTATCAAGTAAGGAAAGGCACGGCAGCTATTGCCGCCGTGTCTTTCCTTTTATTCAGCCAACAATATTGGGGAGTTAAGCATTGTCCTGCAATGCGTCGTAACCGCTTTCGCCGGTACGTATCTTCATAACGTCCTCAACGTCATAAACGAATATCTTGCCGTCTCCGACATTTCCGGTGTAGAGCGCGTTCTTAGCGGCACTTACAACATCGTCAACCGGTACTTTGCACACGACCACTTCCACCTTGACTTTCGGGAGCAGCTGCGGCGTTACGGGAACTCCACGGTAG
>ODAI010753032.1_pt1 | contig 34630 bp, 25 predicted proteins | sample 1539321 | NCBI WGS metagenome assembly ODAI01 (sample SAMN02144231, study PRJEB22623) | gut metagenome | biome: sheep rumen | host: Ovis aries | place: New Zealand
CAGATTCGAGGCCTGTCAGGCAGATTTGCGGCCTGCCAGGCGGCTTTGATCTCTCCGCCCTGCTCAGGCAGCTTTGATCTCTCCGGCCTTGATCAGACAGCTTCGATCCCTCCGCCCTGCTCAGGCAGCTTTGATCTCTCCGGCCTTGGTCAGGCTGAACTTCGTGATGCCGGGGCCGACAAGTTCATAGACCAGGGTTCCGGCGAGGACAACCGCGCGGATCTGGCCGGCGTAATCGGGAACAACTTTCCCGGCAACCAGGGTCAGACCGATGGCGACACCGGCCTGAGGAATCAGGCAGGGGCCAAGATAGCTGCAGACTTTTTTGTCCGCATGGCAGACCCGGCCGCCCAGCCAGGCGCCGAACATTTTCCCGCATACACGGAAAAGAATATAGATGGCGCCGATCACGCCCACCTGGCCGAGGATTCCGATCTGGAGTCCCGCGCCGGAGGCTACGAAGAAAAGAATAAAGATCGGCGCTGTGATAGAGTCAGCGATATCCATGATCTGGCTGGCTTCTGAACTCAGGTTGGCGACCGTCGCCCCTAAGCCCATGCAGAGCATAAGGCTGCTGAGTCCCAGAAGATCCGCAAGACCGATCGCGGTGAAAAGAAAACCGACGATCAGGCCAAGCCTGTTCCCGCGCTTGTGGAAAAAGCGCATGGGAATCAGCATGATAAATCCCAGGGCAAAGCCCAGAAGGAGCGCCGCCAGGATCTGTCCGAGCGGCTGGAGGATGGACAGAAGCATGTTCGTGCTTCCGCCTTCCAGGCTCTTCGCCACGGCAACCGCGATCGAGAACAGAAGCAGAGCGGTCGCGTCATCAATCGCGACGACGGACAGCAGGGTCTGGGTCACCGGTCCCTTCGCCTTGTACTGGTTGATAACCATGATCGTGGCCGCCGGTGCCGTAGCAGCGGCGATCGATCCCAGAACGAGGGAAAACGGCAGATCATGTCCCGTTCCCGCCAGCGCCGCCACAACAAAGACCACGGCGAAGAGGGATTCCAGGCTGGCAATCACAACAGGGGTCACGCCGACCTTTTTGAAGTATGAAAACTTGAATTCATTTCCGATGGAGAAGGCGATGAATCCAAGCGCGACCTCCGATATCACGCTGATCTCATTCACAAAATCCTCCGTGAGGACTGTGCGCGGGATGCCGAGCGCCGGAAGAAAATAGGGGCCCAGAAGAAGACCCGCTATCAGATAGCCGGTTACGTTGGGAAGTTTGATATGCTTGGCCATCCTTCCCATGAAGATGCCAAACAGAATCATTAAGCCAAGCTGCAGAAGTGTATTCAGTGATAAGTCCATCAGTCGTGTACTTTAAAGCCCTCCAGATAATCGATCGGTACAGTAAACAGAATTCCGGTATCTCCCTTGTCAAGGCCTCCGGTTACCTTGTTGACCGCCTCGATGATGATCGGAACCTTCGATTCCGACGCCGCCATGAAAATCGTCCTGTTCTCCTTGTGTTCCGGATTCAGGATATGTCTCAGAGACAGTATGAATCTGAGCTCATCCTCCTCGGAAAGCTCCTGCATCATACCGTGCGAACTGATCACGGTTGCTCCCTGCAGCTTGCGCTCGGAAAACTCTTCCAGAAGCTCCTGCAGGCATTCGGTCTTGTTCAGAACGATGATCACAAGCTTCATGTGCATTCCATTCATTCCCTGCTGCATACTCTCCCTTCCCTTTCTTCCGCCGCGGAAAACCTTTCAGGGCGGCAGATAAACTGAAAAAGAGTTACTGTTCACGGCATTTCTCCCGAAGGTCCGCGAATAGTAACGAAAAGAACCGGCTATATTATAAGCTTCACATAAAAAAATGCAAGCCCGGATTGTGCCGCGGCCGCAGAGAGCTGCTGTTGCTGCGCCGCAGGCTTCTCGCAGCAAAGCTGCCCGATGTCCGTCAGCACTCAAATGTATGCTCATGCAGGCATGGCAGCCACTTCCGGGCTTTATCACGCTTTCGGGTTTTATCGCGAAAAACGCCTGCATCCATACGGAAATGCAGGCGTTTCGTTCATTCATTATACGGACTTATTTGATGGCCGCGGCTTTTTTCTTTCTCTCCGCCAGAACCATCTTCTTGGCGGTTGCGATGCTCTGCTTCAGATGCCGCTTCGCAGGGCAGACATAACTGCAGCTGCCGCACTCGATGCACTCCGCGCCGTGATCTTTGTCAAATACTTCCAGATCATTGCGCTCCGCGGCGTCCGCCAGCCTGCTCGGTACCAGGAACTCCGGACATGCATCCACGCATCTCCCGCAGTTGATGCAGGCAGTGGTCTCGCTTCTGGAGACCTCATCCTTCTCGATCACAAGGATGGAGGACGATGTCTTGGTGACCGGTACGTCCGTCGTGATCATGGAGAAGCCCATCATGGGGCCGCCGGAGACAACCTTCTCGGCCTCTGAACGGAATCCGCCCGCCGCCTCGATGATCTCACTGACATTCATGCCGACCGGAACCAGGAAGTTCGAAGGATTCCGGATCCCTTCCCCGCTGACCGTCAGGACACGCTCGTAGAGGGGCTTGCCCTCAAAGATGGCGTCGCTGATCGCGCACAGGGTGCCGACATTGTCGACGATGCAGCCCGCGTCCGCCGGAAGACAGGAAGAATTGATCGCCCTGCCGGTGATGGCGTTGATGATCTGGCGCTCACCGCCCTGCGGATACTTGGTCTTCATAACCGCAACCTCCATGCCGTTCTCACCGGCACAGAGGGCGCGGAGTTTCTCCACGCAGTCCATCTTATTGTTTTCCACCGCGAAGACGCCCCTGGCCATCGGGAACAGCTTCAGGATGACCCGCATCCCCTGGATCAGGCGCTCCGGCGTCTCCATCATAACGCGGTAGTCCGCTGTGATATAGGGCTCGCATTCGCAGCAGTTGGCGATGATGGTATCGATCTTGAGCGGATCCTTCGGCATCAGCTTTACCCTGGTCGGGAATCCCGCTCCGCCCATTCCGACGATGCCGGCTTCAGCGACACGGTTCAGGATCTCTTCCTTCGTCATCTGTTCAAGAGGCTTGACCGGAAGACGCTCCGCCTCCTCATAGAGGCCGTCATTTTCCACCAGGATACAGCTGACAGGGCTGCCGGTGGCTGTCATGTGCGGCTTGATCCCCTTTACCGTCCCCGACACGGAGGAGTAGACCGGTGCGGACACGAATCCGCCTGCTTCCGCGATCATCTGGCCGCGGAGAACGCGGTCCCCGTTCTTTACAACCGCCTTCGCAGGCGCGCCGATATGCTGAGACAGGGCAAATGCCAGCTGGCCAGTCGGTTTCAGTTCCGTGATCGGGCTGCCCTTCGCCAGCTCCTTGCCTTCAAAAGGATGCACGCCGCCTTTAAACGAAAAAAGTTTCATTCTGACTACCCCTTTCCCGCGTTTACTGCCTTGCAGGCCTTCCTCATCTACGATAAATAAAGCAGATACCAAAACCAGGAAACACTTAGAATATCTGTTTCTATGAAAACACTTAGAATATCTGTTTCTATGAAAACACTTAGAATATCCGTTTTTTACGGAAACCCTGAGAATATCAGTTTTTACTGAAACGCTGATAGAATCAGTGCTTCTTAGTATACAATAAACCCCGCTCCTCTGTCAAAGACAGCGGATACTTCTGCGCTGTCAGATCTGTGCCAGCACGATCGCGCAGGCCATAAGGGCACATCCGGTCAGTTCCCGCGCCGTCATGGTCTGATGAAGGATCAGAAAGCCGGCGATCACGGAGATCGCGGACTCCAGGCTCATGATCAGGGAGGCAACCGTCGGGTTCATCCCCTTCTGCCCGATCACCTGCAGCGTGTAAGCCGCCCCGCAGCTCAGAACGCCGGCGTACAGGATCGGCACAGCCGCACCGAAAATCTGTGAAAGCTGAGGCTGCTCGGTCAGAAACATGAAAGCCGCGCTGACAGTCCCGGACACCAGGAACTGCAGGGCGGAAAGCTGAACCCCGTCCACATGTGGGGCGAAGCGGTCCACCAGCATGATCTGCAGGGAGAAGAAAAACGCGCAGCCGATACAGTACAGGTCCCCTTTCTGTATCTGCAGCTCCCCGCCGGCAAGGCAGAGGAAATACATCCCCGCAACGGCGGTCAGAACCGCCAGCCAGACCTTCCCTCCTGCCTTTCTCCCGGCGAAAATGCCGAGGATCGGGACCGCCACAATATACATGGCCGTGAGAAATCCGGCCTTGCCGACCGTCGTGTACTGGATCCCGATCTGCTGCAGACTGGAAGCGACCGCGAGCGCGGCTCCGCATAAAAGCCCGCCTTTCAGCAGCATTCTCCCGCCGGACGCTCCGTTCCCTTTCCGCAAGGACTGTTCCACGCCGCCTGCGGCCTCTCTCCCGCTCCTGCCTTTTGAGCGGACCAGGATAAATGGCAGCAGGGTCACTGCGCCCAGAAAGAATCTCACCGCATTGAAGGTGAAGGGGCCGACATGTTCCATGCCGACGCTCTGGGCGACAAAGGCGATTCCCCAGATGACGGCCGTCAGGAGCAGGTACAGGGAGTGCCGGAGCTGATAGTTTCTTTCAGATGTCATAGACGGTAATAATCAATAGGCCTTGCCCCAGTAAACCATCGTCTTCGCAGGTCTTCCGCACCAGACGCAGGTGTCCGCCAGATGCTCCTGCTTAAAGGGCATGCAGCGGCTGGTCACTCCGCCGAGCGCGTCCTTGATCTCATTTTCACAGCTGACATCCCCGCACCACATGGCCTTGATAAATCCGGGCCTGTTGTCCGCGAGATCTTTGAATTCTTCTTTTGTGACCGCCGTGTAGGTCATCTCTTCCGTGCGGGCTTTCGCTGCCTCGAACATATCCTTCTGGATCTGCGCAAGGACTTCCTTCACGCATGCGCCGATCCCCTCCAGGGGAGCGGTGATCTTTTCCCTGGTGTCACGGCGCACGATCACGCACTGGCCCTGCTCGATATCCTTCGGACCGATCTCCAGGCGCACGGGAATGCCGCGCATCTCCTGCTCGGAGAACTTCCAGCCCGGGCTCTTGTCCGCGTCATCCAGACGGGCGCGGATGCCTGCAGCAAGCAGAGTATCCTTCAGGGCGGCGGCCTTCTCCAGGACGCCTTCCTTCTTCTGCTGGATCGGGATGACCATCGCCTGGACGGGCGCCACATTCGGCGGCAGCTTGAGGCCGCTGTTGTCGCCGTGCACCATGATGATGGCGCCGATCATTCTGGTCGTCATGCCCCAGGATGTCTGATGGCAGTATTTAAGGCTGTTGTCCTTATCCACATACTGGATATCGAAGGACTTCGCGAAGCCGTCCCCGAAGTTGTGGCTGGTGCCGCACTGCAGGGCCTTGCCGTCGTGCATCAGGGCTTCAATGGTGTAGGTCGCGACGGCGCCGGCAAATTTTTCCTTATCCGTCTTGCGTCCGCGGACTACGGGGATCGCGAGGAACTCCTCCGCGAAGTCCGCGTAGACGTTCAGCATCTGCTCCGTGCGCTCCTGGGCTTCCTCCGCCGTGGCGTGCACCGTGTGGCCTTCCTGCCAGAGGAACTCTCTGGACCTGAGGAAGGGCCTGGTCGTCTTTTCCCAGCGAAGAACCGAACACCACTGGTTGTAAACCTTCGGAAGATCCCTGTAGGAATGGACATCCTTTGAGTAGAAGTCGGAGAAGAGGGTCTCGCTGGTCGGTCTTACGCACATGCGCTCCTCCAGCTCCTGCGCACCGCCGAAGGTCACCCATGCAACTTCGGGGGCGAAGCCTTCCACGTGGTCTTTCTCCTTCTGCAGAAGGCCTTCCGGGATCAGGCAGGGCAGATAGACATTCTCCACCCCGGTCTCCTTGAAGCGGCGGTCCAGCTCATTCTTCAGGTTCTCCCAGATCGCGAAGCCGTACGGCTTGATGACCATGAACCCCTTGACCTGCGTATAGCCGGTCAGGTCAGCCTTCTTGACTACATCCGTATACCACTGCGCGAAATCGACTTCCATCGAAGTGATCTCTTCGACAAACTTCTTATCACTCGTCTTGCCCATAGCTCCTCACTCTTCCAAAATCTGTCAACTTTAAACGGTTAAACATTCAGCACCCTCTGCAGCTCGTGCAGAGGGATGCCCTGAACAAACTATTTCAAAAATGCAATCACGCCATTATAGCATGCATCTGTGCGGGGTGACAAGGCACAGCTTCTGCTACTGTTCACTGGCCTCTCACACGCTCTCCACAAATCGAAGGAAAGCTTCCTGTCCCTGTGGATTTCTCTTGTAGACGCCCGCGCATTCAAGAACCTTCGAGAATACGATGCCGATCTCCTTCTGAAGGATCCCGTCCAGATTTTCTGCGTTCAGATCGCTGTACTTTGCCCGGATCTCATCCATCCAGTCGGCGTGCTTGGCAAGCTCCTCATCCGCCCGGTAGTCCTTTCCGCTCAGAACCGCATCCTTCAGATCCGCCATCTCCTTCTTCAGTCTGGCCGGCAGAATCGCGCAGCCCATGACCTCGATCAGGCCGATGTTCTCCTTCTTGATATGGTGAAGCTCCTGATGCGGATGGTAGACGCCCAGCGGATACTCCGGGGTGGTGATGTTGTTGCGCAGCACCAGGTCAATCTCGTAACGGTCTCCTCTCATCCGCGCGATGGGCGTGATCGTATTGTGCTTCTCACCCTCTGTCTCGGCATAGATAAATGCCGCCTCATCGGTATATCCGCGCCAGGCCGTCAGGATCCTGTCCGACAGATCGACGATGCGCTCCGAATCCTTCCCTGTCAGGCGGATCACCGACATGGGCCATTTCACAATGCCGGCCTCAATATCCTCATAGCCCGCAAAGCTGATCTTCCGCTCGACCGGAGCTTTTTCCATGGCAAATGTGTAATGCCCGCCCTGGAAATGCTCATGGGCCAGGATCGACCCGCCGACGATCGGAAGGTCCGCGTTCGACCCGACAAAATAGTGGGGGAACTGCCGCACAAAGTCAAAGAGTTTGCGGAAAGCGCTGCGGTCGATCTTCATCGGAACATGTTCTTTATTGAAGACGATGCAGTGCTCGTTGTAATAGACATAGGGGGAATACTGCAGGCACCACTCTTTCCCGTCGATCATGATCGGGATCACACGGTGATTCTCCCGGGCCGGATGGTTCACGCGGCCGGCATAGCCTTCATTTTCATAGCAGAGCAGGCACTTGGGATAGGAGGTCTGCTTCGCGTATTTGGCCGCGGCGATCGCCTTCGGATCCTTTTCCGGCTTTGACAGGTTGATCGTGATATCCATATCGCCGTATTCGGTCTCCGCCAGCCAGCGCACATCCTTCGAGATCCGGTCCCGGCGGATATAGTTGGTATCCTGGCTGAATCTGTAGTACCAGTCGGTCGCCTTCCGCGGATTCTCCGCATAAAGAGCCCGGAATTTGCGGATAACGGAGGAAGGACGCTCCGTCAGCGCTCCCATGATCTGCGTGTCAAACAGATCCCTGTAGGTGATGGAATCCTCCTCCAGGCGGCGGATGGTTACGCCGTAGTTGCAGAATTCATTGAGAATCCGGGGCAGTTCCTCTATAACGCTCTTATCCGACGGGTCGAAATCCCGGATAGCCTGCTCAGTCTTCGCATCCAGCACATCGATGCACAATATTTCCAGAAGATGATTCGCCGCCCATACAGCGTCATCCTTTTCAATCAGTCCTGTAGCCAGGCCATACTGAACCAGCCTGGCGATCGCATCCTGTATCATCACAGCTCCTCCTGCTCAGATATTGTATAAACCTTGAGTATCGTGAAATCTGCTGTCTCTGTTCCCTTTATTCTTATTCCGGCAGCCTGTTTTCCGCTGTCTTTTTCATTTCCCGGTCTTTCTCTTCCGGCCGCTCCCGGATTGCCGGAGAGTTCTTCGGATGCCGTCCGTATCCGGGTTTCCGTATCTCAGGGGCTTCCTGACCGTTCTCTGTCAAGTCTCTCCTGATCGTCCACATATTTCTGAAGTGTGGAGAACGCCCCTTTGTAGATAATGGTCAGCAGCTTGTCCAGATGCCGCAGCGCCGCCTGCAGTTCTTCTGGCTGAATCAGATGATCCCTCTGCGCGTCCGCCAGCTCATCCAGGTCTACGACGCGCACCCTGCCGTCCGGGTAGACAACCACGTCCGCCAGAAGATCCGTGAAAATATAGGTCTCTGTTCCGTCTTCGCTGCTGCATGCCGTATCGATAATATCGCAGTACCAGCTGATCAGCCGGTCGTCATGGTCATAGAACTTGCTTACTTTGAAGCCGCGCTCCAGGAAGTAGCAGGAATAGCCATGGGAAAGGGTTTTCTTGGGCCGGATGGTATTCCACTTTGTGATAATCACCTCGTTGTCACGGTACAGAAGAATATCGTCTTCCAGAAGAATGCATTCCTGGGGGATGATTCGCCTGCGGTAAAGCTTCAGTCCATCCATATCCGGCTCCTTTTTCAGCTCTCATTCTGCACGCGGGCTTCCACCTGTGTTTCCGCCCCGGTCTCCTCTTCCTTTAAAAGCTCCTGCTCCTGCCGCATCTGCTCTTCTCTTACAAGCTTCTCATCTTCCTTTTTCTTTCTGTCGTCCTTGAAGATGTACTTGTGCTGTACCTTATAGCTGACGAAGAACAGGAACATATCGACGAATGCCTTTATACCGACGGCGTTCCCGTTCAGCAGGATCTTGAGTGCGTAAACAGATACAGCGCTCAGGATACACTGCACGGCGGACAGCGCCATGAACATCCCTGCGGATTTTGCCTGGGTCTGGGCCGCGTCGGATTTGAAATGAAAGACAAAATTCTTGGTCAGCAGGTAGTTCACCGAAGCGGAAATCACCCTGGCAAGCACCGTGCCGTATATGATCGCCATGGCATTTCCCCGGAAAGTAAGCCCGGTAAAAATGCCGAACATAATCAGGTCGACAATGCTTGCGATCACCGAAGTAATGGAGTAAAGGATAAACTTTTTGAAAATGGTAAAGAGGATCCGGACCGTATCCAGCCCCTTGCGGAACTTTCCCTCCGCCTCCGGATCCATGGAAGAATACGCGACCGGCACCTGAAGGAATCCGACCTTCTCAAAGGACATGGTCAGGGAGGTCGTATAGGCGTAGCCGTCTCCCGGTATGTCAAGACACTGCTGCACTCTCAGATCCGGGATGCCGAAGATCCCGGAAAGGGGATCTTCCAGATGCACGCCCATAAGCATGTGATAGAGCAGCCGCATCACTTTATTCATGTTGAAATCGTAATCCGTTACCCGGCGGCTGTAAAAATCACGGGTCCCCATGACCAGCGCGTAGGATCCCATGCGCTGTTCGTTATGCAGGGAGCTGGCGATCTTCAGCACATCCCCCACAGGAACCATCCGGTCCGTATTCAGCGTGATGATTCCGTCGCTCTTCTCCCTGAAATGCTCCATATAAAACCGGAAACCGGTCTTCAGAGCCGCGCCCTGCCCCTGATTCTGCTCATGCCTGAGGATGATGCATCCCATGCGTTCAAGCTTCATGAACACCGGCAGTCTGTCCGTGCGGCTCCCGTCGTCCACGACCAGGATCCTGGAAAAACCGGCTTCTTTCAGGGAGGCTGTATATTCAACGAAACTGTAGGGGGGATTCAGTGCGGGTATCACCAGCACACAGGAATGCTCCATTCGCAGTTTCCTCCGTTTCTTAGAAATAACTCAGTAAAAATCTGATTCTTCTCTCCCTTATCCTCTCTTCACGCCCAGCAGGCCCATGACCTTCTTTTCATTGTAGCGGGTCATCAGGACCGCCGCCAGCAGGCAGAGAATAAAAGAGCACATGGCCGCGATCCTGTAGCCGAAGCCGCTGGACGCGCCGATCGTCGCAAAACTGGTAAAGAGAATCGCCGCCAGGGACTGTCCCAGCTTCATGGCAAAGGTCCTTGCCGCGAAAAACATCCCGTCGTGATTCTCGCCCGTCTCCGCCTCGTCGCTTTTGGCTATGTCGGCGACGACTGTCTGCGGCAGGATGCCCAGGATCGCCATCGGAAGCGCCGCCAGCACCATGACAAGGACGCCGAAGAGCATGCCTTTATTGGTCCCGGCTTCGCCCCGCGAGAGCGCGGTCACAAGATAAACCAGGGCAAACTGGCAGAAGGCGTATGTGATCAGGGTCTTTTTCGCAAAGCGATGGGTCAGCTTTCCGACCGGCACATACAGGAGCACGGACAGGAAAGTCATGCCGATATAGAGGATGGTATTCATCGTCTCCGGCAGCTTCATAAGCGATGTAATGAAGAAAGTCAGGCCGGACTGGAACATGGTGACCGCCACCCAGTACATGATGTCCGAAGCGACAAACACGCGGAAATCCTTATTGGCAAAGGTCTTGGTCAGAGAACTGAATGCATTGCCCTGCACAGGATGAATATCCACATAATCGCGCTCATTGATCGTGAAGGTCGGCACCAGCAGGCAGACCAGGGCGAAGAGGGCAAGCACGATAAAGGTCACGCGGATCGCCATAACACGGCCGAGGGAAGGCGTCAGCGCTCCCCAGATAAAGGGACAGGCGTAGCCCAGGGCGCTTCCGAAGATAAAGGTGAAGGAAATCGCGGTCGAGATCGCGGTCAGTTCCTCCTGGGTACCGGAAAGCTCTGCAATCAGCGCATTATAAGGCGTGCAGTATACCGTCATGAACAGATAGAACAGAAGCATCATGACAAGGACCCAGACACCGTTCACCGGTGATTCCCCGTCCACCGGCGACCAGTAGACAAGGACTGTGGCTAGGGTCAGCGGGATGGCCGCCCTGCGCATGAAAGGAAGTCTTCTCCCTTTCGGGTTCGTGCTGCGGTCCGACAGGTTCGCGATCCACGGATCCGTAACGGCGTCAAAAAGCCTTCCCAGCGCATAGATCCCGCCCAGTATGGTAACAAGGCCGAGAATCACGCGGCCCTGCGGGAGAAAAATCTTCTGCCCGGCCTCCAGCATCTCGCTGTCCGGCTGATAGAAACTGATCACCCAGTTCGTCACGATCGCCGACAGGGTACTCCAGCCCAGCTGTCCGATCGCAAACATCCAAATCACTTTCCTGGTAAGCTTCTTCACGCTGCAAACCTCCATCGTCATATTCGGCTGCTGTTCACCGGCCTGTCTGAAAGCAGGACCGCTTTTCGTGAAAACACGAAAAAAACGGAATCGGATTGATACAGGTCGTGAAACGCAACTCTGATATTACAGATACTTTATCACAGTTTAGGCAAGGATGGTAGCTTGATCTTCAAAATGCATTGCATCCGCACATACAGGCGGATCTCTTTGTCCGCTTCCGCGGCTGGCAGGGGCATCGCAAAAACGGGGCAGACTTCATGCCTGCCCCGTAAACCCTTTTTCCTGAATGTACTTTTGTCTGTTGTCTGCTCCGGCTGAAGCAGAATCTGCATAACAGCTGCTGCCGCCAGTTCAGAGGACCGGCCGGCGCGCTCCGGTCAGTTCAGCGGACCGGCCCCGCGATACCGGATTACAGATTTCTCTCTACAAAGCCCTTCAGCATCGGCTTCGGCACAAATCCGATCTGCTCGTCCACCAGCTTGCCGTCCTTGAATACTGCGACATAGGGGATGCTGCTGATGCCGTATTCGGAGGCAATCTCCGGATTGTCATCGACGTCCATCGCATAGAAGGAAGCCTTTCCTTCCATCTCCGCGGACAGTTCCTCGAGAACCGGTGCCAGCATCTTGCAGGGACCGCACCAGGTCGCATTAAAATCCACTACTGCCACGCCGCTTGCGATACTTGACTGAAACTCCGGTGCATTGATCTTCTTTACGCTCATTGTTATCCTCCTTGATTCTTCATTTTCTTTCTTTTAACTCAGGGTTCTTTACTCTGCTGCCTTCAGGCCTTCTTTCTGAGGCTGTCCAGATAAGAGACAGCGCTCAGCGCCGCGACGTTCCCTTCTCCGGCCGCCTTAATGTACTGATAAGGCGTCCCGGTGATGTCGCCTGCCGCAAAGAGACCCGGCAGGTTTGTCGCCATCCTGCGGTCTGTCTTCACATGATTGCCGTCCAGGGCAAGGCCCGGGACCAGCTTGTCCGGCGCTACGCTCTCACGGAGAAGAAAGATTCCGTCCGCCGTAATGCTGCCGTCCTTCATGTTCAGCTTCATGCCTTCTCCCGTCTTCTCGATCGATACCGGCGCGCCGTGTACGACCTCGATCCTGTCTCCCAAAAAATGCGGCTCCTCTTTATATACAGGCAGATAATACACTTTCTCAGCGATTTCCGCAAGGAAGGAGGCGTCATCTTCCTCCTTTGGCGCGTATCCGACTACAATCGCGCTTTTGCCCCGGTAGAGAGCCGCGTCGCAGGTGGCGCAGTAGCTCACGCCGCGGCCGAGGTTCTCATCCTCGCCCGGGAAAGGCTTTCCGAAGGAAACGCCGCCGGCCAGGATCACGGCCGATGCCTCCCGGAACTCCTGGTCAACCTGCAGGCTGAAATAATCACCCATCGCGTAGACCGCGGTCACCTTCCGGTCTGTAATCGGAATCTCCATGACCTTCAGATGATCCAGCAGCTTCCCGGCCAGTTCCGCCCCGCTGATCTCCGGCAGTCCCGGATAGTTCTGAATCATGTGGGCTTTCCCGACCTTGTCCGACACGGAAGCGCTGCCGATCAGGAGTACCTTCTTATTGCGGACCTTCGCGGTAATCGCCGCTGATATGCCGGCAGGTCCTGTTCCGATTATCGCTATATCATACCGTTCACTCATATTGAAGCCTTCCTCCCGGGCTGTCCGGCACAACTGCTGCATATGCAGCGCTTATCCGGAGCTGAAATCTGTCCAGACGCAATTTCCATTTTTTAAAATTAGATTGTGTACAATCTTTATGCTTATAATATAGCGGATCTGTCTCTCCCTGTCAACCACTTTGTGGAAAAACTCTTTCCCTTCTTCTAAGGGAATCTTTTCCCCGGGTTCTGAGAGACAGATCCGCACAGGATCAGTTTTTCTCCTGTCCGGGATGCCGGTTCGCAGCCGCCGCCGGCGGATCCGTGGATCAGGCCAGCTTCCATGCTGTCCGGCAGCCTTCTCAGGTCAGCCTTTCTCTCCTCTGGCCTGGCGGATCATATCCTCCACCACGATATCGTAGATCTCGCCCAGACTTCTGCAGTATTCGAGCACCTTCCAGGGCTCATTGGTATGGAAATGAATCTTAATCGGATCTCCGTCCCCGCCTACCGCAAGCAGGCAGTCTCCCTGAAAATGGCTGGTAAAGTAATCCGCCACCTCATCCTCGTCGAGATCCTCGCCGTCAATCAGAAGCTGTGTATCATATCTGAATTCAATATCCTGTGCCATCTCTGCTCACATCCTTTCAAAGATTATATGGGGAACGCTGTTTCTACGGCATCAAAAGCTGTCAATCAGAATAACTCAGCGTTTCCCTGAAGATTCCTGCCTGCGGCTCCCCTCACAGCGGGCTGCGGGCAGGATCTTTAAATCTCCCACATCATACCATATTTCGGGAGAATGAGAAGCCCTTTTCCGCACTTATGTCCTCAGCCGTTTCACCCTTTTCCCGGCGCATGTTTCAGACCAGATTTTTCATGTCTCCGTCCAGCCAGCCCTTCAGGTTTTCACAGACAATCGCCGCCCGCTTATACATGGCCTGCGTGCTTGCGAAAGCGACGTGCGGTGTGCACACGGTGTTTTTTGCATGAAGAAGGGGATCGTCCGGATCAAGGGGCGGCTCCGCCGCATACACATCGATCCCCGCTCCGGCGATGGCGCCGCTGTTGAGAGCCTGCGCCAGCGCGTCCGCGTCCACTATCGGTCCGCGGGCACAGTTGATCAGGATCGCGCTCCGCTTCATCAGGGCAATCTTCTGAGCGCTGATCATGCCGATAGTCTCCGCATTCTGCGGCACATGAAGGGAAATGATATCGCTCTGCGCCATCAGTTCATCCAGACTCACGTAGCTGACACCAGGAAGATCCTTCTTTGTCCTGGAATACGCGATCACATTGCAGCCGAAAGCCTGCGCGATGGCGGCCACGCGGGATCCGATGGCGCCGGTTCCGATCACGCCGAAGGTCAGCCCCTCCAGCTCGGGCCCCACAAGCCCCGCTTTCGTGCCTCCGCTCCTCACGGCACTGTCACAGTCAATGATCCTGCGGCAGAGGCTGATCACCATGCCGAATACCAGGTCCGCGACCGCGGAAGTGGAATATCCTGCGCAGTTGCTGACTTTAATCCCTTTTTCCCTGCAATAGGCCATATCCACATGATCATAGCCGGTAAATGCCACATTGACATATTCCAGATGCGGGCATGCCTCCATGACCTGCCCGGGATAACGGAAGTTTGAAAGAACAACCGCGTCCGCGTCCCGGCTCCTCTCGATCAGGGTCGGGATATCTTCTTTCCGTGAATCATAATATACCACTTCTGCCCTGCCTGCGACGGCATCCTTTACCATTGCGACAAGTTCACTGCCCGGGATGCCGAGCGGTTCAAGAAGCACCACTTTTTTCATAACCTGTTATTCCTCTCTGTATCAGCCGGGGCATCCGCCTGCCGCAGCATCCGCCCTGCTTTATTTCGTAGTTCCCTTTTATCTTAGCACACTCCGGCAGGTATTCAGCAGAAATTCTCTCCGACTATTTTATCAATAATCGGAAATTTATGTCTTTTATTCGTTTATTTGTGTTAAAATCACATATTTTTCTGCTGTTATCTCATAATATACCTCTCCGGGTGGACATCACAGATTGTATATGTGACATTTGATCATCCTGATAATTGTCAGAAAATTCTTCCGGCAATATACTGTCGCCGCATGCATGCCCGAAATAGTTTGCAATTGCAGTATATTTTTGACGTATGTCAAACAATTCAACCTGTTTTCAAAGGAGAAACAGCTATGAAAAATCATAATGTCTTTTCAACAGCAATCAGGCAGCGGAAGGAAATGCCGGACCATTCTGACTACGGCCCGGACGTCTGCAGCCGACGGAAAATGCGGAGCAAAAGCCGGAAACGGCTGAGACTCTATATGACCGCCTTTCTCACAGGCTTTCTTCTCCTGCAGAATGCACCTGGCCTCTCATCACTTATCCTGGCGGAAGATCTCCCGGCTGCGGAAGCTCAGGTTCCGGAAGAAACTGCATCTACGGCAGCCATCCTGCCTGATGATACAGCAGTTAACCCGGATATGAGTCCTGCTGACAGCACTGCTGTGCCCGGCGCCGCCAGCAATAACCCTGATCCGGCTCCTGCTGACAGCAGCACAGTTCCCGACACTGCCGCTGCCAGCCCGGCTCCAGCTCCCTCTGACAGCAGCGCAGTTCCCGCCGCCGCCGGCGGCAGCTCCGGCCCGCTTCTTTCTGACAGCAGTCCCTCTTCCGGAAGTATCAGCATCCGGAATGAGGTATACAGCCTGGACGATTTTGCGGATCAGCCGGGAACGGGACAAGGCGGATCTTCCGATAATCCTTCGTCTGGAACCCCGGCGGCACCTGACCTCTCCGTGGATCTGTCCCTTACGGCAGAAAATGAAGAAGACAGGAACGCCATCGACAGCAGTCTGGAAAAACAGATTGCAGGGCAGGAAGGCGGCGGCAGCGGCGCTTCCATCTCCATGGATGAAAGTGACCCGGATCTCTGCCATCTGACGCTTCCGGCCGGTGAATCCTTCACGCTGGACGAGCTTCCTCCCGGCGCGAAGATCAGCCTGTCCGGCGCATCTTCATCGGATCCGGAGCATTTTGAGACAGATCTCACCTCTACTGCCCGTGGCGATGGGGGAAATGACGCTGAAGGAGAAGGAAGCGGGGATACACCTGCTTCTGCACAGGAAAAACGGACCTACACATATACCCAGACGCAGAAGGATCATGACAGGATCGTACTGATCTGCTCGGCGGAGTCCGTTTCCGGCGGGCCGGAGGGTTCCTCCGCATCCGGCGGCAGTCAGGAAGAAGGCTCTGCGGCTGCTTCTCCTGCCTCCGGCTCAGGTCAGTCGGATGGAAATAGCCCGGCAGACGGGTCATCCGGGGCTGGTCCTGATTTTGAATACACGGTAACTTCAGAAGACGGAAGTTCTTTCTCCTATCAGACGGATCATCCGGATTACAGGAGCGGATCCGCACAGAACGGCACAGCGACCTTCCTTCTGAAAAACGGGCAGAAAGCTTTGATTTCGCAGATGACGGAAGGACTCCTTCACATCGTTCAGAAAGCGCACGAAGCCTATGATACGGCGGCGGCACTGCTGAACCAATCGGCCGCCGAATATGTAAGCATACCGGAGCAGGCCGGGGATGCCGGAGAAACAGCCGCAGTCGTAAACTGCACGCCGGGAGCTCCGACTCCTTATATCCGTTTTACAAACATCGAGCGGAAAAATACTCCGGAGGAAGAAAAACCGAATCCGGAAACCGACAAGGCCGATCCGGAAAAAGAAACGGATCCGCCGCAGACGGAGGCTCCTGAAAAAGAGACCGAGCCGCCGCAGACGGAAGCCCCTGTAAAAGAGACCGAGCCGCCGCAGACGGAGGTTCCTGAAAAAGAAACCGAACCTCCGCAGACAGAAGCTCCGCCAAAGGAAACCGAGCCGCCGCAGACAGAGGTCCCTGTAAAAGAACTGTTTCCGCCCCGTCCGGAAGGGCCTGAAAAGGAAGCCGAGCCGCCGCAGACGGTCAATCCCGGAATTGAAACGCTGACGCCTCAGACAGAAGCTCCCGGAAAAAAAGCCCGTCAGCCGGAAACAGAACAGGTCTTCCAGATCACGATCCCGGAAAAGGCAGAGCCCGCGCAGGCTTCTCCCGCACCGAAGGCAGAAGGAACCTTAAGCCCTTCCCGGCAGGAAGCACAACAGCCCCGCTCCGGCGAAAAGCTGCAGAATGAGTCACCGGAGACAGGGGATGACACTCCTCTTCTTTTCTGGCTCTCCCTGCTCCTTCTGAGTTCCGCAGCTGCCTTTGCCGCAGCCCGCAGGAAAGGCAGATAAAATAAAAGTCTTTCAGCAGACATTTCGAGCTTTACCGCACATGAAAAAAGCTCTGAGCGCGAACTGCGCTCAGAGCCGTCTTCATTCTGATGTTTCCTCAGACAGGGCACCCGCCTTCATTCCAATGCTTCTTCAAACAGGGCACCCATCTTCATTCCGATGCTTCCTCAAACAGGGCACCTGCCTTCAGAGCTGAGAAATAGAAGTCATGCATGTCCTCATATTCCCTGTTGAAATCCGGATCCTGCCCGGAGTGGAGGCCTGAAATATAGGCATGAATCTCATGCTTCATCTCCGGATGGATTCTTGCGATCAGCGCTGTTCCGACATTGGAACAGATATCGGAAATCCGCTCGATATCGGAGAGCATGTTCAGAAATTCCGTACCTGCGACGATGGAGCAGGTTCCCCGGCGCAGCCGCTCCAGATGATTCTGCTTGAGCTGCGCGACCAGATCGTCGACAACCTCTTCCAGAGGTTCGATATGCCTCGCGTCTTCAATATTGCAATTCGTGAAGGCTGCCATCGTAACGTCCAGGACCCTTTCGATCAGATCCTGCAGAATCTGAAGCTCTCTCACCGCTTCATCCGAAAGATTGGACTGCTCAGCCTCCTCCAGTATATTGACCGCATGGTCGCCCAGGCGTTCGAATTCCGTAAGGCAGGTAAGATACTCATCCTGGATGACTGTATGCCGTTCCTCGCTGATATGTCCGGAAAGCTGGACCAGATAATTGCTCACCCGGTCAGCCATCAGATCGATCATGTCCTCATCCGCGCTGATCAGCTTATACCGCTCCTGGGTATACTCCTTTACCTGCTCAAAAGCCCGGACCGTATTCAGGCTGGAGAGCCTCAGCATCTCCCTGAGGACCTCGAAAGCGGCATTGAAAGCAAGCGCCGGAGTCGCAAAGAAAATCGGGTTGAGACCTTCCAGCTGATGATTCGTCAGTTCATTGCCCTTCTTCTTTTCATCCCGGACGATCTTCCGGCTGGCCTTCTCATAGACGGAATACATCGGGAACATCAGGATGGCGCAGGCAAGATTAAAGACTGTATTGGTATTGGCGATTCCGCCCGAATACATCGTCTTATTCCAGATCCCGTTCAGCCAGCCAAGATGGTAAGCGACAAAAATGCCCGCAAAAATCAGGACGGTCTTGCACAGGTTAAAAAGAATATTGACGATACCGACGCGCTTCGCGTCAGGCTTTGCCCCGATGTTGCAGACGATGGCAGTGGTCACGCAGTCTCCGAGATAGATGCCGACAAGTACCGCGTAGATCTCGGAAAAGACCAGCTGTCCCGACATGGAAAACGCCTGCAGGATACCGATCGTGGCGGAAGAGCTCTGAAGGACGAATGCGATGCCCGCTCCTACCAGATAGCCGATAAAAGGATTCTGCCCGAGAATGGAGAAGAGTCTGTCGATAATACCGGTCTCCGTCAGGGACTCAACCGCGGCAGTCATATTCATCAGTCCTGAGAAAAGAATGCCGAATCCGATCAGGATCTTTCCCAGATGATTGCGCCCTTTCATCAGAACGATGATCCCGATGATCAGAGCCAGGGGAGCGAGTGTCGACGGTTTAAAAAGATTCAGAAATGATGTGGCGCCCGTGTTCAGATCCAGCAGCCGGATGATCTGTCCGGTTACGGTTGTTCCGACATTGGCTCCGACAATAATGCCAAGAGACTGATGCAGCGTGATAATCTCCGCGCCTACCAGACCGGAGGTAATGACAATCGTAGCTGTGGATGACTGGATTACCGCCGTCAGTACCAGACCCAGGAAAAATGCTTTCCATTTCGTTCCCGTCAGTCTTTCCAGGACATCCTTCAGCGCTCCTGAAGAGGATTCCTTCAGGCTGTCACCCATAAGACGCATGCCATACAGAAACATGGCAAGTCCGCCGAGAAGAGTGATTATATTCGTCAGGCTCATAATCTTTGGTTATCTCCTGTGTACCGTGCAGACGCCCTTCCTTTTTCCTGCCTGCCGGAGTGTTTTTCATTTCAGACAGGTCTTCCGGGCAAAGAAACAGGGGGACCGAATCCCCCAATACACTTTCACTGCCACCCGCGCACACAATACACTTTAAGGGGGATGCTTGTCAATATGAAAAAGGCTCATATATTCTGCCTTCTTCCGTCAAAAACCCAAAATCATCTCCCCGGTCGGACCCTTCTTCCAAAACTCCGGCGGGAACTGCTTGATATTTTGTTAAAAATCTCCTACACTATTCCCGTATATCCGGTTCCGGGAAGAGTATCCCGAAAGGGGTATTGCCTGTGTCCAGGTGCACCTTTACGACTATCCCTGTGGAACACGAGGCAGCCGGTATACACCCTGCCAGCCTGCGGCATCCGCCGCAGGCTGCTCTATTTCCTGCGGCAGGCAGGGCCGGCATGATGCGGAAACCGGATTGCTTTCCCCTGCCTGAAGGCCGTCAGAAAGGCATCCCGGTATCCGGCAGGCACCGTTCCGCCCTCAGCTGCGGGGAATCACCGGGACGAATTTTGCCCGGTTCATCAGCGGATGCTGCAGCCGGATCGCCCCTTTTCTGGGACAGACCATGACGCAGGCTCCGCAGTAATAGCACTCTCCCGGATAAGCCACAACCGGATGCTCCCCTTTCACCGGGGACGGAAGGAGAATATCGCACTGACAGACATCTGCGCAGCGGTTGCATCCGACGCAGAGGCTCTGATCATAGATAATCGGCCTGGTGCTGCAGTCCGCCGGCCTGTAAGAATAGACTGTCTGATTCATCACTGCCACTCCTTTCTGCCGCCGGCTTCCTCTTCCATGTACGCTGCGTTTCTCTTCTCATATTCCGTCTTCAGATCCCCGAAATAATCGAGCGGAAGTTCTCTGGTCTTTATCTCCCCGTTCCGGCAGGACAGCAGAATATGGTGCCGCATCCGGGGCGGATCCATCTCCGGATAATCGCTCCTTCTGAAAAAGAGCGGCTCGCTGCTGCATTTTCTTGCCAGGCTTGCATGCAGGACAATCTGCGATACGGTCAGAATATCCATCACCTCATGGATCCGCATCAGGTCATGAGGATTTTCCGCGCGCAGGCGCGGAACCATCTCCCGCTCGAAACGGCCGAGAAGATCCAGGCCCTCCAGAAGCAGTGCTTCGCAGCGGACGCCCCCGCAGTAGTTCTGCATGGCTTTTGAGATGGCCATATTCAGTTCCTTCCAGCTGATGCCGTCTTCTTCTTTTACGCCGAGCGGCGCCAGCAGGCGCTTCATCTCGGCCTCCGCGTCCAAGGGGTCCATCTCCGGAATCCCGTCCGAGGCTGCGGCCGCCTCCGCAGCCTTCCGGCCCGCGTAGTATCCGGTGGCGCAGGCGGCTCCGGCACAGTCGGAGGCAAAGGTCTCGTCCCCGGCCACATAGAGGCCGGGAATATTCGTCCGCAGATCCCAGTCATGCATCACGCCGCCCGGCGCGCCGAAAAACTGCCTTTCCTGCTCCAGGAAATTCGCCGACTGCCAGCCGGTCCCGTAACTCTGCAGCATGTGTTTTTCCGGATCAAAGCCGCGCTCCGTATAATTCTGATAGATCGGAATCTTCGTCTTGGCTTCCTCACCGACCATCATGCCCCAGATGACGCGCCGCTCGCTCTCCGGCATGCGGCTCAGGTCCGCGTAGAAAGGAAGCTGGTAGCCGCGGCGGATCAGTTCCTCAAAATCCAGGGTCTCCGGTCCGCGGTATTCATATTTCGGATTGTCGATCACTCCGCCCTTCAGGAAAAACTTCTGTCCTGGTGCCGGGTAATAGCGCTCGGAGACCGTCTTCAGTTCCCTGCCGTCCCGGTCCACATAGGGGATCTCCACGCCGCGGGCGTCCACCATGGTAGCGGCATACCAGGTATTATGGTTGTTACCGGTTCCGTAGGGAGGGAAGCTCCGGCCGGCAGCGGAAAATTCCGCCCGGACCGACTTTTCCATCATGGCAAATTCCCCCCCGGCCCGCCAGCCCATGGCGTGGCCGCTCCCGATGCTCTGCAGGGGCCTGAATTCGCACAGGCCCACCGTATCGGGATTGAAGAGCCAGACTCTGGCCGGACGGGACATGCACATCACGGTAGTCTTCGCATGGAAAATCATGAATTTCCCGGTATGGACATTCATACCGAAGGCACCGCCGCAGCATTCTGTCTCTGTTCCGCTCCCGCCGCCGCAGCATTCTGCCTCCGCGCCGCTTCCGCCGCCGCAGCATTCTGCCTCCGCGCCGCTTCCGCCGACGCAGCGTTCTGTCTCCGCGCCGCTCCCGCCGCCTTTCCGGGACAGGATGAGGCCGGTCGCCTCCGTCCGGTCATACACGCGCACACCTAGCCTTTTCAGCTCCCGCGCCAGGGCCGGCTTGAAGGTCGAACCCCATACGCGCAGGGTGAAGCGGTTTTTATAATCGTAGGCGAACATGAATTTTGTTTCGTCATCCCGGAATTCAGCGCCTCTGAATTCATCCTCCGTATCGCGGACCTTCCCCCCGAAACGCTCCAGATCCAGCAGGCGGTCGTAACCTTCCCTGCACTCGATATAATGTCCGATTCCGTTGGAATACCCGTCCTGCTCATGCACGTATGCCCAGGCGATCTCCTCCGGGGTTACCTTTGAACAGGGATTGGTGCAGGCTGATTCCCAGTGGTCAAAGCCTGTTCCGCCGCTCCCGCTCTTCTCCGTGGCGCCTTTTTCCACCAGGATGACCGACTGTCCCCTCCTGGCGGCGGCAATCGCCGCAAAGCAGCCCGCCAGGCCGCCTCCCAGAACCAGCACGTCGCAGCTCTCTTCTTCTGTCTGTCCCGCCTCGTTGGGGTAAGGCCACACATACTCTGTCATAGCTTCTCCTTTTGCATCTTTCCTGTATCAGTTCCGCCTCTTCTGAATTATGCCCGGACGCGCGGCAGCAAAACGGTCCGTCTTGTTCTGCGTTTCCCTGACAATGGGAAGCGTCACAGCTTCTTCAGTGTCCGCCCGGAAGTGTCCGCGCGGACGCTGCGTTTCCGTGGCAGGGAAAGCGCTGCCCTCTTCAGGACAGCGATGCCTTCAGGCAGGCAGTGAAATGTCCCGGCGCCTGCTCCGTAAGCGGAATCTCCCCGCTCCTGCAGCGCTCCGACGCCATGGGACAGCGGGCCGCGAAACGGCAGCCGGGCTTCGGATTGACAGGACTTGCCACCTCCCCCTGCAGAAGATCCCGGTGCTTGTGCTTGGAAGAGATATCCGGAATCGGGATCGCCGCCAGCAGGGCCTTTGTATAGGGATGCAGCGGGTTCCGGAAGATCTCCCCGGCCGGCGCCTTTTCCACACATTTGCCCAGATACATCACCATGATCTCGTCTGTTATGTGCTTGACTACGGACAGGTCATGGGTAATAAACAGATAGGTCAGCCCCATCCGGTCCTGCAGATCCATCAGAAGATTCAGGATCTGGGCCTGGATCGAGACGTCCAGGGCTGATACCGGCTCATCGCAGACAACAAACTCCGGCTTAAGGATCAGGGCCCTGGCAATGCCGATGCGCTGCCGCCTTCCCCCGTCCAGTTCGTGCGGATAGGAAAGGGCGAGCCGCTTTGCGAGTCCGACCGTATCCATCATCTCCTCCACCCGCTCGTCGATCTCCGTGCGGCTGCGGCAGACCTTATTGACAATCAGCGGCTCCGCGATCAGCTGGGACACGGTCATGCGGCCGTTCAGGCTGGAATAGGGGTCCTGGAAAATCATCTGCATCTTCGGCCGCACTTCCCTGAATGCCCGTCTGGACATTCCGGTCACTTCCCTGCCTGAGAAAAAGATCTTCCCGCCCGACGGTTCGTGGAGCTGCAGAATGGTGCGCCCGAGGGTCGATTTGCCGCAGCCGGACTCGCCGACAACGCCCATGGTCTGCCCTCTTCCGATGGAAAAACTGACATCGTCCACTGCGTGAAGCGCCCCGGCGGATGTCCGGAAATATTTTTTCAGTCCCTGCACTTCCAGGATCGGATCACTCATCGGCCTCCTCCTTTCTCTCTTCCGCCTTCCGGGAAGCCCCGCCATGGAAATGGCAGCGGATCTGATGTCCGTTCTCTTCCTGCAGAGGCGGTTTTGTGCCGCGGCAGATCTCTCTGCATTCCGCACAGCGCGGCGCGAAGCGGCAGCCCGGCGGCAGCTGCGTCGGATCCGGCATCAGGCCTTCTATGGGATGGAGCCGGTCCGATTCCTCCCAGAGGTTCGGTATGGACCCGAAAAGTCCCTTTGTATATGGGTGATGATCGTCCCCCGTAAAAATATCCTCCAGCGTGCCGTATTCCACGATCTCGCCCGCGTACATGATCCCGACCATGTCGCAGGTCTCCGCCACAACGCCCAGATCATGCGTGATCATAATGACGGAGGTCCCGTACCTGCGCTGCAGGTCGCAGATCATGGAGAGGATCTGGGCCTGGATGGTCACGTCCAGAGCCGTGGTCGGCTCATCCGCGATCAGAAGGTCCGGATTGCAGACCAGGGCGATGGCGATGACCACTCTCTGGCGCATTCCGCCGGAGAACTGGTAGGGATACTCATTTTTCCGCTCCTTCGGGATCCCGACCATCTCAAGAGTCTCTTCCACTTTTTTCTCGATCTGATCCCGGCTCAGTTCCTGCTCGTTGTGCAGGTACAGGGCTTCCCCGATCTGGGAGCCGACGGTCAGAACGGGATTCAGGGCCGTCATCGGATCCTGGAAGATCATGGAGGCCTTCTCTCCGCGCAGGCGGAGCAGCTCCTTTTCCGTCATCCCGCAGACGTCCTGCCCGTCCAGAAGGATCTTTCCCCCGGTGATGCGGGCCGTCCGCTCAGGCAGCAGGCCCATCACGGCCAGAGCCGTTGTGGTTTTCCCCGCGCCGGTCTCTCCGACCAGTCCCAGGGTCTGCCCCGCTTCCAGGGACAGACTGATATCATTTACGGCGTATACCGTCTCCAGATCCGTTTTATATATGATCGAAAGATGCTCTATGTCGAGCAGTTTCTGTTTCCTGTCTTCCATCGTTTTCCGCGCCTGTTCCTTTCTCTGTATGCTTCCCTTCTCTGCGCCAATCTGCCGTCAGTCTTTCAGCTTCGGATCCAGGGCATCCGTCAGCCCGTCGCCTACCAGGTTGAAGGCCAGGGACGTGATGATGATAAACAGTCCCGGGAACAGAAGCATATAAGGAGCCGAGAGCAGATAGGTCTGGGCATTGGACAGCAGGGCGCCCCATTCCGGCGCCGGCGGCTGGATTCCCATGCCGATAAAGCTCAGGCCGGCAGCGGAAAGAATCATATCGGAGATCATCATGGTCGTATTGACGATGATCGGCCCCATCGCGTTCGGAAGGACGTAGCGCAGGATGATGCGTCCGTTCCCCGTCCCGTAGGACCTGGCAGCCTCCACATAATCCTGTTCAGCCACCGTCAGCACGACCGAGCGGATCAGGCGGACATTTCCCGGTATGCAGGAGATGGTCATGGCGATGATCAGGTTCCGCAGATTTGTCCCCAGTGCGGCTACCACCGCCAGGGACAGCAGGATGGGCGGAACGCACATGAACACGTCCACCACGCGCATGATGGCGTTGTCAATCATCCCCCCGAAATATCCGGCGCTTGCTCCGATCAGGGAGCCGAAGACCAGGGCCATCAGGCTGGTGGCCACGCCGATGAAGAGGGAGAAGCGCGATCCGTGGATGACCCGGGCGAAAAGGTCCCTGCCGTACTCATCGGTTCCGAAGAAATGCTTCGGGCCCGGTCCCTGGAGCCGTTCCGCCCCCGCCTGCTCGATGCACCTGGAGTAGGGAACAATCACGTCCGCGAAAATCACGATCAGCAGAATAAAGATCATGATGCACAGCCCCAGAACTGCCGTCTTATTCTTGGTAAAACGCCGCCAGAATTCCTTCACCTGGACCATGCGCCTCGATTTTCTCTTATTCACGGCTCCGCCCTCCGTTCTGATACTTTGCCTTGATTCTCGGATCGATAAAGGCGTAGAGAATGTCCACGATCAGCACGACCACGCTGAACAGAACCGCCAGGAACAGGGTCGCTCCCATGACGACGGGCACATCCTTCTGCCGGATGGCGTTCGTCAGCAGGGTTCCCATTCCGGGCATGGCAAATACGGTTTCGGCGATGATCGCGCCGCCCAGGGAAGCGCCGAAGCTGGTTCCCATGGTGGTGATAACCGGGATCAGGGCATTGCGCAGCGCATGCTTCCAGATCACCCTTCGCTCCGGAGCTCCTTTCGCTTTCGCGGTCCGGATGTACTCCTGCCGGACCGTCTCCAGCATCGAGGCTCTGGTCAGGCGCAGAAGTCCCGCGGCGGATGTCAGCGAAACCGTGATCGTCGGGAGAACAAAATGTTTCAGGGAGGCGGCTCCGAAAGAAGGAAGCCAGCCCAGTCTCAGCGAAAACAGTAAAAGCAGCATCAGCCCGAGCCAGAATCCCGGGATGGAGGCAAATACGAGCGCCGTGACCACACAGATATGGTCCAGCACCGAATATTGCCGGATCGCCGACAGGATGCCCAGGGAAACGCCGATTACGGCCGAGACGGTCATGGAGAACAGCGCGAGAAGAAAGGTATTCGGGAATCTGGCAATGATATCGTTGATCACCGGCTGCCTGCTGCTGTAGGAAAGGCCGAGATCAAAATGGAAGACAATATTCCCGATATAGGTAAAGAACCGGACCAGAAACGGCTTGTCATAGCCGAACTCGGCATTCAGGGCCGCGATATCCTCCGGCTTTGCCGTGATTCCCAGAATGATGGATCCCGGATCGCCCGGGGTCAGGGACAGGATGGTAAATACCAGGAAGGCCACGCCCAGCAGAACCGGAATCATATAGAGGATTCTCTTTATTACATATTTCTTCATCTGTTTTCTCCGTATCGGAATACAGGGCTGCAGTTTTCTGCCATTCTGCCATCCGGAAAAGGCCGCATTCCCGGCGGGAAGCGTTTTCCTGAGAGCGGATGGGATCCGGCAGCCCCTCTGCAGAACAGGAAGCGCTCCCGCAGTCTCCTTCCCGGAAGCTGCAGGAGCGCCGCAGTCTTAGCTCAGATCAGCTGTTCCAAGTGAACTGATTGATATAGTAGTAGCCTTCCAGCACAAACTCGGGAACGGTCAGATCCGCGCTGTATGCATAGAGTGTCTGGGGATTGCAGATCACGGCGTAGACCGCCTCTTCCTGGGCTTTCGTAAAGATCTTATCGTAGATGGCAGCTCTCTCTTCGCTGTCATTCACGATGCCGGCCTGCGCGAAAAGCTCGTCCATCTCTTCGTCCGAATAGCGGGCATTGTTGGCCATGCCGATCCAGTCGGTCGTGAAGGCCAGGGCAAGCTGCTGGGTATCGCCTTCAAGGGTCATCTCCAGCGCGCAGAGATCATAGCTTCCGGAGGTCAGGTCGCCGATATAGGTGTTGAACTCCTCCTTCACGATCGTCGTGTTCAGGCCGACTGCAGCCAGGTCCGCCTGGATGACAGTGGCAAGATTCTCATATTTTTCCGCCACGAGGATCGCCCCGAGATCATACGGCGTCTCGATGCCGGCCTCGGCAAGCAGTTCCTTCGCCTTCTCCGGATCATAGCCGTACTGCGGCTGGTCATCCGAATAGCCGAAGCGGCTCTTCGCGCAGATATTGGAGTTGACCTCCGCCTTGCCGTCATAGCAGACAGCCACCAGATTCTCACGGTTGATCGCGTAGTTGATGGCCTGACGGACCAGAACATTGCTGAAAGGTTCCTTCTCCAGGTTCATGGACACATAGGTGAAGCCGGAAGTCGGCGCTTCCGCAATCGTGATCTGCGGATTGCTCTCCAGCATGACCAGATTGGAGGAGGCGATCTCGGCGAAGTTCACCTCGCCGGTCTGCAGCGCGATGGCTGTGGTGGTCGTGTCGGGAATCACCTCGAATGTCACTTTTTTGATCTCCGGCGCGCCGCCGTAATAGTCTTCATTCGCTTCCAGCACGACATTGCTTCCGCTGGCGCGGCTGACATATCTGTAGGGGCCGCAGCCGTTCGGATTGCTCGCGAATTCCTCGGGGGAGACGCTCTCGCTGTAGGCTTTGGAAGCGATGTTGCAGGCGGAGATGCCGAGGAGGAACGGCGAATAGGGACTTGCAAGATGGCATACCACCGTGCTGTCATCCACCGCTTCCACGGTATCCAGTCCGTCGACGTTCGCGCTCTGGTAATCGGAATTCTGGTACATCTCCAGGGAGAATTTTACGTCTTCCGCCGTCAGGGGAGTCCCGTCGTGGAATCTGACGTCATCGCGCAGATGGAAGGTGTAGTCCAGGCCGTCCTCGCTGATTTCCCAGCTCTGGGCAATGCGCGGTTCCGGATCCTCTGCTCCGTCCGGGTTCATGTAGATCAGTTTGTCATAGATCTGATTGAGAATGTTGATCTCAATGGTCGTGGAATAATCCGAAGGATGAAGGGTCTCAATGTCGGCGTCCATGGCAACCACCAGATCGGTCTTTCCCGCTGCGGCCGCATTCATGGAAAGCATCATGCCGAGGCATGCCGCGGCACAGAATACACTCAGTTTCTTCATAGTTTTTCTCCTCCCATATGAATATCCGGTTTTTGCGTTCCCTTTAAAAACAGCTCCCCGGATCCGTCCGGAGCAGCTGCATAAAGTTCTGTAAAAGCTATCCGTCCGGAAGCCGCGTGCCGCGCGGCCTGCAAAGCAGGACTTCCGCTGCGCAGCACTGCGATCCGTCGGAGACTCTAAGGAAACAGTGATATAATCAGTGATTCTTTAGAAGGGCCAGGCGGCAAAGGCGGAAAATGCGTTCATCAGGTCGATTCCGCCTTCGATATCCTCCGTGCTCACTACACTGCTCTGGGAATGGGGATAGCGCGTGACCACGCAGATTCCGCTGGTCCGCACGCCCGCTCCGGTCAGGTTCATGCTGGACGCGTCGGTCCCGCCCCGGTCGATCACTTCTCTCTGGTACCGGATTTTCTTTTCCGCGCAGAGCTTCTCCAGAATCTCCAGAACGTCCTCATCCGCAATCACGGACGGATCGCAGACCTTGACCCCGATCCCCTTTCCGACCTTATTGTGCCCGGTCAGGTCGTTTGGATAATCATGGGCAGGGGTGATGTCAACGGCGATTCCGATATCCGGCAGGATCTGCTGCGCTGCGACTTTGGATCCGCGGGTGCCGACCTCCTCCTGCACCACAAAGCAGTAATAGATGTCATTCGGCAGATTTCCCGGGTTTTCCTTCAGGGACTCGATCAGCTGGTAGCAGCCCAGGCGGTCATCCAGGGCTCTGGAACAGATCCGGTCCCCGTTAAGATGCGTATAAGGTCCGAAATAGGTGCAGCAGTCACCGATCTTTACCAGCTTTTCCGCCTCTTCCCGGTCTGCCGCGCCGATGTCAACAAAAAGCTTTTCAATCTTGTTTCCCGCTTCCTCGATCGGTCCATAGCAGCCCACGACGCCGGTCATCCCGTTCCGGAAGATGACCCGCTCATTGTAGGCGGATCCTGCCCAGTTCCAGCCCATATTGCAGATCCTGAGAAGGCCGTTTTCCTCGATATCCTTGACCATAAAACCGATCTGGTCCATATGGGCGGCGTACATGATCTTTTTGGACTTCTCTCCGCCGGTTCCCCTTTTCAGCACGATGAGATTCCCGACGCCGTCCGTCCACATCTCATCCGCGTATGCCTCCACTTCCTTCTGTATGGCTTCCCTGACTGCCTTCTCATACCCGGAAACGCCCCAGATCTGCGTCAGCTGTTCCAGAAGTTTTTCATCTCTCATCCGTTTCCTCCCGATATTTCCAGCCTGCCCATGTCAGGCTATATGCTGCTCCGCACTGCCCGCTCTGTTATGGTCCGCCGGCCTGTGCCGCACGATCCGCCATGGTCTGCCGGCCTGTGCCGCACGCTTCGCTACAGCCTGCTGTCCCGGCTTACTCCGTCATGGCTCTGTATTTTTCGTAACGTTCCTTTGCGAGCTTCGCGCCTTCCGCAAAGAGCTTCTCCGCATTCTCAGGGAAGGTCCTCCTCAGAGAATTATAGCGCACCTCGCCGTCCAGGAACTGCTCGTAATCGATCGAAGGCTCTTTTGAATCGAGATGGAACCTGGGCGTTGTCTCCGGGTTATAGCGGTAGAGGAACCAGTAGCCGGCGTCCACTGCCTTCTTCATCTCATCCTGCACCTTGTCCGTACCGCATTTCAGGCCGTGCTCCTGGCAGGGCGCGTAGGCGATGATCACGCTTGGGCCCTTGTAGTCCTGCGCCTCGCGGACCGCCTTCAGCAGCTGGTTGTTGTCCGCGCCCATGGCGACCTGGGCCACATAGATATTGCCGTAGGTCATCAGCATGCTGCCGATATCCTTCTTGGGCTGCTTCTTGCCTGCTGCCGCAAACTGGGCCACCGCCCCGACCGGGGTCGCCTTGGAAGACTGTCCGCCGGTGTTGGAGTAGACTTCCGTGTCCACAATCAGTACATTGACATCCTCGCCGGTGGCGATGACATGATCCAGGCCGCCGAAGCCGATATCGTAGGCCCAGCCGTCGCCGCCGTACATCCAGAAGGTCTTTTTCGCCAGCTGGTCTTTGTAGCGGAGGATGGTGCGCGCCTCCTGGCAGTCCTGTTTCTCAAGCGCCGCGATCAGCTTCTGCGTCGCGGCCGGCGATGCCTCAAAGTCATCATAGCACTCAAGCCAACCGTCGATCGCAGCGCAGAGTTCAGGATCTTCCGCCTGCTGCCTGTAGGCTGTCAGACGCGCCTTCTGCGCTTCTCTCTGCTGACGGACCGAGAGGACCATGCCGAGGCTGAATTCGGCATTATTTTCAAAGAGGGAGTTGGACCAGGCAGGCCCCTGCCCCTTCTGATTGACCGTATATGGGATGCCGGGCATCGCGGAGCCCCATGCCTGCGAGCAGCCCGTGGCGTTCGCCCAGTAGATCCGGTCTCCGTAGAGCTGGGTCAGAAGCTTGGCGTAAGGAGTCTCGCCGCAGCCCGCGCAGGCGGCGGAAAACTCCACGAGAGGCCTTCTGAACTGGCTTCCCTTGATGGTATAGGGATCGAATATATCCGCCTTCTGAGGCAGATTCAGGGCGTATTCCCAGGAAGCGGAGCTGTCCTCCGCCTTCGCGGCAGGCGTCATGGTAAGCGCCTTCTCCTTTGCCGGACAGACATTCGCGCAGCTTCCGCAGCCGGTGCAGTCCAGCTCGCTGATCTGCATGGTAAACCAGAGGCCTTCAGCCTGCTTTCCTTTTGCCGGAGCGATCTTCATGCCTTCCGGCATGCCCGCCTTCTCTTCCTCCGTCAGGAGATAGGGACGCACGACCGCGTGCGGGCAGACATAGCTGCAGCGGTTGCACTGGATGCACTGCTCCGGATTCCAGACCGGAACCCTGGTCGCGATCCCGCGCTTCTCGTAGGCGGTCAGGCCCATGTCCATGATGCCGTCCTTATATTTCGCAAGGAGGCTGACCGGAAGATCGTCGCCCTTCTGCTCATTGATCGGATCCAGAATCTCGGTGACGACTGCCGGAACCTTTCTCTCCGGGGCCGGTGCGTCAGCGGCGTCCTTCCAGGAAGCCGGAACCTCGATGCGGACAGAGGCATTTACCCCCGCGTCGATGGCGGCCAGATTGCGGCTGACAACCTCCTCGCCCTTGGCGAAATAGGTCTTCTCCGCCGCCTCCTTCATATAGCGGATCGCGTCCTCCTCCGGAATGACCGGCATCAGGTGGAAAAATGCCGCCTGCAGGACCATGTTGAAATGGTTGCCCAGCCCCAGCTCCTGCGCGATCTTTGTGGCGTCAATGGTATAAAGCTGTATATTCTTTTCCGCGATCTCCCTCTTTGCCGCTGCCGGGAGATGCTTCTCCAGTTCCTCCGGACTCCAGGGGCAGTTCAGCAGCAGGATGCCGCCCGGCTTGACCTCGGAGGCGATGTCATAGCGCTCGATGTAAGTCGGATTATGACATGCGATAAAATGAGCCGATTTTACATAGTAGGAGGAACGGATCGGCTTGTCGGCGAAGCGCAGAGGGCTCTTCGTTACACCGTAGGATTTTTTCGCGTCGTACTCAAAATAGGCCTGGGCGAACTTGTCGGTATGGGAGTTGATGATCTCAACCGTATTTTTGTTGGCGCCGACGGTGCCGTCCGAGCCAAGGCCCCAGAACTTGCAGCTGACAAGGCCGTTTTCCTCCGGATAGATGCGCTCCTTCTCCGGCAGGGAGAGGTGTGTCACATCGTCCGTGATGCCGATCGTGAAACTGTTCAGCGGCTTCTCCGCCAGCAGGTTCTCATAGACAGCGGCGATCTGGGCCGGTGTCGTGTCCTTGGAAGAAAGGCCGTAGCGGCCGCCGACGATGGTGAGGTCGGCGCGCCCGCGCAGAGCTGTACATACATCCTGATAGAGCGGCTCCCCGGCGCTTCCCATCTCCTTGGTGCGGTCCAGCACCGCGATGGATCTGCAGCTTGCCGGAATCGCCTTCAGGAAGCGGCTGACATCGAAGGGGCGGTAGAGGTGAACCTGCAGGAAACCGACCTTCTCCCCGCGCGCGTTGAGATAGTCCACAGTCTCTTTGACGCAGCCGGATACCGAACCCATGGCGATAATGACGCGGTCCGCGTCCGGAGCGCCGTAATAGTTGAAGATATGGTATTCCCGTCCGGTCAGCTCGCTGATGCGGGCCATGTAGCCCTCCACGATATCCGGGAGCGCCGCATAGTCGCTGTTGCTGGCCTCGCGGATCTGGAAGAAAATGTCAGGGTTCTGGACGGTCGCGCGGATCATCGGATGCTCCGGATTCAGGGCATGGGCGCGGAAGGCGTCCAGCGCATCATAATCCAGAAGCGAACGCAGATCCTCATAATCGATCTGTTCGACCTTGTCGATCTCGTGGGAGGTGCGGAATCCGTCGAAGAAATGAAGGAAGGGCACAAGCCCCTTGACTGCGGACAGATGCGCCACGCCCGCCAGGTCCATGACCTCCTGGACGTCGCCGCTCGAAAGCAGGGCAAAGCCGGTGCTGCGGCAGTTCATAACGTCGGAATGATCCCCGAAAATGGACAGCGCATGGGCGCCCACCGTACGGCTGGCGACATGGAGCACGCCCGGAAGACGTTCTCCCGCAATCCGGTGCATGGTGGGAATCATCAGCATCAGGCCCTGGGAAGAGGTGAAGCTGGTCGAAAGAGCTCCGGTCTCAAGGGCGCCGTGAACGGCGGAGATGGCTCCGGCTTCCGACTGCATCTCCACAAGATGCACGGTCTGGCCGAACAGGTTTTTCTTTCCCTTCGCAGACCACACGTCTGTCTTTCCCGCCATGGGAGAAGAAGGCGTGATCGGATAGATGGCCGCTATCTCGGTGAATGCATAGGCGACGTAGGCTGCTGCCTCATTGCCGTCCACGGTCACATAGTGTTTCATTTTTTCAGACATGACTTGCGTCCTCCTGACAGATCATTTACAGGCAGCGCGCCTGCTCCTGGCGCTCTGCCGATGTTTCCAAAAAATATGTGATGATGCAATGATCAGTAATATAGCCTGCAGATCTTGCACAGACTGTTTTTCCAGACCGGAATGCTGACCCTCGCATCCTGTAATTCCAGTTTCTCTGTGAAATGCGGCTCTGTCCCCCATCATACCACAGAAATCAGCAGGCGGCGACATTGCGGAACTTCACGGCAATCTCACCCCATCATAGCATAAGTTCAGCTTTCGGGCAGGGAAATATGATAAAGCTCAGCGCAGCTGCGCCAGCTGATATTTTCCCGCTCCTCCCCGCTCAGATCCAGTTTTCCGAAAAAGTCCAGGTCCGGCTTCCGGGTCCACATGGGATAGTCGCTCCCGAACATGACCCGCTCCGAACCGTAGGCCCGGATGATCTCAAGGGCCCTCTTCTCATCCATCCAGGGGAAGGAGGAGGAAGTATCCACCCGGATATTCGGAAAATCCGGAAGCAGGCTCTGTGCCCGGTCCCAGACGCTCCATCCGCCCAGATGGGCACCGATAAAGGTCAGGTCCGGAAATGCCTTCAGGACATTCACGATCCGCTCCGGATTGGAATAATCATATCGGTAATCTCCCGTATGGACAAGGACCGGAAGCCCGTACTCCTCGCAGAGCGCATAGATGCGGAAGGCTTTCAGGCTGTCCGCCTCAAAGCGCTGGAAGTCCGGATGGATTTTGACCCCTTTCAGGCCCAGCGCCATGAGCTCTTCAAAATCCTGCCTCAGCTGCCCCGAATCCGGATGGATGGCTCCCAGGCCTGTAAATGCGCCATCTGCCTGTCTGACGGATTCCGATATAAAACGGTTGATGCCCGGAACCTGCTCCGGCTTCGTCGCCACGGAATGGACGATGAAATGGGATATCCCTTCCGCCCTCCCGCAGGCAAGCAGGGTTTCAGCCGTGCCGTCGCAGGGGCAGCCGGGCAGGCCGCCGTAGAAATGATCTACCGCCTCGATCGCCTTGTGCGCGATCTTTTCAGGATAGATGTGACAATGGCTGTCGATTATTCTGTTCATAAAAAACCATATTCCCGTCAGGCCGTCTCGATGCCGGCGGCCTTCTCGAGGCCCAGCTTCTTGACCGCTTCCTCGCGCATCTTGTATTTCTGGATCTTGCCGGCGTCGTTCATCGGGAAACCGTCGACAAATTCAATGTACTTGGGGACCTTGTGCTTTGCCATATGGTCCAGGACGAATTTCTTCATCTCCTCGACAGTCATGGTCTCGCCCTCCTTGAGGATGATGCAGGCCATGATCTCCTCGCCCATCGCCTGATCCGGAACGCCGATGACCTGAACATCGCTTACCTTCGGATGTGTATAAATGAATTCCTCGATCTCCTTCGGGTAAATATTCTCACCGCCGCGGATGATCATATCCTTCAGACGGCCTGTAATTCTGTAATTACCTTCCTTCGTTCTGCAGGCAAGGTCGCCTGTATGCAGCCAACCGTCCTTATCGATCGCAGAGGCTGTTGCCTTCGGCATCTTGTAGTAACCCTTCATAATATTATATCCGCGGGCTACAAACTCTCCGATGACCTCGTCCGGACAATCCTCGCCGGTCTCCGGATCCACGATCTTGCACTCGACTTCCGGGAAAGCGCTTCCGACGGTCGTGACGCGGACTTCCAGAGAATCCGTAGTGCGGCTCATCGTGCAGCCCGGCGAAGCCTCGGTCTGACCGTAAACAATAACAATTTCCGGCATATGCATCTTCTCGACGACATCCCGCATGACAGCGATCGGGCAGGGACTTCCTGCCATGATACCGGTCCTCATATGTGCAAAGCTGGTCTTCTCGAAATCCGGATGCGACAGCATCGCAATGAACATCGTCGGCACGCCGTGGAAAGCAGTGATATGCTCATTGTGTATGCAGGAAAGCGACGACTTCGGCGAGAAGTACGGAATCGGAAGAATCGTGCCGCCGTGGGTCATCGTTGCAGTCATAGCGAGTACCATGCCGAAGCAGTGGAACATCGGCACCTGGATCATCATACGATCTTCCGTAGACAGATCCATTCCGTCGCCGATACTCTTACCGTCATTGACAATATTGTAATGTGTCAGCATAACGCCCTTCGGGAATCCCGTCGTTCCGGATGTATACTGCATATTGCAGACATCGTTCACATCGACTGCCGC
>ODAI012477367.1_pt1 | contig 34629 bp, 28 predicted proteins | sample 1539321 | NCBI WGS metagenome assembly ODAI01 (sample SAMN02144231, study PRJEB22623) | gut metagenome | biome: sheep rumen | host: Ovis aries | place: New Zealand
ATAGTATAGAATGATTTGCACATTCAGCGAAAGATAATTAAAGCAAATGGAGTACATTTCTCATTACATAGACTGATATTAAAGATCTCTTCAGTTTCATCAGAAGATTACTTATTATTTCCTGATGACGTTATTATTATATTCCAAAAAAAATTATTTTGCAAATTTTTTTATACTTTTTTTGTACTAGTTGAGAACTGGTAAGATTCTTAGTTTATTTTTTTTATATTATTTTTTTAATAATAAAAGATCTAACAGTATACCATTAGATCTTTTAGTTCTTTTTCTATCTTCGGTTCCGAATTCTGTTGATATTCTTTGTGGCTGAGGTAAAGATAGTGAGTGAGAATATTCCAATGATGATTGATATAACAAAGATTCCATTTTTAGAATCTGAATTCAATGATATTGGACGAATGAGTATCGCTATGGCATAGATCAGTAGCGAAAACGATACGCCTCGAATTCTCATGTAATATTCTATCAGAGCGTTTGGATTCCTTGTTCTTTGGTAAAGCGTCACTCCTCCAGCTTTGATGAACTTTGTAAGATAGTAGAAGGAAAAACATTCTACAACCATTCCAAAGATCAGGTTTTTGATAAGCCAATCCTCAGAACATAGACCATTAATACATAGTCCCATAAAATGGGCCGCAACGAGCATTATTATTCCTAGAACAATACTGCCCTCATAAATTGTTTTTGATTTCATAATATTAAGTATTTGTTTTTGATTATTGATTTTGTTTATTTATGTATGGTTATAATAAATAAAAAGATGATGTTTTACAAGTTGTATTAAGAAAATTATGAAAAAAATCTAATTATAATGTTATTCTAAAAGTCTTTAATCTTCTTTATTACCCTATATTGCTTACAATAATTGATTAAGAACAGAGATTCTAGTTATAAATTGCTGTTATTGTATCTATCGTCAATTCATCGTCAATTTTTTTCTATTGATTATAGTTTTAAAGATTCTATATTTTATTTAGTTTATTTGGTATATTCTTCGTTATGTATAATATAAAATTACCTGATTTATCAGTTATATCAGATGAAAGGAAGAAATATTTAGAAAAAAATACTGATGAATTATACAGAAGGTGTAATTTAGGTAAATATCTTGATGATGAATATTATCCTCGAGAAAAATTAAAATATATGGAAATTCCATCTGAATTTAATTCTCCTGAAGAATTGTATTTTACTGTTCATTTTTTAAGAATGAGGTGAAATCTCACTCTTGTTAAAAGTTCAAGTTGAGGATATTTCAGAATGAATGTACCTCCTTTTGTTCAGAAATTATTATCTGATTTGGATCGTAAGTGAATAGAAGCACAGTCAGATATTAATTTTACTAAGAGTGAGAAGAATTATTTTTCTCATGAATGAATATTAGAAGAGGCGATATCGTCTTCTCAAATAGAATGAGCTCAAATTTCTGTTAATGAGGCAAAAGAGATAATAATGAGAAAATGGCAACCTAAGAATAAACATGAGATAATGGTTGTAAATAATTATCAGGCAATGTTGTTTATAACAAATGAGATTAATAATGCTGCTTTATCTAAAGATGTATTATTGGATATACAAGATATAGTAACTAGAAATACGCTTGATGATGAATGGAAAAGCTGAAGATTTAGAACTGATGAAGATAATATTGTTGTAATGAATGCTGCCAGCTGAGAGATATACCATATACCACCAAAAGAGGCAGAAATGTTAAAAGAATTAGATGATTTAATTGACTTTGCAAATGATAAAGATGGGACTTTTATTCATCCTTTTATAAAAGCTATAATTTTGCATTTTTGGATAGGATATCTTCACCCTTTCTGTGATTGAAATTGAAGAATTGCTAGAGCTATCTTTTATCGATATTTAAATAAAAAATGATATAAGGATTTTACTTATATTCCAATATCTAGAGCTATTAAAAATTCTAGAAAACAATATTGAGATGCTTATATATATTCTTCTCAAGAATGATATGATTTAACATTTTTTCTTGTTTATATTGCTCAGAAAACTCAGCAAGCATTTAAAGAGTATAAAGAGTTTATTCTAAAACAAAAAGAAGAAAATGGCTCATTACAGGTAAAAATTTCTTCTTTATATGGTGTCTTATTGAATGAGAGACAATTATCTGTAATTACTTACTTTATTGAAAATCCTAAAAAATATACAAATAATAGTGTGTATCAAAATCAATATAAAGTATCACAGAATACTGCAAAAACAGATCTCTTATGATTAAAGGAGATTTGATTGTTACAGACAAAGAATGAATGAAATTTTATTAATTATTATCCTACTCAAGCTCTATTAGATTTGTGTAAGTAATTATTTTTTATTAGTTATGTCTGAAACTTCTTAATCAAAATTCGAAGATATTGGCGATATTTTGTTTGAGAATCTTTTTGTAAATATTTATTCATTTCTTGAAAAATATTAGTTATTGCGTGATATGTTTTTATAAAAGTATTCGTTTCCATACTGGCATAACGTGGATTTTTTTTCAATCTTTTTCTATCTCGTCGAATTCATTATATGTTAGAATAAATCATTCTTTCAATTTGCACTTTTCTAAAGCTATTTCTAATCACTCGATTTCTCTTTTTTCGTTATGAATGTCTAGAGTTCGTGTTACTTGTATGGCTGATAGAAAGTTACTATTTATCTTATCTTTTATAACAAAATCACATTCTTTTTTATCTTCGATATAGTAGAAATTTTTGCTGTTTCTAAAAAGTTCTATGGCAACGATGTTTTCCAATATTTTTCATTCATTTTTTGAGTAATTGTTTCATAGTTTTATGAATCATGGATCTATAAGATAGTTTTTGTTTGGGTTGATTATTTCTCATTTAGGAGCTCGTGTTAGTTTTTGACATGTGATTTTGAAAAAAGCTTCCTTTAAGTAATCCTCGTATTTTAATAGTGTTGCTTTTGATATATTGATTCACTGTGTTTTTAGATATTGTTCGAATTTTGTTATAGATAGTATTGAACTATACATATTTAATGAATATTTCATGAGGTATTCCATGGCCTTTTTGTCTTGAATATTGTGTCTTTCTAATATATCTCTATAAAATATTGTTTCATAGTATCATTCAAGAAGTTCTCTCTTTTTCTCTTCATCTTCTTCTTTTACAACCAATGGGAATCCTCAAAATTCGATATATTTGTCGAATAGATTAATTATTTTACTTCTTTGTGAAATGTTATGCTCGATATTTTTAGTTTCGATATTATTTTGTGCTACAATTTCTTTAAATGAAAAAGGTAACATAAGTTTTTGTGTATATCTTCATCTTAATTCGGTATTTATTTCGTTCATTAATAGTTTAGATGAACTTCAGGAAATGATGATATTATATCAGTCATCATGAAATGTTCTTATAACATTTCATCGATTTTCAAGTTTTTGTATTTCATCGAAAAAGATATATTTTGGATAATGTCCGTATAATTCGTAGAATATAGTTAATAATTCTCAAACATCTTTTGTTTGTAACTCTAGTAATCTATAATTTTCAAAGTCTATAAATAGTATATCATTTTTTGGAATTCAATTATTTATAAGTTGGTGGATTAATTGATACATAAATGATGTTTTTCATGCACGTCTTGGTCAGATTATTGCCAAGACGTTATACATATTATTTAAGTTGATGTTTGAATCATCTCTAAAATATAGTGATGGAAGTTCTTTGTTTTGCCGCTCAACAATTAATGTTTTAATTGAATCTCTGAGAAATTGTTGCATATTGTTCATTTAATTAAACAAATAAATACTTTTCTGTTTATTATATTAAACAATTTTGTCTTTTTTTCAAATCTTTTATTTAAAAAACAAGAGGAAGTATTCTTTCCTCTTGTAATGATACGATTTAGGCAGTTTTTTTCTTTTCTGCTTTAAGTCTTTTGATGCTTTCAAGATAGAAACCATTTGATGCCTCTATTGTGACACCATCAAGTGCCGGTTCGATCAGGAAACGGATATTCCATTTACCTGAAGATTGAGTTTCGATGATTTCAAATGAGCTACAGAGTACTGCAAACGTCTTTCTAGAACGTCTGGTTTTCTTTGAGTCATTAACACGGATTACCAATACCGCTTCACAATCAAGATCTTGGTGGAGCTTTTTGGCTCTTTGGCAGTAGTTACTGCGTTTAACTTTTAACCTGTATTCTTTATTCATATTTTTATTTTTTTGGGTAGATTTAAGTTAATTATCTTTTTTGTTATTTCAAGAAAAACACTTATTGAAAAATTAATTTATAATCATAGTATTATTTTTGTTTTATCCTCACTACTACCCTCTTATGATTACCTTATATGAAACTCATGATCCAAAGAGATTGAATGTAACAAGAATTTTTGCTAGTAATGCTAAAATAGCTATAGAATGAGAAGAAAAATGAGAAGATATCCTTAATGGATGTTGAGGATCAGATTCTTTAAGTTTTGGAATATGAAGAAATGATTTTGAGAAGTTTGTTAATGCAGCTAAAGAAAAGTATCAAGATTATGTTGAAGATGAAGAAAAATGTAAGGAATTATGGTGAGAAGAATGGAATGAATATAATGAATTAACTAAAAAGATATTAATGGCATTGGTTTGAAATTTTAGTGTAGATATTGCCTATCGTCAGATTTATTGGTTTTGCTCAGATGAAGGAATTAAAATTATTGATGAAAGAGGTTTGGGTGAGGTTGAAGAAAAGGGAGAAGATGATGTTAAGGCGGATCATATTCCTACGATTGAGGAAACTGAGGAATTAGTAAAAGAAAGAATTCAATGATTTAGAAAATGAACTAAAGATGTTCCATGTTATCTTCATTCATTTCATGTAAGAGATCTTTTAAAGAAAAATTGATTTGATGAAACAGTTCAATTAGCTTGATTATTACATGATATTGTTGAGGATTGAGATACTTCTTTTTCTGAACTTACTTCAAGGAGATATTCTAATGAAGTTGTTAGATTAGTTGATTTAGCTACTCATGATATGTCTACAAAAGATTCTTTTCAAAGATGGAAAGATATGATGAAAAGATTAGAATGAGCTTGTGATAGAAATGCTTGGGCTATTAAGTTAGCTGATATTTGTGATAATGTAAATGATTGTCATACTATGCCTAATATTGCTAAGAAAAGAAGATTCTTATTTGAAAAATGTCCTTATTTTGTTGAGCAAGGAAATAAATGGTTCTGATGAACAGAATTTTATATAGAGTTTTTAAGAAGATATCATAGACAACTTGAGAGGTTTGTAGATGAGGAAAAAAGAAGAGCTTATTGAAGGGCTATGTGGTTAATTACATGGATAGCTTTTCTTTGAGCTGCTTGTTTATGAGGATATTGATGGTATGTTAATAATAGCTCTTTTATGAAATTATCATTAGTAGTTATTATTGCTTTAGGAATTTTTATGGGAATAATGCATATTATCTGTTTTAGATTACCTCATAAGAATGATTAGATAGTATTATATAGCTTTTTTATGTCTTTTTTGTTATCATATGGTTTGATGATATGATTGGAGATGATTTGATAGAAGGTGAATACATAAAGATACTTGAGAGAAATATGATCGTTTTTGATTTGATAGATATGGAATACATAAAGATACTTGAACTAGATATGATGTAGAATGAAAAACAAGAGATTATAAATCTGGAGATGAAAGGTTTAATTTCTTAAAGAATGCGAGTAAAGAAGAAATAAAGTATAGAATACGTAAGAAGTTAAATATCCAATAATTTATTTATATTGTAGTTATTTATAATGGAAGAATTAGCTAGGATGATGATACAACAATGATGGAAATTAGAAGATATTGTTGATGCTACTGGTTTAGATGAAGATGAAGTTAAAGAGATTATGAAAAATGAAAAGTCTGAAAAAGATTAATTTTTCTGTTATTTGATACTTATTTGAATTGTTTATTGTTATATTATTTAGTTTTGCTTTATTTGTTATTTATTATAAGTAGGAAAGTGATACTTAGTTATGAAGAAAGAATAGAGAGGAAGAAAGAATCTTATAGAAGATTAGTTATCAAGAAAAGAAGATGAAAAAATTATGATTATAAGATGGCTTTTTTGTGTGGCTTTGTATGTATTTTTTATTTTTATATTTAATGCTTATGAAAGATTGGTTCATAACTGTTAATTCAGTATGTTCCAAAATGGAACATACTGAAATGGTAGTTTTTAGACTACTATTTTGTAATATTGAATAATTTATTGATTTTTTAATTTGGTTTTTTTGTCCTATCTGATTAAGTTTCTTAATTTGACTTTTTGTTATATAAATATATGTATTAAGTATATTTTTATCCATTATATATTGTATTGGATGAATAATCATACTAATAAAATTGTACAAGTTATAGCTTACCTTTTACAGAAAGAAGGTCAAATGGATTATCTTAAGATAATAAAGCTTATATTTTTTGCAGATAAATTACATATAAAAAAATATTGAAGGTTGATTACTGATGATTCGTATTATGCTATGGATAAATGACCTGTTGCTTCACTTACTCTTAATATTATAAAGGAGCCAGAACAATTAGCTGAATGATTGGAATTACCATTCACAAATGATGGATATGACTTAAGAGTTATAAAACCAATAAATGATTTTGATCGTTTATCTGAGGTTGAAAAAGAGACTCTAGATTTGATATATGCTAGATTTAATCAATATGATCAACGACATTTAGTTAGTCTTACTCATAATTATATTGAATGGCAAAATTTGAAACAAGAAGTTGACGTAATGTCAAGAGTGCAAATGGATATTAAAGACTTTTTTCAGGATTCAGAAAATCAAGATCCTATTTTCAATATACCTAAGGAAGAAGTTGATTTAGCTAAAGATTTATATTTAGAGAGAGAACAATACGCAATATAACGATGCTGAGGATTTGCTTGCATCGTTTTCTAGGTGACAAGTATTTTTGTGTCATGGGAAAATTAATACGAAACAGTTTCATTACCAGGTTTTGTTAAACAGTGATTTTTTTGAAACTTGAGAAATGGTATATTTTTATTCATTATGTGTATTGTATGAATTGTTATACAAATAAACTTGTATAAGTTGTAGCTTACTGTGTTATTGTATTATGAGAAAATAAGTTAATATTGGTTTAATAATTAGTTCGTTTGTCTCAGTTATGACGTTCAATGTCTCAGTCTTCATAGATTGTTCAACTTCGATTATGTTTGATAGGAGTTAATTGTTCTCATTTCTTTATTTTATTGATAGTTGTTTTTCGGTTCTTTGTTATTTCTTCTAATGATCAGAAGTAGGTATCAAGTTCTGTGTTTTTCATGTCTTCTTCAAATGTTTTGAGGTTAGAAGGAATCCTATAGAGAAGTTCTTTGTGTATTCGATAATAGTAATTGTTATGTTCTAGTATTTTGCATGACTCATTATTTCGAGAAAAAGTTTTTCAGAAGTAGGTTAGATATTTTTTGAATCTATCAAATAATACTAGTAGGTTCTTATCGTTTAGTTTTTCTATAACAATATAAAAATGAGGGATATCTGGCATTGTTTTAGCATAGGTATAATTACATGAGAATAGTGGCTTAAATCTTCTAATGTCTTTAGTTAATCAATATATTAATTTAGCTCATTTGGGAGTGCTTATATTTTCTTTTGTAATTAGACGTGATAATATTTTTAGTTTTATTACTCGATTTTTAAAATCTCAATTTTGTACATGTCATAATATATTTCAATCACAAAACTTTTCTATGGTAACATTTGCAGATAATATCACAAGAATTTCGTATATTGATAAAGCATCAATTCATTTTTTATGATATTTATCAAATTCATATTTAGGGAAAATTCATGTAAGTTTATCGGTTAAACCTAAATGATATATAGACTCTACAAATTCATCTATTTTATCACTATAGATGTATCCTCATCCTTTATATAATCATTGCTCAGTTGGTTCTACTATCGGAATCTTTCTTATTCTTTTAAGAATTTCAAAAACAGGCATATCATTAAAATAGCTATATTTAGTTGGTTTAATTATTATGCATTCACTATGAACCATTATTTATGATAAAATAAATAGGTGTTTTGGTTTTCTTAGTTTTGTTATGCTGTTTGTAGTTGTTTATCTACTGAGAGTTTTATTTTATTATATAATTCTTTTCCTCAATCTTTTTCTTCTATCTTTACTAGATCATATTTTGATTGTAATTTCATCCATAATTGAGCTGAAGTTCAAAATGCAGCAGATAATCTATATGCCCAATCAGCATTAATGTTTCTTTTTCATGTGATGATATGGTTTACTTCTTGTGGTGTTTTGTGAATTAATTTTGCTAAAAATTTTTGACTTCGTCATCTTTCTTGTAATTCTTCTGCTATATGTTCTCCTGGATGGAATATAAATCATTTTGTCATTTGTGTTTGTTTTGCTGTTAAATGTTGTTTGTGTGCGCTTTTGTATATTTATACTACATGTATTTGTGCTGTATTTACAAGGTTTTTTTGGTGCTTGTTTTTCTCTTGAATTTAAGTAGTTGCTTAATATAATTATATCGGATTTAAGAATGTGGATGGATTTATACCTACTTGCAAACCACTATAAAAAAATGCTAAAGGGCGATCGGAAGAGTTTGATAACTTCACCGCTTATTACATTTCTATATTATAGGTAAGTACTATAAATACTGAATACATTTGAGAATCTAATACAGATTTGGCTAAGTGTATTTTTTGTTTATTAGAGGAAGAATAATTATTTTCTGACTTATTTATCTTGTAATTTAAAAAATATGGTGTATTCAGAAAGGATGAAGAGGTTTGTTAAATGGAAACAAGAATGTTATGATCTATGGCTGAATCAATTTGAATGAAAAAGAAGAAAAGAAATAATTGAATCAGCTATAAAGCAAAAATGTGATGATCGAAAATTAAATGAGATTCTAGAACATTTCTGATATGATAAGTTAACAATAGATGAAGTTGTAGAATATTATTGATTTTACATGTGAACTGATATTAGAAAAAATAGGGCTTATCGATATTCTCGAGCTGATAACTTATCTAGGAATCAGATTATTTTATTAGCAGATAACCTTATGAAAAAATGACCAGATTTTATTAATGATGTTTTAAAATTTAAATGATTAGAACCAATGAAAACTATAAAAATAACTAAAGAATATGAATTAAAGCAAGTTAAAGAAATGGAAATTTGAGATAAATTTGAAGTTGAATTAAAAGAGCCTTATGGAATTCAAATTGCTCATGTTATTAATGTAGATAAATTATGAGGTATAGTAGCTCAAACGATTCGTAAGACTCCTCTATATTTAAAAGATTGATATGTATTAAGAGAATTATGAACTGAGGATTATAGGTTATTAAGTGAGGATGAATTTAAGGAATTAGATTAAAAAGAATCAAAATAATATTATATAAATTTTAGATTATTTATTTATAAAAATACCATGACTACATCTGAAAATATATTCTTACCAGACTATGACGATAATGAAATAATCTATTGGGAAGATGATTGAGTTTATTATAAATTTCCTAATAAAATAACGGAGAAAAATAAGCATAAAGCAGAATGCTTTGATGCATATAATAACTCATTTGTAGATTTCTCTTGAAAAACTGCAGATGAAATTGCTAATTACTGTTTTGAGTATAATTATTCTTTTTGACGTGAGATTTGAATGAGTGAATATGATAATGCAAGAAATGGTGTATTAGAAAGACAAAAACAGAATTCTTAACTTTATATTTTAACATATTATAAATATGGTACTAATTTATAAAAGAGATGATCCTAAATATGCTAATGATACAAGCATTGATTTCTTAGAGAACGGAGATATACGTGTTGATTGATCAGAATATTGAACAATGATAAATGATTATCAATCTCATGATGATGAACTAGCTTTCTCTATTCATAAAGAAGATTTCCCTAAATTAATTGAAGCTATTAAGGAAAAGAAACCTGATTTAAAATTAGATGAAAATAAATGTATGTCATTATTTCCATGAAGTTGGTGAAGATTATCTAAGATACAACATGATATCTTTATGTATCTTTATGCAGCATTTGCAGAAGAATTATGATATCGTCACATTAAATATCTTTGTGATGATGCTTGAATTAAAGTTTACGATGTTGTATTGTATTAGTATTTTAATCTTATTATAAAGATTCAGGTTTATGAAAATATATTAAGAATTGATAATTTTCTTTTTTATTTCTGTAACTTTTGTTAATAAAATATTATAATTTTTTATAAACAAACTTACATAATCATCATCTATAATGAATTTTTCATATCAAAATCTATCTGTTATAGCTTCACGAAAAATATTCCATTCTTTTTTTGTTTTTTCATCTTGTATTTCATTACAAACATATTCAAATTTATTTGCTATATATTTTATTCTAGCTTGTAATATAATTTTAATTTTTGTTCATGTTTTTTTAAATTCATATTCATGTAAGACGGATTCTTCTATTGTTTTTAAAGAATCTTCTATCATTGATACTTCTTCTAATAAGTGAGCTTTATTATCCTTTTTCTTGTCAAGTTTATTTCATGCATAAAAAATTGATAATGTAATAAGTGCTCAAAATAGGGAATTTATTATTTCTCATATTGATATTTTTAACTCAATACATCATTTTATTAGCAAAAACACAATTGTTGTTACAAGTATTCAAGTTATAAAAGATACAACTAACCGAATTTTATTTTTCATCCTTCTTAATTAAATGTTTTATAAAATCAATAAGTGAAGGATCTTCATCAGAGTGTAGTTCTAACTTATTCCATCATTCATCTCAATACTTTTTATAAAAATTTCAAAAAGCTTCAGATAAAAAAGATGATGGATATCAATATGTTCAATCAAGATTTACAATTATTTTTTGATAATCATCAGTTTTATCTAAATAATCTTCAAAAAATTCTTGTCATGAATGATCTCAATCTGTCCTATATCTTGCTCAAGGAAATTCTGTAAAATCTGTTGCTACATTAATAGTCTTTTCTTTCATATAAGAAATTTGTTATATCTATATAAACATGTTGATTATATTGTTTAAGAGATCTATATCAATATTTTAAGGTACTATTTCTCGATAATAAAATGTTCAATGAAAATCAAATTTTAAGCGATAAAAGTGATTATTTTTTACATCATATTTTACATTATTTGTTATTGCAAATGCATTTTGGATATGATCTCATGTGAGGAAATTATATATTTTAGGTAGTCATGTTCATCTTTTTTCTTCTTTAGTTTTTGTTCTTTTATTAACTTTATCGAATTTTCATTTAAATAGACCTCAAAGTATATCAAATGGGTTAAATCAAAATAATTGTTCAAATTTGCTATACATTGTATTTAGTATTCATTCTCATAAATCTAAAAAACATACTTTTGTAATTCTATTTTCTCATTTTTGATAAAACCCCCGCCAATTGCATCACTCTCATGCATGATCGTCAGTATTTTTCATTGCTTCAACCATAAAAGGATGTACTTTAGCTTTCTGTACTGGTTCTTTTTTTCATAAAAATGTATATTCTTGTATTTTCTTGATAATTTTTTCTGATAATTCTAAAGAAAGTTTCTTATCTGTAGCTAATTTTTTATAATTAAACATTCATCATTCTTTCTTTTTATTATCAAATAAGAATCATGAAGATCTAATGTATTCTTTTATCTTATAATTTTTTGGAAAATTTCATTTAACTCATTTTGGAAATATTTTTCTATCTTTTGTAAATGCTAATAACAAGCACAATGAATCAAAAGTTAATTCTTCAATATCTCTTAAATTAAAATCAATACATTTTCATTTCTTTCAAATATCACTTGCTTGATTTAAATGCGCAATAAATTCGTCAGTATTATTAATAAATGAATAATATTTAGGACAATCTATTGTTATTATATTCTCTTTTCTATCTTCTAATTGATCGGAGAATCGTCTTGTATTCTTATTCTTTCTATTAAATTCATTTTCTTTTTGCAATATTTCATTTTGTCTAATCCTCCAATTTTTCTCTCTAATTTTTGCCCTTTTTTGATTATGAAGATATCTTTTCCTCCTATAGTGCTCAATTTTATTTTTATTACTTACAAATATTTTTTTCATTTATAAAATTAAGCTTGTAAAGAAGTCATATAATCAAATGTATAGTTTTCTTTTATGTTTGTGTCAGCGACCATTACATATTTCCAATCTTTTCATTCAGTTTTTTCACTTACGGCTTTACACCACTCTAATGCAAATTGTTTTTTTGCAATAACTTCTGGGTCAGCAATTTTGTTTGCGTTTTTTGATTCAACAATATAATAAAATTTATTTGTTTCTACGATAAAATCTGGTATATATGTTCTACGAATGTTATCAAAATAATAATCGATTCAAAAATCTTTTGGTTTTATTCGTTTTAATACAATAGGATCGTTTTCACATATTACTGCAACTTTTCTTTCTGTGTCTGAATCAAATTTAACGTATTCTTCTGGTGATTTATTAAATCAGTAAAAAACATATTGTTTTATATTTGGTTTATTGAAGTTTGTGTCTGTATAATGAAATGAACATCATGGACTATATGAATAAGTATTGGTAGTTAATTTATATATTCATTTATTTACACGTACTTCTCACTCTTTTATGGTGATTGAATAACAATCTTTTGATAATAATTGTTTTTTAATTTCTCATGTAATGTAATCTTTGAATATATGAACGTGTAATTTATATTCATCATCTGTTTTCTCTCCTAGTGTCCTTTTAAGTTCTTCGTATAAATCATTAGCCATACTGTACATCCATTCAGAATATTTATCATAATCTAGTTCTGGAATGTTCATCATAAGTGTTACTAAATAATCTCTAACATCTCATTTAAAATTTATTTGTTGAGTCATTTTTATTCTTTCGATATCAGAATTAGTTAAGTTCTGAAGTCTAATTGTACTTTCTTGAGAACTAAGCCAAGCTAAGAAATTTGTATTAATTTTAAAATTTGTGTTAAACTTTGGATCTGGATCTGGACGAAAAAAAGTAACTCTTGGAATTAATATTTCGTATTTTGAGAGATCTCTCATTAATTCAAATGTTCTTCATTCAACTAACTTCTTTTTTTGTTCTTCAGAGAGCTTTCCGAAAACTAATTTTGTTTGAATATCTTCTGAAGTATTTATTATATTAAATGCTTCGTTAAAAATCCTTTCTTTTGCATTTGGTAAATCGGTATTCTGTTCATTTTGGATGATTTTCACAATAGTTGCATTAATGATGTTATTTGCATCAACGGCTTCCTGCTCAGTTAATACGTTATTATTTATGAAATCTTTTGTTACATCGCTCGTTTTTACATTGTTTTTTCAATTAATGTATTTTGGTTTTGATTTTATAATATCTAATTTCTTTGTTATTTCGCTATTAGTATCCAAATTGATAACATTTTTTACTAATGAGTCTGGTTTGCTTGCGGCATTAATAACTTCTTGATATTTATCATGAGCTACTATGGTTAATCTATCAACAGATATATCTCAAACTCTTTCTCAATAAGGTAATCTTAATCATCTTCAGATTGTTTGTTCTGTTAATATTTCAGAAGCGCTAGCTCTTAATGGAACAATTGTATAAAGATTATTAACATCCCATCATTCTTTCAACATCATGACTTGTATTACTATTTCAACAGGATTATCTGCTTTTTCTACTTCTAATAGTTTTTGAATATTTTCTTCTTCATCCGCTCATAATCATGAATATATCTTTACAATTTTATCCTTATATTTTCAGTTAAGAACTCTTGTTTTTATAAGCTCTTCTATTTGATCCGCATGTTTCTGATCCATTGCTGAGATCATCATAAAAGGTTTAACATATGGCATATTGTTATTGTCTGCAAATAATTGTAATTCTGTCTTTGTTCTTTCATGAATCATAATTCAATCCGTAATTTTTAGGAAATCTAACTCCTCTTTTGATATTTTATCAATATCAACATTTTCTCTTGTAGCAACCCATGGAGTTTTTACATATCAATCTTGGATAGCGTTTGCTAAATTGTATCTATATAAAACATTTGAAAAATCAGACTTTTTATTTCATTTTACTGTATAAGGAGTTGCAGTAAATTCAAATCAAAGAATTGGTTTTAATTCATTAATAGCTTGCATGGAGCTATCTGCTCTATATCTATGACTTTCATCCATAAGGACTACTAAATCTTTCAAGTTCTGGAGATATTCATAGTAACTTTCTCAAATATATTCAGAGAAGCTTTTCATCTTGGCTGTATCTTTTTTACTGTTGAATTTTGAAATATTAAAAATATTGATGGTAAAATTCTTATCAAAAGAAAATAATCATTGTTTTAGCGATTGATTTACTCCTGTATAGTTATCTCAATCAATAATAATTGGATTAGTTCAATCAACATCACTTAATCATTTGAAAACATATTTTCTACTTCAATATGTAAAATCTTCTCTTAATTTATTATATATTGTAAGATTAGGAGCTACTACAAAGAAATTACGGATTCATTTTACTTTATGAAGATAGTAGATAATGGCTCACATTAATCTTGTTTTTCAAACTCATGTTGCTAAAGCAAAACACATAGAAGGAAAGTCAAAATCATATCATGTAAATCATGAAGCAATCGTTTGGATCTTTTGAAGCAATTGATCTGATGGAATATTTTCCATATCTTCAAATTCTTCAAGTATGTAATGTAAACGATCCAAGCTATCTGCTTGAGGATTACGTAAAGAAAGTCTTGCTTTAATATAGTTTTTAAGTTGTTCTGGTGTTTGGGCCATGGTGATATGTTTATGGTTTAAAAGTATTTTTATGGATTAGTCCTCATCTTTTATGGCTTCTTCAGATATAGGCAATGAATAATTATCCTTATTATACTCGCATTTGTCAAGAATTTCAGTTGGTATTTTCTTTATCTGAATATTATCTGGTAAATCAAGGTTACTTTCAAATGTTTTTGCTACAATAAGCATGGTCTCTCAGCTTTTAAGAGATGTCTCTTGAATGTCTTTAACTATCTCTTGAGTGATATGCCTTGTAGTTACGTGAATAAAATCTTTTTCTGTACTATATCCATGTTTAATATTATCTTCAAAAGCTTTATATGTGAAGTTTTCAATTTTACAAATAGCTTGGACAAGTTCTGATGAATTAAAGTTAGGATTAATGATGTAATTTCAGTATTTATCTTGGAGCAAAACTGATGGTCATAATTCATAGAATTTATATCATCCTCATCATTGCCGGTTTATGATTTTTGAAATTCATCACTGTTCTCAATCTATTACCTTATCAAGTCTTACCTTACAATGAGTATAAGCATGATCTCATAATTCTATTCATATGTATTTTCTCTTCATTTTATGAGCTACCGCAGCAGTTGTTCAACTTCATAAAAATGAATCTAATACATATTCATTTTCATGAGTACACATATCTAAAACTCTTTTTATTAATAATTCAGGTTTCTTTCAGTTAGGGAAACTTGTTCATCCTTCAAGTGATACACTACTCCAACTTAAATCAGACCATAGAGTTCAAATTTTAATTCTTTTATAAATTTTTCATTTTTCTTCAATACATGTGTTTCTTAGGTAACTTACAAGACGTTTAGTTTTTCACATAAATCAAACAGTTGTTAATTGATTTTTATTTTTTCATGATACTGGGAAATATTCAATAGTATAGAAAGTATCATTTTCATCTGTTGCTTTCAATACTCTATCTCTAATTGACGTTTGAGCATTTTCAAGAGTATACACTTTGGAAAAATATTTTTCGATAACTTCTGGAATACTAATTCATTCTTCTTTAGAAATCTGAGAAATTGATTTTATCTGATAATTAGTATGTTTAAATATTTTAATAGGCTCTCATCTTCAATCTGATGTCTCTCAGAAAAATTCTCTGTTTCATTCATTCACTAATACTGATGTATAAGCAAAATTTTTTCACTCTTCGGAAAGTTCTTCTAAATATTTTTTAATTGGAATATCTTGGTATTGATCTTCAAATCTGTCAAAATTTTCGCTTTTACGATAGACTGTGAGAAATTCAACATTCTTTTTGAGTTTTTTATCTTCTCATCCTCCACTAGCTCAGGAACTAGATTTTGTTTTTATGGAAATTGTATTAAGATAATTATTTCTTCAAAAAATTTCATCCATGATAATTTTTAGATATGATTGTTCATTATCATCTAATTGAACAAAAATAACTCCGTCGTCACTTAAAAGATTTTTTAATATAATTAATCTACGATACATTAAATTAAGCCATTCAGTGTGTTCAAGTCAATCGTCATAATACTCAAATGCAGATCATGTATTATAAGGTGGATCAATGTAAATACATTTGATTTTCCCATTATATTGTTGTTCAAGAGCTTTTAATGCTAAAAGATTATCTCAATGAATGAGCATGTTCTCCGTATTTGGATCTCCATAACTAAGCTCAGGTTTTTCTATTAAGATTCTTGGCTCAAGCTCAAATGCTTTGTTTTTACCTGGCCATGTTAGTTCTAATTTTGTTCAGGACATGTAAATATTATTTAAAATTAAATTTATTCTTCATCTATTTCTTCTTTTGTGATAGGTAATGAATAATTATCTTTATTGTATTCACATTTATCAAGAATCTCTGTTGGTATTTTCTTTATCTGAATATTATCTGGTAAATCAAGATTACTTTCAAATGTCTTTGCTACAATAAGCATAGTTTCTCAATTCTTTAATGATGTTTCTTGAATATCTTTTATGATTTCTTGAGTTATATGTCTTGTAGTAACATGGATGAAATCTTTTTCTGTACTATATCCATGTTTTATGCTATCTTCATACGCTTTGTATGTAAAGTTTTCAATCTTGCAAATAGCTTGGACAAGTTCTGAAGAATTGAAATTTGGGTTTATAATATAATTTCAATATTTATCTTGGAGCAAAACTGATGGTCATAGTTCATAAAACTTATATCATCCTCATCATTCTCGTCTTAAAGCTGGAGATATTCCTCCCTGTTCCCCATCTATAACATTATCAAGTCTTACTTTACAGTGAGAGTATGCATGATCTCACAATTCAATTCAAATCCACTTCCTTCACATTTTATGAGCTACTGCAGCAGTTGTTCAACTTCATAAAAATGAATCCAGAACTAAATCTCAAGGATTGGTAGCCAACCTGAGAATTCTCATTAATAATATTTCTGGCTTTTTACTAGCTGGGAAGTTAATTCATCATTCATTTTGTGTATTATTAAAATCAACATCATCCCAAAAATCACAGACTAATTTTGATATTTCTTGAGATATTTCAGTTCTTGATACAACTTCATTAATTGATGATGATAATGGAGATAATCTTCTTCAATTATAAGCAAATTGTCCATTCCCATATGGGACTACTTTGTCTTTATTCTCAGGCTTTAAACTTTCAGCCCTTGCATCTTCAGGCATTGATTTACCTGTTTGAAAAATAGAGTCTGAATTTTCCATGTAAAATGCTTTAAATTTTGGATCTTGTGTATCATAATCATCGGGCTTTATATTTTTATCAAAAATTCATTTTGATATAATTATATCCTTTAATGAACTAAGTTGGAGAGTTTCTTTATTTAGATAATAATTGTAGTGGGAGTCTCGTTTATTAGAAATTGAGTATTGAGGATTTAAATTAAGAGTACCTCATTTTTTGTATACCAATATGAAATCTTTTTGTTTTATGATGGTCTTATTTTTATGAGCCGTTTTTAATCAACTTGGTGTTGATGATTTAATAGCAATTGAACAAATAAAATTATCTCTTCTAAAAATTTCATCCATTATTACTTTACAGTAATGAACTTCTACATCATCTAATTCAACAAAAATGATTCATCAATCTTCTTTCAATAAGTTCCATAATATTTTCATTCTTTGATACATTAGATTTAATCGAATTGTATGTTCAATTCAATCATCATAATATTCAAAAGCTGCTCATGTATTAAAAGGAGGATCAATATAGATACATTTAATTTTTCAAGTATAATTCTGTTCAAGAGCTTTTAATGCTAAAAGATTATCTCAGTGAATGAGCATATTCTCTGTGTTAGGGTCTCCATAACTAAGCTCAGGTTTCTCAATTAATATCCTTGGCTCTAATTCAAATGCTTTGTTCTTACCTGGTCGAGTTAGCTCTAGCTTTGTACCTGCCATAATTAGTTTTGCTTATGAATTAAATTATCTTTCGTCTGATTGTGAATAATCCTTTTACATGAGATTGAGCATCCAATCTCTTTTCAATCTCATCAATTAACAATTCTTTCTTCTCATCTATCTGGTCTTCTAAGTCGTTTATCTCTCTCCTTATTTTGGCTTCCTTCTGTTCCAGATTTTTAATCTTTCTTTGAATGGCAACCTTTTCTTCAAGCTGTTGTGCCATTCTGTATTCCTTTTTCAACTCAGCTATTTCTTGTTTTATTTTTTTTCTATCTCTTTCCAAACTTACTTTCAAGTCTTCTGACCAATGGTCTAACTTATTCATCTCAGTTTCAAAGTATTCTTGATTAGCTTCTCTTGAATCATTTTTGGTCGCTCACAACAACTTTTCTTCAATTGCTTTTAACTTTTCTTTCTCGCTATCTGATACTGTTGTATTGAAATATGTTCATCACAAGTTGAGCATTTTCTCTATTGTTTCTTCGTCTAGCTCATCTCCTCAATCTATAAATCAACTGTTGATTAAATAATCTTCAGTAGCATAAGCATCAATAGTCAGTTTTGAAACTTTTAAACATCCTGATTTTCATTTAAGTTTTTCAAGGATACTAATCTTTGTCTTGTGCTTCGATAGATTAAATTCAATTCATCCATCTTCAAGTTCTCTATCAATAGCTTCATTTATACAGTACAATCACAATCAATCGCTTGTTCATAATAAGTATCCTGGGTGTTTCTTTGTGTCGAAGCTATATACTCATGTTTCAATTCATCTTTCTGGAGAATGTAATAGTTCTATGGCGTTGCTTCAAATATCTTTATACTCTCACTCACATTCAATCTTAACTAAGTTTATCAATCTTTCTTTCATAACTCATAGAATTATTTCAGCATTCTCTTTCTTATCTTTTAATCTTCTGGCAACATCTTCATCAAAACTATCTATAACTTTTGCTTTAGTTTCTTCCATCTTAGAATTAACAGTCTCTGCCATATCGGCTTGTAACTTATCAAAAGCTTTATCTATTTCTTCTTTAGTTCTACAAGTCTGATAAATTTCTAAGATACTTTTTTCAATATCTATTCATGATTCCAATGCTCATAAAATAGTATCACTGGCTCCAAATAGTCATTGGAATAAAGAAAATTTTTCCGTTAAGAGTTCAAATACTCTCTGGTCTGCCCTGTTTGCGGTATTGATTACATTCATTACTATTACATCAAATTCCTGTCCATATCTGTGACATCTTCATATTCTCTGTTCTACTCTTTGTGGATTCCATGGTAAATCATAATTTATTACAAGGCTACAAAATTGCAAGTTTACTCATTCAGCAGCACTTTCAGTAGCAATCATTATCTCAGCATCTGATTTGAAATAATCGACAATTGCAGCTCTTGTATCAGAACTTAACGATCATGAAAAATAATCTGTGTGTTCATATTTAGCTTTCCAGTTACTGTATATTTTCCTGACCATAGGAGAATTATTGTCTCAGTTGAAACAAACTATTTTTCAGGCAAATCAATTATTTTCAAGATATTTGAATAAATAATCCTGGGTTCTTCTAGATTCTGTAAATATTAAAACTTTTTGTCTTGCTCATAGTTTTTGAAGTTCTTCATATGCGGTGTTAATGGCTTTTAAGAGAGCTTCAGCTTTGTTATCATGTTCAATGTTTTCTCACATTGCAATAATTTCATCAATTTGTGTTAATTGAAACTCAAGATCTTTTTCAGTCTCCTCATCAATTTGTTCATCTATTGTATTATCAAGTGATGTATATTTGTCTTCAGCTTTTTCTTCATATAGATTTAAAAAATCCGTATCATCAGTAATTTCTTCTTTCTCTTCTGCTCTTTTTTGATTTTTTATTTCATTAAGTTCTTTTATGATCCTATTTTTGAGTCATTTAAGAGTTCATAATACAGCAGGTACTGAAGAAGCTAATAGTTTCCAATATATTAGTACTACTAAATAATTTGTCTGTCATGCTTTATTTTGGAATAGGCTACTTGTTCTCAAAAATTCAGTAACTTTGTCATAAAACGTAGCCTCTTCTTCCGATCGTTCATATTCTTGAGTTATTGATTTTCTTGCTGTATATTTTATATCACTTGCTATTTGCTTTCTTAATGTTCTATGAAAGTAAGGCTGAATTCTGCTTCTTAAATCAGTAAATTCTTTTTGTCACATTGCTTTGGGATTATATTGATCTTTAAAAGATCATAAATCAGCAAAGCTATATGGATCAAGAAAGTTTAAAAGTCAGAATAATTCTAATAATGAATTTTGTAATGGTGTTGCTGTAAGTAATAATTTTTTATTTTCTTCAAATCTATCAAATAACTTTTTTGATGTTGTCCTTTTCTTCTCTACTTCTTCTTTATCTTCTATTTTACCGACGAATTCATCTAAGTCACTATCAAGGTCTCTGTAAACATTTCTTAGTTTATGAGCTTCATCGAAAACAATTAGATCCCAATTGATGGATTCTATTTCATCTCAAATGTCGAATTTCTCATTATTTTCAGATGCTGCAAAGGAATATGAAGTAACTAAAATAGCATCTTGATTAAATGGATTTTCAATTCATTTATCTTTTAATTTTCTATATAATGGTCAGTCTAATATTTTAGCAGGTAGATGAAATTTTTCTTGAAGTTCTGCAACCCACTGTTTTCTTAAAGATGCAGGAACGACCAATAATATCTTTCTTTTCCTTTCACTTCGTAATTGGCAAAGAACTAATCAGGCTTCTATTGTTTTTCAAAGTCAAACTTCATCTGCTAGCATAACTCATTTATTTAGTGGATTATCGAAAAAAAATAATGCTCAATCAATTTGATGGGGATTTAAGTCAATAGTAGCATTCAATAATGAGCTTCATAACTTTTGAACTCAATGATTTGGCTGGCGTAGAGTTAAAAAATTTGCATAATACTTTGATTGGTATTTTGTCATATTAATGATTTCTCCCATAAATTTACTTTTAATTAATATGAATATTACCTATTTTTTCAATTAGAAAACTTATAATGAGCCAATGTTTTTCTGTTGTTTAGTAATATGTTTTTGGAAAGACTTCTTTTCATAATTGCCATAAATATCTATCTATTTCTTTTAAGCTATATTTTTCTAATCAATAAAAGCTTCTAAATTTATTAAGAATATTTGTAAATTTTCCGTAGTTTTTAAGATCTTCTTTATGAAAATTTTCAAATTTATCTTCTTTTTTGAAATACATTAAACATTTCCCTATGTAATTATCATATATTGGATATTCTAGCGGCTTATGATGTGAGCAATATTTACTTGCGAATGAGTAAAAATTCTTTTCTTTTCAGTTAATGCTTACTTTTGCTATCTCATTAACTATATTTTTGTCTCATTTTTTTAGTTTTCCGTCTATGTCTAATTTTTGTATATGTTTTGCAATAGAATATATAGAAAAAATGTTTGTTGAATAAAAATCATTTAGAGTACTACATTTTATTAGTATGTCTTCTATTTTTTTGTTGCTTGGACAAAGCTCAAAGAATAGTTTATCTAGTGCTTTCTCTTGCATAACATAATTCTCTAACTTATTCCATTTTTCTATGTATTCTTCTACTGAATTTTTGTTTGGCTTTTCTAAATGTATAACTTTTATTATGTTCATATTCCTTTTTAATTTTCTAGTGTCTAAAGTGTGCTGCTGTATATTTTGTAGCATCTTCAACATCTAATCACATTGATGATGCAGCATTTCTTACGTAAAATTCTTTCTTTCAGTTATATTGAAAGTAAACAGGTTCGTTTGATTTATCTACTGTAAATACCATTATTTCTTTCCCTTCTATTACTACTCTTTCTACTTTAATAAATGCTCTTGAGTTTGAAAAATATGTTGTTGTTATGTTATCTATATCTTTAAGTAATGAATCCCATGATTTATCTCAGTAACAGTTTATATCATTTTCTTCTCATAAGATTTCTCAATCGTCTTTTACTCATACAAAAAGTATTCATCAATCTGTATTTAAGAATGCGGCTATTGTCTTAATTACTTGGAACTTTAGATTAGGATTATCTTTGTTTTGATAATAGTCCCATCTTAGTGATGACTTAAATTCTACAGTTCTAGATTCTCCTTCTTTTATTATTGGTAAATAATCTATATCTTTAATTGGTTTATTTAAGTTTGCTATATCTTCATAGTATTCTTTAATTAATTTTAACATTAGATCTCTTCTTGCTTCTAGGAATTGTTCATATTCTAGGTCTGCAAAATTTAGTGGTATACAGTTATCTAATAAATTTTGATTTCGATTAATTGTTCATCATTTAGTGTACTCTTCGTAATATTCTTTTGGTGCTTTCTTTGAAATAAATTTGTTATCTGAGTTATATGTCCATACTTTATTTGCAATTTGATTGATATCATTCTTTTTCATTTCATCTGCTCAGAATGTATCAATTAAGTATTGTTTAGGGAAAATATGATGTGAGTCTATTTCACTCTTTTCTTTTGAGTCAACAAAATATTTGCTAACAGGAATTGATCTGAATAATACTGGTTTATGGAAATATATTTGTGCGGCATTAAATGCTATTGCTAGTGGCGCTCTTGGTGATGATGTTTTGATTTCGTCTCTGAATTTAATGTTCCATGTGTCTGGTGTTAAGTTAATTGCTATCTCGTTATCTAAGAATGCTATATAATCTTCTTTAGTTTTTATATCTTTGATTGTATTAAGATCTTTTTCCAATGCAGTTTCCATAGAATTAACATATTTTCATGTTAAGAACATGGCTACATAATATCTCTTAATAACTGGAGCTAATTCTGTAAATGACAATCAATATTCCTTTAATCCTATTAGGTAGAAAATATAACATGCTATTGCTAATGATCATTGTGATATTAAATCAGGATTTATAAATCATGCATCTTTTAATATTGTTAAATAATCTTCCCAGTAATGGGTGTTTGTTACGTTTGTTATTACTCATTCTAATTTTGTGAATGATTCGTAATTACCTCTTAAAAATTTGTATATTTGATCTAGTCTTGCTCTTTTAAATCATACTCATAATAGCACTCTAATAATATCTGAAGCTGATAGCCGTATAATATCATTTTGTGCTTTTGTTCGTATTGAGAAATCTTCTACGATTTTTCTTCATGCCTCCCAATATACTGACATTAGGGTAAGTATGAAATCAGAATTGTTTAGTTTTATTCATCAACTATTTATTCTTAAGAAGATATCTGATACTACTTCTAAATTAGTATCTTTTAGAATCTCAATAGCTTGTATTTTAATTGAACTTATGTTATTAACTTTTTGTATTCTTCTCATAATCTCATTATCTGGAATTCTTTCTTCTTCAGGAATTCATTGTTCTTCTGCTCTTCTTTTATAATTTGAAATATATTCGTTTGTAAGACTTAGTAAGTTTTCTCATTTTATAACTTCTTTAATATCATATATCCAGTCTCAGGATTTAGTTGAGGCGTCTGCTACTTCAAAGCTTTCTGTAATCGGGTTAAATGATATTATTATTCTTTCTTCTTTTAATTTTGAATTAATTATAGGATTTCCTGTTATAGTGGCGAATAGTGATGTTAGCCTTTGCTGTCAGTCTATTACTGATAGATTTGGAGTTTTTTCAAGATTTCATCATCAAATGGCTTTTACTCCTGCTTCTGTATCATTTTCTAGGAGTATGATAAGTCCTGTTGGATATCATTTATAAAGACTATCAAAAAAATTCCTTACACGTGTTCTTTCCCATACATAAGGTCTTTGTAGATCAGGTAATGCTATTGTTCAGTTTTGAATATTTCAGACTAGCATTGATATTGGGTATGATGTCTCTTTATATATGTTATTATCCATTTTCTTTGTATTAAAATAAATGTTTAATTTATATTTATTATTATTTGGTTATTATTCAAGTTTTTAAAGCAAAAAAAGTAAGAAAATATTTTGATTCACTTATTTATCTTAATCTTTTTTATTATCTCTTTAAATTACATTACTAAATCCTTATATTCATTATTGCTAAACATAAAGTAATAATTTATGAAAAAAACTACAAAGAAAAATCGTAAGTATGTGATGGGTAGTCGAAAGATTACTTCCGTGCGTCAGTTTCAGAGAGTTGCTCAAGCATTTCTGAGAAAACATCCTTTTGCTCAATCTATCAGGGTTTCTTACTGTGGCAAAACTAAGGTTATTATGTTGCAGTAATTTCTTGACCTGAAATGATTCTATGGATGCCTTAGTGATATATAGATAATCTATTCTATTATCCTTAAACTAATCTGCTATTTATCTATAGCAGATTTTTTTGTTTGATATTACGATTAATATAGTTACTTATTCGTTTGAATATTTAATTTAATGTGGATTATTGTCTTTGTTAATCATTAATATTTTTTCATTATTTATTTATCTCTAAACATCGCGTCAATATCTGTTCAGAAAACATTCCATGAGAATATTGATTTCGCTTCTTCTAAACTTATATCGAATTTTAATCATGTATGTCGTGGATTTATGACCCACACTCTTTTTTCTCAAGTATTTTTATCAATGTAACATTTTTCTATGGAATATGCGTGATTTTTGAAAATTTGACAAATTGTTTTTCAATTTTCATCTATTACAAGATCTGGAACAATTTTATTATTTTTTCTGTTTTCTTCTATTTTTTCCAATCAATCACTCGTAAGTTTATATTCACATTCTAAATTATATTGTGCTTTATCAATAATTTTGACATCATGTACTAATACGCTATAATCTTCACCTTCTCAGATAAGTTCGCACTCATCATTCAAATTATTTTCTGTAAAATCATTTATATTATCATGCTGAATTGAAATTTCTATCAAGATACCTCATTTATTAAAATTTTCAAATGCAGCATCTTTTGCTTGTTCGCTTACCCCTAATCTAGGATTTTGTGTTCATCATATAAAATATTTATTTCATTTTGGATTAAACATTTTTTTGACAAATTCTCGTGTTGATCATGATTCAACAAATTTTACCAAATCATCATTATATGATATTTTACCAGTATTTTTGTATTCTGTTTGAGCTTTTTTTATAGCATTATAATCTATACCTTTCATGTTGCATTTCCATTCATCTTGCCAATCTATAGAATCTATTATACATTTTTTTATAAATGCTAATTCTAATATTTTGAATCATATAGATTCTGATTCTGAATTAATACTGACTATACTTATTTCTCAGTTTTCATTTTTTCTTTCAAATTTATAATCAATTTCGTCTTTACTAATTTTTATCCATTCTCAATTTTTGTCACATAAAGGTATTCTAACTTCCCATCATATTCAATCTGAGCTTTCTTTTAAATTAGTTTGAACTATTGCGTCGAAACTATTTGTTTTTTTTAGTATTTCAAATCATGTATATGCATAACAAAGTCAAATAGACATTTGATTTATCTCAGTTTTTCAGTATTTTCAGCTTCATCAGAATAATTCTAAATATTTTTTTCCCGTTATTGTCCTATTTTTTTCTAGATATATTTCTTTTCTTTTTGTATATTCTTTTATTGTTTCTTTGTTCATATTATCTTTCATGCTTAATGCAAACCATATTTCAGTATAGTTTGTTAAATTGTTTTCTTTTATAAATTGAAAGTCTCTATCTTCTAGTCACAAGTTTTTAAATTGATAAATCAAATTTAATAATGGGTTCCCGTCGTCGTATGTAATTTCTACTCATATGTTTTTTAGTTTTTCAAATACTTCTATATTTGATTTATTAATTTTTTCTCTATTAAAACAATTTAATATTCATATGTTTTTCATCCTTAATAGTGTTTCTTTATCTATTTCCCAATCATTTAATTCTTTTATTTGATCTGTTTTTATTTCCATTCATAAATTTATCATATACTCAAGTTTTTCATAATCGATTTCAATCTTTAATATTTCTTCTATTTCATATTGAAATAATTCGTTAAATTTAATTCATATGTTCTTTAATTTCTCAATCTTTTTTAAATCTATTTCCATGTTATTTATTTCATCAGTATTCATTGGATCAACCTCAATTCAAAGCTCTTCTAAACGCTCAGCATTTGTTTTTAATAATTCAATGTTTTCCATTATTCCTTCAGTTTTGCCACAGAATCCAGCTTCTAATAAGAATCTCCTTACATCTTTATCTTTGATTGTTTCTGCTAATATTGTATTTTTATTTCTTAGCTCGTTCATTTTTAGTTCTCATAATTTACCATCTTGTTTATGTGCATCTAGTATTGATGATAGTTGTTCGTTTGTTAAGTTTAGATCTTTTCAGTATAATGTATTTATTCTGTTTTTTAACTCATTAAATTTTTCTTTTTTATTTCATTCATTAATTTCATTTATCAATTTATCCATATATTGGCTATTATCAGTTGCTTGTTTATCTGTTACTTCAAATTTATGAGATTTTCAATTAAAATAGTTTATTCAAAATGCTTCTAATACATTATAATTTCAAACTCATTCTGTACTTGCATGTCATCTTGGTGAATCTTCATTCTCCATTATTTGAAAGTGTAAATGTGATGGCCATTTTCAATTATCTTCTGTAAATGATTCTCATACTTTTCAAATTACTGTTCATTTTGTAACTGGTGTTCATTCTGGAATTAAGTTATCTTTTCATAAATGACCATATAATGAATAAAACTTTTTTCAACCTTCTGTAGTATGTTCTATAATGACTTTATGTCATAATCATCAATCGAGGTGTGATTTAATAACGACTCAATCGTAACTTGCTTTTACTTCAGTTCCTGCTTTTACTTGATAATCTATTCATAGATGGTGTTCTGGTAGTCATTTTGTACTTTTATAATATGGTCTTATGTCTGATGGTAGTATAAATCATTTTTCTAATAATTCTTTATATTTTGGGAGTCCATATATTCTAGGATCTTCGTAATTTCAGTTTTTAATGTTTTCTGCTACATCTTTTAAATTATTTTTTTGTGCAGATTCTATTAACATATTTTTTAACTTTTCAAAAGGAATAATCTTATCAACTCATTCTATTGGTGATTCACATTTTCAATTTATGAATTCTTGGATTTGATTTTTTGTTTCTAATGATTCATTTCATCTATTAGTTTCTATTATTTTTTTGTATTCTTCTACTACTAAATCTCATCTTCTGAATGATTCTTCTTCTACAGGCTGTCATTTATATTCATTATAGTTTATAACTACATTATTATTATCTTTAATTGGTTCTATGTAATTATTATAACTTTCTTCATATACTTTTGCTTTTTTTAAATATTGTTCGTTATCAAAATTATTATTATATTTCATGTATGTGTTTAAAACCATGTTTTTCATTGGTTCTGGCATGTCTTTTGTTATTTCTTCAATCTCTCATGTACTTTCATTTTGAATTTTACTTGAAATTTTAGGAGTTCATCAATCTAATATAATTAAACATGCATCTCTAAATCATTCATTTGATAATATTATTTCTTTAGTTTGAAGATAATGATTTAGTTCATGTACTATACATCAAAAAATTTCAGCTTTATTTCATTTTCATTCAATATGTTTTAATGTGTGTCATGCCCAATCTCTAGATATTGTTATCTGATTTTCTTCAACTGAATATTGGTTATTTTCTTTATTATCTACATCAGATTTACCTATAATTCTTATACTTAATCAATCATCGTCAATTCACATTTCTCATTTAATGAATTCAAATGATTGTCTTATGAATTCATCTATATCTTGTATTTCGTTTAATTCTTTTATTTTTTCTTGGTTTTTTGTCACTATTTCTCTAAAACTTTCATCGGTTTCTGCAAATTTTTCATTTGGAGCTTCTAATTTTGCAGCTGGGATTTTTATTTCTCATTCTGATGTGTTAACCTTTCAACTTAATTCATTTTTTAGATTTTTTAACTTTTGTATATCTATATTTGGTATCTTAACTTTTCATGTTATTGCATTATCTAAAACATTCATTACATCTGCTTGTAATTTTGGATTTGTTTTTATTCATTCTAATAGTTTTACTCTATTCTCTTGATTTCATAATCAAGGTGTTTGCATTGCAAATCATCATCATGCTGTTATTCATGTTGTTAATGTTGTTACAATTGCTGTTGCATAAAAATTGTTAACATTCCAGTCTGCTTCTAGTTTGCTATTTTTTGGTAATTGGTATCTATCGTTTGCCCGATCGTTTATTAGGTTTCATGCTGCTAATTGGATTGATTCTTGGATGTTTTCTTCAACTATTTCTGATCAAACGTTCTTTAGAAATAGTTTTCCTATTTCTTTTAAGTTTTGCTTGGATCATGCCTTTAGAATTTCTTTAACATACGCTTTTGCTAATTTACTTCATGATCATAATAAAAATTCATTAGGGCTAACTAATTCTAGTCATCATTGTATTCATGCGCTTAACATTCAGTATACTAATGCTTGATTTCAGTTCATTCCATGATTGAATCATTCTTGAAATGAATTTCATATTTGTTGTATAAATCATGACTTAAATAATCATACTTTTCATATAACATTCATTCATCTTGCTCATAAATTTATTCCTAGTTTTGTTCATCATTTTGCTATTCATTTTGCTATAGCTCATCATCAAGCTATTAATGTAATCATATTAACGATTGATTCTGCAATTACTCATGGTCAGTTATCCCAATTGAAATTTATTTCTCAATCTTTGTATACTGCTTCTGACTGCTTTTCTGATATTCATATAATGTTTGGAGTCCAATTTCATGATCTTTCTAATACTGCTACCATTTCGTCATCATCATGCCATAGCTTTGATATTGTTGCTCATAATTTTACTCATGTTCACCATGTACTTTGAACTAATGCATTGATTCAACGTGCTCATATATGACATAGTTGATATAGAAATGTACTTTTGTTTTTTAGGTTTTCTCGTCTTCTGTTAATTGCTTCTTGTTCTTTAAGTTGTTGCTCGTAGTTGTTTTTGATTGATGGAATTGGAAAATTGCTATTTGTGTCTTTGAAATTTAAACAGTTTTGTAATGCGTTTAGATTTTCAGTGTGATGCTTGATATCTGCTTCGTTTATTTCTTGAATGTATGTTTCATATTTTTTGATATTAAAATTATTGTTCTTTATGTTTTTGATTTTTTCGTTGTATTCTGAATATTTATTTACTCGTGATTTTATTTCTGAAATTCCGTATTTTTTTACTATATTTCATTTTTCAGTCATATATTTTTCATAATTATCTATTATGTTTCAGTATTTATTTTTAATGCTTTCTTGTTCTGATTGGAATTCAAATAATTTATTCATGTTTTCACAGTATTTTTTTGCATCACTTTCACTTGTTAATTCTTTTGAAAATGATGATTGTATTTCTTTTATTCATAATTCATCGGCTCTTTTATTTAGTTCCTCTCAATATTCCTCGTATTTTTTTTGAGCAACTTCTTCTTTTGTGTTTTTTAAATATTTTTTTCTTGAGGCTTCTAAATCATTTCAATATTTTTTTAAGCTATCCATTATCTTATTTATGTCTGGATATTGTTCGTTTACCTCGTCTATTTCTTGATAGTATTGTTCTGCTAATTTTTTTTGTGCTTTGTATGTTGCCTCATTTCAGTATATTTTTCATATTATTCAATTGTGTTTTTCTTCTACAAGTTGATTATATTTTTGCCATGCAAAATTATATAAATCGAATTTTACATAATCGTTCATTAAATCTCATTTTTCTGAGTTCCTTTTTTGTGATGCTTTTTTTTCTTTTTCGTATTCTTGTGAAAAGCTACTTTTAGCCCAGTCGTCTAGTTTTCAGAACTCTTTTGGTGAAAATGTATTAGATTCTCAAAATACTCAAAAATCTATATTTTTTGGTAGTGCTACATTTCTTTTTTGTGTTTCTATTATACTTGGGTTTTTCTTTGGGTCATTTCAAGCACTGTTTATTAAATTTGGCCATCATTTCCAGAATTCATAACTTTGATTATTGTATTTTGTGCGTATATAGTTTAGTAATGCTTGTCATCCGTATCTTGTATATATATCTCATTCTTTTTTGATGATTATTGGTGCTGATTTTATTCATAACAATGAATTATTTTCAATGATGCTTTGTAGATATAGCATAAATACTTCCTGATCGTTTAATCATTTTTTTGATTTAATTTTTTCTTTTATCTTATTTTGGAATTCTGTGTTATTTAGAGTCGCGTTATTAACAGCATCAAAAAATTTCTGGTTTTTGTTACGATCAAATGCATTCATATTCCATGATTTTTCTAGTTTTTCACCTAGTTCTTTTACGTTTTTATCGCTTTTTAAAAAATCCATAACCTCTTTAGGTTCCATTCAATTTCTTTTATTCGTATCTATCCTCGACTCTAAATCTTCCATTAAAGTATTATAGATTATTAATTAAATTATCTAAGTCTTTATATCCTTCATTATAAGCTTCTTCTTTTCCTCTAATTTTCTTTAAAGTATCTTTTATGTTTTCCATTTTTGATTTGTCCTTTATTCCCTTTATTTCTTTTGTAATCATATCATATATTGCGTTATTTATACTATCATCTTCATTATTTTTAACAATCATTAAAAATCATTCTGCTTGAGCCCAGTAAGGAACTAAGCTTTCTAATACTTTTAATAATGTTTCTTTTTTTGTTGTTTCCATAATTTATTTTAATTTAACTAATTCCTTAAATATTATAGTGATGAATTCATTTTTTTGCAAACTTACCCCTATTTTTTTAATGTCAGTTTTTTTGTTTTATTTTTTATAATATCTTGATATTTGTTAATTAATAATTATCTTATTTGCCTCTTATTACTAATATGGATTTTGGTCATACTGATCCAATATTAACTCTTCCATTATGAATTAAAATGGAAATAGATTGTGATAATAAGAAAATTAGTTATTTAGAGAGTTGATGTTTATAATGTTTTAGACTTATTATTATCATGTTAGAAATTTTTCAGGAAATTTATAATCAGACACCATTAGAATTTTGGATTAGTGTTCTCTTTTTTCTTTGGGCTATTATTTGCTTATGGAGAATTTTTCTTAAAGCTTGAAGAAAATGATGGGAGGCTTTGATTCCTGCTTGGCATATTTATGTTTTATTTAAGATTTCTAAAAGAGTTAATCCTTGGTTTTGGATATTGTTATCTCTTCCTGTTATTTCTTATTGATTAGCTTTTCTATTAGCGATATCAATATTTACGCTTAATTGAGGTCTTTCTGAAATATTATATTGGATTATTAATTTTGTTGGAATATTAGCTGTGGCTATTTATGCTATAATGCTTTATGGATTAACATTAGCTTTTTGAAAAACTAAATGGTTTATGTTATGATTATTTTTCTTTTGACCAATTTTCTTTTGAATATTAGCTTTTGATAAATCTACTTATATTTGAAATAAATAGTTTTTATTCTTTTTTTAATCACTTTTTATTGTTAGCTATTCTGTTTTTTTCAAAAGTATAGTGTTTTGAAATTTTAAGAAATCCTCTGAACTTCATGATGCAATTTTTTTTCAGATTTCAGTATTAAAAAATTTTTCTTTATATCAGCATTCTCGTGATAGGCGTGTTCTATCAGCATCTCGTAGACATGCTGAAACATAATCTGGTGCTATTGTTCCTATTGTGTGATTTTTTATTGCATATTTAACCATTTCTTTTTCTTCTGTTGTGAGAATATCATTAAATTTTTCCATAATCTCTGTTATAATAGGTACTGCATTTGGTCAGTGATATAGATCATCTCAATCTTCTTCTCTTGCTAAATCATGTCATGCACATGCAAAGATTACAGGATAAGGATTTTTATTTAATGAAAGTGCATAATATATTCAGCGAAAAACTACTGATTCAGTATGAGTTAATAATCAGTGATATCAGTAATCTTTTTGTGTAACAGAGGTATTTGATCTTATTACTGGTAAGAGTTTTTCTCTATAGAAGTTAAAGTATTTTAGTAATTTTTTTTCCATATTTTATAGCTGTTAAAATTTATTTCTATTACATTTTTATTTTCTTTATGAAATTGTCTCTCTTTTCTTTAAGTTGTTTATATTCTTCTGAATCTTTTCAGATTTCTTTTCAAGAATATTTTCTTTTTTCTATTTTAGCATGAAGTTCTTCTCCTAAGACTCCTAATATACTTAGTGTTTTTAAATCAAATTCTCAGTTATAGAATTTATTTAATACACTTGTAAAAATATCATTATCTGGTTCTGCTTGTGCAAATAATGTCATACAAGATTGCAACTTCATTGCATCTATTATTCAAAAGATGTCCTCTGAGATGTTTTCTTTTAGATCTAGTAATGCTAAAGACATTTCTATTAAGTGGTCTCTTAGTTCATCATCTTCTAAGTATGCTTTAGCTTCTTCTAATGAAGTAATGGCATATTTTTTGGATAATGTTGATTGTCCTAATCCTTCTATTTGAGGAAACATATACCACATCCAGTGAGTTTCTTTTCTTCAGTTTTTGATTTCTTCTAGTGCTGTTTTATAACTTTTACTTTGAGCTTCTTTAAATCTTTCTAGGTTATAAATATCTTTTCTTCCTTCACCAGTGAAAATCTCTTTAAAGATACTGTAATTATCTTTTGGTCAGAAGTGGTTAGTATAGATTGCAAATTCTATGTTTTCAAAATCATAGTTTGCTAATTCTTCTTTGAATAGCTGTGCTATTATTTCAGGTGGATTTCTAAAGGCTCAGCATCAGAATGCTCAAAGGATTAAACATTCTATATTATTCATATAAGCTATATCGAGTATTCTTTTTATTCTTTGTCTCATAATTTGTTTATAGCTTTTTTCATCATAGCTTATTATTTTAAATAATTCTGGTGCACAAGCTAGGATAATATCTACATTAAATCGTTCTGATTCTGGAATAAGATCTGGAATATCGGAATCTGATTTAAAAACTACGACATCTGGGATATAGATCATATCATCATTTCAATAAACATCTAATTCTCCTCTATCATATTTTTCAATATGGTAGTTATAGTATTTTTCTCGCGTTTCATCAGTTGATATACATGGGAAAAGAGTTGAGGTTCTACACAATGATTCTTCTTGAGCTGATGATGAAAAAGGTGCTCCTCATGGTGAATGAGAATTAGCAAAATCTAGCACTGCAGTTTTCTTTCATCTGTATTTTTTTGCTGCTTGAAATGTTCTATCAGGAGAAAAGATGATGTTTGATTTTCAACTTTTAGGTTGAACGTCTAAATTGTCTTCTTCATAGATTATTTGTGTATGATAGATAGAGTTTGAAATTGCTTTAATGAGTTTGGGGTCTGTTTCACATAGTTCTTTAGTATCTGTCATTACTACTCTGTTAATATCGTGATATCTTCATTCATTATATCGTTTTTCTAACTTTTTCTTATCAAGCATCATTGTATAACATTAATAGTATTTAAATATTGTTTATTATTTTCGTAGTTATCTCTATTGATTTTTCAATAGTATTATTTTCCTTTCTTTTTTGTAAGAAAATGATTATAGTAACTTCGTTAAACAAAAAACAAATACAATGAAAAAGATTAAAAAGAAGTTAAAGTATTTAAAAAGAAAGAAGAGGTCTCTGATTTCTTTTGAGCAGAAGGTTCGTTTGATGATCTATGAAATGTCTCGGAGAAAAAAGATTCATTACGCTTGTTCTTACTAGTGTTTTGTATTCTTTAGAGTCATTCTCTTTATGCATTTAAGCTAATAGGTATTTACTATTAGCTTTTTTGTTAAAATGTGCTTTATTTTTTTATCTAAAATTGTTATAGTTAAGTCGCATAAACAAAAATTATATACTATGGGAAGATCAAAAAAACGATTACAAATGCTTCATGAGAGGCGCAGGAAACATGAACAAAGAAGAAGAGAACAACTTCAGAAAGAACAGTCTCAGAGAGGTGTGGATGCTTTAGAAGTTCTAGAGGCTACTCCAAAGAAATCTTGGTTTAGATTTAAGCTTGATGATCATCCAAAGCTTCGTGAATATTATCATAACTTTCTTCTCTCTCTTCTCGGTATGTTGTTCATTGTTCTTATTTGTTTGCTTATTCTTTTGGTTTGTAAAATCATAGAATTTGTAGGATATTTTCTTCAAGATCTAGGAGTTCTTTCTTAACTCCTAGTTTTTTTAAAAAAGACTAGGAATTCATTTCTTCCTAGTCCATTTCTTTTTAGTGTTAAAAGCCTTAGAATTATAGTTGAATCTATCTTTCTTTGACTTTTTTTCGAATCTTG
>ODAI013610545.1_pt1 | contig 34595 bp, 25 predicted proteins | sample 1539321 | NCBI WGS metagenome assembly ODAI01 (sample SAMN02144231, study PRJEB22623) | gut metagenome | biome: sheep rumen | host: Ovis aries | place: New Zealand
GAAGACAAACAGCTTGTCGACACCATAGGGCAGTATCTGGTCCTCTACCTTGCCCTTGATACCTGTACCGGCAACAACGGCATGGAGCTCTACATTCAGTTCATTGGCGAGTTTGCGACCTTTGGGCAGCAACTCCTGAGATACTTCCTGTACCTGAGTACCTTCTATCTCGCAATATACAAATACGTTGTTCATAATCCTATATTAGCCAATGATTTTCTCTTCCAACAATTCTTTGATCATTCCCTCGACATCAGCATCAGAAGCCGTCAAAGTCTTCGACTCCTTAGCCTGGAATACGATGTTCTTAACAGCCTTCACCTTTGTGGGCGAACCGGCCAGACCGCACTGGTTGGCATCGCCATCCACATCGGCCACGCTCCACTGATTCAGTGTCAGTTCGGGGCGCTCATCGTACAGATAATCGTATGCTGTTCCCTCGGCAGGACGCTCCATCGGACAGGTGGCGCGCTTGTATTTCATTACCAGTTTGGCGTTCTGCGGACGGCAGGGAGCAGCACTTCCGTTCACGGTAATCACCACGGGCAGCGGAGCCTCTACAGTCTCCACGCCACCGTCGATGACGCGGCGAATCAGTGCCTTGCCGTTTTCAACCTTCAGGATCTCCTCAGCGTAGGTCACTTGGTTCAGTCCTAACTTCTGGGCAACCTGAGGACCAACCTGAGCGGTATCACCATCGATAGCCTGACGACCACCTATGACAATGTCCACATCGCCAATCTTCTTGATGGCAGTAGCCAGAGCATAAGAGGTGGCCAGTGTATCGGCACCGGCAAACAGACGGTCAGTCAACAGCCAACCAGTATCGGCGCCACGATAAAGACCCTGGCGGATTATCTCACCTGCACGTGGAGGACCCATCGTGAGGATTCCTACTGTTGAGCCAGGATGCTGCTCTTTCAAACGAAGAGCCTGCTCCAGGGCATTCAAATCTTCTGGATTGAAGATAGCGGGCAGGGCGGCGCGGTTGACCGTTCCTTCGGCCGTCATGGCATCCTTACCCACATTTCTTGTGTCGGGTACTTGCTTGGCAAGCACTACAATTTTTAAATTCATATAATATAAATAATAATGTATTATCCTATCGATCAAATAAAACTGGGTGCAAAAGTACACTTTTTTTATCGGATATCAAAAGAAATGTAATGCTTTTTGCACAAATCATCATTATTTGTGCACACATTTCATGTTTTGTGCAAAAAGAAAGGCACATTATTTGTCACTTCACCGTGATTACATCATTGGTCAGTTCAATCCTTACCACGTCGAGATCGTTGATGCGCTTCAGGATTTTTTCAAGCGGTTCATTGCGTTCTGCCACGATGTGCATCAGGTGTTGCATGTTGGCAGTCTTCTCAAACACAACGCTCACGTTATACCATCTGCCCAGTTCCTGCATGATGCTCACAAGCGAAGTGTTGTTGAAATAGAAATAGCCGTCTTTCCACTGGGTGATGGGATAAGTGTCGACGCTCGAGATGTCGAAGCCGGCATCCTGTTTCCATACCACCTGTTCGTCGGGATGCAACACGTGACGCTCCGTATCCTCAAGGTCGCTGATTTCAACGCTTCCGCTAATCAATGCGAGCGAAGCGTCCTGTTTTCCATACGAGCGGATATCGAAGACCGTTCCCAGCACTCTTGCCTTGAAGAAGTCGGTGCTAACAATAAAGGGATGGCTCTTGTCGGGAGCCACCTCCATGTATGCCTCGCCGCTTATCCTTACATTTCGTTCCTTGCCGACGAACAGTTCTGGAAACTCTATCTTGCTGTCTGCGTTCAGCCACACTTTCGTTCCGTCGGGAAGCGTCAGACTGATGTTCTTGCCGCGTGGCGTTGACAGCGTCACCATCTTGATATGGCGGATGATTGATTTCTGTTCAGATTCCTTTTTTACGAAAGTTAAAGAAGATTTGTTCACCACATTCATCTGCTTGTCGTCTAGTGAGAGCACGATGTCTGTACTACCTGGATTAGCGGTGAATACTTCATTGGAAAAGTTCTCTTTTTGGTTTGTCAGTTCATGGAAGGCGAAAATGAATGCAATAACAGCAGCGGCCGCCAGCATCCACTTGATGGTTGCATGCAATGCAGGAACAGACCGCTTGATGGGGGCAGGATTGTCTGTTTCAATACTGACGTTGCGCGTTTTCCAGGCGTTCCATTCTTTGTCCACGTCGGGCGCAGTCAGTCGTGAGCGCGTGATAGCACGCCTCACCATCAGCATTTCATAGTCGGAAGGCATGTCCTCATGATTCTGTTTTTCAAAACCTGAGGTTTCCACCTTCGGAGAAGCCTTTATATCATCTATATTCACTTCCATCGTTATTACCATTTCATTTTTTACACTCACACCAAGAATGGCTTGTGCTTGTCACTTCTTCTCCACATGAAAATGCTTCCGCAGTAGTGCAAACGCTTTTACGATGTGCTTTTTCACGCCGTTTGTGCTGATCTGCAAAATCTCTGCTACTTCTTTATACGAGCGGTTGTTCAGACAACATTCTTCCACCACAAAGCGAGTGCGTGGAGGCATGTTGCTCAGTTCCTTATAGATTTCATCCAGATGCTCATCTATGCCTGTCAGCGCACTGTCATCCTCCTCTTTCATCGAAGCAAGGCAGTAGGCCACATATCTTGCATCATACTTTTTCTTCCTTACATGCTTGAGGCAATCGTTTCTTACCGTAATGAACAACAGTCCTTCCAGTTTTTCTGCCTGTCTGCCGTCGGCATCTTCCTTCATGACGGACGTTCTGTGGTTCCACAGTTTGGTAAAAGCCTCGGATACGATGTCCTTGCTGGCTTCGGTGTCGCCAGTGAAATCGTATGCAAAGTAGTATAGCCGAGTGAAATGCCGTCTATATAACTGCTCGAAAGTTTGAATGTCAAGTATACTGTCTCCCATGTTGCTCGCTACGGTTGGCAAATGTACGAAATTTTTTCGAAAATACCAAATCGCAGTGTGAACAGAATACTTTTAATTCAACAACTCGTCTATTTTATATAATAAGGTAAGTCCTCTCAGGTTTTTGGCAACGATTACACCGTTGGAGTCAATAAGAATGTTGGCAGGAATGGCCTTGATATGATAGATGTCTGCGCCCAGACTCTTCCATCCTTGTAAATCACTCAGTTGAGGCCACGGCAGTTTCAGTTTTCCGATGGCTTCTTTCCATGCATCCGCTTTGTTGTCAAGAGAAATCCCCACCACTTCAAGTCCCTTGTTGTGGTATTTCTCGTAGGCTTCTACCACATAAGGCATCTCTGCCCGGCACGGGCCACACCATGAGGCCCAGAAATCTACAAGCGTATATCTGTTCTTTTTGACAAAGGAACCTACAGATACTGGATTCCCGTCAACATCGGCCATGCTGAAATCTGTGAACGTTTTACCAACGGCTCCTGCTTCGTCGGTGTTTGTCTCTGTGGCCATTTGCTTGAAATTCGATGCTTCGGGATACTTTTCTTTGAAGGCTTGCAGTGCCACTTCTTTCTTTTCTTGAGGCAGAGAACTGAATATTTCCCCAAGAACCAAGTTGCTGAAAGGTGCCGGCAGATGTTCCATCATAAAATCGAACGATTCGTCGTTTTGCAGCACTGACAACGAATCAATGGCTTTCTGTGCCAGCATCTGGGCTCTTCTTGCCACCGTTGAGTCTTGTGTGGTTTTCCAGTAGGGCAGTTTCTTGTCTTGCCATTTCTTCTGAATAGACTTATACTCTTTCCATAGCATGTGGTTGGGACCGCCGCTGACGATGGCTTCTTTCTTGGAATCAGCAGGGAACGAATGAATTTGGATGTCTGCGTTTTCCAGCATGATGGCTGTAAGGCCCTTGTACGATCCATTGCGGTATGTCGTGACATAATGGACACCACATCCCGGATAACTGCCTTTGAACAAATATTCGCCTCCAGCCACTTTCGTGGAATCTATTCTTTTTATAGAAAAAAGGGAGGCTAATTTGCAAAGATAGACCGTATCGCCATCAACAGTTCCTTCGGCCACTCCTCTGATGGTATAAGAATCACCCTGAGAAAGAGCCGGAACTGCGTAGAGCATCATGGCGAATAGAGTAGTAAGTATTTTCATGTCTTTCGGTATTATGTCGTAAGTATTTTCATGTCTTTCGGTATTTTGTCGTAAAAAAGAGACTGTGTTATTCATCTTCTTGCCAACTCAAACAAGACGTGCATGCGAAATGACAAGACTCATGACACAGCCTCCTTTTTGTATTATGATTAGTCTGTAATCTTATTTCTTCAGATACTTCTTGCCGTTAATGATATAAATACCGTCACGGCCAATAGACTTCAGTTGAATGCCGTTCAAGTCGTATATCTTATTGTCGTTGACGGCACGGTTGATTTCTGCTGCCGAAATACCAGTTTCCTCGGCAGCCTTGGCTGTCATATAGATGGTTTGCGGCACATTGTCGCTGAACGTTGATGAGGGCAGGCTGAAATACATTGTCTTGGCAGGAATACCAGCGCTGGCATCTGCCTTGTTGAAGCACATATTCTCAAGGTCAAGGATGTAATAATTCAGTCCATCTTCAATATCAGAAGCGGCTATACCATCATCGCCAGACCATTTCGCCAGTGGATTCGTCTGGTTATAATACGAATTGTACTGGGGTGTCTCACACAAGAATGCCAATCCCTTGACATAGAGAATCTCGGGGCATTGCGTGTAAGTGGAACCGGTTGAACTGTGTTTCCCTACATACCAGTAGTTGTTGTCATTTTCATTGCTCTTCAGACTGTCACTCCTGAACGAATATGCTTCAATTGTACCCGATCCCGTTATGGTATGTGCGTTGTCGTTGTACCACAGAATGTATTTTCCTTCTGGTTCGTCAAAGACAACGGCAGAGTCGCAACTGAAGTATGCCTCATATTCCTCTGCTCCGTTCACTGTCAGACTGAGGGGGTTGTCTGTGATCTTTTCTCCGTCACTCTTTCTTACCCAATGAGTAAAGTGGCAGCGCTCGTCGGCTGGTGTGGCAATCAGTTGGATTTCGTCACCAACATTGTTAACTGTCTTGCTGGTTGCGGTCTTACCAAAACTCTTGTAGCCGTCGGCTACGCGTGTGGCTACATGCGTGTATACCAGGAAGCCGCATGCCTCGGGGAACATAGGAGCCTTTGCGACAGCGGTCAGAGAGTCATCATCATAGATAGTGGAGGTGGGAGAGTGGCGGAAAGGAGTTTCTTGGTTGCTGATAATGATATTGCCATTTTCATCCGTTTCAGGATACCACTCTTCTCCTTCTGCACTGCGGGCACCTTTTGCCACGCCTAAGGGAATCCATCCTTCCGAGGCTTTCGGGTACAAATAGAAATCGTGACCACCTAAACCGTACTCACAGAATTGGGTTTCATAAGACTCAGTCCAATCCGTGATGGCACTTGTGTCTTCATTCTTGCTGTTCGATACATAGATTTTACCTGCTCCCGTGGGATAAGGGTGGAATTCATCATAAAAATAGTAGAAGTGTTGGTTCGCACTGGCTCCGAGTGCAAACAAACAGAAACATCCAAGCAGCAGAATCCTGCTCTTCATCTGTGTAAATTTCTTCATCATAACATTTGTACTTTTAGTGAAACTTATTGTTTAATATATTCATTTCTGATGGTGATGGACAAGAATGCCGTTCCCTGTTGCCAAGACGGTCAGCGTGCGTCCCTGACATATCTTACAGAAAGCAACTGGTTGACGGGTTCCATGCTCTGCCTGCATACCTCGTCCCGGTTGTAGGCCACTTTGCGGTAGATGTAGAAGTCGCCTTTTTTTTCCGGATCTTTTGTGCTGGTCCAGTAGAATCCCCAGGCTCCTTTAAAACGGCATCCGTTTCTCAAGTTGGTGTAAACATGATAGGTGATGTAGCCGCCAAGCAAGAGTTGCAAGTGGGTTGTGCGGTCTTTGGTTGAAACCATGCTCTTGACATTGCATCCGCGCCAGTCGTAGCGGCTTGCGTCATTGGGAGACATGCCCATGGCTTTTTCCAGTCGCTGCCAGTCTTCGTCACTTGGTAGGCGCCAGCCTTCAGGACATGCGCGCAAAGCCCCTTCCAAGGTATAATACATTCCGTATTTGGCCCTGTTACGTGTGGCATGCTGTTCAGGCGCATAGTCAACCCAGTCTTGTTCATCGATATAGTTCCTGCAGTTGGCATACGACAGGATGTCGTACCTGAAATTCTCAGTCATCCACTGCAATCCGTCGTATTCCACCCAATGGTATACCTCACCATCGCGGCTGTCGACAAATTCGCCTGTACTTGTTGGAGGCACAATCTCTTGTGAGTCATTTTCATCATCACTGCATGAACAGATAGTCAGGCAGATGGAAACAATGACCATGAGCAGCAGTTTGTTTTTTATATCAATTGTCATCATATGGCATTAACAGTTTAATAGTTGAAACCTAACGAGCCGATAATCTCCTTGAACAGATACCATTTCTTCAAGACGACGGGATAGTTGGCATAGTTCTTCTCGATATATTCGTCACTAAAGTTGAGCGAGTAGGTCGCAAAGACATTGAGGTCGCCGTCGTGCGAAGGTGTCTCATTACCTCCCCAGAGGTTGGTGCTTTTGTCGAGAAACCCGTGTGTCTTTACATAATTAAGGGCGACCGCTTCGCTTGAAGCGTTGAATGTTAGGCTATAGTAGCCTTCGCTCAATGCAAAGAACTCTTCGAATGCTTCCGAATTGTTCGAAAGGAGTTGTCCCAAGACGGAAACAAGGATGCGCGATACATATTGGTTGATCTGTGCCTCGGTTCTCAGTCGTGGCAGAATGCCCGTTGAAATGGCGATACACCGCTGTCCGGCGGCGGCATAGGGATGACTGACGTCAGACCCGTTGTCATAGTTAATCTGGTTGCACAGGAACCATGAGTATGGCATCAGTTTGTTGGTAATGTGCTTGAAGATGTGCGTTTCAAGGAACTCCACTGCGCTTTTCTTCTCGTCGATGGACTTGAGCAGTGTGTATGTGTAATAGTTAGAAGCATAGGCCACTTGCGGAACCGTATAGTCAAGGGCCAGCAGTTCTGTCTTGAAAACACTGTCTCCGTTGATGTCATCACCGATATATCGCTTTTGAATGGTGTCGTTGAACAGCAGATAGCATCCGTATTTCTCTTGAAACGCCCTGCGAAGCATCGACTCTTCGTCTTGTGCATTGGGAGCCGGTTCAAAGAACTCGTTGGGATCGTGCAGGTTCACGGCCTCCTCGTCTTCGCTGTTGCATGACATGATGCTGGTAGCGATGACGACTGACATACATATATATAAAATATTCTTCATACCTTAATGATCTTATGGCTTGTTGTAATGATATGGTTATTCTGGAGTTGGTATAATCTTGTAACTACGTTCTGTATTCCCGTTGTCGGGCATACCCACATTGAATTCCAATACTTCATGCGGAATGTTCACTGTCCATCCTGGATCGTCTTCGCCCAGAACATACAGCCTGGTTTCGATGATGTTGCCTGTTGATCCGTCACGATATACGGTGTAGGTGTGCTGTAACTCGCATTTCTCTGGTTGCACGGTGCATACGCGGTATCTTCTGAGGTCGAACCATCGGTGGCCTTCAAGGGGGAATTCCAGACGGCGTTCTTTGCGTATCCTGCTGATCAGTTGGCTTCCTGTTTCATTGAGCACCAGTTCTTGGCAACCGTCCACATATCTGTTTTCCAATAGTTTTGCCAATGTCCTGCGTGCGGCGTCTTCATGTCCCATATAGGCTTCGGCTTCGGCGAGATTCATGTATGCTTCGGCAGAGCGCAGCCAGAAAATGGAGGATACGGGAGACTTCAGGCCCGTGCATGGATAATAGTAATAGGTGTTATACCAACTGCGCTGGTCGGGTGTCGTCTCTGTAGTGGGTGTTCCTGCTTCGCGGCGAATGTATCCGGTGAAAGTACCGAAATTCCAGAACCAGGTTTTCTTTCTGATGTCGTTGTCGCTGTAGGCGCGGTAGAGGTCCAGGCTCACACGCGTGCTCTGAAACATGGCCGACATGGTGCGCATCAGGTCGTCGCCGCCCATGCTGAAAATGTTCTCTGGATTCTTGGCCACCATGAATTTGGAGGTGCTCATCCTCAGGTCTTCCAGTGTGGGATGGCTGTCGATGACCATTTGTGAGTAGGCTGCGCATTTCTCCCAGTCTTGCATAAAGAGATAGACGCGCGAGAGCAGCATGCGCACGGTGGTGAGGTCTGCATGGTACATTGATTTCCGCGGTGTCTTCACTTGCATGAAATGCTGTTCGGCATCGAGCAGGTCGTTCAGTATCTGGTCGTAGCATTCTTTCACCGTGTTGCGTCCGAAGATCTTGTCTTCTATTTCGTAGGTGGTTTTCATGGTGACTCCCAGGTCGGTGTCGGCAGTCTGAGGATTGTAGGGCTGGCCGTATACGTTGACCAGCCAGAAATAATAGTAGGCGCGCAGAAAGAGGGCTTCGCCGCTCACGCGGTGCACACCTTCCTGCTCCTCGGGGGTGTCGCGCGGCACTTCCGTGGCTGCTTGTATCACGTTGTTGGCCACGTTGATATATTTGTAGTAGGTTTTCCACTCTCTGTTCTCGGTATAGAATTCAGTGTTGTTCTCCGAGGCTCCTATGCGGGGTTGCCAGGTGGAGGGGCCGAACATGTAATAGTGGCAGTTGTTCACGGCGTCGTTGATGCCGTTACCCAGATTCTGTTCTTCCATTTCGTCGGCGAGCAGATGGAGGAACATGCCGGTGTTCTGGTAGTTGTTATAGGCACCGGTGTAGTTCACGGGCAGATAACAGTCGCCGAGCAGCAACTCGTAGAGGTCTGTCCAACTGCGTATGTAGTCTTTGTCTTGCGATGATTCTTCAAGGAAATCGCCGCAACTGCCGGTGAGGCAGCAGATGACGATGGCGATGGCGTATGTGATGATTTTTTTCATTTTTCCGCTGGAGTTAGAAGTTTACGTTGATGCTGAATGAGAAATGGGGCGTGTCAGAGAGTTGCACCTCGGTGAATCCTCCCTGTGTGGGTGTCTGTCCCCTTAGTTTTTTGTTACACCAGGTGTGCAGGTTGTAGCCTGTGAGCGTGAAGGCGAGACGACCCAGTTTGAGTTTCTCCAGTTGCTTCTTCATGAACTCGTAGGTGAGCGTCAGGGTTGACAGTTTCACGTATCCGGCATCCACCACTCTCACGTTGCTGTAGTCGTACATGGTCCATGCGTTGCCGCTCAGCACGGGGCCTGTGTAGCCCATGTTGGTGGTCCAGTTGTTGCTGTAGTTCTCGTAGGCAGGGTCGCCGCCGCAGATGATGGCGGGAATGTTGGTGATGTTCTCGTCACCGGGTTGCATCCATCTGTTCTTCAGGTCGCGGTTGGCATTGGTTTCCGATGAGAACTGTCTTCCGCCCGACACACCGTCGAACAGTCGGAGCAGTCGTGTCTTTGCGCCGAAGTTAAAGATGAAGGTGGTTCCCAGTCGCCATTGCTTATAGGTAAGGGTGTTGTTCACGCTTCCCGTTATGTTGGGCTCGCGGCGGCCGGAGGGTTCCAGAATAGAGGTGTAGAAGGTGTATTGGTCGGCAGTGCTGATTTCCTGCTGCCGTTCTTCCCAGTCCTCGAAGAGCGGTCCGCCGTCAACGGGGTTCAGTCCCGCAAAGCGATAGGAGTAGAATGTGCCCACTGCTTGTCCCTTCACCACGGCTTTTCCGTTGAGGAAGTCATTGAGGGTATAACTCTCGGCGCTGGGGGCGGTTCTGATCTGGTTGTATATTCTCGACAGGTTGCCTGATACAATCCAGTAGAAGTCCTTCAGTTTGACGGGTGTGCCTGTCAATGATACGTTGAATCCGCTGTTGGTGATGATGCCCGAATTGACGACATACGACTCGAATCCGTTGATGTCGGAAATCCGTTTGTCCATAAAGGCATCGGTAGTGCGCTTGTGATAGTATTCTGTTTCTATCTGCAGCCTTTTGTTGAAGAGCGATGTTTCCAGTCCGATGTTGAACGAGTGCGTCTTTTCCCATTTCAGGTCTGGGTTGGCAAAATAGGCGGTCTCCGAGGTGAATTCCTTGAGGAATGCGTCAATGCCGCCCTTTTTGATAATCAGGTTGGGTGTCTGGTTGTCGAGCATGTTTCCCTGTTCTCCATACGAACTCTTGAGTGTCAGCACGTCGATATGCGGCGACTGGATGTTGAAAATGTCCAGCAGGTTGGCATTGCCGGAGACCGACCAGATGGGCAGCAGTTTCTCGTTGCTGCGGCTGCCGAATTTGTTGGAGCCGTCGTAGCGTCCGTTGATGTTGAGCGTGAATTTCTGCTCGAAGGAGTAGGAGAGGGTGGCATAGGCCGACACCATGTTGTTCTTGGTGTCTGTGATGGTGGGTGTGTTCCTCCTCATCCATGTCCAGTAGTTGTTGAATGTTTCGGGCACATCCGTGGCAAACGTCATTCCGCGGTCTATGAAATAGCAGCGGTTGGTGTCGTCGCGGCTGGTGTAGTGTGAGGAACTGGCCTCCAGTCCCACCGCCACGTTAATGTTGTTGCGCTTGTTGTGGTCGAGATATTTGTTGTAGTTTCCTTGAAGTCTGGCCGTCCATCCCAAGGTGTGGTGTGTCGACTCGTTCAGTTCACCGCCGTAGGGCAGGTAGGATGACGACGGCGGGTCGTTCCCGGCCTCGGCTCCTCGCAGGCAGGCCACGTAGAAAGAGTTCTCGCCATACCATTTCCGCGTGTTGGCATCGGTGATGTTTGCCGAGAACACACCGTTGAAGAAAAGGTCTTCGGTGGCCTGGAAACGCAGGCTGGCAGTGGTGATGACGGCATTGCTGCGCTGCTTGTTGCTGCTAGATGCTATTTCGTTCAGTATGTTGTAGCCGTAGTATCCGTATTGGCTGTTGTATGTGTTGTAGCGGGGATACTTGAAGAAACTGCCGTCGGCGTTGTATGCGGGAATCACTCGGTTGGTGTTATAGGCATAGTCTATGATGTTGAGCGGTGAATAGTCGCGGTTGTTCACATTCCCGTTGACGTTGAGTTCCGCTTTCAGTTTGTTGGTGATATTGTAGTTGATCTTTGCCATGGCCGTGTAGCGGCGGTTGGAAGTGTCTTTGATGACATCTTCCTGTTCTGTATATCCCAGTGATGTGTAGTAGCGCACTTTGTCGCCTCCGCCGGCAATGCTCAGGGAATGGTCGTGGGAAAAAGAGTTCTGGCAGAGCAGGTCGAACCAGTCTGTGTTCTGCCGTGACATTTCCTGCACCTGCAGGTTGAATTCATCGCGGGTGATTTCTCTTGCGTAGAGTTGGCGAAGGGCTTCTTCATATCCCACGCGCGACATGCTGTTGGGATAGGCGTAGTGGGCCTCGGCCAGAAACTGAGACAGTTCCACCCTTTCGGCGGAACTCATCAGATTGATTTTCTCGTCGGAATAATAGGGGCGCTTCCTGGCGGTGAACATGCCGGAGTACGACACAATGGGTTTTCCTTCATGTCCCGTCTTGGTGGTCACTACAATCACACCATTGGCGGCCCTCGTTCCATAGAGGGCTGTGGCGGCGGCATCTTTCAGCACGTCTATTCGCTGGATGTCTTGTGGATTGATGCCGGCAATGGCGTTTCCTATTCGGTTGATGTAGTCAGGGTCGTTGAGCACATCGGGCGACAGGTTGATGGGGTCGGTAAGGATAACACCGTCGAGCACCCATAGCGGTTCTCGGTTACCCACCAGTGTGCTCGTTCCTCTAATTCGTATCTTGTTGGTTGAGTTGATTTCGCCGCTTCCGGAAAGCGACACAAGGTCGGGGATCTTTCCTTCAAGCATCTTTGAAATGTCGCTCACACCGGCAATCTCCAGTTCCGACATGTCTTTCGACACGATAGACGAGGTGAGGTTGCGCCGGTCCAATTGCTGGTATCCGGTCACCACGACGTTTTCAAGCAGGTTCTCATCGTCGCTGATAATCACGTTCATCTTTCTGGTACCTGCCTTGCGGCGGATGGTTTTCTTTCCGATATATGAAATCTCCACGATGTCATTCGGGGAGACGTCGGGCAGAAAAAAACTTCCGTCCATGTCGGTAACAGCCATCTTCTGTGTGCCAGGAACGACGACCGTTGCACCCAAAAGCGGCTCTCCGCCTTCATCGGTGATTCTGCCCGACAGTCCTTTCTGGTTCTGCTGGCTGGCGATGTTGTTGCTGTGCGTCGTTTTCTTGATGATGATATACTTCCCGTCTACAGTTGCCGTATAAGGGAGTTTGTTCAGCAGGGCGTTGACGGCCTCAATGGCAGTCATGTCCTTGATGGATTCCGACACGCTGTAACGGCTCAACTCGTCATAACTGTAGTTGATTTTGTAATACTCTGATTGCTGTTCCACTTTGCTCAAGGCGGTGGGGAGCGCTACTTTGTTCAGCGTAAGCGTAATCCTTTTTCCATGTTCTTGCGCCTGCGCCTTGACGGCAGTACAAAAGGCAAACAGACACAACAGGATAACCAAGTTTTTTTTCTTCATCGTGGTATGATGTTTTTGTTTTCTTCAATGATAAAAATCCACAACAGAAGAAAATGGGTACTTCACAGACAGATTTTTTTCAATTTTCCTGCAATTCCGAATAAAAATAGTTATCTTTGCATGCAATGATTGACAGAGCGACTGTAGACAAGATTCTGGACGCTGCCAACATCGTTGACGTGGTGTCTGAATTCGTGACGCTTCGCAAGAGCGGAGCCAACTATAAGGGATTGTGCCCGTTCCATAACGAGCGCACGCCCTCGTTCTATGTGTCGCCTGCCCGCAACATCTGCAAGTGCTTTTCTTGCGGAAAGGGCGGAACACCTGCCGGTTTCCTGATGGAGCATGAGCAGATGACCTATCCCGAGGCTCTGCGCTGGCTGGCCAAGAAATATAATATTGAGATTCAGGAGCGCGAACTCAGCAACGAGGAGCGCGAGGCTGAAAACCGGCGCGAGTCCATGTTCATCGTGAACGAGTGGGCGGCCAGTTATTTTGAGGAGACGCTCCATCACCATCCTGACGGCACGGCCATCGGCATGCAGTATTTCCGCTCCCGCGGCATCCGCGATGATATTGTCAGGAAATTCCGGCTGGGCTTCGACCTGAGCAACGGCTTTGCCCTTCCGCAGGCTGCCTTGTCTAAAGGCTATAAGGAAGAATTTCTGTTGGCAACAGGCATCTGCTACAAGCGTGAGAAGGATGGCAAACTGGTTGACCGCTTTGCCGGGCGTGTCATCTTCCCCTGGCTGGCCATGAGCGGCAAGGTGGTTGCTTTCGGCGGGCGCAAACTCGATCAGGCCACAAAGGGTGTCCAGCAGAAGTATGTCAATTCGCCCGACAGCGATATCTACCACAAAGAGCAGAACCTCTATGGCATCTATCAGGCGAAGAAAGCCATTGCCAAGGAGAATTGTGTCTATATGGTGGAAGGTTACACCGATGTGATTTCCATGCACCAGTGCGGCATCGAGAATGTGGTGGCCAACAGCGGAACGGCCTTGAGCGTCCATCAAATCAGGATGCTCCACCGCTTCACTCCCAACATCGTGCTGCTCTACGACGGCGACGAGGCTGGCATTCACGCTGCCATGAGAGGCACCGACATGCTCCTGGCCGAAGGCATGAACATCAAGGTGTTGCTGCTTCCCGATGGCGACGACCCGGATTCTTTCTCCCGCAAGCATACGGCAGCGGTTTTCCGCAAGTATATAGAAGAGCATCAGGCTGACTTTATCCAGTTCAAGAGCGACTTGTTGCTCAAAAATGTCACCGATCCCATCAAGCGCTCCGAGGCCATCAACAGCATTGTGAAGAGCGTGAGCGTGATTCCCGATCAGATTGTGCGTGCCACTTATCTCACTGACTGCGCCCATCGTCTGGCCATCAACGAGAATACGCTCATCTCTACGATGAACAAGATGCTGAGGCAAGAGAGGGAGTCGCAGCAGAAAATCGCGGAAAGGGAACGCGAGCGCGAGGCGAATACGCTGAATGCAGGCACTCCCGCCGCTACCAGTGTGACATCCCAGCCGTTGTCGCCTGCCAGTCCGATGGAGCAGGCTTCCAAGGTGGAAACCTTGTTAGTGCGACTGGTGATGCGCCATGGTGGCGATATCATCTATAAGAATGTGGAAATGGAAGACGGTAGTTTCACCGACCTCACCGTGGCGCAGTTCATCTATTACGATCTTGGGGCCGACAACCTTTCTTTCAGTGTCCCTATATATAATAAGGTGTTGGAAGAGGCTGTCCAGCATTCGGGTGACTCTGCCTTCAACGCTTCCGACTATTTCACGCGCCATCCCGATATCCAAGTCTCTAATCTCGCTTCCGAATTGGTGCTCGACCCCGTGCAACTCAGCAAGAGCCTGCAACCGAAAGAGGAACAGGATTCCCTGCGCACGATGGTGGAACATCTTATCTTGGATTTCAGGAAAGACTATGTGGAGTACCACCTGAAAGACTTGCAGCGCCAGATTTCACTGGCTGCTTCCGATCCTGCCAAGATGATGGAACTGCTGAGCGAGTACAAGGACATGCAGGAACTGCGAAACAGAATGGCTAAAAAACTGGGCCGCAACATTGTGGTGTAGCGCCTTTCATCAAATAATACCATGCTATGATCTATGTTCATTGGCTCATCCTAACCACTTATATCCTCGCCATTGTTGTCACAATGGTCACGGTGCTCATGGATCATCGGCAGCCTGCCAAGACCATGGCATGGATGCTGGTGCTGGTATTTCTGCCCGTGGTGGGCATCGTGCTCTATTTCTTCTTCGGACAGAACACGCGCAAGGAGCGGCTCATCTCGCAGCAGAGCCTCGACCAACTCACCAAGCGGTCGATGTTGGAGTTTGCTGAGCAGAAAAACCTCTTGCTGCCCGAGAACCACCAGGCACTCATCAAACTCTTTGCAAGCCAGAACTGGGCATTGCCCTTTAAGGACAACGAGGTGGACATCTTCACCGACGGCTACCACTTCTTCCAGGCTCTTTTGCAGGAGATAGCCAAGGCGCGCAGCCACATCCATCTCGACACATACATCTTCTGCGACGATGCCCTGGGCTACCTGGTGGCCGATGCGCTGATTGCCAAGGCGCAGAGTGGGGTAGAGGTGCGCGTTATCTACGATGATGTGGGCTGCTGGGATGTAGACGGATCGTTTTTCGAGCGCATGCGCGATGCAGGCATCGAGGTGCACGCATTCATGCCTGTTAAGTTTCCTGCTTTCACCAGCAAGGTGAACTATCGCAACCACCGCAAACTGTGCGTCATCGATGGCAAGGTGGGCTTCATTGGCGGCATGAACATCGCCACGCGCTACGTGCAGGGCAAGGAAAAGGTGAGCAAGAACAGGCTCACGAAAAAGCGGGAGACCGTCAGAACCGCCTGGCGCGACACTCATCTGCGCATACGCGGCGGTGCCGTCTATGGCATCCAGAGAGCCTTTCTGGTTGACTGGTATTTCGTTGACCGCACGCTCATCTCCAACCGCCGCTATTATCCTGACAACAGTCTCACGGCGCGTAAGGCTGACAGCCCGTCTGCTGTTGGCGACAGCATCATACAGATTGTCACCAGCAGTCCCATTGCCAAGTGGCCCGACATCATGCAGGGCTATGTGCGCATCCTGTTGGAAGCGCGGAAATATGTGTATATGGAAACGCCCTATTTCCTGCCCACCGAGCCTGTGCTCTTCGCCATGCGCACGGCGGCCTTGGCGGGTGTCGATGTGCGGCTGATGGTGCCTGCCCGTACTGATGCCAAGTTCGTGGAGTGGGCGAGCCGCTCATACGTACACGAGACGGTGGAGGCCGGTGTCAAGGTATATCTCTACCAGGCGGGATTCAACCATTCCAAGTTGCTGGTGAGCGACGACACCCTCTGCTCTTGCGGCTCTGCCAATGTGGACTTCCGCAGTTTTGAGAATAATTTTGAGAGCAATGCCTTCATCTACGGCCGCGACATGGCACTGCGCATGAAGACCGTTTTCATGCAGGATGTGGGGCAGAGTGTGTTGTTAGAGGATGCCGAAGACCTGAACCGCCGTCCTTTCGTCAAGCGGCTCTGGGAGAGCGCCATGCGCATGCTGGCCCCTTTGCTGTAAGAGCCCTAAAGGGCTATTGGCCCCATAAGCCTTATAGGCCTTATAAGTCCTATAGCCCTCACCTGAAAATCGAAAAATTCACACTCCCATAACTCCTGTGCTCCACAAAGCGCACATGCGCCGAGAAATCATTATTCTTCCCGTGCTCAAACACCAGCACGCCGTCCTCCTTCAGCAGATTCCTCTCAAAAATCAGGTCGGGAATCTGTGGCAGTTCAGGCAGTGCGTATGGCGGGTCGGCAAAGATCATGTCAAACTGCTGGTGGCATGTTCTGATAAAGCGGAACACGTCGCCGCGGATGGCGATGCAACGGTCTGTGCCCAGTTTCTTCAGACACTGTTTGATAAAAGCATGATGGTCGCGGTCGGCCTCCACGCTCACCACCTGCCGGCATTCCCTCGACACTAGTTCCAGTGAGATGCTGCCCGTACCGGAAAACAAGTCCAGTGCCGTGCATCCCTCAAAGTCGATATACCCCTTCAGCACGTTGAAGATGTTCTCCTTGGCAAAGTCGGTGGTGGGCCGCGCCTTGAAAGAGCGCGGAATGTCGAAGTGACGTCCTTTGTATGTGCCTGTTATGATTCGCATGGTTGTTTTGGTCTTAATATTGTATTGTTAGTCTTATAGGCCCTATAAGCCCTATGGGCCTTATAAGTCTTATAAGTCTTATAAGCCGTATAGGGCCTATAAGTCTCATTGGCCGATGGCCTTACCTCCCCTTGATATAGTATGTCATCAGGTCATAGGGCAGCCCCTTGATATTGGTGATGGGCGCGCGGTTAAAGTCGGCGGTGGGGTTGATCACGTATGCGTTCTGCAGGAATTTTCGCACCTCCTCTAACAGCACCTCGCGGTCGGGGATATTCCCCACCATGTGCAGTTCGTCTTTCCGCTGGTCCATGCCGAGTTGCTGCCAAACGTAGAGCAGGAAATAAACGGCATCGTGTGTATGCGTGGCATCGAAACAGTTGCAGAAACGGAAGCGGTTCTGCTGGAAACCGAACACCTCCAGTCGTTTTTCGTGGAAGTAGGCATACAGTTTGCGGCGCGGACCGGTGAAACTCCTGCGGTATAGGTTGTTCCACACGGGCATGCACAAGTGCATGTATTTCACCTCTTCGAAACGCTCGTCAATCACCTGCTTCAGGTCTTTGTTGATGCAGAACAGGGCCACGGCATTCAGCGTGGGCAGCACCGACGACAGAATGATGTCGTTCTCGTGTCCACTGATGGCATGGTGGTAGAGTGCGGCATCGCGCCTGACGCTTTCCTCGCCGCGCTCTTCAAAATACTCGTCCAGGGGGACCATCAGCACTGGCGTGTCGAGCATCACCATCGCATTCGTGGCCTCGCTCACCGCCAACGGGTATTCATTCCCGACTTCGCCATTGCCCTGAAAGGCATTGAATGCCTCGCGCAGGTTGGCGGCGATAGACACGCCGCTCCTCAGTGTGTAAGGCACATAGATAATCTGGTTCACGGCTGTGTTGTCAATCACCGAGAACGAAAGGGTGCCGCCAGCGATGCGGATGGTCAGTCGCGGGCGTTTGCCAATGATGTGGTTTCCTGTCTGCTGCATAGCCTGATATCTGTCTTTCCGTTGCAAAATTAGCGAAAATTCGTGAGCATTACAAATAGATTGGATTCTTTTTCCGCCCTTGCGCCGAATAATCGTTTATTTTCGGTGCTGAATGCCCTTATTCTCCAGAAAAGTATTGTATCTTTGCACTCGCAAAGGCATTTGGCTCACTATTGGCCTGATGAGCCCTATGGGGCTTATAGGCCTGTTAAAAAACATTAACCACAGGTGTGCCATGCTGCTTCTCCCGCCGTTGGCATGACAAAGAGCGGCAGTCATTTCTACGCACTTTGGCAGCGGCTTTCTCGCCGTGCCGTGTTTGTTTGCGGCGAGGGTAAAGCGCTTTTTCTTCAGCGAAAGTGCCTGAATGGTAGTGCAATAGTGCCGCTTTGGAGCCTGTGTGTCAATGGTATGGCTCAGCAAATTAATATAATTTACCGTGCAAATTAAATTGATTTACTTTTCAAATTAAATTTATTTACTCAGCAAATTAAATTGATTTACTTTTCCGTTCTGCCGCCGCGGATGCTGAAAAGTGGCATTTATTTAGCGCGATAGCATGGCTTTCTGAAAAAAAAGAAGTATATTTGCAGGTGAAGAAACGAATGCACCGCAAATGATATCCGACGAACTGTCTTTCCGCATACGGCAGGCACTCTGCCATGAACCCACTCGCGAGCAGGCTGAAGCCATCGAGGTGTTCTGCCGATTTATGACCGACCGCAGCGACAGGGCGGTGATGGTGATGCGCGGCTGCGCCGGAACGGGAAAGACCACGCTGGCGGGCGCTTTCGTGCGCACGCTGGTGGCGCTGAAGCAGAAAGTGATGCTGCTGGCTCCCACGGGGCGTGCCGCCAAGGTGTTCTCGCTCACCAGCGGCCACGAGGCGTATACCATCCACCGCCGCATCTACCGTCAGAAGTCGTTCAACGGCGAGGACTCTTCGTTCAGTCTGAATTTCAACAAATACAGCGACATGCTGTTCATGGTGGACGAGGCATCGATGATTGCCGGTGGAGAGCAGACACGGATGACGATGCAGGACGAGCACCGCCTCTCTTTCGGCAGCGGACAACTGCTGGACGACCTGATACGCTTCGTATACGGCGGCCGCAACTGCCGTCTGCTGCTCACGGGCGACCGCGCGCAGTTGCCGCCGGTGGGCGAGGAGGAGTCGCCCGCACTGATGCGCGAGGTGCTCTCGGGCTACGGGCTGAAGGTGTATGAATGCGACCTGAACGAGGTGCTGCGCCAGAGCACAGAGTCGGGCATCCTGTATAATGCCACGCTGATACGCAACATGCTGGGCGGCGACATCACCATGCCGCGCATCCGCCTGCAGCCGTTTGCCGACATACGGGTGGTTCCCGGCGACGAACTGATAGAGCAACTGAACACTTCCTATTCGCAGGTGGGACTCGACGAGACCATCGTGGTGACGCGGAGCAACAAGCGCGCGGGTATCTACAACATGGGCATACGCAACACCATCCTCGACCGCGAGGACGAACTCAACGGCGGCGACCTGCTCATGGTGGTGAAAAACAACTATTACTGGGTGAAACCCGAGGAGAACGGACAGCAGGAAGAGGCGGTGCCGATGGACTTCATTGCCAACGGCGACCGTGCCAAGGTGCTGAAGGTGAGGAACGTGAGAGAGTTATACGGGTTCACCTTCGCCGACGTGCTGCTGCAGTTTCCCGACTACAACGACTACGAATTGCTGGCCACGGTGAACCTGGACAGCCTGTCGACCGACGCGCCCGCACTGACCCACGAACAGAGCGAGGAACTATACCGGCAGGGGATGGACGACTATGCCGACATCCCGCTGAAGGCCGACAGGCTGAAAAAGGTGAGGGAAGACCTTTACTATAACGCCCTGCAGGTGAAATTCGCCTATGCCGTGCCCTGCCACAAGGCGCAGGGCGGGCAGTGGGAGCATGTGTATATCGACCAGGGGTACATGACCGACGACATGCTCACGCCCGACTATATCCACTGGCTCTATACCGCCTTTACCAGAGCCACCAAGAAACTGTTTCTGGTGAACTGGAAAAACACCGACAATGGGCAATAGAGGCGGCTAAAAGTCGTCATCGTCGTCCCACAGTGAATAGTGCTTGGCATCGCCCTCGATGATGGTCTATCTCGTATTTGGGATACATTTTTCGTTTCCTCAGTTCTTTGACAATCCTTTTGGCGCGCTGGAAGTCGGTAAAGGTGTACCATACACCTTGAACTCGTTGATGTCTTCTTCAGAAAGACGTGTTTCAGCAGCCGCTGGCAGGCACGCCCCAGTGAAAAACAATATCACGGCGACGACGGAAATGAGGGGTAATGAGAACTGCTTGTTCATGGCTCAATACATGTGTGTTTCTACCTGCAAAAAGACAAAAAAATGCCGATAATAAAGAATGTTCAGGCTAAAAAATACGCCAATCCGGAGAAATTTCTGCCTAAGTGAGCAGAAACTTCTCCGGATTGAAAATGGGGTGTGGCAAAATGCCGGCAGATGGTTAGAACACCAGTTCCTCCAACCAGTAGCAGCCCATACCTGCCAGGTAGCCCACGAAGGCTATCCACGTGATTTTCTTCATGTACCAGCCGAAGGTGATCTTCTCCAGTCCCATGACCACCACACCGGCAGCACTGCCGATGATGAGCATGGAACCGCCGACACCGGCACAGTAGGCCAGCAACTGCCAGAAGATTCCGTCAACTGCCATGTCGCCAACGGCAGCAACGGGATACATGCCCATGGCACCGGCCACAAGGGGAACATTGTCGACAATGGATGACAGCACACCGATGATGCCCGTTACAAGATAGTGGTTGCCGCCTGAAACACCGTCGAGCCATTCGCCCAGGGCGGTGAGCACACCTACATGCTCCAGACAAGCCACGGCCATGAGGATGCCGAGGAAGAACATGATGGTGGACAGGTCGATGCGCGACAAGAGGTCGGTAACGCGCTTGGCCATGGTGTCTTCTTCGCTGTCTTTATGGATGCTGCGATGAAAGATTTCGGTAACCGTCCAGAGAATGCCCAGCACGAGCAGGATGCCCATGAACGGGGGCAGGTTGGTGAGCGAGCGGAAGATGGGCACAAAGCAGAGGCCGCCCACGCCGAGCCAGAAGATAACGTTGCGCTGTGTCTGTGTGAATGCGCTGACGGCAGCCTTGGGCAGGTTCTGCTCCTTGTCGAACTTGCCGCTGAGTTGATACTGAAGAATCAATGCCGGAATGAGCATGGAAACCAGCGAGGGGAGGAATATCTCGGTGATGACACCCTGAGTGGTGATCACGCCCTTGATCCAAAGCATGATGGTGGTGACGTCGCCAATGGGCGAGAAGGCTCCACCGCTGTTGGCAGCGATGATGACCAGTGCAGCATAGATGATGCGCTCCTTGCGCTCCTGCACCAGTTTGCGGAGCACCATGATCATCACGATGGAGGTGGTGAGGTTGTCGAGGATGGCCGACAGGATGAATGTCATGAAGGCGATGCGCCAGAGCAGTTTGCGCTTTGAGCGCGTCTTGATGGTGTCGCGCACAAAGTTGAAACCGCCGTTGGAGTCTACGATTTCCACGATGGTCATGGCTCCCATCAGGAAGAACAGTGTCTCTGCGGTGTCGCCCAGGCTCACCTTGATTTTCTCACTTACCTGTGCCAGCACGTCGCTGCCCTGGATATATGTCTCGGGCGACATCATGAACAGTGTCCAGCAGGCCACACACATCAGCAGGGCGATGGCTGCCTTGTTGATTTCGAGCACGCTTTCAGTGGCTATACAGGCATAGCCAATCACAAAAGCGATGATGATCAATAATGTAATGGTTGTCATTTGTAGATTATTAATGAGTTATGTTTTGTGGTGCAAAGTTACGAATAATTGGGAGAACTACAAAAGGAAAACGGTTTTTTCTTTTTATTTCCAGACGATTGCGACGGATAGTTATTTGTTTGATGTGTCAGGAAAACGGGCTTTGCACCGACAAAAAACTCGGAAAAACAGCGGAAGAAATGTTTTTGTGTAAAAATACATGATAAAAAATGGATAATACCGTTCTTGTTACAAAAAACTTTTGTATCTTTGCATGCATTGAATTCAATCTACTCAAACAAATAATAATGAAAGCGAAACAATATTTTTTTGCCGTTGATCTCGGGGCCACGAGCGGCCGGACCATTCTCGGCACTCTCGACGGGGAGCGGATAGAACTGGAGGAAGTTACCCGATTTCCCAACAACCTGATTGAGCAGGGCGGGCATTTCTACTGGGATATCTATGCGCTGTATTTCGAAATCATACGCGGACTGAAGAGCGTGGCACAGCGCAAGGTGGAGATTACCAGCATCGGTATCGACACGTGGGGCGTTGACTTCGTGTTCATCGGCGACGATGAGGCCATCCTGCGCAATCCGCGCGCCTATCGCGACCCCGTGACCTTCGATGCCATGGACGACTATCTGGCAAATGTGGTATCCAGAAAAGACGTTTACGACGTGACGGGCATACAGTTCATGAATTTCAACAGTCTCTTCCAGTTGTATGCCATGCAGCGCGAAGGGAACAGCGCATTCAGGAATGCGCAGGATGTGTTGTTCATGCCCGACGCGCTGAGTTGGATGCTCACGGGCAAGAAGGTGTGCGAATATACCATTGCCTCCACTTCGCAGATGCTCGACCCCCGTACCGGCGACCTGGACGAGCGGCTGCTGAAGAGCGTGGGCATGACTCGCTCGAAGTTCGGAAAGATGGTGAACCCGGGTATGCAGATTGGCTGCCTCACCGAAGAAGTGCAGCGCATGACGGGTTTGGGACCTGTGCCCGTGATTGCCGTGGCGGGACATGACACGGGAAGCGCCGTGGCTGCGGTTCCTGCCAAGGACGAACATTTCGCCTATCTCTCTTCCGGCACGTGGAGCCTGATGGGCATAGAGACGAAAGAGGCCATCATCAACGATCAGAGTTATGAACTGGATTTCACCAATGAGGGCGGAATAGAGGGCACCACCCGCTTCCTGAAGAACATCTGCGGCATGTGGCTGCTGGAGCGCTGCCGCAAGGAATGGACGGATGCCCCCGACGACTATTCCGTGCTGATAGCCGATGCGGTGAAGGTTCCGGCCTTCCAGAGTCTGATCAATCCCGACGATGCGATGTTTGCCAACCCTGCCAATATGCAGGACGCTATCAGGGACTATTGCCGGCAGACAAATCAGCATGTCCCGGAGAACTATGCTGAAATCACCCGTTGCATCTTCGACTCGCTGGCACTCCGCTACAAGCAGGTGTTCAATTACCTGGTGGAGATGGCTTCGTTCCCGATAGAAACGCTGCACATCATCGGCGGAGGCTCGCGCAATGCCGTGCTGAACCAGTTTACGGCCAATGCCACCGGTACCGTGGTACTGGCCGGTCCCACGGAAGGAACAGCCTTGGGCAATATCATGGTGCAGGCCAAGTCGTCAGGCATCGTGAGCGATATCTGGGACATGCGCCGTATCATTGCCAACAGCCTTGACCTGAAACGCTTTGAGCCGCAGGATAAAGAGGAATGGGATGCTGCGTTCAGCAAGTATCTGTCCATCGTGAAGTAGCGGAAGAATGTGCATGCATAGGAATGTGGCATGCATCAATGAGTATTTGAAATAACAATTAAAAAGATAACAATATGTCAAAACCATTAGTAGAAACAAAAGCAAGGGTGGGCGTGTTTTCCATTGCCTTAGGAGCATCCCTGCCACAGTTCCCACAACTCGTGCCTGAGTTTGAGGCTCAGTATGAGGCATTCAAGAAGACGCTGCCCGATACGGTGGAAATCATTGACGGCGGTATGGTGACCACGAAAGAGATGTCGCAGGCTGCCGGAGACAAGTTCCGCGCTGCCGATGTGGATCTTGTCATCCTGCAACTCCTCACTTATTGCACCTCTTATAATATGCTGCCCGCCGTGCGCGACCTGGATGTGCCGGTGGTATTGGTGAACGTGCAGAAGAAGAAAGCACCCGACTATCCCAATACCGACATCCCCACATGGCTGGGCGAACTGTATGCCTGCGGTGCCGTGGGTGAGATGGTGGCCGACCTGGAGCGTGCCGGCAAGCGCCATGCCGTGATTACGGGCGTGGTGGAAGGCGGCGATCCCGCCGTGCAGGCAGAGATTGAAGACTGGTGTCGCGCTGCCCAGGTGCGCCGCCGCTTCCGCGATACCAACATTGCGCAGATAGGCCGTCCCTATCCAGGCATGATGGACTTGTATATCGACGAGACGAATCTGTATCATCGCATGTGGCTTTACACCAAGCAGTTCGACTGGGAGAAGATGTGGGCCATTGCCGACGACATTACCGACGAGGCTGCAATCAAGGAAAAGGCGCAGGATATTCTTGACACCTTCGACATTGAAGGCGGTGGAACCATTGAGAAAGTGTGGGACATGGCCAAGTATGTGGTGGCTTTCGAACAGTGGGTAAAGGACGAGCAGTTGGGTATGATTGCTTCTCACTATGACGGATTTGCCAAGGGTATTGCCGGAAAACTCGACTCCATGCTGATTCCCGCCTTCTCCATGCTCATCAAGCAGCACACTGCCTGTGCCGTGGAGGGCGACATGAAGGTGGCCATGGCCATGTCGATCCTGAAGACCATCTCCGGCACGGGAACGCTTTCGGAAATGTACAGCATTGATTTCAACGAGGACATCTGCATCATCGGTCACTCTGGTTCGGGCGACTTCGATATCTCGCAAGCCAGGAAGCCAACCATGAAAATTGTGCCGGTGTTCCATGGAAAGGCTGGCGGAGGCTATCTCACGCAGTTCTATCCTCCCACGGGACCTGTTACCTATCTGGCTATTACACAAGACAAAAACGGTGTGTTCAAGTTCGTTGTGGCAGAAGGCGTGAACGAAGACGGACCCATCTTCATGTTCGGCGACACCAATATGCGCACTCGTTTCTCCATCGGCGCACGCGAATTCTGCAACCGTTGGAGCGAGGCTGGCCCTACTCACCACATGGCGGCTGCCGTGGGACATCACGTCGATACCATTCTCAAGGTGGCGAAGATATTCAACATCGAGTGTGATGTCGTTTGCAGATAGTTATCGTTGATTATTCATCAAACATTATTCATCGTTATGGCAAACAATAAAGGAAGTTTGAAGAGCACGATTGCCGTGTCTCTCACCAATTATCTCGATGCAGGAGCCATCGTGGCAGGAGCCAGCGGACTCACCCTTTGGCAGAAGTATCTGGGACTTACCGAAGTGCATCTGGGATGGCTGAATTTCATCAGTGCCAACTGTCTGGGGGCAGCCCTCGGTGCTATCATCGGCGGTTTCCTGGCCGATAAATACGGACGAAAGTTCATTTACACCTACAATCTGCTGGTCTACATGCTGGGCGTGCTGCTTATCATGTGTTCCGTGAATTTCCCCATGCTGCTCTGCGGATTCCTGATTACGGGCATTTCTGTGGGAATCGGTGTGCCGGCATCGTGGACTTATATCTCGGAGAGTTCTGAGGTGAACAACCGTGGGCGCAATATCTGCATCTCGCAGATGTCGTGGGGCATCGGCCCGATGATCATTCTGCTGCTCGGTATGTTCTTTGCTCCGGGCGGATACCTGTTCGGATGGGTGGAAAGCGTGGCGCATGCCTTTGGCGGTTCGGCCATGGCCGAGAACGCTGTCAATGTGTTCAGTTCGCGCATTGTGTTCCTGTCGCTGTTCATCGTGGCATTTATTGCCTGGAATTTGCAGCGTAAACTGGAGGAAAGCAGCGAATGGAAGGCCAGCAAAGAGGCTGCCAAGGCAAAGGGCGAGAACACAGGACTGCTACATGCCTTCAGCGTTTTGTTCTCCAACAAGATAGCCGTGAAGACGGTGTGCTTCCTTGCCGGTATCTATCTCACGTGGAATCTGGTGGCATCGGTGATGGGATTCTTCCAGCCGCACATCTATGAAACGGCTGGCGGTGTGAGCAATGAGCAAGCCAACTGGATGAACTGCATCCAGTGGGCCATCATCGTGGGCGTTACGTTCATCGTTTCCAAACTGGTTGACAAGACAAGTCACAAACTGATTTACGTGTTCGGACTGCTCGTGGCCATCAGTGCGTGGCTCATTATTGTGACCATCGGCGTGAACGGAAAGGCCGGATTGTGGGCTTTCGCAATTCTTTGGGGCATCCAGGGCGGTACATCTGTGCAGATATTCTATGCCTTATGGGGAACAGAACTCTTCCCCGCCAAGTTCCGTGCTGGCGCTCAGGGCTTCATGTTCTTCGTGGTGCGTGGCTTGTCTGCCTTGTGGGGACTTCTCTTCACCTATATTTATGGTGAGAACGGCGAAGGATTCACGTTGGCAGCCTATTGTATGATTGCCCTTCTGCTCATTTCGCTGATCGTGGGAATCATCGGTTGCCCCAACACCCGAGGCAAGTCGCTCGCGCAGATTACCAAGGAACGCTACGGCGACAACTATTAAGCGGTAGTGCTCTTCGGGGAGTTCAAGCGTTTCGAAACAAAGGAATTCGGATATTCGATGCTCTTGAACTCTGGAGTTTGAAATGCAGGAGTTCAGAATTCAGGAATGCAGAAGTAAGACAATAGTCTTGCCGAGCCTTTCTCCACGGAGTTCTGAACTCCTGTTGTTTTCTCCCCGTGAACGTCCTCTCCTTGTCATCTCTCATCGCGCTATTTACGGCATTTTGAACGTCTAATTCCAGTCTCGGCGTGAAAAATGATGTGATTTTAGAAGATTTTGATTAGATTAACAATCAAAATCATGTACGGCCTTTGTTTTTTTCGTAACTTTGCAATCTCCAACATAATGTTTGTGAAAGTGAATAGAGTTGTTCATTCTTGTTTGTTACGTATGGTCATGGCAACGGTGATGCTGTTGTTATGGGCGGGTGGCGTGTGTTCCCAGAACATTGGAACGACAGCCGAGAGCGATGCAACTGCTGAGATTGCAGGCAAGGGCGACTCCGTTTACGTGGCACCAGACAGCAGCAATTTCGTGAAAGCAAGCATCCTGATACTGGAGCCCATGAACAAGGTGTATTCCGTTTTCGGCCATTCTGCTTTCAGAATGGAATGCCCGTCGGCCAAATTGGACTATGTGTTCACTTTCGAGAGCGACCCCGGTGTGAGCGGATTCATCACGTTCTTCGCAGGCAAGGCAAAGGCTGCTTTCGTGGCAGTGCCTACAGACAGGTTCCTGAAAGACCTCATGAAAGAGCGGCGCGGTGTGAAGCAATACGAGTTGGAACTGACTCATCACGAGAAGCAAGAACTCTGGCGGTATCTGGATAACGACATGATGGAGGGCAGGCACCGCAAGTTTAACCTGTTGCTCAACAATTGCGTGTCGATGACCATCTTGAAAATCCATCAGGCATCCATCGACGAGCGACTGGTGTGGGCACCTTGGCAGGGTTCCATGCTGCTCAACAACGGTGATTTGGTGAGGCACAATGCGCGCCGTTCAGCGTGGGCCGAGTTCCTGTTCGTCACGTTCTTGGGAACTGGCTATGATGATTATTACGATCAGGAACTGAGGCTTTGTCCGGAAATACTCGTTGATGAGTTGAGGCGTGCCTCGTTTGTCAATAATGAAACAGGCGAAAAGCGCCCGGTGATGACCGATGCCGGACAGGAACTGCTGCCAGAATACAAGTCGCTGCGCGAGTATACCGTCACGCCGACGGTGCTCTTTGGCGCATTGCTGTTGCTGGTGTGCCTGCTCACATTGGCTGAGTGGACGCTGAAATGGCAGCGTGCAGCGCGGTGGATGGACTGCATCCTGTTTACGTTGCAGAGCCTTTTGGGACTGGTACTGGTATATATCACCTTCGTGTCGGAGATATTTGGACTGTTGTGGAACTGGTATCTGATCCCAATCAATCCGCTCCCGCTCGTGCTGTGGCTCTGTTTCCGCAAGCGAAAAGACTTTGGCAAAGTGTATCTGCTATATACAATAGTGCTCGTAGTGTTCCTCGTGCTCACTCCATTTATCTCGCAACTTGATGTGGCTCATCAACTGATCACTGCCACGATGGCTGTGAGGTGCGGCAGCAACTATCTGTCATATCGGCAGAACAAAAGATAAAGATTAACCACAAGATAAAGAATTAACCACTCTTTATGTGATGAACATCTCGGAATCGGGTAGGGATGAGAGTCCTTTCCCATGGCTTATGGCCACGGCTGCTGCCGTTGCAATGGGTATGATGGATTCGTTTTTGGGGTGCATCATGTAAGATTTGAAAAAGGAAAAAAGAATGAATATGTTTGTTAGATGGAAGCATGCGTTGCTTCTGATGGTGGCTTTTGTATGGAGCCTTTCTGGATATGCCGCCGCCCGCAACTCTTATCTGTATCGGACCGTCGTATCGGTCAGTCCCACAGGGGCAGGAACCGTTTACGCTTCTTACGTCGCTGATGACGGACATAGGATCGATAACCCGACATCAAGCGGCAATCAGTATGATGCTACAGTAAGATCCTACAACAACAATGTGTCGGTTACGCTCAATGCCACGGCCAATTCTGGCTATCGTTTCCTGCGATGGGTAGCCAGCGATGGCACTGTTATCAGTTCTACGAACTCATCGCCCAACACCACGCTGACGTATAATACGAATGGGGCAAGTAATACACCTCATTACGGTTTTTTGGGAATTGGGCGCTATACAGAATACACAACTCGTCGCTCATTCTCGTATACGGCCTATTTTGCCGTGGAAGGTTCTGTTGTGGCACGAGTGGAATCTGGCCAGGAGCAAGTTGGAACGGCAGTGGTGGCTGATGATGAAATCATTCCAGGAGAAGAGGTAACGCTGGTGGCTTCCACCATCAATGGCAGTGAATTGTTGGGCTGGGCATTCGACTATTGGGAGTTGAACGGCCAAAAGGTGTCGGAAAGCAGCGAAATAAAGGTGACCGTCCCCACCAGCACGGTAACTTACATTGCGCATTTTGCCAAAGCCGATACTGAGAACTATTGCTTTATCAGGAATAAAGCCACAGGCAAATATCTGAAAATCTCTGACACGAAAGCCTATACCGCACCAACTGAGAGCAACCCCACATCGTCTTTCAACGGCTCGTTCACAATGCAAAACGCTACTAAGGCCATTTCCGATCCAGGCTGTGTGTTCATTCTTATAGGTCAGGGCGACAATGGCGGCGTGAAGAATGCCTCTTTGATCTGTCAGGGAAAGTCTGTCGGCAACCAAAACGGGTCGGTGATCATTACCAAAGCGCTGAGGGTGTCACCATTGAATGAGGGAACTTATACTATCTCAACGGTATATAGCCAAGGTGGAAATGATTACACCCTTTATTTCAGAGACAATAACGGCACGCCCGACATGGCGATTGCCACTGGAGAAACGTCGGAGTGGGAAATACTGAATCTGAACCTTGCCACCCTGAATCAGTATTATTTCGGGGCAGCCCCCAATGCCTTGCTGGAGCGCGATGGCAAATATTACACCACGCTCTATACCACTTTTCCCTATGAGTTGCAGAGTGGAAAGGCCTATTATGTGAATAGCGAGAGCATTAAGCATGAGGACGAGAAAGTCATTGTTACGTGCAAGGAGATTTCGGGTGGCAAAGTTCCCGCCAATCAGGGCGTGATCATTGAGTGTGATGCCACCGATCCTTCTGCCAACAAGATTCTTCCATTGGCGTTTACGGCTACCGATATTCCGAATCTTGACGACAACCTGCTCCAAGGCCATATCAAGATTCAACACGGCAGCAGGGCTGGCGATGGCAGCACGCTCTTCGTGCTATCTTCTGTGGGCGATGCCGGTCTGGGCTTCTACCGGCTGTCTTCTGGCACCGCCATGCCCGACAACAAGGTGTTTGTGATTCTCGATGATGAGTTACAGAATGCAGCAAAGAACGCCCTGTTCCGCTTTTCTGATGATGCCGCCACAGGCATTCGCGACATGGCTCCTGCCGTTGAGAAGAGTGGCGATGCCATCTACGATCTTCAGGGGCGCAAGGTAGAGAAAACCACTCGCGGCGTTTATATCGTGAATGGAAAAAAACTGCTTGTTAAATAGAAGGAGGAAAAGAGAATGAATCTACAGAAAAAGAAATACCTCTCGCCCGAGTGCCTGGTTGTGAAAGTGGCAACCGGCTGGCTGATGGATATAGACATCCCTGTGAATACGAGCAAGACGACGGATGTTGTAGGTGCCAAGCATACGATGATGTTTGACGATGAATGGGAAATGGACACCAACCGGAAGAACTTATGGTCGGACGACGATGACGACGATGGAGTACAGATTCCGTAAGTAGTCAATCTTCTCATACAAAAAAGGTTCCGCCTCGCAATGAATAGAACAGTTGCGAGGCGGAATCTTTTTCTTGTCTGATGCCTCGGAGCGAGGCTTCGACCCAGTGATGATCGCGTGTGTTATTTCGGCAGGTTGAAGGCAACGGTCATTTCCTTCATCTGCTCATCGCTCATTCCTTCGGGCGTGAATCCCATGCATTTGGCATCAATATAGATTTTGGCCGCCTTGGAAAGCACGTCAATCTGGTCGAAGGCATCCATCACGTCGAGTCCTTGTGCAAACACTCCGTGCTTCTCCCACAACACCACATCGTAGTCGTCGAGTTCCTTCAGTGTGGCATCAGCCAGTTCAACGCTGCCGGGCAGTTTGTAGGGAATGATGCCCAGTCCTAACGGACAGAATGCTTTGGTCTCTGGAATCATGCTCCACAGAATCTTGGTGAGCACATCCTTACCCAGCATTTCGCGGTTATGGCTCATGGCAACCAGTTCAATGGGGTGAGTATGCACCGTTGCGTTGTAGGGGCTTCCCTTTTCAATCAGGTGGTTGTGCACGGTGAGGTGGCTCGGCAGTTCGCTTGTGGGCTGCACCAGATTGTCTGCGATGATTACGTAACTGGCACAATCGTCCAAGATGCGTATCACGCTGCCGTTGTCCATCGGCCATCGGGCCAGGTCGCGCATGCGTTTGCCCGTGCCTTTGCAATAGAAATAGTTGCCTTTCAGCAGCGGCAACGTAACGCCAATCTGTTTCACTTCGCTGATGGCAGGCATCTGCCGAATCTTGTCGTCCACAAATTTGGTGATGTTCACGGTGATGTTTCCGCCGTTGCGCTCTGCCCATCCGTTTTGCCAAAGGTAGCCGGCAACTTCTGCAATCTTTTCGATTTCCTGCTTCAGGGCAGGTCTTCCTTCCAGTATACTCTTCATGTTTGATTTGTTTTATGAGGGTTGAAACTTCTTCTTGTAATGTTGCAAAGGTAATAAAAAATAATGAATTACGGGTGATGAATTATGAATTATTTTTGTACCTTTGTATGCTCGTATGCAATTATGTGTAAAAAATGCAGATATCATGAAGCAAGATGACTTACAGAATCAGGTGGACGGCGTGGCCGGAGCGGGCATTCACAGTGCCAAGTGGGGTGAGCATGTGGTGATTGCCGATGCTGACTATGTGGACAAAGTGGCGTTCAACCTGATTGTTAACTTTGAGCGTATGCTCGGCAGACGCATCCCTCAGGCCGACATGGCGCGCTGGCTGGAGTGCGTTGTGCTGGACGGCGGTGTGCGCAAAGGCACCGACGGACAAGAAATCAGTGTGGTGCTGATTCACGACAAAGGCAAGTCGCGACTCGAGAATTTTGTGCCGGCCGACTATGAAGACGGTCTCAACGGGCAGGCATTCTGCAGCAGTCTGGGCGAGTTTGTGCTCCATGCCGTTGCCGTGGAGGATATTACCACGAAGACCAGCATGCTGATAGATGTGATGGAGCATGTTGCGCAGCAGCAAGAAGTGAAGCGCTTGGTCGTCATTCCCAATGCCGAGGATGCAGAGACCTATGAGCGTGTGCGTCGCAGTCTTCATCATGCCGACGATGAAAAGGTGATTACCGTGCTCGCCATGCAGCCTCTGCCGGGCGGAAACTTCCGCCAGGAGATTCTGGGCTATTCGCTGATGAGCGCCTTGGGCATTCGCGGCGAGGAACTCGACGGCAGGTCATAGGTGGCGGCATCGCGCAAATATTGTCTTGAAAATTTGGCGAACAGCGAATTATTCGCTATCTTTGCAAACAGGAAAAAGTGAAAAACCATTATTATTAACTTAAATACACGACAAAGTCAAATGAGCAGAATTTTGATGATTGGCGCCGGTGGCGTCGCAACCGTGGCAGCGTTTAAGATTGCGCAGAACGCTGATGTGTTCACAGAATTCATGATTGCCAGCCGTCGCAAGGAGAAATGCGACCAGTTGGTGGAGGCCATCCACAGCAAGGGCTACACGATGGATATCAAGACCGCACAGGTGGATGCCGATGATGTGGAGCAACTGAAGGCACTCTTCAGCGACTATAAGCCCGAACTGGTGATCAATCTGGCATTGCCATATCAGGATCTTACCATCATGGATGCTTGTCTTGCATGCGGATGCAACTATCTCGACACGGCCAACTATGAGCCAAAGGATGAGGCTCACTTTGAATATTCGTGGCAGTGGGCATACAAAGACCGATTCGAACAGGCCGGACTGACGGCTATCCTCGGCTGCGGATTCGACCCGGGCGTGTCGGGCATCTACACAGCCTATGCTGCCAAGCATCATTTCGACGAGATTCATTATCTTGATATCGTTGACTGCAATGCCGGAAACCATCACAAGGCATTTGCTACCAACTTCAACCCCGAGATCAATATCCGCGAAATCACACAGAAAGGACTCTATTATAAGGATGGCGAATGGATTGAAACGGAACCGCTGGAGGTGCATAAGGCACTGACTTATCCTAACATTGGTCCGCGCGAGAGTTATCTGATGCACCACGAAGAACTGGAAAGTCTGGTGAAAAACTATCCCACCATCAAGCAGGCGCGTTTCTGGATGACTTTCGGACAGCAGTATCTCACTTATCTGGACTGCATCCAGAACCTCGGAATGAGCCGCATCGACGAGATGGAATACAAGGCTCCGCTGGCCGACGGCTCGGGAAAGGTGGTCACGGTGAAAATCGTTCCCCTACAATTCCTGAAGGCTGTATTGCCCAATCCGCAAGACCTGGGCGAGAACTACGACGGTGAGACATCCATCGGCTGCCGCATCCGTGGCATCAAAGACGGCAAGGAGCGCACCTATTATGTATATAACAACTGCAAGCACCAGGAAGCCTACAAGGAAACCGGCATGCAAGGCGTGTCCTATACCACGGGTGTGCCAGCCATGATTGGTGCCATGATGTTCGTGAAGGGCATCTGGCGCAAGCCGGGCGTATGGAATGTAGAGGACTTTGATCCCGATCCATTCATGGAGCAACTCAACATCCACGGTCTGCCCTGGGTGGAAGAGTTCGACGGTGACTTGGAATTGTAAGCGTCATGAAAACGGTTTCTGTAAGAAACGCTTGGCAATTCTTCATGGCATCAGTTTTTTTCAGTGAGTTCCACTGAGCAACACATCATTTAAAAACTTGATAACAATAATATGGCAAAAAAAGAAATTGAGGAGAACAACTCCCAAAGCGAGAAACTCAAGGCGCTGCAGGCAGCGATGTCGAAGATAGAGAAAGACTTCGGAAAAGGAAGCATCATGAAACTCGGTGACGAGCATGTGGACAATGTGGAAGTCATCTCGTCGGGTAGTATCGGCCTGAATGCCGCTTTAGGCGTGGGCGGATATCCGCGCGGAAGAATCATTGAGATATACGGACCTGAGAGTTCTGGTAAGACCACACTGGCCATCCATGCCATCGCCGAGGCGCAAAAGGCTGGCGGCATTGCTGCGTTTATCGACGCTGAGCATGCCTTCGACCGTTTCTATGCGGAGAAGTTAGGCGTTGACACCGATAATCTGTGGATTGCGCAGCCGGATAACGGCGAGCAGGCACTGCAGATTGCCGACCAGTTGATCAGTTCTTCTGCCATCGACATTCTCGTCATCGACTCCGTGGCCGCGCTCACTCCGAAGAAGGAAATCGAGGGCGACATGGGCGATAACGTAGTAGGTTTGCAGGCACGACTGATGAGCCAGGCCCTGCGCAAACTCACTTCCACCATCTCGAAAACCAATACCACGTGTATCTTCATCAACCAGTTGCGCGAAAAGATTGGCATTATGTTCGGCAATCCGGAGACCACCACGGGCGGTAATGCCCTGAAATTCTACAGCAGCGTGCGCCTTGACATCCGCCGCGTCACCAGTATCAAGGATGGCGACGAGGTGATTGGCAATCAGGTGCGCGTGAAAGTGGTGAAGAACAAGGTGGCTCCGCCATTCCGCAAGTGCGAGTTTGAGATTACTTTCGGCGAGGGCATCTCAAAAGCAGGCGAGATTGTGGACCTTGGCGTAGAGTATGGCATCATCCAGAAGAGCGGCAGTTGGTTCTCTTACGAGGGCAGCAAACTGGCTCAGGGCAGGGATGCCGTGAAGAAACTCCTGCAGGACAATCCGGAACTCAGCGAGGAACTGGAGGCCAAGATTATGCAGGCCATTACCGACAAGAAAGACTGACCCTTACCATAAGCCAAAAGGAGCCGCAGAAGTGCATTGCAGCATCTCTGCGGCTCCTTTTTTATCTCGCTCCGGTCATTAGGATTCCGCGCTAAAGGACACAATCTTAAAAAGCCCGGCTGCCAGTGGTGACAGCCGGGCTCTGCACAGAAACCTATCTTTGTGCTTACTTCACAATCTTGTGTGAATTGAGCATGTTCTTGGGATCGAGAGCCTCGTCAAGCTTCTCTTGAGTCATGAGGCCTTTCTCCAGCACAATATCGTAAACAGAACGGTTGGTCTCCAGGGCTTCCTTGGCCAC
>ODAI013752570.1_pt1 | contig 34589 bp, 36 predicted proteins | sample 1539321 | NCBI WGS metagenome assembly ODAI01 (sample SAMN02144231, study PRJEB22623) | gut metagenome | biome: sheep rumen | host: Ovis aries | place: New Zealand
AAGGGCAAAATAAATGATAGACCATATCCAAAGATAGTTATACCAATGCTTCTTTTTACTATTTGCCATTTATTTGCTCCTTTCTTTCAAATTAATTGCACTTGCAGGACAAGCCTTTTCGCACAATCCACATCCCACACAAACTTCCTCATTTACTAATGCATAACAGCCCTTGTAGATAGATATCGCCTCCCTTGGGCACTGCAATCTACAAACACCACATGCTACACATATATCTGTGTTTACATTTGCTAATCTTTTTGCCATATCAACTTCCTTTTACTTTTTGCTTGTTATTTTTAAACGATACGCTTATTATATGTGGTAAGAAAAATATATCAAGTACGCAATTTTTATTAACCTAGTAAGGAAAAACTGACTATGAAAAAAGAACCTTTATGTGAAGAAATCGCAGGTAAGGGCTGCGGATTAAAGAAAGTATTAAACATCATCGGTGGCAAATGGAAAATAATGATTCTATGTGTCATCGACAATAATGAAGTTGCCAGATATGGAGATTTAAGGCGCTCTGTATTTGGAATTACAAACACCATGCTTGCCCAATCCCTCAAGGAACTAGAGGCAGATGGGCTGGTCCATCGCACCCAATATGATGAAATGCCTGTGCGTGTAGAATACACACTTACCGACCAGGCCAAGAGCCTAATCCCAATTCTATTGCAGCTAAAAAAATGGGGAGAGGATAATCTATAGCGATTATAATATCCTTGCATTCGCCTACTTACCTATCTTATAATATGGTAATACAAGGTAATAGGAGGGGCCCACATTAGTGGGAGGAACCTGTTACCCACAGCGCACCCATCGCGAAGCGATTTTAAATGTGCGCTTTCCCGTATAATAGGAGGTTACGAATATGTTTAGTACAAAAGGCAGATACGCGCTACGCGTAATGATAGATTTGGCACAGCAAAACTCAGAGGATTACATTCCATTAAAGGATATTGCTGAGCGCCAGGATATTTCAAAGAAGTATTTGGAGATTATTGTTAAGGAGCTTGTAAAGGGCGGCCTGGTTGCTGGCGTTAGCGGTAAGGGCGGCGGCTACAAGCTTACAAGAAAGCCGGAAGAGTATTCTGTTGGAGAGATTATAGAATTATTAGAGGGCAGCCTCGCACCTGTAGCATGTCTGGCCGACGGTGCGAAAGACTGCCCTCGTGAGGGAGTATGCAAGACACTCCCTATGTGGACTGAATTTTATCTACTTGAAAGAGACTTCTTCTATGGCAAGAAGCTCAGCGATTTAGTTAACAGTTAGTTATCATAATCATCTAAGAAATGATGCTTCACACCATCCTGCTTGTAAGCAATTACTGTGGCAAGATTTACATTCTCCACACTGCGGAAAATGTTTGATTCCACATAAGGATTTACCTTCTTAAGCTCTGCGATTAAATTCCTTGTTTCAAGTCGCTTAGATGCGCTGGTTCCATCTACAGAACAGCTGTCGCAGGTCTCGGTAAAATGGCATGCACACTGAAGGAAGTGCAAGCCATTATATCTTTGCCATGCAATAATATCATCCTGTCTGATAAGATACAGTGGTCTGATTAGCTCCATGCCTTCAAAATTAGTAGAATGAAGCTTAGGCATCATAGTCTGTATCTGGGCACCGTAAAGCATTCCCATCAGAATAGTTTCTATAACATCATCATAGTGATGACCAAGTGCTATCTTGTTGCAGCCAAGCTCCTTAGCCTTGGAATAGAGATGGCCTCGGCGCATTCTGGCACACAGATAGCAAGGGTTCTTATCTACTGTATCAACTGCATCAAAAATATCGCTCTCATACACAACTATCGGGATTCCCATTAGCTTAGCATTACTTTCTATAAGCTTGCGATTAACTTCACTGTAGCCTGGATCCATTACAAGAAAAGTAAGATCAAAATTAACCTTCTGATGTCTCTTAATCTCCTGGAATAGCTTAGCCATCAGCATAGAATCCTTACCACCGGAAATACATACCGCAATATGGTCACCTTCCTTTATAAGCTCATACTGCTTGCAAGCTCTTGCAAATGGCGAAAACAATGTCTTATGAAATTTCTTTCTGATGCTCTTTTCTATCTCAGCAGTTTTCTCATTAAGCTCTTCTTCAGCCTCATTATCCTGAGCCTCCATCATAGCTGAAAGATAACTATTATAACCGCCCTTAAGGCTTACTGCATCAAATCCCTGCTCTGATAAAACAGCAGCATCCTCAACCGAAACCACACCTCTGGTGCAGTACAGTATTATCTGCTTTGATTTGTCCAGACGATTGCATACACCCTCTAAATCTGTCTCAAACAACTCATGCGTGATGCTGATAGCGCCAGGAATCATGCCGTATTTAAGGCTTCCCTCGTTTCTGGTATCAACCAGAATATATTTATCTTTATCCAATTTACTTAGTTCAACAAATGTAATTTCTTTCATGTTTACCTCTATTAAGACTGCCTGACAATCCCGTATTAATACTTTTTCGACATTTCCTCAGCAATCCTAACACGTTCAAGCTCCGCTTGTAAATAAGATATTTCCCGATTGCAGTCATCAATCATGTTAGATATTCGATTTATAATTCCTACAATATTTGATATTAAACTCTCCGTCTGTAATAGTGCGCCTTTTACTTCGATAGAAATATCTTCTTGATATGCTTCAGCTTCGTTCATGCAATTTCCAATCCATGTATTTCCATTGCTCATATCATAGGCCCTATTCCTGTTTAAAACTGTATCTTCTATAATGGATTGTTCTTTTATAACTTGCGCTTTATACTCTTCGAGTTCAGAAATATTACCATTGTAAACACTTATTTGATTATACAAACTGTTTATCCTTGCCTGAATGTCTCCACTACTCATTTATTTACCTTCGCTTTTATATTAGCAGCTGCTTTTCTATCTGTTTCTTCTATTGATTCCTTTAACGCATCAAGCGCCTTGGGAAGTGATTGAGCGGATTCTATCATTCATTTTTTATTCCAATCAGACATACCGCCACCTACATATTATTCTTCTTAAATGCACTTAATTCTACAGCATTATCATTATTTTCCATTATTTTTTTTATCAATAAATTATCCTTACTAAGAATAATTGTCGCCGAGCTATCCCATGCTATAATTTCAATTTCTGCCAAAGGATGAAACATATTTCCATCCCATACTAAATCAATATTATTTGTTTCATATTTTTCTTGTTTAATTTGCTCTTCTGAAATATTTCTATTAAAGCCATGAAATATTCCCCAAATCCACTGAGTTTCATCCAATTTGTTTAACTCTGTTAAATCCTTTCCGCTAATAAATACTGTATCTGAGTTAAATATATTGGCAACTTTTTCATTTTCTGGATAACATTCATAAGATTCTATCAGCCAATTAAAATCTACTTGCTTATTGCTGATAATATCAAAAACATCCTCCAAATATGTAAAATATTCATAACCTTTGTTAATAATTACTCCACTCATAATAATATCCTCTACACTATACCCTTAGTATTACTGCCGGCTATCAGGGATATTTTTCAAATACATTATTCTATTCATCACTGTCTAATATCCATATCTTCATATAAACTTATGTAGTATATTCGTCTTGTACTTAAACATTACATAGATTTTATTTTTGTGAAAGATAATCCAGTAAGATTATTATCTTCAACTAATTGTTTAAACTTTTCTGAGCAAAATAAAGGTATCTCTTGTCCATTTCCTAATTTAAAAATATCAGATGCTTCCACTTTATCTTTATATATTCCATACTTACTAACAATATATATTGTGTCAAATCCTTCTATTTTCGTTTCGAAATAATCAGATATTTCCAAACAAAGTGCATCAACCACTCTAACTATATTTGCAATATAATACATCTCATAACTTGAAGTTCCACCCTCGCGTATATTCACTTCAAAAAACTCAATATCTGTATCCAAAGTCTCCAATATTTCTTTTAATTTGTTGGAAACTAAAAACCATCCTTTATCATTTGCCAAGTAATCAGTCCATACACTTCCTTCTTCCTTATTAAAGTAAAATTCCATTCTTCCATCCCAATCATTAAAATGCTTCCCACTAACCATTGTATTTTGTTCAATTCCATAATCATTATTGTAATGACACACGATATCATTCTCTCTATTCATATCAATAGACACTTTATAATAATTCATCTTACTAATTACCTCTAGTTAGTCGAAATTTCAGAGACAATATTGTCAGTACAATTTCCTATAGTTTCTATAATGATATGTTTTCATTTTTCATTATAATCAATATAATCAAAATGTGCTTAACTGCAATTCATTGTTAACTATATGGTAATTATAAGTACATCTTCGCCTAAACTAATTGCTTTCTCAAATGCATGGATTAATACTGTAATTAAGTCTTCTCCATCACTTGTTACAAAATAATTTGATAAATCTGTAATATCTGCACTTATATTATCTCCCCATGGTGGTTGCTTTGACAAATCTTCAATATCCCAAACTACATTTTTTACAGGTATTCCACTTAATTTTTTCTTAATTATTACCAACTCTTCCATTGCTAAACCAACATTTTTATTATTAAGTCTTCCACTGTATAACTCCTTCATCAAAAAAGGATATTTGCTCCCCCAAATCCCATTTTCAAGATTATATGCAACCGTGGAAAAAAAAGAATGCAGAAAATCTGAAGTTCCAATCTGAAATAAATAGTATTTAACTGTAATTGCAACAGACATATTATCCTCAATTCATAATATTCAATTGTTTTTCTCGAATCAAAATTTTTTGTATACATATCTCTCCATTAATTTAGACCTTAATTGTAACAAAATTATTCTGTTTAGAAAAGAATTGCTGTAACAAGTTCAAACTTTATTGCTTTTAGGTAAAAGAATACATATAATAATGCCGTTAAGAAGGAGAAATGTATATGACTAACAAAGCTTTTGTAAAATCTATTATGGCTGGTTTCACTATCGGCCTTGGTGGACTCATTTATTTATCGTTGGATAATAAGGTGATTGGTTCAGCACTTTTCTCTGTTGGACTTTTCGTAGTACTTACCTTCGGCTTTAATCTTTTCACTGGTAAGGTTTGCTACACTATTGATAAGGGCGGTCCATCTATACCTGATATGATTTCTATTTGGGTTGGAAATTTTATCGGAACATTGATACTTGCTCTTATGATAAGAGGTACTAGAGTTGGGGCAGCTGTAGCTGAAAAGGCCACTGCTCTTTGTGAAGTTAAGAATGGAGACTCATACTTGAGCCTGTTTTTACTTGGAATACTTTGCAACATTTTTATTTTTATTGCAGTAGATGAGTTTAAGAATAACAGCCATGAGCTTGGCAAATACTTAGGAATATTCCTTGGTGTTATGGGATTTATTCTTGCAGGAACAGAGCACTGCGTTGCAGATATGTTCTATTACAACATGGCATTTAACTATTCCGTAAATGCGATAATTAAGCTACTGGTTATCACTGCTGGAAATACAGTTGGTGGTATATGCATTAATTATGTATGTAAGAAGATAAAATAAAAACACAGCTTATCTGGCCTTAGGCCGCCTTCCCCTCATGGGGAAGGCTTTTTTTTATCATACTAACTATAATAAATCCTTTACGTCACATTTCAATACCTTACATAAAGATTCAAGTGTAGCCACCGAGGCTTTGCCTATATCCTTGGCACCTATTTCATACTGCTGCAATGTGCGTAAATTAACATCTGCTTCCTTGGCAAGCTCACTTTGGGACATTTCAAAGTATTTACGATACATCTGAAGCCTGCTTACCGCTCTTGCTTTGTCAACTTTGGAATTAATATATTCTACTATCTGCATTTCATCCATTTCATGATATGGATTGTACTTCTCCATTAGTTTCTCTGGGGTAATAATGCTTTGTATTTCCTTGAAGCTCTTGGCCGAGTACCACTGATAATATGCTAACACCCAACCTGTCCAATAATCCTCTTTAGGTGCTTTAAAGGACGTATCAATCTGCCTTAGTTCTGTAGCATTTGTTCTAAGGACTATCTCCTGAGTAAGCTCCGCCCCGGATTTTCCAACTATGTATTTGGGATTTCCCACTTCAAACTGTGCTGCTACTCCTGAAACTATGAACAGGCTCATAAAAAAATCTAGACTGAACTTGTAATCATGAGCTGCAGTCTGAAACGCTTCTGCTAAATTTGCCATAGCATCACTAAGATATATTTCTTTATAAGGATGAACCATTCTACTGCTCCTTTCTTACAAGATCAATAAGATATGTTCCTTTTTTATCCATTGAATCAGCAATAGTATTATAACTTTCCCTGGCTTTGCTGTCCCTAGCAGACTTCTTAGGATAATACTCTGCGCAATCCACTTGTTTTGCCTCTATAAACTTAAGCTTTGAAAAAGCCTTTTCACTCTTTATAAAGAACTGTTGTCCCAATTCACCAAGGTACATAGCTTCTTCCAACTTTAATAGTGATTAAAACTTGCAGGTGAAGGTTATAATTCCATCACGCCAGCTTACTTTTATGTCGCCGTGGTAACGCTCCATAAGCCCTTGGGCGATGGAAAGACCTACGCCATAGCCCTCTTTATCAATATTGTGAGCTTCGTCGCCACGGTAAAAGCGGTCAAAGAATCGACGATAATCCTTTCCCTCACCACTTTCATAGCTGTTGGAAACTCTAAGATAAATGTTCTTTTTCTTCTTGTCAGTTCCAAGTCCTATGGTAACTTTTCCACCATCATCACAATATTTGATAGCGTTATCTATAAGAAGTGTGGCTATCTGTCTGATATCGCCTTCGTGAGCAAGCATTCCAACACCTTCAGCAATAGATGAATCCATTGTCTTGCCGTCTGCTGCTGCAACTGCCTCAAAGGTCTTAGCTGTATCCTTTACAATAGCTGTAAAATCTGTGTATACTCGATCTTCCTTGCTGTCCTTTTCGCTGGCTCGAGTAACAAGCACCAGGTTTTGAATAAGGCCTGTTAATCTATCTACCTGTCTCATTGTGGACTTGGTCCATTCGTTGTCTGTTCCCATCATCTCTAGCATTTCAGTGTTTGCTCTAATAACTGCAAGGGGAGTCTTCAGCTCGTGGCTGGCATTTGTAATGAAGGATTTTTGCAGCTCAGCATTTTTGATTTCTGGCTCGATAATTCTACCTGCCCAAGTCCTGATAACAAATGTTGATATAACCATACCCAGACCAATCAATATGCACGCCAGCAAAACTAATCTTCTGTTGATTGAGACCTGGGTGCTACAGTCTAGTACAACAACTATGTTGCCCCCTGCTTCTCTATCAGAAACCATGTAATAGTAATCATCATAGCTTCCGAATTTGAACCAGCGTTTCATTACCGTATTTGCGTAGGTAACCGCTTGGGATGGTTCAACTGCTGCAGTGTGGGATGTAATGACCTTTTCCACAGAACCACTTTCATCAAATGTTACCGCAAAATATCTGGTGGAATAATAAAACTCGTCGGAAATATATCCGCTTTCAACACCAAATAGCTTTTCCAACTGAGTTATAAAATCATTTTTGTTTTTAATAGTTTGATTGTTGTCCTTCATATCGCCGGATTCGATGCTGTCGTACTGCATAGGCAAAACGCCATCATTTTCAACGATATACATTATGTTATCCTTTATCTGGCTGCGGGTCATAAGTGCGTTGAACACATAGATGCACCCTGCAATAAAGGTCATGACAACAAAAAATGATACCGATGCTGTAAGTATGAATTTATTTTTTAATCTTTGAATCGCTTTTTCACTCATTTACAACCACCTGATAAGGACCGCCCTTATCACCTTTGATTTCAACATTAGAATCTACGTAAGAAAGCTTTCCCTGAAGGAAATTAACGTATAACCAAACAGTTTCTTCTGAAACATCGGCCTCGTCGCTCCAAACATGCTCGATTAAATAGTTGCAATCAACAGCATGCCCCTGATTTAGAAGGAGAGCCTGCATCAAAGAGAATTCCTTTAGTGAAAGTCTTACAGTGTTAGATGATATAAGCTCTAAGCTTTCGGATTTTAGTGTAATGTCTCCGAAAGAAAGCTCCTTGGCCGCGTACTGGCTGCCTCGTCTGGTAAGTGCCTTCACTCTTGCCATCAGTTCCTTCATGGCAAATGGCTTTGTCAGATAATCATCTGCTCCTGCATCTAAGCCCTCCACTCTGTCATCAACTTCCGCCTTTGCTGTAAGCATCAAAACTGGAGTAACGATATTTCTTTTTCTAATCTCTTTTAGTACCTCAAGACCAGACATCTTAGGCATCATGATATCAAGCACAATGCCATCATAGCCATTGCTAAGGGCTTTTTCCAAAGCCATCTGTCCATCAAATGTACTATCAACGTCAAAGCCTTGCATTTCAAGCATCTGGCTAATAACCTTATTTAAATCTACAGTATCTTCTGCAAGTAATATTTTCATATAAACCTCTATAATTCATTTTTAATCATGTCCTTGATTGTCTGCATAGACATGTCGGTAGATGCCAGCTCATCTGCGCATCTTTTAAGCTCTGCAATAATCAGCTTATCCTGCTCACCCACTTCTTTCTTATAATGAATGTGGTGCTCCAAGGCTGCCCATGTGTCCATGGATATTGTTCTAAGCTGAATCTCAACGTAATACTTGTCATCGTATTTCAAAATCAGATGAAGACTACGGTAGCCGTTTGGCTTTGCATGCTTGATATAATCCTTTTCTTCTACCAGCTCCACCTTATCCATGTTGATAAGATGCTCCTTTACAGTGTACACATCGCTGATAAATGCGCACACGACTCTGATACCAATAGCGTCATGAATTACTTCAAGGGCCGAATGGGTTGTTTCAGGTAGATTCTGGCGTCTGCATTTTTCGCGCATGCTTTCCTCAGATTTGATGCGGGCTCTGCAGTGCTCCACCGGGTCACTACCATGTTCTTCCGTCATATTTGCCCTAAGCTCATCTATGGAACCCAAGATAATATTCATAACATCTAACATGGCATCCTTATGATTTCCATAAATTGATTCTTCCATGAATTCTCCTTATTCTAGTACGGAATCCACCAATACGAAGTATGTGCCTTCGCCCTTGGTGTAGGTTGCGAAGCGGCCTACTACAGTGATTTTGGTGCCATCGTCTGGGTAAGTGTCTTCGCCCTCTGGCAGAAGGTATTCGATTCCTTCAGTGCAGCATCCCAATGCATCATATACGATGCAGGAATGGGTACCTCCGTGGGTGGTGTTGCTATCTCCATCCATCCTAACCATCTGGCCCTTGTAACTATCAGGATGTGACAGCATATCGTACACGTATGAGTACACCATTGTAGATGACATGGTGGTCAAATCCACATCCACGTCACTTACTTTATTCTTTTTTCCACAAGCTGATAGAGTAAATACCATACAGCATGTTAGTAAAATCAATGTAAATCTTTTCATATATATCACTCAAAATCTATTACTGAATCCGCCACTCCCATGGTGGATTTTCTGTGCGAAACAAGCACTATAGTTTTGTCCTTTGCCTCTTCTTTAAGGGACTTAAGTATGATACCTTCGTTCAAAGAATCCAGCGAACTGGTAGGCTCATCTAAAAGCATCATATTGCCACCGTGTAAAAAAGCTCTGGCGATTCCGATTCTCTGCTTTTCTCCTCCGGAAATGGTAGATCCAAGCTCGCCAACTACAGTATCATATCCATGTGATAATCCGGTGATAAAATCGTGAATGCTGGCTTTTTTAGCCGCCTCAACAATCTCATCCATTGATGCATCAGGCTTTCCCACTGCAATATTTTTTGCGATTGTATCATGGCTCATCCATGTTTCCTGAGTTACGAAGGACTGATTTTCTCTAAGAGAAGCGGTGTTGATAAAATCTATTTCAACAGGGCCATCCACCTTGTCATAATAGTGAATCTGTCCTGCATCGATTTTCCAAAATCTCATAAGAAGACGCAGCAATGTAGATTTGCCGCTTCCGCTAGGTCCGTGGATTCCAAGGATTTGTCCCTTTTTAATATCCACAGAAACGTCCTTTAACACCTGGGCATCATCATAAGAAAATGACACGTTATTTACAGTAGCAACATTTCCCTTGGAATTTGCCACCATTTCAATATTGATTCCATCATAAACCTCTTTTACCAAAGGCTTTTCATCTAGCAAATCCAGAACTCGTTTACCACAGGCAAGTGTCTGATTAAGATTGTTGGAAAGTGATGCAAGAGCCACCACTGGTCCGAAGGAGCTCATCATGGCTACAGTTGCAATAATCACCTGCTCAAAGGTTACGCGCTGTTTGCTATAAGCGTATGTCATCACACCCAAAATGATTAATGAAAAGGCGTGAATGGTAAGATTTGTAAGGCTTTTTTGATTTTTCTCATAGCCCACCAAATCCTCTTTTGTATCTCTAAGTTCGTCTGACTTGTCATTTAATTTCTTTAATGTAGCTTTTCCTGTTTTAAACTGAATGGTTTCGTCAATTCCATAGGTAGCCCCAAGAATGAAGTTGTTCATCTTGCCAAATTCATTTCTGAAAGCAAGCCCCGCCTCGGCAGAATCCACTTCGTTGGTGACAGGAATCATGCCGCCCACTGTCACGTAGGCAATAGCTGCAATGATACCAGCGGCAGGATACTGCATGCCGATGAAAACAGCCATTAATACCGATACCAAAACTGCAATTGCGATAGGTGAAATAGTATGTGCAAAAAACACCTCCAAAAGCTCGATATCAGTAGTAATCATGGTAATCAGATTACCCTTTTCTTTTCCCTCCAGCTTGGCTGGGCAAAGGATTCTCAGCTTATCGAAAACCTTATGACGAATGATTGCCAGGATTCTAAAAGCTATATAGTGATTACAATATTGTTCTCCGTAATGAAGCAATCCTCGCAAAATTCCAAGTGCCACAAGAACTCCAAAAAATCCCTTTACACTCTTCAAAATCACTGGGTTATCAATGTTTGTAGCCACAATGGCAATGCCTTCAGCACCAATTACAGTAACAAAGATTGCGCACAAATGCCCAAGTGTTCCAAGCAAAATTCCAAGAAGCATTACTGCTGTAAGAGGCTTCACCAGTACAATTAAACGAGCCATTATTTTTAATCCAGAAGATTTTTCATTTTTCATAATGATTCACCTCCTGCATAGTTTTCCAAGGCCTGCTGCGCATTAAATACTTTGGCGTAATAGCCCTTCTTTGCCATAAGCTGAGTATGGCTTCCCTGTTCTACTATCTCACAATCATTAAGCATGTAGATTTCATCAGACATAACCACATTTGCAAGTCTATGTGATATAAGGATGATGGTCTTTCCCATATCCTTTGAAAGCTGTCTGATTACCTTCATAATGATTTCTTCTGATTCCACATCAATATTGCTGGTGGCCTCATCAAAAATATAAATCGGGCTGTTTTTCAGTAGGGCTCTAGCCAGTGCCAAACGCTGTCTTTGGCCTCCCGACAAATTGCTTCCGCCTTCTTGTAGCTTAAGGTCTAGACCGCCCATTGGTTGCAATTCTTCTAAAAGATTCATGATTTTAAGCGCACCATTAAGTCTCTTATCACTAGCCTTTCCATTACCTAGCAAAAGGTTTTCCCTAACAGTGCCTGGGAAAATGTAGCTGTTAAGAGAAACAGCTGTAATGGCAGACATCAGAGAATCCTCTTTTATATTTTTCAGCTCCTTGCCACCGATAACTATGCTGCCCTCGTAGCCCTTAAGCTGTCTTCTAAGGATTGCTGCAATAGTGGATTTGCCAGAACCGGAAACACCAACAATGGAAATCAGCTTTCCAGTGTTGATATTCATATTTATCTGATTTAATACAGGCTTCTTATCGTAGGAAAATGACATGTTTTTTATAGCGATATCGTAAGAGCTGCCATTTAATATTTCTTTGCCCTGCCCTGTTTCTTTTATATCAAGAAATTCAAAAATCTTATCAGCTGCCTTCATTCCATTCATGCCAATGTGAAAATATGAGCCTAGCAATCGCATTGGAAGGAAAAATTCTGCTGATAATAATAGAAACATTATGGCTTCTTCAAGATTAAGCTGACGGGCTGCGAACTCACCTATAGTGACTGCTATTCCAACTGCTGCACCTGCATAAGCCACAATATCCATAACAATTGTGCTGTTAAGCTGCATAGATAATACCTTCATGGTGATTTTTCTGAAATTTTCAGATTCCTCATCCATTTCCTCTAAGGCCTGTTCGTCAGCCTCATATATCTTAAGAGTTGTCATGCCATGAAGCTTTTCAAGGAAGGTATCACCTAAGCCGTAATAAATCTTAAAGTATTTATCAAGTAGCTTTCTTGCCACCTTCATAACCACCATAATGACAATAGGAATAAGTGGTACTGCTGCAAGTAGCACCGCTGCAGCCTTTAAGTCATATCTAAATAAAAATAGAAATAATGTGATTGGAGCAAGTAACGCATATACGAACTGACTGATATATTTTCCAAAATATACCTCTAACTGTTCTACTCCCTCACCCATCATCTGTGTTATCTGAGCTGTTGATACGTATTTACGATATCCGCTGCCAAGTCTAAGTAGCTTTGTGTAGATTTCCTCGCGGATTACTCTTTTTACATCTACGCTGGCTTCAAATGATGCTTCTGTATATAATCTGTCAAAAACTATTCTGCAAAATATAGAAAAAAGAGCTACTCCCAGATATAAAAGTAGCTGCTTGACTTCCATTTTTTGATTGTAGGCATCAGAAAAGACGCGGGCTATGCAGCCCACTACAATAATTTGGGCAACTAAAGCAAGCCACTGCCAGACTACCTCTAGCAATACATACCTAGTGCCCTTCTTTAACATTTTAAGCAACCTAGTCTTTATCATCTTTTGCCTTCTTTTTTTCTATTCTGCGCATTTCTTACTTTAACAGTAACGCATATGCACGTAATACCTCGCCGACGGACCAGGCCTGGGCGTAGCAGCCGCGGGCTTTGTGTGGTTCATCTCCGTCGAATATTTCTGAAATAGTTCCTATACAGCCTTCAAATAGATGCTGCTCCACAGGAGCGAACATAGCCTTTGCCTCTTCGATAGCCTGAGCTGTGTGGCCACCTGTTTTAAGATATGCCTCGATAAATGCCCCAAGCAAGAAGCCCCATGCTGTTCCCTGGTGATATGCATGGTCACGTTTTTCCAATGCTCCCTGGTAAATACCGTGGTACTGTTCATCATCCACATCTAAGGAACGAAGTCCTACCCCAACATACAGTCTTTCCTTCACTACACGTACCACTGATTTTTCCTTTTCAGGGTCAAGCATTGTAAATGGAAGACTTACTGCAAAAATCTGGTTAGGTCTAAGTGTTGCATCCTTAGATTCATCATCAATTACATCGTATAAATATCCGCCCTCTTCGTACCAAAACTCTGAATTGAAGGCTTCCTTAACCCACATAGCCAGCTGACTGCAGCCGCCTGCATAAGCCAGATAGTTTTCAGGCTTGTTATGGGTACGTCTTGCAATGCCTCTGGAAATCTCCTCCATAGTCATCAGCGCGTTGTACCACAAAGCGTTGATTTCTACTGGCTTACCATGTCTAGGTGTAATAACCTCATCTCCTATGCGCACATCCATCCAGGTAACCTGATCTAATCCACCGCCAGCGCGCATCAAAGCATCATCATCCATACCTATTGAGAACAATGTTCCCTTTCTGTAGGCTCCCATAATCTCCTGAAGTCCAGGATAGATTTCATCCTCTACAAACTTCCAAGCCTCGTCTGTATCCACATATTTAAGGTAATTGTAGACAGCATAGAAATACCAAAGTGATGCATCTGCTGTGTTATATAGTGGGTCCTTTCCGTCATCTGGGAACATGTTTGGGACAAGACCATTTTTGATGTATTTAGCAAAGGATAACAGGATTGATTTAGCATCATCAAATCGGCCTGTTTCAAGGCAAAGCCCTGTAAATGAAATCATGGTGTCTCTGCCCCAGTCTGTAAACCAAGGATATCCTGCTATAATTGTTTTTCTTCCTGTTGATTTTCTGTCAACTATAAACTGGTCAGCTGCCACTGTAAGAAGCTGAGCGAAATCATCGTCCTCATCAAAGCCAGCCTTTTCTATAAGCTTAGCGATTCTGGCTTTGTTCTTTTCTACTTCGATAAAGGCTGTATCCTTTTCAACAACTGGAAATGCTTTCCAGCTTTCCTTTTTTCTTCCAGTAGAATCGTTAACCTCTACAGTACATACAAAGGATGCCTTTGATACTCCGCCTTCATCAACCTCAATAACAAAATCATAAGGCTTAAGATGGCAATCAAGTCCATCTGCTTCGTTATCAATTTCGAACTGAAGCTCCATGTTTTCGTCGTAAACATTGTTACGCTTAACCATTTCGCAGCCTGCAGCGATAAGTGATATTCTAACCTTTGAATTGCTAACAGGTGTGTAGTAAAAGCCTACATTGCCTGCATCTTCATTTCTATATTCCTTAAAGATTTCCACTGGAAGCTCCCAGCGTAAATCATCTATTGTCATGTGCTCACCATGGTCGCGATAATTCATAAGAGGTGTAATAACCACACCTGCTGCCGGACCATTATTTTCTAACGTATATGCGATAGTACATTGATTCTTCCCCTGAACCAATGAGATAGTCTTTGTAAGTCGCATTCCACCTGCTTCGTATACGTATGTAATATTGCCATCGTATTTGAAGCTTTTCAAATGCATGTTTCCCTGATTAAATTCGCTTGTATATGGGCCTTTGTGTTGAGCTGTTGTTAAATCGTATATACGGCTTCCACACACTAATCTTTCATTTGTTTTGGAAAATACAAGAAATCTTTCTACTGGTGAATGTAGACTTGCAATTAGATACCCCTGATGCATTCTGGAATGTGCTCCGATGATAGTAGAACCAGCGTAGCCACCGATTCCGTTTGTAAGCAACCATTCCTTGCTTAAACATGTTTTATAATTATTTAACTTGTCAAAATTAATCTCAAAACCCATTTTTATTCTCCATCATTATTCTTCGCTATTTTCTATTATACACAATATGCCTCAAATATAAAAACTGTTAGGAGAAAAAAATAAAAATAGGGACTAGACCTTAGGCCTAATCCCTGATATAGGAGAATATAATGAATTAAATAAGAGAAGCAACACAGTCTTCAACATCCTTCATGCTGGCTGTTGGCTCGAATCTGGCAACTACGTTACCCTGACGGTCAACGATGAATTTTGTGAAGTTCCATTTGATTTCTGAGTTGTTCTTATAGTCTTTGTCTATCTTCTTAAGCATTGCGCTCATAGCAAGAGCCTTAGGTCCCTTACCAAAGCCTTCGAAGGTCTTCTGTGACTTAAGATACTTGAAAAGTTCAATAGCTGTATCACCGTTTACATCAGCCTTCTTCATCTGTGGGAACTGTGTATTGTAATGAAGTGAGCAGAATTCGTGAATCTCCTCATCTGTTCCAGGTGTCTGTCCTGCGAACTGGTTACATGGAACATCTACAATCTCAAGACCCTTGTCATGATATGCTTCGTAGATGCTTTCAATATCTTTGTACTGAGGTGTGAAGCCGCAGCCTGTAGCTGTGTTAACAACCATGACTACCTTTCCCTCATAATCCTTCATTGCCTGCTGCTCGCCATTTGTTTTCTCAACTGTTAAATCATAAAATCCCATCTCAATTCCTCCTTGATAATTTACTTGATAATTTATGATTCAATTGTGTGCAATCTATTTTATGTTTTGATTGTACGCAATTGAATTTTGTTTGTCAATACCTAATTTTTATTTTTTTATATTTTTTTTGAACTTACTATTTGATAAAATTTTAAGTGAATCAATTTAGGGGGAGGGGTTTCTTAATGAAATCAATATTTATTCGGCGAATTCTTGTTAATTCTATGATGGTATTTTCCGTCACATCAGCTCTGTTATTATCATCTACAACTGCAAAGGCCGCTGCTTATTCTGTCACACCAGAATACGGGGTACTGCTATCCTGCCTGGGAACTGAGGTCTTTTCCGATGCAGACCCAGCCACTTATGTTACTACCATTAAATCAAACACACCTGTTAATGTTATTGGTCGTACAACTAATGGATTTTGGCAGGTAGATGTAAATGGGACGCCTTATTATATTTCTCAGCAGGCCTTGTCCACATCGCCAAACACCACTGCCTACAAGCTAACATCCTTTGACGCAAAGGCTGCGCTGGTGGCAAATGCTTCAAATGGAAAGCTTATATACACACAGGGCGCTTTGGACAAACTGGAGCCAGCCAGCACCACCAAAATAATGACTGCTCTTTTAGTAATAGAAGCTATCGAAGCTGGCCAGATATCCCTTGAAACACCAGTAATGGTTTCAAACACAGCTCTTGCTTCTTTACCATCAGATGCCAGTCACGTTAAGCCAAGACTTACTGCAGGAGAAGTTTTAAACGTAGACCAGCTCCTTACAGCCATGATGGTTAGCTCGGACTGTCAGGCTTGCAATGTTTTAGCTGAACTTGTTGCAGGCTCTGTTCCAAACTTTGTTGCTATGATGAATGCCAAGGCTGCTGCAATTGGTTGTGTAAATACCAATTTTACAAATCCATCTGGTTATCCTGATGAAAAAATGTATACAAATGCTTATTCACTATATGCCATTACACTTAATGCAATAGCTCATCCATTGTTTAACCAGTATTTTAATAAAGGGTCCGCAGTGCTTCCTGCAACAAACCTTTGTGCAACTCCTAGAGTCCTGACAAACACCGATTCTCTTATGGACGTAACTAGCAGCTACTATAATCCTACTGTAATCGGCGGCAAAACAGGTTCTGCAAATCATGCCGGACAATGTCTGGTATCTGTAGCCAAGTCACAAGGCAAAACAGTTATTTCCGTTGTTCTTGGTGCTACTAACCGAACCATGTTTGACGGTTCTAAGGTAGCCATGCGCTATGCTGAAACCAATCGACTAATCAACTTAGGCTTTGAAAACTATTAAAAATAAAAAGCACTTACAGACAAATGCCTGTAAGTGCTTTTTTCTTATTCTACAGAATTGATTAATGCGAAAATCTCTTCTTTGATAGCTTTATTTGTTGTAAGTGCGTTCTCGCGAGAATCACGGTTTGAGTAGAAGTAGAACTTAATCTTTGGTTCTGTTCCTGAAGGTCTGATTGCAAACCATGAGCCGTTGTCTAAGAAGAGGCGGATTGCATTCTGTGCTGGGATATCTTCGTATCCGTTAATGTAATCGATTACCTTTTCAACCTTTGCTCCAGCAACCTCTGTAGGAAGGTTCTCTCTGAACCACTTCATCATACGCTGAATACGCTGTGCTCCAGGAATTCCCTCTAAAATGATGTTTGGCTCGTCCTCTGCGAAGAAACCGTACTTAGCGTAGATTTCCTGAAGAACATCCCAAAGAGTCTTGCCCTGCTTGCGATAATATGCAGCTGCCTCAGCAACCATCATACCTGCTGAAATACCATCCTTGTCACGGATGTCTTCGCAAATAGCATATCCAACTGACTCCTCATATCCAAAGAGATAAGTATAACCATTCTCATGAAGATATGGGATTTTTCCACAAATGTTCTTAAATCCTGTAAGAGTTTCAAACATTTCCACACCATAAGCCTTTGCCATGATTGTAGAAAGTGTAGATGTAACGATGGACTTAACCATTGCACCCTTAGCAGGAAGTGTGCCAGCATCCTTGTGTCCTTCAAGTACATAGTTTACAAGAAGGTAGCCTGTCTGGTTACCATTAAGAGGTACATAGTTGCCCTCACTATCGCGAATCTCAATAGCAAATCTATCTGAATCTGGGTCAGTAGCCATAAGAAGCTCTGCACCAAACTTGCGTCCATATTCCTCTGAAAGCTTGAATGCTTTAGGGTCCTCTGGATTAGGATATCCTACAGTCTTGAAATCTGGGTCTGGATTCTCCTGCTCTGGTACAATTGTCCAGTTAGAGAAGCCTCTGTCTGTAAGCATCTGTCTAAATGGGATAGAACCGCAGCCGTTAAGTGGTGTGTAAACAAGAGGAATGCTAAGGTCAAGCTCATCTCCTTCATGAATTGCAAGAGACTCAATCTTGTCTAAGTATTCTCTGTCGTATTCTGCACCAAGAACTGTGATTTTGCCTGCCTTTACGCACTCATCAAAATCAGCCTTCTTAACGCCATTCCACATATCTACAGCGTTAATGCACTCTGTCATTCCATCAGCGATTTCAGATGAAACCTGGCATCCGTCATCCCAGTATGCCTTGTAGCCATTGTATTCCTTTGGATTGTGGCTGGCTGTGATGTTGATACCTGAAACTGTGCCAAGTCTTCTAATCATAAATGCAAGTTCTGGTGTTGGACGAAGATCTGGGAACACATAAACCTTAATTCCATTTGCTGCAAAAATGCCTGCTGCAAGCTGTGAGAATTCCTTTGAGAAATGTCTTGGATCGTGAGCGATTACAACACCCTTATCCATGGCATCCTGTCCCTTTGAAACGATGAAATCAGCAACACCCTGTGTAGCCTTTCCAACTGTAAAGAAATTCATACGGTTAGTACCAGCGCCAACCTTACCACGTAAGCCTGCTGTACCAAAAGAAAGGTCCTGATAAAATCTATCTTCTATATCCTTTTCGTCGTTTTTAATTGCCTCAAGCTCTGCCTTTAATGGGGCATTACTCTCAAGCTTTTCAAGCCATTCGTTGTATCTTGCTTTGTAGTCCATTACTACCTCCTAAAACTTTAATCTGATAAATCAATATCCATGTTAATATGGAATGTGTATTGTGGATATTCTTTTTTGAACTCATCAACAATTGTGTTAAATAGCGCCTTTCTATTTTTAGCATCAAAGCTGATAACTAAATCAAAGCTAACTATCTGCTCTACATTATCATAATAAAATCCATGGATTTGTTTAACATACTCATGCTTTTTGGCAAACTTAGAAAATTCCTTTCTAAGCTTGTCTGCTGGGGAATCCTTTTTGTTTTTGCAATAAATGCCGATTCCCTCAAGACCTACTCCAGTTTCTTCCAATACCTTGAAGGCAATTGCTCGCTGAAGCTGGTCAAGCTGGGACATACTCATGTCTTCATCAACTTCTATATGAACCGAGCCAACATAACGCTCTGGTCCGTAATTATGAAGGCTTAAATCGTAAGCACCAAGTACCTCGTCAAAGCCCACTATTACTCTTTTTACATCGTGGCTTAGCTGCATTTCAATTCTTTCGCCCAAAATATGGGATATTGTATCAGCAATCATTTCATAACCAGATTTGATAATGACTATGGAAATGATAGCACCAAGCCATGCCTCTAAACTAAGTCCCGAAACTAAAAAGATAATAGCAGCAAGAAGTGTTGATGCTGAAATAATAGAATCAAGTTTAGCATCCTCACCAGAGGCAACTAACGAATCTGAATTAACCTCAGTTCCAACGTTTTTGACATAGGTTCCAAGAATAATCTTTACGATAACTGCAACTGCCACAATAATAAGGCTGGTTAGATTGTATTCAGGAGTCACTGGGTTAATAATCTTTTTAACAGATTCAACCAATGATGTAATACCTGCATAAGAAACGATGATTGCTATAAAGGCAGCGCTGATATATTCAACTCTTCCATGACCTAATGGATGCTTTTTATCTGGCTCCTTGCCAGCAATCTTTGTTCCTATTATCGTAATTACGGATGACAAGGCATCGCTTAAGTTGTTAACGGCATCAAGCACGATAGCAATAGAGCCTGTTACTGTTCCAACAAAAGCTTTGAACCCTGCCAGTAAAACGTTAGCACCGATACCAATAATACTTGTCTGAATTATCTTTTTATGGCGTTCCATAACAAACTATTTTTTGTTCTTAAGATTCTTAACGTAAGTCTTAAGCTCCTCCTTTGTTTTCTTATTAAGCTTCTCCATTTTCTTAAGCACATCATATTCTGCTGTGCCTTCGCTTGCAATAAGAAAATCTATCTCTCCTGCCCCCTTAGAAGGAATAGTATCCTGCAAGATTTCAAATGGTGAAACGTCTAAAACATCACAGATTGACATAATCTTATCTGCTGAAGGATTGGTCTTTTTTCTTTTCCAATCACTGATTGTACTTTGAGCAATCCCTGTACGTTCAGCCAATTCAAGCTGTGTAACCCCTTTTTCTTCCATTAACATGAAAATTCTCTCACTAATAATCATAAACTGCACCCCCTCCACATTTGCATTAATATTGCATATACGATAATTATACTCAACTTTCATTCATGCCACAAGTTTAGTATAGGTTTAATCATGCTCATGATGCTTTTGCTTTTCTATATACATCAGTCTATCAATTGTCTGCTGGAATTTTGCAGCATCAATTCCACTATCATGGATATACTCTTCATATCCACAGCTCACTCCAACTCCCTTAGGCCATCCGTACTTTTTTCTGGCCCTTGCAATGCTAACGTTAAGCGTATCTATCTTTTTGGAAACCTCGTATTTGGACAAGCCTTCCACTGCAACGCAGAATTCATCTCCTCCAAATCGACCAATAAAGCAATCCGCACCAAAAATATCCACCAGCGTATCTGCAATTACTTTAATGGCCTTATCCCCTGCATCATGTCCCAGTTTATCGTTAATATCTTTGAAATTATCAATATCTATCATTATTGCGCAGAAATCTTTTCCTGATGAGGCTGCATTCTTTACCATCGACTGAAGCTTAATATCAAGTCCACGTCTATTAAGCACTCCTGAGAGATAATCAATGTTAACGTCCTTGCTTTGGTAGAAGAAGAACAATATCAGACATCCCAATGATATTCCCGCATAGGTGGTATCAAGCTCTGCCAAAAATACCTGCAGAATAGAGCCAAGGAATGCCAGAATTGGCAAAAATAGTACCATCTGCTTATATTCGCTCTCAAAATTATTTCTAAAGACAACCGCATATACCACCAAAAGGCAAATAAATAACATCAACATATAGGCTCTCGGATAGAACATGCTGCCACGATAGTAAATACCATTCTCAAAATAATAGAACCATTTTGTTTTCCAAATAGCTGCTATAGATACTAATACAAAATTTGTAACAGCAAAAAGCTCAAAAGATATTCTAAAGATTTTTCTAGGCTTTTTATTTCCTTCATCCATCCAGCAATCCATATAGTAAACCGCAAACAAAATATCTACCGGGTCTAACAAGAAGATTACTAAATATCCAATTTGTGCCAGGAATAAATATTTATCGGGGTATTGTTCTCCGATTCGTCCGATGGACTCTGAAAGCAACAAAACCAGGGTGCATTTAAGAATAGCAGAATAGTGCCTGCCTTTTTGCAACCTGGAAGATTTATTCTGAAATATTAATAATAATATTAAAAGTATTGATGTGAAGAAATTAAGCGTTACCCAACCTTCAACTTCTATCATAAGCTTCCCTCAGTCTACTTAATATTTTCGTGAACAATATTACATTTTGAATCATATCATAAAAAATGTACAAAAATGTGAAAAGGCGCAAGAAATATTGGATTTCTTGCGCCTTTGTTATTAGTTTATTAGCAAACTGTTATTTCGTAAACACTATTGAATTCATCCTTTGGATTTAGGCTGTTACCGTACTCTCTCTCCTCAAGCATCTGGTTGAAGCCTACTCTATCGCATCTTCCGTACCATGGTTCAATGCATACAAATGGCGCATGCTTGCCCACTGGTGACCAAACACCAAATAATGGAGTTGGGCATGTAACTTTGACAAATGGCTTCTTATCGCTATCAAGTATTGTAACCATATCAGCCTGCTTATCTTCTATTACAAGGGCATCCTTGGAAAATACCTCATCAGACATCTTTAAGATACCATCCTCTAGTTTGTATATATCCTGCTCATCTGAAAGACATCCGCTGCCATCGTTTGCAATAACATTTGCAGTAATTGCCTCTACTGGCTTGCCAGCCTTTTCGAATAATAAATAATCTGTATCCAGGCTGCAGTTAAATGCAGGGTGAGCCCCAATTGAAAAATAAATTCTTCTATAATCAGTATTTTCCACCTTCCAGCATACCTTAACTGTAGAATCCTCTAAAATATAGCTGATTGTAAGCTTGAAATCGAATGGATACTTCTCATGTGTCTCCTCATTTGAGGTTAACTCATAGGTAAGCTTGTTATCCTCTTTTGCAACAAATGTGAAATCCATATCTCTTGCAAATCCATGCTGCCCCATCTCATATATGTTGTCATCATAAATTGACTTTTTCTGATAGTAGCAACCTACCACTGGAAACAACACTGGCGATGTTCTTCCCCAAAACGCAGCATCCGCCTGCCACATCATCTCTCTATTATCGCTTTTACGAATTAATGACTTTATCTCAGCCCCGTGTTCTGAAACAGTGAGCTTTAGCTTCTGGTTTTCAATTATTTGGTTCATTTTGCGCTCCTTCTTTATCTTCCTCTTGTCTGTTATCCTAATGTATTATACCAAACATTGGATGTTATGGCATATTTCATCTTAAATCTGGAAGTATGAGTCCAGCATTGCGGCGGATGTTACGGTAAAGCTGTTAAATTCCCTCTTTTTAATGTATCCCATTTTTTTCTATTCTCGTCTACGTACATAAAATCTAGAATAGCATCACATTTTTCCGTAAATTCTTATATATCCAGATTGTTGCTGTTACATAAGAATTATAAGCTTTATTTGTTTTACCGTAGTATTAAATTTGGTCAAAGCAAATCACTACGGCATTTTTCTTTAGGGAAGGCTTTTTTATGTATTTTTTAGTCCTTAATGTTTTTGCTCTTACGGTAAATCTATTAATTAGCAGTCATTTTCATGTAAATTCATATTCTTAGAGCTGTTTCTGCTATATTCAACTATTGCGCCTATGAACTCATCTCCATATTTTTCAGCTTTCGCTTGGCCAACACCTGATATATCCAGGAACTCATCTATTGTCTTTGGACATTTATTAACCATATCAACTAAAGTCTTATCGCTAAATACGATATAAGGAGGCATCCCCTCTTCTTTTGCTAATCTCAACCTAAGTTTTCTAAGCAATTCAAATAAAGTCTCATCTTTTTTATCTTTAATATTATTGCTAGGAGCCTTTTTCTTAACACTTTTGCACTGCTTTACATTATATGGCTCTGCTTGCTTCAATCTATCAATATTTCCCATTCGAAGAACACTATATTTACTATCTGTTTGAACTAGCAGGCCGTCACAAATCATTTGATTAATTAAAGTTCGCAGATTAACTTCTGTTTCATCCTTAAGCTGCCCATAAGACTTGTAATTTACAGCTCCAATATCTATTAGTTTTGAGCTTCTTGCGCCTCTAAGAGTTTTTATTACAACATTTATCCCGTAGCTTCCCTTTGTTTCGGCAACACAATTAATAACCCATTTTGCCTGTTCTTTCATATCAGCAACTTTGTATTCTCTACTGCAATTGCCACATTTATTACAATTTACTTTTTTATTTTCACCAAAGTAGGTCAAAATATAGTTTCTTAAACAACTTGTTGTTTGACAATATTCAATCATAGCTTTTAATCTCAACGAGTCATTATGCTTTACAAGCTCTACATCTTCGTGTGATACATTACTAAAATCCTTATTTTCAAGTAAAAACTTATTTATCACTATATCCTGGGATGAAAACAACAATGTACACTCAGCTTCTTCACCATCTCTACCAGCTCGTCCTGCTTCCTGATAGTAGTTTTCAATGCTTTGTGGCATATTATAATGAATTACAAATCTAACATTAGATTTATCTATTCCCATTCCAAAAGCATTAGTTGCAACAATAATATCTTTTCTATCATAAATAAAGTCATCTTGATTCTTTTTTCTATTGCTATTGCTTAAACCAGCATGATACATAGTTGCATTAATGCCCACCTTTATTAAAGCTTCGTATATTTTTTCTACATTTTTTCTTGTTGCGCAATATATAATGCCAGCCTGATTTTGGTGTTGAAGTATGTAATCAACAATGTATTTTTCTTTTTTTGTGGTTGCTTCCACTCGATAATATAGATTAGTTCTATCATAGCCTGTACTGGTTATTTGCGGATTTATCAATTCTAATCTTTCAATAATGTCATTTTTAACAGCAGCAGTTGCCGTGGCTGTAAATGCACTTACTACTGGTCTTTTTGGTAATCTTTTTACAAATTCTGAAATTCTAAGATAGCTTGGTCTAAAATCCTGGCCCCATTGTGAAAGACAATGGGCTTCATCTACTGTAACCATAGCAATATTTAACGACCTGCAATATTCCCAAAATTTTACGTTATCTAATCTTTCTGGTGAAACATACATTATTTTGTATTTTCCAGCTGAAACATCTGCGAAAACTTTTGCTATTTCCAAATCTGTCAGATAAGAATTTATATAGCAGGCTTCAATCTGAGCGCTTTTTAGCGCCTTCACCTGATCTTGCATAAGTGATATTAATGGCGAAATCACAATTGTAATACCATCAAACATTAATGCTGGTATTTGATAACATATCGATTTACCTGCCCCAGTAGGCATAATTGCCAAACAATCATTTCCTTCTAAAATAGTATTGATGACAGATTCTTGACCTTCTCTAAAATCATCATAGCCATAATACTTCTTTAAAATACTTATAGGTTCATTTATATTATTCATTATTTCTCCCAACTAAACACAATATTCCTTTATTTTCTTTTCTATTTCTTCTATGTCCAATGGTCGCTCCATTGATTCCATTGAAAAGACAATGTTATTTCCTATGGTATAACCTGCCCTCTCATATTCTCTTAGCTTATTGAAGTTTTTACTTGCATACTCACCATCATCAATCATACCTAGATGTTCCCAATATACAGTTTTTCTTTTTCGAACATTTAATATTGCAAAATCTGGATAGATGACATTATCCTCTGAAAGCTTCAATTCAGGTTCATATACATAATCTAAGCCATATTCATTAAAATAATCTGCTATAATCATTTCTGATTTGGATCTAACATATTCTCCTCGTCGAGTTTTATAGTTTCCCTTCTCGTAAAATTTATTTTGATCTCCATGCATTTCACTTTGCCATCTGGAAATGAACATATCGTCTGTTTCCACAAGGGGAACTATCACATTTCTTTTCTCTTCATTGTAGTTTTCATAAATATTGTTAATAGCTTTGACATCATAATTTTTAGCGAATGCTTTTATTGATTTTTCAAGCTTCATTAAAAGTCTATTTTCTTTTTCTTCGTAATCACGTTGCAAATATTTGGTGTAATTCTTTACATCATTCTTAGCTATATATTTTCGTTCACCATTAATTGCTTCATAATATTGATAGGTTCCATTACATTTAGAAATATATATATGTTTTTTAGGAACATCTTTATATTTAATCATATTTTTATTTGATTTTTTAAGCAGAGCTTGAATTTCTCCAAGCTGCTCCATTAATAAACTACTAATATCTTCAATCATCGAAATATCTCCTTGCTTTTCTTAACTATTTAAAAATAAATTATTTAACATACCTATTTGGGGCGATAAATTACGGAAATCAGAATTACCACATTGGTTTTACCGTACATTGCTACATCAGCTGCTATATAGATATACATTAAACTTTTCGTATACACTACTTTTCATGTAATAACTGATGCGTAACTACTATTGCAGATTTCATTTATTACCAATTATTAATTTGCGTGGATTATTGTTCGCGAAATTTACCTAATAACTTTCAATATCGTCAACTTTTATGTAATAGGAATTATAAGATTGAAAAAATCTTACGGAAAATTAGACAATAATTTGCATTCTTATGTACTAAATTCACAGACATACATTAATAACGCTCTATTAATATACTTTCATGTATTCGTTTAGTCAAGGTTTCCGTTATATTTATATTGTATTTTTGATTAAACATGTTTCCTCGTAACGCCATATAACTACATTCCCAGAAATCTAGCTTTACCCCCTAAAAACACAGCGAGACCACCAACTATTGCATTCACAGTAATCCTAAACTTCAAATTTCATAGAATTACTGGTGCAAACAGAGGTAGTCTCGATGCATTTATTTCTTTATAATTTTTACCAATGTGTTTTGTGCTCATCAATAACTTCATCGGTCTCCAGATTGACTAGGTAGAAGCCCATTAGCTTGGCTTCGGATTGGCCTAGGGAATTGCCGTTTTCATCTAGAGGCTCTGCTTCTAGGACAAGCTCGATGCAGCTATTGCCGTTATCGTCGTCCTTTGTGCCGTTGTCATAAAGGATGTATACGTAGTCATCGTCCTGGGCCACTGTGCCCTTGACGTAACCCTTGGCTGTGTAGCCTAATTCCACGGAGAAATCATCGATGACACCGTCCTTCTGCAAATAGTTGCACAGCACAATCATTTTATTCATAATATCTAGCTCTGATGGATAAGAATCATCGTAGTATTCATCCTCAGAATAATCGCTGTAATCATCATAGCTGTCGCTATAATCGTAATAATCATCAGTTTCGTAATCGTCACTGACTTCGGTTTCATCACTACTTATTCCGTACCAGAGGGCATCATTTGAGAAAGCAACAGCAATCGCTATAACTATAGCAATTATCAGTTTTAATGGTTTATTTATCTGAGCCTGCAGGTCTAAGGATTTATTTCTTTTTACAAACATGCAGATAAAAAGAACAATGCTCATAAGAATAATGCCAAAACCTATTGCCTGCAAAAAACCCAATAATAAAATGGTTGTTTTAGAAAATCCATAGGCAATAAGCATTGTGTAATCGATACAAGCCGCCATTAAAGCTATTATTACAATTACATATACAAATAAAAGTCTAACGCCCTGTGGCTTTCTCTGTTCAGCCAAAAGCTTTTCCCTGTCTATTGAAGCTTCCTCAGAATCCAGCCATTCCTGCAGTATTTTAAGAGCGTTGGGCTGATAGTTGCCTGTAACCTGGCTAAGAGCTTCGCGGCATTTAGCTTTGTCTCCCATCAAGGCACAGTTCATAGCCATGTGAACGAGAAGCCTGTTTTTTAAGAATTTAGTTTTAAGCTTTGCTTTGTAATAAATGAAATAGTTAAAATCAAATTTTTCCTGGTCGCTAAAATCATTATGCTTTTTAGAAAAATGATTATTAATGAGCGCCAAAATTCCACTACTTAAAACTAGGATTTCTAGTGCTATGTAAACATAAGCTGCTTTAACCAGATAGAGGTCAAAGAAATCTTTCTTTATAAACCAATAATAAACTAAAAACAAGCAAGCTAAGCAATACAACAAAACAATTCTTCTGCTTAAGAGATATTTCTTTGCAAGCTCAACGCCCCGGCTATCTGGTTTATATTCATCAATATTTATCGATTCATCATCAAACATAGAATTCATTTTATGTGTTCACCATCTTTTCTTAATAGTAATTTTATTTAGTCATAAGATGTGCATTACAGCATATTTATAAGGCCTTCTAAACCCTGGGTTTTATAGATATCTTTGTAGTAGCCAACCTCGTCTGCGATCAACTCATCGATTATCTGCATTCCTAAAAGCTCCACTGGGGCCTTGTCGTCTGTCAGAATCAAATCCCCTGGCTGATAGCTGGTAAGATTCTCCTGAACCTTTGACATCATATAGATTAAATCATCATCAGTTTCAGCCGCAACCCCCATGGCCAGCTTTTGTTCCATATCGTCATTCATGCTGGCGAAAAGGATTCGATTTGTATTGTTCTGAACATTAGATGTCATTATGTAAGGAAAGACCTGGCCGATAGTATCTGCTAAATAATAGTTGATATTATTTTTTTCATCACTTCGCATGTTAAGGTTGACCACCATCACGCCATTGTCTGTTAAATGATTCTTGACCAATGTAAAGAATTCAACGCTGGACATTTGGAATGGAATGGTTATGTCCTGATATGCATCAACCATTATGATGTCATATTTATCGTCGATGACATTTAGATAAGCCCTGCCATCATATGTTACAACAGGTACATCCTTTGGAAGCTCGAAATATTTGTGGGCAAGAGATGTGATTTTCTCGTCAATTTCAACACCTGTTATTTCGACATTATCAAAATATCTTTCGCACTGAGTAGCGTAGGTGCCTGAACCATTTCCAAGGATTAGTATCTTTGTTGGGGTGTCATTTTTATCATTTCTGCCCATGTAGACGGCTGCCATTGCATGGTCGTAGTAATATCCTGTTGGCCCCTTTTCCTTCGCATATACGGATTGAGTTCCAAACAAAACATTGGTAGATAATACCACTTGTTTGTCATTCTCATAAACCTGCAAATAGTTGTAAATAGATTCGCCCTCGTAAGTAAGGTCAGTCTGCCAAAAAGCAAAGCTATTGCTATGGCCAAGAAGGCAGCAGACTAAAAACAAAGCGATGCTAACAGGTACCCTCTTGGCTTTTAAAAAATTTACTTTTGAACTGGCGAAATAAATGACGCAAAGCACCAACAATATGCCTGCGAAAATCAAAAACGTAACCGCAGTTCCAACTGCTGGTATGCTGATGAAGGTTGGCACAAAGGTACCAATGATGCTTCCTATTGTATTGCTGGCGTTAAGCTTTCCAACTACGCTTCCGCTGTCATCTAAGCTATCTACGGAAAACTTTACCAGTGATGGTGTTACTGTTCCCAGCAAAAATAACGGAAATACGAATATCACCATACAAGCAACAAAGCCTGCTATAACCAGAAAATTGTTGCTAACAGTAAAAATCAGTAGCGCAGATATGCCAATGATTATGTATTTTCCTACAACAGGAATGGCAGCAATCCAAATAGCTGCAATGATTATGCGCTTGTAAAGCTTATCTGGATTTGGATCCTTATCCGCCATTCGGCCACCGTAGAGATTTCCTAAGGCCATGGCAATCATAATAGTGCCAATGATGATAGTCCAAACTATCTGCGATGAGCTAAAATAAGGTGCAAGCAATCTGCTAGCACCTAACTCAACCGCCATTACCGACATTCCTGCAAAAAATTCTGTTAGGTAAAGATACAGCTTATTCTTTAATATTGGTCGATTCATTAATTCCCCCTGATGTCACATCATTTAATTATTTAACAAAATTAGTAAAAATATGCTCTTCCTTTTCTGGTAAACCAAACTGCTCTTTTCCAAGGGCGATACTCTTCATTAAGAAAGACATGTTTCTAGCTAAAACTCTAAGTGTCTGTAGTCCCTCTTCATCAGAAGCTGCCTCTCCTGGAAGTCTACCATGAACGCTATTCCAGTACTGGCTGGATGCTACAGGCATGCCAGAAATTGTAAAGTATTTGTTTAATTCATCGTATGTAGCTGAAAGACCGCCTCTACGTGCTACTACCACGCTGGCTCCCACCTTCATTGTCTTGTCAAAGCCTGTGCTGTAGAACAATCTATCAAGGCAAGCGATAAGTGTTGCATTGGCTGAAGCATAATAAACCGGTGATGCTACAACCAAGCCATCTGCCTCTTCGAATTTAGGGGCAAGCTCATTTACAACATCATCAAAAACGCATTTTCCCTTTGTAGCACATGAGCCGCAGGCAATGCAGCCCCTTACATCCTTATTTCCAATCTGAACAACCTCAGCCTCAATTCCTTGCTCCTCAAAAACTTTGGTCATTTCATTTAATGCAACTGATGTATTTCCGTCCTTACGTGGACTACCGTTAATAATTAATACCTTCATTTGACTCCTCCTACTATGTTATGTGTTAACTAGCTCATCCAGCTGTTAACAATTGCGATTTCTTCCATGTATCCCTTATCATCGTTTGGTGTTTCAAGAATGAATGGAAGATTCTGTGTAACTGGATGCATAGCAATTCTTTTCATTGCATCCAGTCCAATGCAACCCTGCCCTAGCTTTTCGTGGCGGTCCTTTGCGGCACCGCATTCGTTTTTGCTATCATTGAAATGAATTGCCTTAAGTCTGTCCAAGCCGATTATCTTGTCGAACTTGGTCAGCACACCGTCTAAATCATTGACGATGTCATAGCCTCCATCCCAGATGTGGCAGGTGTCCAGACAAACACCAAGCTTGTTATTTAATGTGGTGCGGTCAATTATTTCTCGAAGCTCCTCAAAGGTCTTTCCCACCTCTGAGCCCTTGCCCGCCATGGTTTCAAGAAGGACTGTGGTGTTCATATCCTTCCAAAGAGATTGATTAAGTCCATCTGCAATCTGCTGAATTCCAGTCTCAGTTCCCTGTCCAGTGTGGGAGCCTGGATGGAAATTATAGTACTGATGTGGAACCTGCTCCATACGCTGCAAATCCTGCTGAAGCATATCTAGGGCATTCGCTCTAGTCTCTGGTTTTGCAGAGCAAAGATTCATAGTGTAGCTTGCGTGTGCCACAAGTGTTCCAAACTTTTCTTTTTCAAGGATTGCCTGAAGCTTTTCAACATCAGCAGGCTCAATATCCTTCGCTTTTCCACCTCTTGGATTTCTTGTAAACCATGCAAAGGTATTTCCACCAAATTCTGTCATCTGGCGTCCCATTGCCTCGTAACCATTTGTCACTGATAAGTGACAGCCTATATATATCATGCATTACCTCGTTATTAAATTATACTTCAAAGTCTAAACAGCTTCTGATTTTAGTGTAAGGTCTAACCTTTCCGTCTGCTACTGCAACATGGTCTGGGTGAACTGCGTAGCCCTTTAAAGCCTCTTCATTTTCAAAAGTAGAATCAAGCATCAAATCAGCATTTGAGCTGGCAAGTCCGTTGATGTTAACCTTGATATCGACCATTCCAGGAATCTTTCCTGCAAGACCTTCTAATCCCTCTTTAATACCTTGCTTTACCTGCTCCTTTTCCTCTGCTGAAAGCTCGTCCTTAAGTGTCCATAAAATAATGTGTTTTACCATGACAATTCTCCTTTTATCTATATACAATAGTTTCTAACCATCTTTGGGATATCCCATGAATAGAATTATATTGCAAATCCTTCTACTTGTAATCTTCTACATCAAATTTTCTATCTTTAAAATAATAATCGCTGTCATCCTCAGTGATTTCTCTCACTATCCTGCAAGGATTTCCTACCGCAATTACGTTATCTGGAAGATCTTTGGTTACCACGCTTCCTCCACCGATGACTACGTTATTTCCAATTGTTACCCCTGGCATGATGCAGGTGTTTCCACCAATCCATACGTTGTCGCCGATGGTGATGTCGATTCCATATTCGTAACCTGAATTGCGAGAATCTGGATGAATAGGATGCCCTGCAGTGTAAATAGCAACGTTTGGTGCTATCTGGGCGTTGTCACCAATTTTGACCTTGCCAACATCAAGTATAACCAGATTATAGTTGGCAAAGAAGTTTTCGCCAACTTCGATGTTGTAGCCATAGTCACAGTGAAAAGGTGATTCTATACATACTGTACTTCCAGTTTTGACAAGGATTTCCTTGATTAATTTGTCCTTTCCAGCTGTGTCGCCTGGATCCATATTGTTGTACTTGAAAATCCTCTTTTTGTTTTCCAATCGCTCTTCGCTAAGCCCATCCATCCATGCCTTGTATGGAAGATTAGCAAGCATTCTTTCCTTTTGGTTCATCTTGCACCTCATTCTTTCTCTAGCCTTATTTCTCCACCGATGACAATTGCCTTAGAGTCAAACCCATGTCCAATTTCTCTTGTGGAAGCAACTGGTAAGTCCTCACTAATGTGCATCTTCAGCAACTCATAAACTGACAACTTAAGATTAGACTTTTCATAACTTGTGAATGTTCCAAGCAAAACCCCTGACACTTCATCAAATACTCCAATCTGCTCAAGCTGAGCAAAAAGGGTAGCTATCTGGCCCGAGCCTCCGCCGTAGGATTCTAATAACAGTATTTTTCCTTTCATATCAGGCCAATACTTTGTACCTGCAAGCTTAGTGAAGCATCTGATATTTCCTCCAACCACAACACCTTCCATGACATTGTTCTGGAGAAAGGTATAGTTTATGTTGAATAGCTTGGCTTTATCTCCATCTATATATGCCTGAAATCTATCTTTCAACAATGGTTCGTCTGAATAAACCATGTTTTTCACCTGGTACAATACAGAAGGTTTTCCTGTCATGGTATATATCGCATTTACGATAGTAGTTAAATCACTATAACCCCAAAATGTCTTATTGGACTGTGCTATCAGATCAAAATTAAGATATTTCAGAACTCCATTAGCTAAATCGCCACCTGAAATATCATAAATAGCTTCTATAGAATCATCCTTATAAAAACTCATTAAATCAGCGGCTCTCTCTTCATCTGTCCCACTAAATTCATCAATCTCTGACACAATGTGAGGGGCTCTAACCGTTTCAACCCCCATACTACCAAGCACCTTTTCTAACTCATCTATTTGATAAGCCCACTCTTTACTATGTCCATTTGAGCAAGCTGATAATCCCACTTTCATTTTCTAATTCTCCTAATTTTTCGCCCTATTAACAATAAATATTCCAAGACTCACAAGCACAAGCGCCACCAAGTATTTTAAAGTAATTGTCTGCCACTCTGACAGGAATATTGCTGAAAGGATTGCTCCAAAAATTGGATTCGTAAATCCGTATATGGTGACTGATGATACTGGATTGTACTTAAGTAGAACGCCCCAGATGGAATAAGCCACTGATGATATCAATGCCATATAAATAATGAGTGGAATGCCGGCAGGGGATGTCATGTGAAGTCTGCCGCCAGCCAGTATTCCTACAATTATCATTATAAGACCACCAATAATAAACTGATATCCGCTGAGTGTGACAGGATTTTCCCTGAGGGAATATTCCTTAATAAGTACTGATGAAATAGCATAGGATACTGAAGCTATAAGGATAAAGCCTTCACCATTTATTGCAAAGCCTGCGCCCATGTCGCCGCCAGCTAAGCTAACCAGTATCACACCTGCAGCTCCCAGCACGCAGCCTACCATCTTATTGGTAGTGAGTTTTTCCTGTTTCCTCACAAGGGAAGCCATCAGGATTGCGAAGAAAGTGCTCATGCCATTAATAATGGATGATTTCACTCCTGATGAGTGTGCAAGTCCCATGTAGAAAAAGAAATATTGAAGGACAGTCTGGAAAATGCTGAGCTTGCAAACCATTCCCCAGGAATCCTTTTTGGGAAACAATACCTTTTTCTGAAGCAGGCTACCGAAAATGATTGCCAATATTCCTGCCAGGAAAAATCTGATTCCTGCAAAAAGGATCTGGGACATGCTATCGCCGGAGCCTATTTCAAATAATCTATATCCTATTTTAATGCTTGGAAATGCGCTCCCCCACAGCAGGCAGCAAAGTATTGCCAAGCCGCATACTACAATTTTGTTTTTTAATATACTTTTATTTCCCATCTAATATCTCTACTTACTTTTAAATTGGGCTTTGCCAGCCCTGCAGATTAGTTGTTAAGCTGCTCCCAATCCTCTTTTGTCATGAGATTTACCACATTGGTTCTAACCTCATTTAAAAGTGGCACCTTAACATTTTCATCTGTTCTATTATACTTGAATCCAAGCTTTTCTTGAACACGTTTTGACTTTTCATTTCCTTTAAAGTACGCACACCAGACCTTTGAAACATTTAAATCCTCAAAGGCTCTTTTTAAGAGAAGTGTGCAGGCCTCAGTCATAATTCCCTGACCCCAGTAAGGCTTTCCCAGCCAATAACCAAGCTCGCACTCATCCTTATTCTCATAATGAAACATCAAATCAGCAGTGCCGATTGGCTCCCCTGTCTCCTTCAAGCAAATGGCATAATTCTCAGGATTCGTAAATACGTTATTTATCACGTTGATGCTTTCTTCTATTGTCTTATGAGCAGGCCATCCGCAAGGGCTTCCAACCTCTTTTTCTTTTGCCATGCTAAATAAAACCTCTGCATCATCCTCATGCCAATGGCGAAAGCCTAATCTTTCTGTCTCAAATAAATATTCAGTGTTTGTGCTCATGCCCTTATCCTCCTGCTCGTAAATATGTTAAACAATGGGCAGGTGCTTGTGTACACCTGCCCTATTACAATCATCTTTAAGAATTATTCTTGGGTCTTGGGTTTTATCCCTAATCTATCCCAAATAATCATCTTTTCTTTGCAACAATAAGATATCTGTGAATGGTTCCTTCTACAAAGCCATCTCTGTCGATTATTTCCTGCATCTTTAGAAGCTTATTGAAGCATTTTTCTACAGAAAAGTCTGGGAACTCCCACTCGATGATATGAGCGAACCACACAAAAGCTCCTATATCGTAAAAACGAATTGGTCTGTAAACCTCTTCAGCTCTTAAGATTTCAAATCCCTCGTCCTGGAATTTCTTCTGCTGGATAGCAAGCTCTAATTCTGGAAATGGCTTTGGAAAATCCGGAAGTACCATCTTCACCAGGTCTCTGTCATTATTAGCTCCCACCTGCTCAGTGATGAACAAACCACCTTGGCGCAGCAGGCGGCCTGCTTCCTTTGCATCAAAATCTCCATGTCGATTGATAAGCATGTCAAAAGATTCATCTTCAAATG
>ODAI010831614.1_pt1 | contig 34552 bp, 41 predicted proteins | sample 1539321 | NCBI WGS metagenome assembly ODAI01 (sample SAMN02144231, study PRJEB22623) | gut metagenome | biome: sheep rumen | host: Ovis aries | place: New Zealand
TCAAGACGCTGCTTATCTCTTGCAAAATATCCATCATAGACTTCGAACTTTTTATGAATTTCATCAATCTCGTTTTCACAGTTCTTAATCCTATCGTTCTGCTTTTCCTCGGGAGCCCTCATTTTAGTAATAAACTTAATGATAACTGTTATTGCAGCTGAGACACTTACAATTCCAGCACAAATCGCCAATACAGTTGCAATAAGTTCGGATGGCGTAAACATTATGGGCTGATTCATTAATTTGGTTACCTCCTTTCTCTTAGTAATAGACGATATAATTCTGTGCTTTATAGACCGGAATAATTACATCAATTTTCCCCATTTTGATTTTCTCCTTTTGTGTTTAAATACTTTTAATAACTCGTATTTAGCGCCTGACCAATTGCAGCAGAAATTGCATCATATACTCCGCCGCTTGTTACAAGATTTGTGCTATCTTCAGTAGGCGTGGAATCAAGAACCCCAATTTCTCCACCTTCACCACTTTCAGCATTAATCTTTACCACACCATTTTCTTCCGTGATAGTTATATTTGTACCGGCATTTGCTGACGTTAATTTATTCTGTTTAGCTCCTAAACCATTTGTAATATTATTACTTAGTCCGTTCATTACTGATGTAAGTGCATCTGCTACTCCACCAGATGTAACAGCATTTGAACTGCCAGTCGTAGGACTAGAATCAAATGTTAGTTTAGACTGCTTAGAATTTAGTGCACTATCAACTTCTGATTTTGTGTAGTAATTTGTAAGATCTGCCGATCCAGAACCACCGGCTGCATTAATCTTTTTAACGCCGTTTTCTTCTGTAATACTCACATTTGTACCGGCATTTGCTTGTGTTAATATATCTTGCTTCTTATCAGTCTCAAGTTTCACATTTTGAAATATAGACCTGATTGTTTCTATAAGTGTCATGATTTAACTCCTTCTTAAGACTTAAGAGTAATTTCATTAGTCGCGGAGATCTTTACTTTTCGTGTATCTAGGTTGAAACAGGGAGCTATCGTTATATTTGGATCACCTTGCCCACTCTGTGAAAGTAATGTATCATCATATCCATTAACAATAGTATATGCGTTATAATCATGATAATTAAATGTAGAAAGTAAAGCGTCCCCAAGCCACACTGTATAATCATTAAATGTTGCAAATACATCTTCTTGATTTGCTGCTGCAACTAATAAAGCGTTCCAATAATATCCACTTCCTCTTCTTTTTGAATCATCATTTTCATCATACTCAGCATTCGTTTTAATATAGCTAATTAAATAAAGACCCTTATTATCGGCACAAGCAGATTTCCAATTATCAGTATCATAGAACTTGATAGTCCTGGAATCATAATTGGCAATATTTAACCCGATAATACTTTCTGTATATTCTGTATTAGCTAATCCAAAACTTGTTTCACCGTAATAATCGTTTGTGAGCTTATATCCTGGCCATGTCCCAATGCTAATCCCCTCAGACTGCATAGCATATACACCATTACCAAGATCTTCTGCAGCAATCCACTTAATTGGACGCTCTATATTATTAACATCAATAAATGTTCCCATCGTATACTCATTGCCAATGGTTAATTCTAAAGCTGCTCCACCATTAAACACCTCATCAGCAATTCCATTAATCTGAGCAATAGTTAGGCTATCAAACTCACTAGCACCGGACTCACTCTTTATCTCATTAATCGCAGAAACAAGGTCTGACTTAGCAGTAGTCTCTAAATTTGTAAGATTCCCGATATTAGCCTTATTTGTCTGACTATCATCATAGGCTATCTTTCCTCTATCGCCTCGAAAAGCAGTAGAAGACGTCTCGCCAAGAGCAAGATCTGATCCAATTGCAACATATGCTGATCCACCCCACCTATATGTCTTATTTGTAGATAGATCTGTATAAATCTTTCCGGACTCTCCTGTTCCAGGAAATGCACTGGCATCTACATATTCAATTACATCATCTACAAACGAAGGAAGTTGACTAGAAGGAACTTTACCGTTACTATCAAGTTCTGCCACTCCTCCAGAAGATCCTATTTTAGAATATAAATCATCAATCGCATCCTGAGAATTAGTAGCACTTGATCCAGAATTTGTATTGTCATAAGTAATATCAGAAGCAGCTGGAGCATCACCCGTAAGATTATCTAACTTAGTCTTTTCAGCAGAAGTAAAATTCTCATCGGATAAAACTTTTCCTGTATCAAGAGCTGATTTTAAATCATCAAGAGCTGCTTTATCGTTATTTGTAAAATCATTACTAGATAAGCCTTTACCACTCTCTGTATTTACTTTTCCAGAAAGAGCATTATCAACTTCTGTTTTATTGTAATAGTTAGATAAGTCAGTAGGAGTGCCAGATCCACCTTCTATGGTTTTCCATTCTACATCTCCATCTGTACCAGATTTTTTTACAAGTGCCTGTCCGGTGCTTCCTCCTTTAGGGAGGCTAGATGCAGGTGGCGTAGCACTTCCAGATCCACCTCCGGCGTATTTTTGATCCTTTAAAAATATTGCTCCCATATATTAGCCTCCCATTTTGAAGTTTTGTGGTATGGTTGTTGGGGTTAGTAGGTTTTAGGTTGTTTTGGTGTACTGGAGGGTGATATAACATTCTGTATATATCGAAAAATCAATTGCAGATATTAATACAATATTCGCCCCCTCGATATATATTTGCAATTGACGTGTAGCATCGGCTGTGGAAACCGATGGTAACGATGTATAAGTTGACGACGATGAAGCCTTAGCAATGGCATTGATTGATGCCATGTTATCTATATTAGTTATGCCATGAGTTACTCTTTTAGTTGTCGTGTTTGGTAACGCTCCAAAGTCTATCGTCTTCTGATACAGCGTCTTCCCATCAATCCAAGTCCCGATTATCTGTTCTTCTGTGGAATACTGTACTCCTCTCCCATCTCCTTCATACTCCTCGTACTTTATACAGTAAAGGACTGAGGTGTTGGTGGGGCGGGAGGTGTAATCGGCCGTACCATATCCAAATATGTCACGGTTATTTATTGTAGAACCTAAAGCAGAAGCACTGTCTCCAGCTAATGGAAAATTACCTTTTGAGTCTACATTTAAAGGTTTTGGATTATAAGGATCAGAATAAGCAGTATAGAATAATCTATTTGATACTTGTGTTTGATAAAATAAATGAGTAGTCGCATTCTGATGCTCACCTACCGCAGCACCTGATCCCTGATTTGTATGAGAATTCGTACCAGTACCTCTTAAAAACTCACCTCTAAGGTCTGGAACCTTAAATTTTCCACTCTGTACAGTTTCTCCGGATAAGGCAAAGTAGGAGTATGAGCCAAACTCATTCATCATCCAGTTGGCAAGCTTGGGGTAAAGCCCGATGTCGTACCATGACCCATCACAGGCTAGATACCCACTTGGAGCGGTAGTACCCATGTAGGAGATAATCATACCGACTGGGCCTGCGAGTTTCATGCCCCCGCCTAAGTAGGGTAATATATTATTGTAGAAAGTCGATAAGTCTTGTTTCGTTGCTAAGTTATTATCACTCATTTTAGCTCCTTTTCAATGTGGGATGTTTAAGCTAGGTTAGAGATTAGGCGTAAGTGTCGGTGGTTTTAGTGTATTGAATAGTGATATTAACATCTGTTATTGAACTAAGCCATGATGATGTACTATAAGCTATTATAGATAGAGATGTAATGCCACTACTTACAATAGACCTTACTCTAACACTATATTGCCCCAATCCATTGTTTCTATTCAATTCATTCAACGGAATAGTATTAGTAGCTCCATTAGCTAAAAAAGTTCCATATGCATCAACTAATTCTAAAGTAGCATCTGAAGATATAGGAGTATCAGAATATTGATTATCCGCAGGCATTGTAATACTGTTGAAATGTACTCTTTTCTGATACAACGGCTTCTTCGTTCCACTTCCATCCATGTTGTAATACCACCCGATTCTTCTTTCTTCGGGAGAGATGATGATTCCTTCAGTGGGCTGACCGGGAAGAGGAGTAATAATATCAGCAAAGTCAGCTTGCGATAAACCAGTTTCATCCTCAATACTTATCGCCTGTATGTTGGTAGAAACATCCAATGTATCACCTATTGCAATATCGGCAGTTACGAGGAAACGCCCACCTGCAAGCATTAAGTGATCACCTACTGTGTATGCGTGTTCGGAGGTAGTGGAGGTTTCAACGGGGGCAAGGGAGGAAGAGTTTGCCTTTGTATTATCGTGAGGAATATCATCCCAATTGGCATCACCGTCTGTAGCGGACTGCTTTGTTAAAACCTGTCCCTGTGTGCCACCGGAAGGAAGTCCAGTGCCACCGGAACCCACTTCTTCCCAGTTTGCCAATACTGTCGGATCATCTGCAATCAATCTGTATTTTTTATTCTCAGCGACCACATAGGTTTCCATACCAATATAAGGATATGGAAAAGATCCGGAGGCTGTAAGATCAGCTTTAGTAGAAACAATATCCCTTGCATCCAGGGCAGATGCAGCGAGGATCTCTAAGGTCCCGGCAAAATTATTTGATCCAGATGTTCTAGCCATTTACAGCCTCCTTTACTTTTAACTCCATTTAACTCTAATTTTTCTTGCACCTAAACTATACCCCAGGCTACAGCTATACCTGTTATAATTCACGCTACTTCCTGCAGCATCATCGTGAGTAGTTGATGTAATTGTAAACTGGGAAGCAGCATTTTCCCAGGTGTTTGATAAAGTGTTTAAAACTTCCACCGCAGTTACATTAAAGCTTGCAGGAACATCGAAAGTCTCTACATCTGTTGCAGTTGTAGCAGGGAAGGCAAATTCTTTCTGTTTTGCGCTTTTGGATACGAGGGCCTGCTTTGTAATACTTGCTGCCGAAGAGGTATTTGCCCAAAGTGCGTGGACAAATTCGTAAGTGATAGTATTAGAATTAACTGACCCACCAGCAAGAGGTGTTGAGTAATTAGATCCCTTAGAATCTTTTGGCTGCTCTCCTGCTGCATATGTAACACTTGCCTGATAGGTCTTTTCAGCTTCAGATACAGTGACATTAAAAGTGTTAGATACCTGAGCAGTTCCAGAATTTAGACTATAGTCAACTGCTTCACCTGATCTAAAGCCACTTGTTCCATAGGCGGGAGAAATTGATCCTCTATTAAAGGCAACTGTCATTGTTGTAGCAAGGGTCGCCCCAACTTCTAATAACTTAGCTCCTGTTGCTGTGAGTGTTGCAGAAGGGGCAGTAAGTGTAGGATAAGCAATAGGGTCAAGCAAATCTCTCCAAAGTGTCTCAAAAGTAGTTCCTGCTGCATAACTTGTACCAGACTCAATACCGCCTGTAGACTTTGAGACATTAAGGATTGCTGCAAGAGATCCGCCACCGCCATTACTTACTGCATTTTGAATTTCTGCTTCAATTGTTGTAGCAGTAACATTTGTACCAGAGGTAATTGCATCACCAATCGCAATAGCAGAAGTTACTTTGTAGAGCACTCCACTGATTGTTATAAGATCATCTACCGCATGGGCACTTGTAGCAGCACTTGCATCAGCTTCTACACTGGAGATGGATGATTGGATTGATGCGAGAAGATTTTTAATGTCTGCAATATCGTCGGCATTCTTTTTACCCTTATTACCGGCATAAGCTGTAGAAGAAGTTTCGCCAAGGGCAAGAGATTCAGAAATTTCGACAAAGCTTCCAGTCAATAAAATTCCAATCTCATTTGTTGGAGAAATACTAACTTTACTAGAGTCAACATCAAAGGCTGGAGCAATTACTGCCCCTTGACCATAAGTACCCATCTGACCAACACTATTTGCGCCGACATAACCTCCTTCACCAATCCACCATCCTGAAGGCGAAGGATCTGAACTAGAATTTGCGGATACATTACCGATCCATGCAAATCCGCCATCAGCATTTGAAGGCATTCCGAAATTCTGATAGTTACTAGCGGCTTCTTTTAATGCTATTGAATAATTACCAGATGAGAGTTGTGCATAATCTGTAACATTAAGTTTTGTGTAAGATATAAGATACAACCCTTTATTATCGGCACAAACAGATTTCCAGTTATTTGTATCATAAAAAGCTATAGTGTTTGAATCATAACTAGCAATATTAAGATCAAAAATATCGCTTGAATATGGCGTGTCTGCAGGTCCAAAACTAACACTTCCGTCATAATTAGATGGAAGACGATAGCCAGGCCAAGCACCAGAAGTCATACCTTTACTTTGAAGTGCATATACTCCCGATCCAAGATCTTCAGCACAAAGCCAATCATACCCGCCCATTCTATATGTCTGTCCAACTGTAAAAGCAGCAGGACTAGATATTGTAGCAGAACCGCCGCTCCATCGATATGTCTTTTCGGTTATTTTATCAACATATATCTTACCGGTTTCTGAAGTAATCTCTGTAGTGAATGAAGAATCTTTATAAAATTTCCCATTTTGAAAAAATCCTTCAACTACATCATCCACAAACGAAGGAAGCTGACTTGCAGGAACTTTACCATTTAAGTCAAGTTCTGCTACACCACTTGCAGCACCCTTTTCGGTTGATAGAATAACTCCCTTCCACTCGACATCTCCATCTGTGGCAGATTTCTTAACAAGTGCCTGACCAGTTGTTCCACCAGCAGGAAAAGTATCGCCACCAACTTCTTTCCAGTTAGCAGGATCTGTATGATCATAACCTATAAGCATATAAGCTTTGCCCTCTGACTGGACAGATACGATCATACCAACATATTTATAGTCATAACTTGCAGCAGCAGTTAAATCAGCTTTATTAGCAACGATTGTTCTAGCATCTACAGCACTGTCTGCCATGATTTCAAGAGTACCAGCAAGTTCAAAACTTCCTTTTTGTCTAGCCATGATTTATCTCCTTAAAAAGGTTTATTGGTATATCCTTTTGGACAAACTCCGCATTCTTCATTATTTTCAATAAGTTTCTTAGTTTCGGGATCGGCATTCATCTTTTCCCAGACTTCATAAATATGGTTTTCGTCATAGGTATCATTTTTAAGCTCATCCATAAATTCCTTGATACCCTGATGGGGGACTATACCAAGAAGTGATCCACTCCTCCACTTCTCCATACTCGCCATGGAAAACATCTGCGAAAAGACTTCATCTGTAATATCTTCCTCGATCTTCTTATAGCAAGCATGGTAGAACTTCTTGACATATTCCCAGTTCTGCTCTTTAAACACAGGCTTTCTAGCAACGGTCTCTATCCAGTAATAATAGAGATTTAGCATTACTCCAACTATCTGCTGCGTAATAGCCCCAGAAAACGGACGGGCTTTTTTCGCATTTTGAATTGATGCAATCATATTATCCGTCCATCCACAAAAACACTGATCATACCCATACTGACCATCGTTTATTCTTGTAATAGAGTTTTCTTTGTTGTGCCAGAAGTACACAGTTTCTGGAATGAATCTAAGCTGTTCATTTGGATTATCGAGCAAAAGCTTAACCCACATATTAAAGCCTGTATCTTCATTAGCTCTTGTATTATTGAACCTGATTTTATAGTGATCGATGAATTCCCTTCTATAAATCTTACCAAACATCCACACCATGTCGTTTTGATGCGGAACCATATGCTTTAAATCTTCGCCAAGCTGCATGAAAGTCGCGGAACAACATTTAATTGTATCACTTTCAGAAATCCCAGCTCTCATCGTTTCAAGAGCTATAGCAGAAGCGAAAGTATCATCAGCATCAATGCAGGTAAAATACTCATCAGATGTTTCATCAATCCCTTTTTGTCTTGCCACGCCCGGACCGCCGTTTTCAGAAAGCATAACTTCTTTAATCTCCATAAACGGCGAAAACATCTTAACAAAATCCTGGTAATCTCCCTCAGGACAAGCATCGTTTACTATGGTAACAGTTATATCTTTTAGAATAGTCTGCTCTGCTATAGAGCAAAGGGTTCTAAGTATCGTCCCATGAGCTTTATAAGCTGGGATAATAATCGATACTTTATTGTTTCCTTTCTTTGACATCTTTGGGACTCCTTTTAAATTTAGTTATTATGAGGGATAATTATTATAGATGTAGATATTGTATGTCGAATTATAATAGCCATTTGTAGTTGCAGTCCATTTAATATATTGTATGATTCCACTTGAATCGTTTCTATTCAATATGGAAATATTATTACAAAAAATGTTTAAGGAATGAGTAGCGTCGCGACTTGATGGAATCATATCTCGTAAAGACAAATAATTAGTTTGATTAATATATATATTAGACGACATGTTCCTACAATTATTAAACATATATGTACAATTATTAACAGAATTACCTATATATACTTCTTGATTAAATAAACTACAATTATTAAACATATACGCGCAATTAATATTCCGTGTCGAATCCGGAATTGTAACCGGCTGGTTGAAATTAGCAGCAATATATGAAGAAAACATATTACAATAATTCGAATTATATTTTACAGGCATAAAAGTTACTGGTGCGTTAAAACTAGTACAGCCAGAAAACATATAAGCCGTATTCATAACATTTTCTTTTATAGTAATAGGCTGATTAAAACTATAACAATCATAAAACATTGCATTTGCATATTCGAGATTTGCTGGCATTTCAAATGGTTGATTAAAATTATAGCATCCAGAAAAAGCGGATGATAAGCTAGTAACACTATCTGGAAAAATCACACTCTGATTAAAATTTTCACATCCTGAAAATATATCAGCACAATTTCTTAATGTTTTACAATTATTAAAATCTATATAAGAATTTAATAAATTGCAACTCGAAAACATATTAACGGCCATCGTAATTCCATTTGGCAAGGTTAGTGCTTGATTAAATTTATAGCAATATGAAAACATTGCATTTGCAAATCCACCAGTTGCATAATAATCACCATCAAAAATAATTGGACTATTTAAGTTCTCACAATGGGCAAACATACCAACAGTATATTGAGCTGGCGTTGGAATATGTATTGATTGATTAAAAGATTCACAACTACCAAACATATTATTCATCCACATTGTATTATGTGGAATATTAGTAACTTGATTATAATTAACGCAATTAAAAAACATAGAAGTAAAATTAACACCGCCGTTTTGTTCGGATGGCAAATTCACATGACTATTAAAATTCGGACAATTATTAAATACCCCAACACAATTTATAGCACGTTCAGGAATAGAAAACGACTGATTAAAATATTGTAAACCGTTAAACATATATGCAAAATTCGTAACGTCATTTGAAACTTCTACTGGTTCATTGAACTGATTAGCTACTTTTACATTAGAATTTATAACAAAAGACACATTTACTTCAACATAGTTATATGCATTTCCTGGTGATGGTTGATATATGCCATTTGATTTAACAATTAAACTTTCATAATTTACATCCCCTCCACCCTCTATATTCAAAATCGCGTCAACCATTCCATCAGGAGTGAAAGTGCCACTCATTCCAGTTTTTGTGCGAATTGCATCGGCTATATTAGTAAAGGCATTATATAAAGTATCTGCCATTGCTCTTTTCCTCCTATAATCCCTCAACGTATTTACTCGAATTAAGCATTATATTAACTCCATTTGATCCTTACAGATCTTGCACCGGCATTATACCCTCTATTGTCTGTATAACGTTTATACGCAACGAGATTACCGGAAGCATCATCATGAGAAATATCAGTCACACTAAATTCTCCAGCACAATTTCCCCAAGTATTTGATAAGGGGTTTAGTGTCTCAATTGCTGTAACATTCCAACTTGCCGGTACATCAAAGCATTCTGGATTAGCAACCGTCTGTGCAGGAAATGTAAATTCTTTTTGTTTTGTAGATTTACTAACTAATGCTAACTTATCAACATTTCCAATATTTGTAGTATTTGCCCACAAAGCTTCTACAAATTCATAAGTGATAGTGTTGGTATTCACAGATCCTGCAGGAAGTGGCGTAGAATAGTTATTTCCAACAGAGTCTTTAGGTTGTTCACCTACGCCGTATTCAACTGCTCCTCTATAAGAAGTTTCAGATTCATCGACAGTTACGCTAAAGCTATTTGCAGACTGCGGTACGCTACCATTTAGAGAATATCCTGTAGCTGCTCCTGCTCTGTTTCCGCTTGTTCCATATGTAGGAGAAATCGACCCTCTATTAAAGGAAATAGTCATTGTCGTATTAAGAGTTGCTCCTTTTTCAAGAAGTTTTGCACCAGTAGCAGAAAGTGTTGCCGAAGGAGCTACCAAAGCAGGGTATTTTACAGGATTTAACATATCTCTTAAAATATCTTCAAGAGATGTGCCTGATGCATAACTATCTCCTGACTTAATCCCACCGACATTTTCAGAAACGCTTAAAGAGTTTGTAAGCTCTCCACTACCTATATTATCCTCTGGAGCATCTGGTACAAAGCGAATCTTCCCATCGTTCTTTTCGTCACTTGTAAGAGCCTGGTAGTCAGCCCAACTTAATTCTTCATGTACAGTAGTCCATTCAGCATCCCCATCGGCAATAGATTTCTTAACAAGCATCTGCCCGACAGTTCCCCCATCCGGAACGCCCGATCCAGAAGAAATTTCGATAAATAGAGAGCCACCCCATCTGTAACTCGCAGAAGTATCAATAGAAATATAAATCTTACCGGTCTCTCCTATTATTTCTCCAGCATAGGTGGGAGTATTAGTCTCATAAAACTTTCCGTCAGTTTCATTAAAATATCCTTCAATTACATCATCTACGTATGAAGGAAGTTGACTTGCTGGGACTTTACCCGAACCATCAAGACCTGCTACACCACCCGCTACTCCGATATCAGATTTTACAACAAATTTGTTATCGGCCTGGAATTTAGTGTAGTAATTTGTAAGATCAACCGTCGTACTACCAACAAGATACCAATCGTTATTAGTAGTAGACCAGACATACATCGAATAGACATTTGCCACATTTGAAGGAGTTAAGTAAATTACGGACTCTTTGCCTGTTGCGGGAAGAGATGGCACAACTTCCATAGAGACAAATGAGAGTTTAATTTCTCCTGCATCCTGATTTAACCCATCGTCAAATGTTGTAATAAGGTGTCCAGTTGAGTCAACATTAAATTCCTTAATCCCTCTACCATTCCTGAGATCAAGTGAATCAGTTGATACTACACCACTATTAGATGTCCACTGAAATGTAAGTCTTGTGCCGACTTTTACATTGTCAGCATTTAAAATATCAGTTTTACCAGTTACAACTAAAGGAGCTCCTTTAAGTGCTCCGACACCATCTAATGAATCTTTGACATATTGCTGTAATATTGCATAAATTACCCAATCAAATTCATTCATGAAAATATCCTCCCATTACAGCTTCTTCCATTCATTATCCGGCATAAGCATATAAACAGTTGACTCAGCTCCAGTTGCAACAAGACAAGTTGATCCATAAATACAAGGCAGATCGTCAGTAGGATTTGTACCCTGTGTTCCATTTATTCCAAAGCGAGGAAGATTAGATACATCCCCTGTTGATGTTGCCAGATAAAATTTCTTCTTATCCGAATATTCTGAGGCTAAAATATACATAATCTTCCTCCTTAAATTACAAATGAAAAGGGGGACCAAGCATTAAGCCAGATCCCCCAATCATTTATCTCATTTTAATTTTTACTAGTTAATTACGGATTCGTGCCAGAACCACCACCATTGCCGCCGGAAGTACCAGCCTCAAGAACAATAGCAGAATAAGGAACGACAAGAGCACCAGAAATCCTTGTCTCAATCAAGTACTTCTGCTGGTTGAGGTCGATATCGAAATCGTCAAACATGTTGATGGAACCGCCCTTATCTGCACCGACATTATAGTCCCTAAGGTTTACAATGATGCCATAGACACCATTAGGCATAAAAGGAACCGCAACGATCTCCTTAACGCGCATCGTGGTCGCAAGTTCGTTTACATCTCGATACAGCCTTCTGCCAACACCATCCTCAAGAAGAAGCATATCGGCAAGCGTATCTTCAGTCGTAAATAAGGTAGGATTTCCGGAGCCTCTATAATCCTTCCTTGCACGAATGGCCTTATTAATGATCGCATGACCAAGCTCCTCATTCGTCCCAGGAGTAACCGTCGCATGAATTGTATATACAGATCCATCAGAGACAATAGGAATAATGTTAGCTTCAGAAATCTTATCGGGTTCAGAAGCCTGCCTGCCATCGCCAACAAGAATAGCTCTTGCAATTTCCTCATCAAGCATCAGGCGCATCTCAGTCTTAAGCCAGGAGACAACATCAAAGTCAGTAATATCAACAATGTCATCCCTGTCAAGCTTCTGTTTCTTATAAATCGTTACAGGAGTAACCGCTCTCTTTAAGAGGGTAATAACCTCATCAACCTTCCTAGTACCCTTGATATATCCCTTCGCCCTTGCTTCATCGGCAGTAAGATCAGCAAACATAGATTTAACCCTGGAGAAAGGAGTATGCCCTACGCCGTCCATCACCTTCTTAACCCAGCCATCGGGTCTCCTGATAAATCCAGGAGGGGTGTTAATGTTCTTCTCATCAGGGAAGAGATAGTCAATGTTGGTAATACCGTATTCACCGGCATGCTGTAAGAAGGATTCCTTAAGAGATCCAAACCTCTTAGCATCACCAATGATGACATTCATAGCATCATGCATAAGAGCATCATCGGCAGCGGTAGAGTTCTCAGTTTCAAAAATATTATGCTTCATTTCCTTATCCTCCTCATCGTCGTCATCCGACTTTTTATCTTTGGAATCTTCGATGGCCTGACCAATAAGCGCATATACAACGGTCTTCTGCTTTTCGCTTAAAGTATTAAAGACATCACCGATAGTCTCATCGTCTTTCGTTTCAGGAGTCTTCTTCTCGTCATCTTTCATGTCTTTCTCCTTTTTAATTTCATCGGCATGCTTAAGTTCTTCTTCCTTTGCTTCCGGTTTAGTTTCCGGCTCGTTTTCGGGTTTAGGATCTTCGGCATGCATCAAAATTGCAGGATCTTTATCCTTAGTGATGGTTTCAGGCTTTTCATCCTCATCGATCTCGGAATGGGAAAGATCAATTTCCATACCCGTATAGATAATGGCTTCACCAAAATCTTCATCACTATGAGCAATTGCTACGTCATCGATATATGCACCAGGATTTGCTCCAGCAAGAACAAGACTTACTTCTCTGATAACGCCATGCATAACATCTGCACCGCGCTGCCTTAACTGATTTGCATAAATAGAAAGTGCTGTAATATCTCCATGATCAACCAAAGCCTTGGCATTTCTTCCCTGCTCGGTATCTTCATTAAAGGTACATTCAGCCCTCACACCGTCTTTATGGTTTTTAAGAAGTGCGTGACCAAGGACATTAAACGGTTCGTTATGCTGATGATTCCAGACAAGTGGTACAATTCTATTATCATCATCCTTAAACGCATCCTGTTTAATTACTCTGCCATCGGAGCACTTCAAGTTGTTTCTAGTAGCCCAGCCACTAAAATCAAACTTCTTCTTCATTTTGAATTTCCTCCGATCTTTGTTTCTCTTCAGCTTGAATGTCTTCCTTGGATTGCGAGAGATTCTTATTTCTAAGAACATCTGCATTTGGATCATCAGAAGGCTTCATTCCAACAACCTGCCTAATTTCATTAGAAGTCATGATCTCATTACGAGTAAACTTATCAGCGATTTCAGCAATGTTATTAACAGGAACAAGCTTGAAAGGATCCTTGAAGAACTCGATCGATTGATGAAGTGATCTTGCAGTTTTGGTTAGGAATTTTCGTTTGAATTCCACTGAAATTGCAGATATGATAGGTTCGATGACACGGTTTTGATAATTGAGCATCGCCTGTTCATTGGCTGTTCCATCTAATATCTCTTGCGTTATTCCCAACTGGCTAAATAGCATACTCGTTAAGTATTCGGCTTGAGATAAAAGATTATTTTCCAAAGAACGATTAAGCTGTACTATCCGTTCCGTGCCATCTGTGTAAGCAATTCCATACTTAGATCCAGCAAGCTGCTCTTCAATATCTTTTCTTCTATTCTCCGCCTGCTTTTGTCTCGCTTCTGTTTTGATCACATAAGGAAGCTGAATAATAAGATCAAGCTTTCCAGAACTACTCTGTTCATTTACTACATCCATAAAACGAAGTGTTCGAATAAGTCTTTGCATTGTGGAATTTGGCTCATTCATTACAGCGTAAAATGGATTCTCGATAATTGCTGCTAATTTTTTAGGAACAACAATTTCATGTTTTAGACCATCGTTTTCGTTATAGGCCGATACCTTCACATGCTTTGGATACCACTCAATGATTTTGCAAACACGCATTGAGTTAATATCGTAAGATCCTGTAATATGAGGATTTAGTGTGGTATCTATTGGAATAACTGCTATGCCACCTTCTTCTAGTAGAGAAAGAACAATATCTTGAATAAATGCTCTTGCTGTCTGATCAAGATTTGCTTCAAGGGATAAGCAGTTATTAAGACCTGATTCGATGGTTGAAACATATCTGTTGTTCGAATCGTCAAGTTTTACATGACGAATATCAATCGCGGCAACATCTAGGGAAATACGATTATAGATTGAATTAACAATCGTTCTGTCCGTTCCCCTTGTAAAATGAAATCGGTCCGGGCGAATGTAACTGCCTAGACCGATATCTGTGTGAGACTGTATTGTAGGATCCTTGTTCATGAAAGCATTCCAGGCATGTTTTAGCCTGGTGGCAAATGGTATTTCCATATGTCAGGTCTCCTTAATCTTTAACTTTGTATTTAATTCCACTGACTCTTCTCTGCCAAAAGATCCCAGTTGTTGCCATTAAAGCAATAACTCTTTTTCCAGAGCTAACATTTCTTGATGTTATTTTAGATTTTACTGTATATCCATTTTGAGTAGCTTTATCAACCAATCGTAAAACTTCAGCGGCTCCTTCATCTCTTCTTCTATCAAATTCTTCATGTTTAGCAATTTGCTCTCTTCCTTTTTCTTTTAATCGTTCTTTTTTAGGTCCTTCTTCTGCATTTCTAATCTTTCTCAAATTCCTTTGAGCTTGATTGTCTAACTTCATGCTCTTATACTTATTTCTAGCCATCGCCTTATCAATATCATTAAGTCTTCTAGTCATTCCCTTAGCCGAAGAAATACTGTCAACATCTTCAGCACCATACCTTCTTTTTCCAGCAGAAGTTAAGGTTCCATCAGGATTCTGAAATCTTCTTATTCCCCATTTCTGGCCAAGGATTCCGTGGTGTTCAATATAAGTATCCATTGTATTCACCTCCCAGCAAAAGTTATATGATATAAGTGGTTTGTAAACATGCTATGTTTTATAGCAACGGAAAATTTAGATAAGGCATCCCCTGATCTAGCAGATTTCATTGACGAATTAGTAAATAGTTTACGAGTTTTTCTTTTTTCTTCTTTAAAAGGTTCGTTCTTAACTTTATTAGAGTTATCTTTAGCTTCATCTTTAGCAGCAGCTTTTGTGGCACCACTAGCTGCTCCTTTTATAACATCTTGCCCCATCATCTTATTTACCGCCGTTCCCAATGCATATGTCGCCGCTGCTGTACCAACTGCCATTCCAGCTTTATAAAGAACATCTTTAACAAACTTCTTACCGGTGCTTTCCTTCTTCTGATTCTTTTGGGATATAAGATTGTTATACCGCTGCTCAAGTTCCATAGTTCTAACCATTACTTCGAGTTCTTTGGTTCTATCGGATTGCTGAGGGGTTTGTTGCTGAGGTGGCTGAGAAAGTTCTCTGTATCTCTTTTCAAGCTCTAAGCGCCTTACTGCATTTTGAAGTTCATCAAGCTCATTCTTGGAAGTGTTTTGCTGCTGATTCTGCATTTGCTGAGTTTGCTGCCTTACAAGCTGCTTTAATTCATTAATCTGATTTTGTAATTCTCTTATCTGAACCTGGGAGTTATTATTCTGATTATTCTGGTTATTCTGATTTCCTACAGACTGATTTGTGGCCTGCTGATTTTGATTAGAATTGGGTTTGGACTTATCATCATTACTCGGATCACTATCATACCTTTTCTTACCAGCAGCTGTTAGTGAACCATCCTTGTTCTGGTAACGCCTAATCCCCCAATGCATTCCAAGAATACCGAAATGCTCTAAAAAATCTTCATTAATTGCAGAATTCTCAATTTGTCTATCTGCAGTAGAGTGAATTAAATAGCCTTGACTCATAGTTTTTCCTCCTAAATTCTAAAATAGGGCATAAAAAAGAGAAGGTGGCCATTTTATCATTCACTCTTCTCATAAAAGGGCATGTGTTTGGTGCGTGGTGGATTATTTTAAGGATCTACAGCCACATTTAGTCTCCATTCAAACTCTGCAATGTTTCTATTGATCACTTCAATCATTGGAGAAGTAAGGGTTGAAGTATCAAACATTAGTCTAACCTTTTGAAAGACATACTGTTTAACTGCTTCAAGATCACTTCTTTCACCAAGAAAATCTCCCCAGGTTTCGGTCGTACCTGTAATGGAGAAAGTATTTGCTGGACCGACTCCTAATTGATTTAGAACAAATAGTGCGGCGTTAATGTCAAATATAATGTCTGTATCAAAGCTTGTATCGTCTTCGTAAATGCCAAGAAGTTTTTTTATGGAAGTAAGAATACTTTCTTCATTTGGAGTCATGGCTTGGATTCTCCTCGTCTTTTAAAATCTCAGAAATTCTAAAAAATTTCTCAGCTTCAGAAGTCTCTTCCCTAAGTCTCTTTTTATCTTCTTCAGAAAATTCTTTTATTTCGATCATAATTTTGGCCTTATTCCTTTCTTTGCTAAATCTTTTTCAACAGCATTATAGTTTTTAATTATATCATCGATATTTAAATATGATTTAATAGGATCGCCTTCAATAGTTTTTAAAGCTTCATGAGCTCTAAAAATAATTATAGGATCGTGCGCATCGTTATAAATGCCCTGATTGTTGTCATCAACCATTGCGTCATACTTCTTTGAAATATTTTTCACATATTCACTTGTAGACTTATACATATGATTGGCTTCCATCGCATGATTAAATATTTCATATGCAGTATTATAGTCTTCTTCAGATTTTAAATTCTTTAAATCTATTTCAGCGTATTTCTTTTGCTCTTTTTCATTACCAATCTTATACTGAACAAGCTGAGATCTAACTGATTCTAAATCATTTAAAGTGTCTTTATGCGTTTTTCTATTATCATAAATTTCTTTAAACTCTTCGACTCTTTCTTTTTTATTCGGCATAGTTAAATCTTTTACAGTTTCATACTGATGCTCTTTTATAAATCTAGCTCCTCTATACATTACTAAATATTTTGCAAATGGACCTTTATATACTTTATTATCCCACTCCTCATCTTGTCTATATGTATACATCCACTTGCTGTTATTCTTATAAGAATCACTATCTATGTACTTATCGGATACACTGTTAATTCTAGTTCCTTTTCGTAAAACTTTATCTTCTATCGGATACGGTGGACCATTACGAACACCCCATTTCTGACCTTTTACTCCGTGATGAATTAGATAGGCTTTCATTACCATATTCCTCTACGCTTTAAATATTCTTCGCCAGTTTCTGATTTAGTTTTAATAAGCTGGTTTTTAGTATCAAAAAATACGATAGGCATATCAGTATCGTTGTCATATAAATCTTCAACACCACCATAACCTTGTTTCTTTAGAGATTCGTTTATTTGATCTATACGACCAGATCTCTTATAGTCGTATAATAAACTGTCTATTTTTGTATCTTTATTGATTGGTCCATTAGATTTTAAAATTTCGTCAAGAACCTTTTTGGCACTCGCAATCTTCACATCGTTTTTTACTGTATAGTGATCTATATATACATCATCAATCTCATATCCGTGATCTGATTTAAAACCTACATAAAAATCTGCTCCACGAGCTCTTGTAGAATTTCTAACATCATCTATAGAAACATACTTTTCGGATAAATTATTTTCAATTTTATCCATTTCATCTTTTGCTTCTTTAAAATATTTTGAATGAATTTTCTTATAATTCGGATCTGTAAAATCAACATCATTTTCTATCATTTTTTCGTATGTATCTGCTTTAAGAACTCTTGTTCCTTTAGTGCCTTTCTTGATCACATAATCGTCACCCAAACGATCTTCGTACTTGTCTAATCCAACATGCTTTCTACCAAGTGGAGTTAATGATCCATCTTTATTCTGATACCTTCTAACACCCCAACGCATTCCTAGGATTCCAAAGTGTTTAAGTTCTTGATTCATCTTTTATTTCCTCCAAGGGCATGTGTCATTTGGTTTTCGCTCTATTACTATTTCTTTTCTTAAGATAGAATTATCACCAAAATGTATTGCATTGTGTGTGTCGTGAGTGGTGGTAATTAGAAACTCCGGATTAATAGCAATATCGTCTAAGTCAGTAATGTTCTTTGCAGAGATAGGATTTAAATGATGGATGATGATCTTGCCATAAATATCGTAACCCTCAACTCCTAGATCACACCCATTATCTCGCATAATAACTTTGTCTCTGATCTTTTTCCATTCTCTTGAAGCGTAGAATTTTTGATTTAGGTATCTATCAAATCCAAAAGTCTCAACACCGACTGATCCATTTAGTTTTAGATAATTAAAGCGATCTTCAAAAGTTTTAAAAGTGATAAGTTCAGAATATGTTTTAAGGCTCATCACTATCATCCTCTTTCATATGACCGCTATAAAGTTTCATTGCATTAATTGCATCTGCATAAAGCTTCTCCATGTTCTTTGCAGACTCTAAAGCTTCTGTTTTAGCGCGAAGAAGTTCATTTTCCTTTTCTAGTTTTTCTCGCTCTAGCCTTTCTTTAGTTGAGCCAAGCTTTAGAAAATGTGTTATTACTTGTGATGAGGCTGTTCCTTCTAAGAGCTGCTTCTTTGCCAGATCAACAGCTAAAGATATCATTTGACTTTCTTCGGCTTCTGGCGTAAGTGCCGGCCGAAGTTTTCTGGTAGTTCTTTCAGACGACACTTTTTTCATGTTTTAGAACTCCTTTAATGTGATTTAATCTTAGAGATACCTTTTGGATAAGGAACTCTTTCTGCTAGATCATGCATTTGAGATTCTAAATCTAAGTTTCTTTGAGAAGTATTTCCAGCTTTTCGTCTTTCCTCATATATAGGCACTTTAAGTTCCTTAGCTGCTTGACTAGACGGTGTTTGAAACTGGATTTCAAATTCAAATCCATCCTTGTTCTTAAAAGTACTTTGCACGGATTTATGTTGTACTTCTCCTAATTTGTATTTTTCAAAGTAATTCTTGCACTTTGTTTCCTCATATCCTTTCTTAGACAAATTGTTTTTAATTAAACTATAGTCATGTACATAACGATTGTCTTCAGAAAGAATAGTATACCGAACGGAATCTTTAATCTTTCTTGCTGATTCTTCAAAAGAAATATTATCTGCTTTTGCATCTGAACCAATCTTTGCAGAAAGAGATGTTGGTTGCTTTAATCTAAATTGCAATCCATACATCTTTGAATTTGTATTTGAAACAGCGTCAAGTAAATCATTTGTAATCTTTGGTTCTTTTGATGAAGCTTTCTCAAAAATATCTTCTCCAAGTCTTGCACACTTGATTGCTTCGTTTGATGAAAGACTACCTCTTTGTTTTACTTTGTTAATATCTAGTGGTTCTCTCTTAAAACTATCGATGCTGCTACGAGGATCATGAGCATCTCTTCGTACTAAGTACTTTGCTTTATCAAATGCTTTCTGAGAAATCTTTCTTCTTTCTTTTCCTGCATTTGTTAAGGTTCCATCAGGATTCTGATACCTTCTAATTCCCCATTTCTGACCTAGAATTCCGTAATGGATTAGATAACTCATAAATTTGCCCTCTATTAATAATCAATCGTCTTAAAAAACCCCCAGAAATATAGTAATCATCCCCGAAAGGAGAGCGGTCGGTCTGGGTGAACCGCGGGATGTCCGCTGAGAAAAAAGAATGATTAAACAATTCTGGGGGTTTTTTAAGACGATTGGGTAAGTTTGTAGTAAATATCTGCTTCTTCTTAATGACTTTCACTATAGTTTTGTAGTAGTTTGCCTATAGTTTTAAACGCTCGAAGAAGCCTTCTTAGATTGTTTAAGTTAAAACCCCAACCAGGAAATTACCCTCCGGAGACTTTTGAAGGAGCGCGTCGAAACAGGAGGGGGTGTAATATTTTTAGACCCCCCCCTATACCCTTTTCTTTCTTGAAAGATGTTTGACTTTATTCTTTTAAATGTCAAAGAAGTTTCTCTTAAATGTTTTAGATACATAAGAACTTCTCCAGTACATGTGGGCATAAGAAATGTTGTAAGGGGTATGGGTATATGGGTCGCAGATTCAAATACTAATTGGTCTGTGTATAAGCAAACGAAATGTTAATACAGTTCAAATGAAATATTTCTCTTCTTGAATTATATTAATTCTTTTACTAGCTACTGGGGGTATGTGTGGTATTACATAAGAATAAATGAGAGAAGAATTATTAAAAGGTTTGCAAACAAATTAGAAAGAATTGTTTATTAAAAGAATTATTCTTCTTTCACTTTCTTGTAAATGTTCATGAAATCGTATTTAATTATTTCATCAATTGCTCTTTCAATTTCTTCATCGTTTTCTTCTTCAGTGAGATCGTCAGAAATTCTTGCTATTCTTGCTAAGTAAGCGCTTGAACAATAGCCTTTCTCATTGTCAAACAAAAGCCATTCGCTAAACTGTGTAAAAGGATTGTAAGGATTGTCAATAGTTGTTAATGCGCATCTCATTGTTTGATTCCTTTCTCATTTGTTTATTATTATATAGGTATAGAAATGTCAAGCATAAGGACTATAATTTAAATGTATAATAGGTAGTAAATACTAAGAGTATGGGCGTAGCCATTTGATAATGTGGGCGATACAATATTATGCATACTATAAGTTACTATGTAATAAATGTATATAGGGGCATCGTATATACAGGCAATGATTATAGGAGTAATGTAATACTTATATAGTATCCACTACAACATTGTCTGTAATAATAGGATTAATTTGTAGTATAGGGGGTGGGGTATGGGATCTATAGAGTGTGCCTATGTGTAACGGAAGTATACACTTTAATAAATTGGTTCTGTTTTTAGTCCATACCCCTATACCCTCTACACTACTGGAACGGAGGTTAAGCATGTGGGCAATATTCTAGTTTTACATCTCCGTTGCCCGCGGTGATGTATAATCAAAAGGAGGATAAAAGCGTTATAAATTTTGAATCGTCCACTATAGTAGGACCTCTCTCATTACTAATCTTATAAATACTTGTTTACTGTAGCAGACGAAACTCCAACGGCATGAGCAATCTCGAGATTTGTATAATTCCCTGATTCCTTCATTGCCTTGATCTTCGCTTGCTTAGCTGGAGTGATTTCCTTGTATGTTCTAGGGGTTGCTCTTTCTCGAAGCTTATCCTTATCTGTATGTGCAATGATACTTGATAACTTATTAGGGCTTATAGCACCGGACTGAATAGCTTCCCATTCTCTATCTGTAATATCGATAGTATAGCGTTTTGCTCCAACTTTATTTCTACAAGAAGTAAGTACCTGTTGTGCAATCTTTTTCTTTTCAGCCTTTGTGATATCCGGATTTGCCTCAACTTTGGAAGCTACGATTACATTAGCCATGTTTTGAGCAGCTCTTTCTTTCGGTGCATTCTTAAGTGCTAAGCCAAGTTTACGGTCAAGATCATTAACCTCATTCTGATAAGTCTTTTTAGCAGTTGCAGAGTATTTAATCTCTCCTGCATAAACTGCATCTTTACGAGCCTGATTTGCAAGGCTCTTCATCTTGTTTGCATAATTGGCATAAGCAACTTCCTGGCTTGTATGAGCATCGGAAATAAGTTTAAACGCATCATCCGTTTCAGCCATTTGTGTGGACTTTTGAGTTCTTGTAATAGTTTTGCCTTTCTTATTCACGTAAGTCGCTTTATCGGACTCTTTGTAAATAAGTGCACCTTCTGGTAAATTTGGATCATACCAACTTTTTCCTTTTTGGTTGATCCACGGCATTCCCTGTCTTTTTACAACAGATTGTTGTGATTTTGCCCTACTTAACAACGTGCTAGCACCTTCATGATATTTTCCATCTTCACGAATAGCACCTTGATATTTCTTTTTAAGGGCAGCAATACCATTTCTTTCTTCAGAGAGCTTATAGTCAAGTTGATGTTTTTCAGCATCAATTACAACCATACTGTGCTTAACAGCTCTTGCGAGTTCATCTTCTTTTGCTCCCATTAATGTCATGTCAGTTATTAAGTTACTTACAATACCCATCTCTGTCTGAGTATTTTTCATATACTTCATTCCAGGACGCTCTGGATATTCTAACTTTGGATCAAATCCTTTAAGCCCTTCAAGAGGTGCTGTAGAATTAATCTTAATTTTAGAGTTTGTAGGGATCACCATTACAGTATCACCATCAAAGTCAGCTCCTGATAATCTTTCTGCAACTTTAGAATTAATACCAACGGCATCTTTAGGGTTCTTCCCCATAATTTTGATGCCTTCTTTGTTTTTATTATTTACTGTCAGAATAGGAATCTCAAAAGTCCCACCATGAGGATATCTAATAAGAGCTACTTGTTCGCCATCTCTATAATTTGGTGCATATATCTCATTATCCTTTATATGTTCAACTGGTAAAATTACCTGATACTTCTGTCTTGGAAGAGCAGCGGCTTTTAAGTGAACAGCTGCAGAATCACAATCATCAGCAAAATCCATAAGCATAGCCTTTTTAACAGTCGGATTTGTAAGAGCTGAAATTTCATTATACTCTGCAACCTTATCATCTTCGGCAAGCTTTAACTGTCTCTTAATAAGACTCATAGACTGCTTTCCAAGAAACTGAGAAGGAAGTTTATCTTCCCAATTTCCCCAATCACCTTCTTCTGATCTTTTGTTAATTAGGCTTAAAGACTGCTTCTTTCCTGTTAGAGGATCCGTGTACTTCCCATTAGGATCATCGTAATAGCTTTGCCCACCATGCTCTTTAATAAGTGATCCAAATGGATTATCAGGATCATTCTTAATTTTCTTTAAAACCTTAGTCAGAGGAGTTCCACTAGGTTTATTCGTATTAAACCTAACATCTACGCCATCAGGAAGATCATCTGCATAAACGGCCATTCCTTTGATGTAGTGAGTCCCATCAACTAAGATTCTTACCTGAGCATAGTTTGATTCGCCAAGAGATAAGTCTTCAACTCCTCTTCTTATTTCGATCATTCCATCTTTCTTGCTTCCACCTTCGTCTCCGTACTTTATCGTAAGGCGTTTAGAATCCATACTTTCAGGATAGACAAAAGATGGTCTTATCTTCGTTCCATCTTCACAAAGCTGCTCATTAAGCTCTAAGATCGAATGAACATTGGCATAATCATAAATATCTTTATGCTCTGTACCGGGAGGACACAAAACTTTTCTATTGATCTGTTTACCAGGATTTGTAACCTGAGGAACGCCACCACCATAAGTAGGATAGCCTTGAAGCTCTAAAATATAAAGGGCTTCTTTTAGCTTTTCTCTGCTTACTCCGCACTCTCTTTCAATCCCTGCTCCAACATCAACCATTCCAAGCTCATCTACAGCTTTCTTTAAATAGTCGGCTGTAGTCTTTGCTGCATTCATTCTGGCTTCTGTGTGCTCATTTAATAAAGATCTTATAGAAGAGTCATTTGCATAGCCCATCTTTGCTGCAATCTCGTTTAAAGAATATCCATGTTCACGAAGAGACTTTGCTCTTTCAACTTCATCTCTTCTTCTTTCATCAGATGCTAAACCTTTTTGAATACGAAGCTGTGTTGTAGTAAGTCCAAGGGTATCAGCAATATCTTTTTCACTCATGCCCTTATCTTTAAGGTCCTCAACTCTTGCTAAAAAATCTTTGCTATGCTGATAGGGCTCTTTCCCTGATCCCCAAGGATATCTACCAGATCGTCTTGGCATTCCATAATGGACAAGCTCATCATCAAACTCTTCTAAATATCCATCATTCATTCCCAACCCTCCCGAACCTTCGTCTCAGTGATCAGTTTGCTGAATTTAAGAATCGTGTCCATTATTGGTAAAATATCTTCAACTGTTGGATTAAAGACAATGATTTCATTTGACTGATAAAGTCTAAGCTCCATGTCAACTTCACCAGGCTTTATGGCATACTCTAAAAAGAACAGTGCAGCATAGATCTGAAGCTGCTCCATCTTTGCAGGAAGGACACCTGTTTTAAGATCATGAATCCTAAGCATTCCATCTCGAAAAACGATCGTATCTGCAGTTCCGAAAAAATCTTCATTAAACACAAGAGGCTGCTCAACAATCATCTTATAACCGATGCCATCATTGATGTAGTCCTTAATCGTATCAAACACATTTCCTACAACTTCACCGGCAAATGATAAAATCGGTTTTCCATCTTTACGCATTTCTTGATAACGATCATCGAAATATTTTTGATAAACGAAATTCTCGACTTCGTTTTGCAAGGCTTTCTTAGATGTTACTCTATGCCTTAGTACAATTTGTGAAGCTGCAAATTCGTGGATTAGACTTCCAACTGTGTTTGCATACTGGCTTCCAAGTCTGTCTAAGATCTTACTTTTTTCGTATCTTATCCAACTTGGCTGGCTTGGACTGAACAGCGCGTGCTTTCCTCTTAGTTCCAAATGCTTGTTGAAGTTCATCCATTACCTCCTCCTTGTTTTCGGGAAATATAAATCTTGAGAAGCTCATCCCATTCATCTTCTCAACATAGTAGGATTGATTTGGTCTTGTGTGGTTTCTAGCATCGTTTTCAGACTTCTTGCATTCGAGGGTGGCCCACTTGTCCTTATGCAGAACAAGAAGATCAGGAATCCCTTGAATATAGCTAGAATCCAACTTAACGACCATGCAGCCAGTAAACCTATCCTTTAATTCTCCAATAAGCTCTGACTGGAAATCCCGCTCTAGCTTTCCCACAACAATCTCCTTTCGATGGAAATATCCATAAGCATAAAAAAGAGAAGAAGTGGCCATTTTATCACCACTCTTCTCATAAAAGGGCGTGCATTTTGTGCGAGGGCAGAATTAAAACTTAAAAATACAAATATCCAACTTCACAAAACCCTAATGAAATTTAACTATGCAAAAAAAAAAAAGCCCTTGTCGGGGTTGCTTACTCTCGATCAAGGGCTTTTTAAAAGTTACCAGTCAGGTCTAAAAACATCCAGTTAGTCATCATACATTTTGCACGAGCTCATACACTTTGGATAAGGTCCGCCACAAGCAATACATCCAAAGGGAATATCCATCTCGTCTACATCTTCCTCCGCTTCATAATCCCAATCATCCTGATCCATCAAATATCCACAATCAGGACATTTAAATTCACTCCCTATGTAACTATATCCCATTTCTGAACCACACATAGGACATTCCGGTAAACGACCCGCAAAATCAGGAATATCCTCATATCCCGCAAACCCCATTGAAATATCCGCTCCTTTCTTTTCTCGTCATTTTACCATACTCGATGCTACTCCATTTAGTTTCTTTGCAACCCGACTGGTGACCTCTATATAATAATTCATTTCTTCCGTTGTTAAATTATCATTCTTTAGTTTTTCTACCTTTTGCGACATCTCAGCATATTCGGCAGTAATAGTTGCATATCTCATTACATCGTTCATTGATAGTTGTCCGCTTTGATACTTTGTCATAAATTCTACATAGTCATCAACAAAAGCCTCGTACTCGTCCATGAACTGTTTGAAGTCTGGTCTCATAATGGTAGTACTTTCACCAACTTCACTAACCTCATTACTTACATTACTTCCACTTCCTTCACTACTTTCATCTGAAAAATTAGGAGTATTTCCGCCCCAAATTTCATGATCTCCTAAATCGTCTTCTTCACTTACACCATATGGATTGCCCCAACGATCAGGTTTACTAACTTCGCTCGATGAACTTCCACTACCACTTGACGAATCATTCCCAGAAAAATGACTATTGTATTCTTCTAATTGATTGGCAATTTCATTCCTTGCCTGCTCATAGTTTTCGGTAAAATTATTTGCTAAAGTATTAAGAGCTTGCCTTGCTCTATACTGCTGATAAGAGACACCTGCAATAAATCCAATAACAAGACTAAGTATAACCCATGGCCAGCGCCTTTTTTGTTTTACAAAACTGTTTTCAACTCTTACAGGTCTTTCCTTAGCTGGAACCTCAACCTTTACAAGTTTTACTCCAGATTTAACAACTGGTTTTTCCTTAGCCGGAGCTGTACCAGAATATCCATAATCCTCAGCAGGATCCGATATACCACCAGAACCGCCTAAATCCTTCACTTTAATTTTCATTTTAGCCATATCTATTTACCCCCGTTAAATATCCATAGCTTGCTAAGGGTTCTCATTTACGATAACCCCACATTATACTATATCACAACCCCACATAAATATCCAGAGCTAAGTCCTATCAAATAATCCCCACTTGCCTTCGTCCTTTATACCACTTCCATCATAAGAAACAGCTTTTCCACCCTTCAAATACAAAACTATCTCTTTACCGGCCGGATACCATTCCACAACCTGTTTTTTAAGATCTGGATATGTACTCCTAAATTTTGTGTATAATTCTTTCTGTTTCCTAGTCTTGACAAATTCTATTACTTTACTCATAATAACCCCTTGAAAATAAGACCTGCAACTACAAATTGACATTCCAGCTCTGTGGCCAGGTTTTTCCCCTTTTGCCTAAAAAGTTTTATTAGAAATTTTATAATAAATATTATAAATATATTTATATATCTATATATACTATAATATTACTTTTTTCTCTTATAAAGGTAGTAAAGGGGAAAAACCTGGCCATTTTTTCCAAAATTTTCTTGAAAACCACGCAAATACGTGCTTTTTCAAGGTTTTTACCGTGACCAATTATTTTTCAAAAGTGGGCAAAATAGCTGTTTTTGGCCAAATTTTTATGCTTTACCCCGTCTTTTCTTACTATCTTCTTCCATCATTTTCTTAATTCTTTCATCTTCCATACGGTTCAATTTAGCTGAATACGCTTGCTGTTCTTTTACAAATGCTTCAAATTCTTCTTTTTCTTTTCGTTTTTTCTCTCTTTCTTTTCTCCTTTCTTCTCTTTCTTCTTCTAATTTTATCTTTTTCAACCGCTCTTCTTCTTTCGTTTTATTGTATTCTTCATACTTTTTTCCTACTTCTTCACATCTTTTGTCACCGGAGGTCATAAGTCTTGATGCTTCTTGAAAGTATTCGCTTCTTGACATACCATGTTTTTCCATGTATGCTTCCGCTTTTTCAAAGTCTTCCCCAACCAAACGAACTGAATAATACCCTGATGGAACTATTTTTTTCATTTCTTTCCTCTTCCTTTCAAGCCCTTTTTCTTTCCACTACTAGTGTCATCTTCACAAAATAACCCGCATTTGGTACAAAACCATCCAATTTTTCCAAAGTATTTACCTGAAGTAAAATATCTAATTCTACCACACCTATCACATTTAGCTTTTAAAAGTTTAATTTTCTCCTTTCTCTTACTACTATCACCATGGCCAACTTCACAAAACTGCCCCCTTTCTCTCCAGGATCCTTTCATTTTAACAAGATTTCTTGTACCTAAAGCTATACTATCATCCTGAAGAGTTATATGTAATGGCTCGTGGTTGCCTGCGTGATGAAAAGTTTTCCGATAAACTCCATCCTCACCAAAACCTTCCTCTAAATGTTCATAATTCCTCATACCCATACCCCCTAATTACTTCAGGATGCTCTGCAGATACAAGATTTACAATACTAGTTACTTTAACTTTTATATCACCAATATAAGTCTCATCCCCAACCTCAAACTCGGTTCCTGGATTTGAAGTAATAGCGCTAGTTCCGCAAAATCTTTTCTTAATTCTATTTTTATCCATCTTCACAAATCCCCTTTCTATAAATTACAACCCCCAATGCCCCAAAGAAATATCACCCTCATTTAACTTTTTTCAAATCAATTTCCTAAATATCCACCCTAAGTCCCATAAGCTCTTCATAATAAGGAAGAAGCCTTTTTGCTCTTTTAGAATATCTAAGCTTCCTCAAGGTTCTCTCTTCGATTTGCTTAATTCTTTGCCGAGTTACATTAAATATCTTTGCCGTCTCGTCAAGGCTAAGCCCAGATCCATCTTTACTATAAAATCCGTATCTATATCCTAAAACATCTATCTCTCTTTGACTAAATGCTCCAGCCTGAAAAAGGACCTTTTTAATTTCTTTCCTTGCTTCTTTACTTACTCTAGATACAAATTCCTCCTCGCCATGCTTAAACTCTATAGAAGCATCACAAATCTCCCTCAAGCTTTCAAAATATCTTTCTGTAATAATTTTAAATGCTGCACCTTTTTCTGCCCTTTTAGTAACTGCTAAAACCCCAGTATACCTAGGATCACCAAAATACTTTCCCTCAACATACATCCTTGCAAGCTGCCTTACCGAGTCCGTTAAAATATCATCACAGACCATGTCAAGGTTATAATCGTTAAATTGAAAATACTTCCAAACCCATTTAATAATTCCTCTTTCTTTAAATTCTCCGCCGATAAACTTCTTTAAATATTTAAGATAATCCCAATGAAAAAAGGAGACGACCCTGTCAAGTTCCAAATCAGAAATCGTCTCCCCATCATTAACTCTTACTAAAATATCTATTACATCATCTTCTACTTCTTTAAAATGTTCCTTGAATTTCTTCTCATAGTAAATATCTTCTGTGCTCTTGCCTTTCTTCTTATGATAAAACACATTTGCAGTGCCCACACCAAGGTAATCAGCAATCTCCGCATAGCCCATAAAGCTAACCCTCCTTTAAAATTTTACTTAAATATCCATTTAAAAATTCCATACACAAATTTGGCCGCTATTGCAAGAAGGATAAATGGCCAACACTGAATAAAAAGAAAAGTCATGAATAAAAATGTAGTGCAAATAAACATTGTAAATGCTCCAATGATTAAGCTACACATAATTCACCTCCTATTCTTTTCCTTACACATCTCTACGATTTACAAACACATACTCAATCATTTCCTTATCTACCATCAAAATATCTTTATCAAGTCCTGTATTCTCATCGCACACGAATACATTTCTATTATCGATGTACTGTGTAGCCCAGATCTTTACAGGATTATACCCAAGTTTTTCTACAACCTCAGGCAAGTTGTCATTTACCGCATCGAAATATAAACCCTGCAGATTACACCACTCAATCGTTCTTCTTCTGATTTCATTATTAGGAAGAGAAGTCCAAAGTATTACCTTAGCTCCTCTCCTTTTCTTTTCGGCAGCATACTTAACAATCTTTTTATACTCTACAGGGTATCTAGCATCTACATCAATTGCAATTATTTCATAAGGCACAATAAAACTCATTCTTCTTCCTCCTTTTTATCTTCAGTAATCTCTACAAGATACGGCAAGTTCTTTTTTAAAATATCCACAAATGTATTCCATTCATTAAGCTTATGCCCGCTGCGTTGTCTAATAATGGTTGCAGCAACTTCATAGTTAAAAGTAACTGTGCGCTTTTGTAAGTATGACTGAGGAAGTTTCTGAATAATTTTATACCAATACCTCTTATCCTTAGTCTTTAAATATAAATCCCTGTACATATTAAGCATGTAAATATCTTCTTCAAAATCTTTCAAATCTTCATCGGTCTCAAAACTTCCACAGGCAAAGTCATTTTTTGTAAATTCTTTAGCTGTAATTTTATGCATAGTAGAGCAGCTATTAGCCACCGTTCCAACCTTATATGTATCATACTCAGTCCACCAATATCTTGGCGCTAAAATATCCATACTAACCATTATTTGTCTCATGAATTTCCTATGCTCAGTTCCTGCATGGTAAAGTTTTCTTGCAAGTTCAAGGTCCTTTTTCCCTAATACAAAAGTATCAAAATAATAATCTTTATTCATTTTATATCCACTATCTGACCATCCCCAAGAGTTCATCGGATTTCGCATGCCTCTGATAGCGTGTTCAAATCCCCATACTTCGATGCGATCCACATCCATAGTTCCCCAAATATCAATTTTTGATACTTCTATCATCTTTTTCTCCTCTCTTTCCTTAACTTTCTTTACTTGTCTCTTCCGCCTTATTCTCCCTTAAAAATATCCATACTAAATCCTAATGCATCACTAATTGCTATAATCTCTAAAAGATGCGGAATTCTTTTATTATGCTCATATCTTGAAATAGTTTCTTTCGATACCCCAGAAATATCTGCAAGTTTACTTTGTGTATAACCCTTCTTTTCTCTATAATGTTTAATGATTTCCCCAATATCAATCACGAACTTTTCTCCTTCACCATCCTTACTCCCAAGCAGTATCTTTCTAAATTTTTTCACCATACATTATCTTTCCTCCTTTATCTGATCGTATGTTACAGGACTTCCATCGGAATTAAGCATTACAGTAATACCTGCTTGCCTAAATTGGCTAAATGCTAAATATACAACACCTGTTTTATCATCAATTACATAGTAGAAATCAGCTGAACTTAAATCAGCACCTCCGTTTGCTAAAATAGTAATCTTTGGATAAGTATCTTTTTCAACATCTTTTAGTGTTACATTTTCATTAGCACAACCAGTTAAAAGATATGCAGCAAGAATTAATAACAATAAAAGTTTTGCTTTCATGTTTTTCCTCCTAAATATCATACTTTCTCCTTATACATTATTTTAGTAAGCACAATCTGTATAAACTCACTTTCCTCCTTATCTGGTCCTTTAAATGGATTAATCATTTCCCTTGCCACAAACCATGCAAGAGCTTTTTCCGCCATCTTTGATTTTGTATCCTTTGAAAGTCTATTAAACTCTTCCAACCTCACGAAACTGCCTCCTCATTCTCCTTAGGCTCCACAACAATTACAGTCCTTGGAGCATTACTACCTTCTCCAGCACCACCTTTAAGACATTTCCTATGATGAATTGATGGACGAATATAAACTACTTTTCCTGATTTATAGTGCCTTGTATGCCCAATAGTTTTCCAAGATGGTTTCGTGTATTTTCTAATGATCTCTTTAGCTGCAAATTTAGGCGGTTTTCTTGATACTATGCTAATACCACTTTTAAAAGTTCTTATAATATGCGGAGGCTGCTTATCCGGAACATCTCCTGCAATTGATTTGACCTTTGCTCCAGATGTAGAATACCAGGCCCCTAAACCTTCTCCAATCTCACTCTTCTTAATTTTGGGTCTACTATGCAAAATATCAATATTTGTTTTTACAATAGCAAGACTAAAGTGAGCACAAATACTATCCATTTCTTTATCAAGCTCCTCACAAGTACCAAATCTTTCTTTAAGAAACGGCAAAGTTACTCCCTTTAAAAAATCCATTTCTCTATCAGACATACCTTGAAGTTTTCCATTATCAAGATATTGAGTTAAAATATCATAAAATCCTGCATAGCCTTTAATAGAATACTTAAATTTATCGCCAATCATTAAATTTGTAACACGCATAGAATCCGTTACAAGCCAAATTCCGCTATGCAGTGCATAATCCACAATTGATACAGAATAAGTTTTACTATCTGGATTAATATCAGTTATTTCAAACCACAAATATCTATTTTTATTAATCCGAAGTACACCCGTTTCAAAAGGCGGAATCATAAGATACCAATTATTTACAAGCTCCTCGTGTTCCTCATCACTAATCTCTATATGAGGCATATCAGATTTATTGTGTTCACTATCCTTGACGGTTTTTGAAAAATCAATCGTGTCAAATATCTTTAATCCCTTCTTTGACACAAAGGCCTTATTTTCTACAAGATAAAAAGATATTGCTTTCATGTTTTCTATTACTAATTCTCTAGGAGTTTTAGGACTTGTATCAAATATTGATGGTTTAAATTTTCGTTTCTTGTTATAGCTATCCACGAGTCTTCCAATGTAAATATCATCAAGCATATCATCCACGATCACATTTCCTATGCCCATAAAAACCTCCTTTTAAACCTTACAAAACCGCAAAAATAAAAGGAGCCCTTGTTAGAGCTCCTTGTGCCTAGCCTCCTTTAAGATTCTTAAGATCTTGGCTTCGTGATCCGATTCTTCAATTTTTTGAATCGTCTTCTCACTATATCCAAGTTCTTTTGCAATCTTAATATACTTATCTTTAGCACGTTTACTCATTACATACCTCCTTTTATTTTAAAAACTTTTACTTCTGTTCCATAAAGGAGTATGTAAAATTCGCGCACAAAAATATAAATTGTCTAACTATTTGCCGCAATCTTTAATCTAGATTAAAATCGTCTGACTATTTAAGATCATCTTCATCCATTTCATCATATAGTTCATCCTCTATTTGTACGAGTTTCTTCCTTATTATATAGAGATCTTTTTCAATCTTCTCCAGAGTCCCAGCCATCTTCTTCATTACTAATATAAGATCTTTCATTTGTCTCTCCATTTTTCACCTCCATCATTAAATCATCAATCTTTACACCAGCTCCAACAAGCCCAACAATCATTGACAATATTACTACAGCAGCAATAGCCTGATATATAGACTTATCAAATACATGCATTATTTCCAATAGCAATGGTTACTATCATAATAAGAACAAATAAACCAAAGAACGCAAATTGCAACAAATATTTATCCATTATATACTCCTCTCATCTGTTCCAAATCCTTCAAGCCTCTTTCCTCTTTCTTAATCTCATTTCTTTCCTTTCTAATACCTTTACATCCTCATCAGCTTTCTTCATCGGCGTAATCTTTGTAAAGCACCTCCCAGTCTTTTCAAAATTATCAAGGACCTTTTCATAAAGTGATAACCCATCAGCATCAATAAGTAAACTAACCCAATCTGACATAAACCACTTCTTCCATTTTTTCTTTATAACAAGTCTATCAAGTCCATGATTTTTTCTTAAATCATCCTCAAAGTCCGATATTCCTTGTTCCACTATCGCAATTGCCAAATTCTTATAACATTCGTTAGTATTTGCTGGTATCGCTAGTATGCTCATCGTAAGTCTCCTTTCCTCTATAAATAATAAAACCTGCTGCTAAGATACATAAACCTAGAAAATAAAAATTATCATCAATCCCAACAATAGTAGAATTAGAATATATAATATGAACGAAAAGAAATGCCAAAATTAGTTTTATAAATCCTATCATCCCATACCTCACTTTCCTCCAAAAAATTTTCCTTCGTTGAAATTCTTTTTTCTTTTAAGTGCCCCGGATATTGCAAGATCTATACCAGACCTAGATTTTATGTGGTAGAAATATAAATCTATAAAAGGAGTATTCATTCTATCAATTCTCCCTGCTGCTTGTACCATAGTTTTATAAGAGTAGTTTTGTGAGTAAAATATAATTGTGTCTGTCTTAATACAGTTCCATCCATCACTACCTGCATTATATTGCACAAGATATACCCACCCATCTCCTTCAGGAATTTCTTGATGCTTATGCCCATTCCATTCGGCACATTCCAAACCATTTGCTTTAGCCATCTCTTTTAGAATCTCAAGTTCATAGTCAAAGTTATAAAATATAATTGCTTTTGGATGCTTTTCTAATATCTCTAAGACCATTATTTGCCTTGCTTCATCCTCATTTACAACTCTCCTAAGGCAAAAACAAAACTCCGACGCATTAACAATTGGTTCATCCTTCCATGGATTCCATCTTTTTCTTGCAATGTCTTTATACTTCTGGATATCATATGGCACAAACACATCCTCGTGGTGTGATATAGTCTCTCTATGAAAATCCATATCGACTAAGATCCGATCACGCAGTCTTACAAGTTTTGGTATTCCTACATACCTATCAACTTTCGGGAATTTTACAAACCTTGAAAATATCACATGCTCTCTTAAAAATTCAGATCTGTTTTTGTAAAACCCATTTGCAATAAAGACAGGAATGTAGTCCATAAAGGTGTCTCCAGGTGTTGCAGAAAGTATTATCCAGTTATTATGACTTGCAATTTTAAGAAATGCTTTAACCCAGGCTCCGCTTCCTACAACCCTATCTTCATCAAATATAAAAAACGATCCCTCTACTTCCTTATATTTTCCTATGTTATTCCAGGAATTAACCACCACATTAAGATCCTTATACCCACATGCTTCAGGATTTGTGGATAGCAAAAATTGCCCAAGCTCTTTTTCCCACTCTAAAGTATCTCTTTTTCTTGCTGTGGTTATGATGAATAGATTTTTAGGACTTTTCATCCAAGATCCATTTCTATCATCTAAATCTCCACCATGTTCTTTAAAATAATATGCAAGAGCAGTTAAACTTTTACCAGATCCAACTCCACCACAAAGAATACAGCCGTTTCTCATTTTATTTACAGCATCTCTTTGATAA
>ODAI013907253.1_pt1 | contig 34547 bp, 62 predicted proteins | sample 1539321 | NCBI WGS metagenome assembly ODAI01 (sample SAMN02144231, study PRJEB22623) | gut metagenome | biome: sheep rumen | host: Ovis aries | place: New Zealand
AGCCACTTTGTTGGTCTTGAACTAAATTACTTGTAGCAATAAATGTGGAGTAGTTTGATATATCAATAAACTGTGCTGATGAACTACTTACAACATCACAACTTCCGTTTGTCGCATTAGTAAATTTATTATCAACTTCCGACTTTGTGTAGTAGTTTGATAAGTCTACTTGACTTGTACCTAGCAACTCCCAATCGTAAACATCAGGGTTTCTTGATTGTATAGCATAAACCCATTCATCATATATATTGTCTGTTTCTGCACTCTGTTTTGGTACAAAATAAATTGTGTGTATATCAATATTTTCAGATGGTAGTTGGGATACAAACTCTCATTCCGTTGCACCACTCATTAGATTGTCGACATAATCTTTACTTGCTAGTGGGTTGTTGTAATTGCTATCTGCTAGAAATTCTCTAAAATCGCTATCGTGTCCGTTGTCATATTTGTTAAATCTTAATTTTCCATCATAACTAAAATCTAGTGCGTTATTTGTGCTATCTTGTAGGTCAACCGACATTGTATTGCCTACTCGCTTTAGTCCATCGCCTACCTCGATTGTTCCTTCTCCACCCTGTCCTTGTAGGTTTGGTGTGTCAAACTCGTGGTCGGCATCCTTGATGTGCAATACATAGGTTGATGGTGTTTCGGTTTTTACTGTTACCTGTGGGGAATAGCCATCTTGACCATCTTGTCCATCAAACTCGCCATTGTCTGCATCATCTCGGACAGATTGTGCGATGTCTTTTGTGTCTTGGAATAGTTCGGTTACTAGTGATATTAGCTCTTCGGCACTTTCAGGACTAATTACAACAGCGACACCTTGCTCGATGCTCTCCATTATTAGATCAACTCCATCATCATCGGATGGTTGGTTATTTTCTACCGGATCATAGCCAAGTGTCTTGTTCAAGTAAATATCATTAAAGTTTGAGTATCTTACTGACTTATCTTCAAAGTCAACCTCTGCTTCTATCGACACTCTGCCTTCTAATTTGTGTGTATCTTCTTGGTACAATGGAATAACAAAAACACCACCACTATCTTCCGTTAAATCTTTAGTGATGGTGTTAATTCCGTTTGATAATCTAAACCTTACTACATCGTAAGGCTTTGTTAAGTTCAATTTCTGTACGATATTTAAAGTCTCTCCGGCTTTCATAATCTACTCCTTTTTGAGTATTGCCCCCTTGCAAAAATAATCATAAACAAACATTCTAGGAAAAACAAGAGCCTCACAAGAGGGCAATATTTTTCATCGTACAAATTATACCACTTTTTAGGCATTTTGTCCATAAGTGTTGCGTGATCCACAGCCTTTACAGTACAAGGTTGGAGTATCGCTTCGCCCACAGTTTGAACATCTCTTTAGACTAGTGTCTTCGTTGATGTCTTCCCAAGTTCCTCTAGGAACAACCTCGAGCTGATCCAACTCTTTTTCGATCTTGTGTAGTCTGTCGATAATGATTGCACTATTTTCCATTTGTGCTTCTAATGTCTTAATTGCAACTTCAATTTTCTCTTTCATCGTTTGTCTCCTTTTGTGTAAATTTCATACCAAATCAGTATTAGCATTATAATTACAAATATTTTGTAAACCACGGCTTCTTTCCTCCAACTTCTTTCATTAGTCCTGATGGACTTGCCTTAAAAGTACAGTGTCTATGAAAAAATAAAAATATCTTTTTCTTGGTTTCGAATTTCATTCTTAAAATTTTAATAATCACTAGCAGGGTTGCCACGCATAGAAGAATGAATGCTCCAGCTAGAATCCAAGTTGCGTATAGCTCGTGGAGTACCTGCTGATCTAAATTATACATTGGTTGGTGTAGTGTCATTTGTTATTCTCCTTTAATATTGATACACAATCTACCACCATCACTGAAAGCAAACCAATCTATTATTTCTTTATCTTCTAGGTCTTTAGTTGCTTGTGTATTAGATTTTGTAGTCATATATTCATAATTATTTAGTCTAAACTCTATTCGATGTTCCATTCTTAAATTTTTTAATAATTCTGCTACTGCCATAAATCTAACTCCTTTGAAAAATTATTTTTAATAAATTCTGTAATAATTCTTGCTTTCTTCTTGTCTTGCTCTGTAACATCAGGTGTAGGGTTTACTATTGCTGATAGGTGGTGTTTATATTCAAACTTTAGTTTTTCTTTTAATGTCATTCTGCTACTCCTTATCTGCCTTATCTATGGCTATTATGCAACCCCTATACTCATTAAATGCGTAGCCTAGTTCGTTTAACTTTTTTTCGGCTAACTTTAATTGAAATTCAACATTATGAGTGTACATATCATACTCACTCTGTTTTATTAGGCTCTCTATGGCTATGTCTAGTGCTTCTAATAATTCTTCGCCAAAATTATCATTTAATATATTTATTTTTAGTGCTTGTAATATCGCAATGACTTTATCTTTATTCATTCTCTCGCTCATTCTTCATCACTCCCTTACTTTTTTAGTGCTAAAATCAAAATGCTAATATTGGTCAGTAATAAACACCACCATATAATTTTTAATCTAGTTTCAACACTCACTTTTCTTCACTCCCTTTTTGCTTTCTTAATTTTTTAATATCGTTACCCCATTCTGTTTCATACCACAAATAACGGTCTATGTTTTCCATAATCTCCATATGTCGCTTTATGAGGTCTTTTAGTCTTTTTGCCAAATACCAAACAAATCTAATAATAAAAACTAAAATAAACGATACGGTCAAAATAATACTAATTCCTAAAACTGTGTTCATTCTTCATCACTCCCTTTTGCATATTCAATTTTTACTCCACACTCATTACATACATATTGCCCTTTATATATTTTCATTGTGCCTTTGCATATAGGACAATTTTTTTCTTGCGACAAGTCTTCTAACTTTGTCATAAAACTTGATGTGGTGTCATAGCCTAAAACTTTTGCACATTGACTAATTGTGTTAAAACCTATATCTGCATTGTCCTTAATAGTTCTTGATAAATAGCCGACACTTTTTCCGATTTCTTTTTCAAATTTACTTATTGTGTAATTATTCTGTTTTGCTAAATACATAATTGCACTCATCACATCTTTACTTTTCATTTTTCATCACTCCCCTTTCTTTTGAAGCCCTTTAATATAATCTTCAATGTCTTTTTTACAAAATATGCACACATTGATTTTGGTTTTATATTTATCATAAGTTTTTATTGCGTGATTAGAATTAAGTGCGTATGTTGTAATTTTAACTTCGTTCATTTGGGCTTTATCTTCATAGGTCTGTTGACATATATCACATTGGTATTTATGTATTGTGGTTTTTCTCATTCTTCACTCCTTATCTTCTCTCCAAACTGATAGCCTAGTTCGTTCAACTGTTGTATGGCTATATCTCGTTCCCATTTGATTTGCTCTATTGCACCGACACAGTTTATTGCGTGGTCTAGTGCTTGTGAGTAATCTGCTTCATCAATTAGTGATAATTCTGCTATTATGCTTTTCCGTTTTGTTTTTAGTTTTTTTATATTTTCGATTACTTGTTTATGATCCATAAGCTACTCCTTTCAAAATAATGTTTGTTGACCTTCAATGTTAAAGTTTTTCTTTCGAGTATAATCTTCAAACCGGTCACAAGTTCTAAATACAAATTTATTGTTAACCCATCGTTGTAATTTATAGTAAATGCTTCCACGAGGAAGTTCGTTTTTGTTATACAGCATCACATAAGGTGTATATCCTAAATCTCGAATAGTGTATATTCGATCTAGGTCTTGTTCCAATGTAGTGTTAAAATTACATAAAACATAAACCTCTGCTATGCTTCTAACATTGCCAAATATATCTGCAAACATTTTTAATTTTGGGACAATAATGTCTTTGTCCTTATACTGATCCCAAGCAAAATGAATTATGTATGTTTTCATTTGCTTTATCATTTCAGCCTTCTTCTCGGTCATCATTCTAATGTCCAAGCCTTGATTAAATTCAATCTTGGCTTTGCTATCAATTAGCTGTTGAAATAAGTCCTCGCATTCGGAACAGGCTGTTATGTTTGGATCAAGAAGCACTATGTTTTTCTGTCCGTTCCAAAACTCGTTAAGGTCTGCAACTTTATATGATTTTCTTCCCTCTTTGCATCCCACAACACAAAATTCACATCCTCTTGGACATCCTCGTGTTAAAAAACCATAGGCTGTATCTTCGATATCATAAATCGAATAATCCGGATATATGTGTTCAATTTCGCTTGGAAGTTCTTTGTCTAGTTCTTTGTGATATATCTCTTTTCCGTTTTCTACTGTAATGCAATATCCACTTCCACCTCGTACAATTTCCTTTGCGTTAATAGGATATTGATAATCTTGAGTAAAGCCAAACACCTTACTCATATAAACTCGATCTATGTTTTGGCTATACAAAGGCTCGTACCATTCAACACTATCTCCCTTTGCTTTATGATATGCTGATATTTTCATCAATGGTAAACTAGGAAAATCTTTTCCATCAACATCAATGAGTGCTACTTTCATCTTTCTCCTTTTTGTATTCAATAATCAAATTTGCTACTAGAAATATACAATAGCCAATTCCTAGTGTTAATATAAATATCAATTTAATCAAATTCGTACCTCTCAACTATTTCGATTGCTTTTTGTAATGTCTTAATTTCCTTCTGCTTAATGTCTTGGTAGTGGTTAAGTTTGATCCAATTGACTTCAGCTTTTAAGTCGCTCTTAATTGCCTTAACTATGTTCTTTCTGTATCGGTGTTCGTTCCACCAACCAAGCAATGTTACAATCCACCCACCTAAACATATAAATATAATAAATGTCATACTTCCTCCTTTACTTCATACCACAAATCAAGTAAGTCCTTAATGGCATCATCCGATTTGTTGTATTGGTCAACCCAAGTTTCATTCTTCCAATGTATCGTTCCAAGAAACTGATGAAACTCTTTTCCACGAGACATATGAAAACGCATTCTGTCTTTCATAATCTCTTGAGTTGCTTTGTCCATTATAATTTGTCTTTCGTATCTTTTAGGCATCGTTTAACCTCCTTAAGTTTGGATATTTCTTGAGCCATACTTCTTCAAGCCATCGCTTATGATCCGTATCATTTCGTATCTGCTCTAACTTCGCCATATTCTTTTGGTGCTGTTCTAATTCAAGTTGTTTTTCTTTATCGCTCGTCCAATCATTGCTTAACTTGTTTGATTTCTTATCATCGTAGTTTCCGTTGTTGACTTTATCTATGTTGACAGGATTGGTTAACCATTTAATGTCTGCTGTCCAACCGGTTACTTCGCCTCTACAAAATTTCGATGCGTTGGCTTTCTTAAATGCCTTGATAACATCATCAGGTTTAACCACTCCATCTTTAATAAACTGTTCCAACTGTTTGATGCTTTCAATATCTTTGAAAAGCAACATATCGGCTGATTTTAATTTTGGACAATATTTTTTGTAACTCTCAATAATCTGTTCTTGTGTCATACTAATCCAAGTTCCTTTCTCTCTTCAATGGTTAATGGTCTGTTCGGATCATTTGCACGATACCTCACACCACCTATAACAACATATTCTTTAACTTCTTTTAATTCTTTATATTCTTTAGTTGTTGCCCTTTGTTTGCCCTTTGTCTGCCCTTTGTCTGCCTTTTGTCTGCCCTTTGAGTTACTGTATTCTTCTATATCGTACTGTTCATCGGTGTTGTAGTCTGCCTTTTGTCTGCCCTGCTCTATGTTATTATCTTGATATTTTGAATAATTTACTACACGAATTTTTGAATATCTGTTGGTTGTAATGATCTCAATTTCGCCTGTTGATTTCAAGTTTTCCAAAGCTCTTCTTGTCTGTTTATATGTCAACTTTGTATCTTCTGCCAAATGACTAATTGATGTAATGACTTCGCCTCGTTTAATAATATCTCCTCGCCATTTCTTATCTTGCCAATTTACCATAAATAACAAATGTAAAAATAATACAAAAGTATTGGCATCATCATACCATTCCCAATCAATAATTTTTCTGTGTAGTTTAATAAAACCCTTGTCCATTTTTTCCCTTTCCGTTCCCATAAAAAAATACTTATACAAAGACTAGAAACCATCACAGATATATGCTGTGCGACAGACACATTCTGTGGCTGAAAACCAAGGGCTTCTAGTCCTTGTATAAGTATTCTTTTAGGTTTTCAGCACTTATATTATAACATATCATTCTATTTCGGTCAACCAAACTTCCACTCGTGGATTTTTAGCATCTATATAAAAATAGTCCTCAAAATGCTCGATGTACTTTTGGCTGTCATTCTTAAGCACACCTTCTTTAACTAAAGCATCTAGTATGAATTTCTTTGCAAATGCTATGTTGTCAGGGTCTCTCTTTCTGTTTGGTTCAAACCAATTAAACCTGATAGCCACTCGTTCAAATCGTTCTTCACTTAATTGATTGCGAATAAAAATAGTAATGTGGCTTTCGTTTTCTTGTTTCATTTTATTGCCTAAATATCTGTTAGTTCGACAGGCTTTTGTGTAATCGTTAAGTCCATCTAATTTTCCAATAATTTTCAATTCTTCCATTATTTTAGTTTTTATCTCCTAGCCATAGTATTTTGCATAAGTTTAGTAAAAGTCCGAATATGAGCGATTTTTTACGAGTTGGAGGCATTTCTGCCCCCACTCAACCACCAATTTTGTGAAAACATTTGTAAATTCCAATGTGTGCTTGGTGGGAGGTAAGTCTTGGCATAACTTACTGTTCGCTCGTTACCTATAACATCTACCTAAAATGGTAGTTTGCTATCATCTACTTCCATAAACTCGTTTTGGTCATTTGTAGGTTGTGGCTGTGCTTGTGGTTGAGTATGATCCGAAGATTTGCTCTCTGCAAATTCTTGGTTGTCCACAATTACATCAGTAGTATAAACTGTCTGCCCTTCTTTGTTTGTATAGCTACCGGTTTGAATGCGACCATCCACACATACCTTAAGTCCTTTGTGGAAATATTTTTCTACAAACTCTCCTCTCTTATCAAATGCCACGCATCTAATAAAATCGGCTTCATCCTTCTTGTATCTGTCCACAGCCAATGTGTATATTGCAACAGCCTTGTCATTGCTGTATGTGATTTGTGGATCAGCAACAAGTCTTCCCATTAAAACTACTCTATTCATCTTCATCCTCCCTTATATATGGTTTTGGCAATGGCATCCAAGCAATTACTTTAACCTCATTAATCTCATTGCTTGAATACCATATTCCATCTTCAACCTTTTCAAAATCTTCCCTAATTAAAACATCAATATCTCCTTCATCATCACAAACTAATACTTCTACATTTAATTGAGGAATGCCAGTTTTAACATCAATCCAATTATTCATTTTTGCCTCCTTTGTAAATCTTTGGCTCTCGCTTCCAAGCAACAATGCCTTCTTCTACTTCTCCGGCTAATAGCCAATGAGTATCTTCCCAATGAGCTATTGTGATATATCTGCTACCACAAAATTCTTTAGTTACGATATACCAACCATTTTTCTTTGGTTGTTTTGTTCTCCACATAATAAACCTCCTAAAATTTATTTTTCATAAAACTTCCACTTTCTCTTTTGCGTGTCCGTTTCATTTCTTTGTTTGTCTTTGCTGACCGATAACTAAAATGGTCTTGCTTTTGTTTTCGTCTTGTTTCTTCAACATAAGCCTTCCATTCTTTGTACTTGTCGCATTTATCGTGACAAGCAAGATGTCGGTCAAGACAATCTTTACAAGGTGCTATTTTCATCTTCCTCTTGCCTCGTCTATTTTTGCATCCCAATGTGCATCTTCTAACTCTTGTTGATATTCTTCATCATACTCACAAGCCTCTTTGTTGGCTCTCCAATCATAAGCATCAGGAAGATACATCCAACCTTTGATTGTTCCGTCTAATTCATTATCTGTTACAAATTCTTCAGAGCGATGTTCATAATAACCAATACCAATATCGCCTTCTCTTGAACAAATTAGAACATTATCATTACCTCTTGGCAATTCTTCTCTTGCATCGTACCAATCAGGCTTTACTTTACCTCCCAATACATTAGGTCTCTTGCCACTACTAATCATATCGTCAATATCAATCATCTCTTTGCCTTTAAGAACTTGTTCATCAAGCCACTTCGCACACTTATTAAGAGACTTATTGCCTTCGCAAAAATAAATAGTGACACCTTCAGGATCGTGTTCCAAATCGTGACCTTTCTTTACATCTCGCCAATCAAATTTAACTGTACCCTTTCCATCGGTAACTGTAAAATAAAAGTCCAAATAACCTGTACCCCTTGATTTATCTTTCCATACTTCTAATGCATATGGCTTATTATTATATATAAAAGGAATAGTGCCTTTTCTTAACCAAGTGGCTACTCTGTATCTTTTCATTTAATCCTCCAATCTGTTTTTATCAAACTCTTCCATAAATTTTTCGTGGCTGAATACTTCTTCAAACCTCTTTTGTCCTTCCTTCTTCAAGCGAATATCAAGCGAATGATCCTTGCCAAAATGCACTTTATCGTGACAGCTCATACAAAGATTAACCCACACACCATACTTGATTGATTTACTCCGGTATGCTCTGCCAAAAAATATCTCGTGTCTTTGAATGTATTGGTTGCCACCACAGATATAACATCTTGTGTCATCTTGTCCATAAAATAATGATGGATGATAATTAGCCATTGTTCCACTCCTTTATTAAATGCTCAACCTCTTCGCTCGATTTGGTTGGAATATCAAACTGTTCTGCTTCGTGTTCCAAGCCTTGAATAAATGCTGACATCTCTTCTCTGCTAAACTCACTCATTCCTTTGTAGATTACCCATTCGATCTTGTCTCCATAGTCGAAGTCAACTTCGCAATGTTTGTAGTACGAATTAAAGTTAACATTAGCATCTACTGTGATTGAAGTTCTTGGTGCGTAATGCTTCAGCATATCTTCGTACTGATCCAACCGGTCAATGTCAACTTTGAGTGCCACTTCGTTCATCAAGTGCCAAGCATACTTACGAGCATTGTCGGTCTTTGGCTTGGTTATCTCAACAACATCTCCAACCTTTAAACTTTGTGTGTGGCATTCAATCAATGCCCCATCTTGAATTACTTTTCCTATCATCTTTTATGTGCCTTTTTAGCTAGTGCTGTTCCTAACTCGATTTTTTGTTCATCTGTTAGTTCTTTTAATTCACTAACTCCATAATGCTTCAAAGTGTCTTCTTTTTCCTTTTGAGTTAAGTTAGTGTCAAACAATCCTTTGAGCGAAGACAAACTAGGTGCTTTCTCATTGGTCTGCTTATGGTATTCTTCTGTGTCAGCATCCTTTGTATCATCGAGCAATAGAATTCCTCCCAATGCGTATTTTCTCGCATACGATGAACAACAGCCTGTGAGTTGATCCGTTGTCATACCCTTCTTGCTTTCGCTCTCTCTAGCATAGGCAGAGTTCTGTGCAATAAGTTCTCTATTTTCGGCATCATAAATTCGTACTGTTGCACACACATAAACCCAACCACTTGCTGTCTCAAAAATGTCATCGCTTATGGTCATTACTAACCCTACTTCTGCAAGAAGTGGCTTAACAGCTGTCAAGATGTCCTCTGCTGATCTGTACTTATAGTTACCAAATTTGTTAAATTGTCCTTTAGGTGCTTTTAATTTATTTTGTATTTCTAATAGTCTTTTCATTTAGTTTCTCCTTTCTTTTATCTCTTGCATCAAGTTCCAAGAATAATAATATCAAGCCTATTGCTATTGGCATTGCAATTATCATTTCGCCAAAGACAAATCTTAATACATCTCTTTCTTTGTCGATAAAGTACATATAGTAAGTACCAATCATTGATGCAACTATTCCACACATTACAATCTCCAATTTAAGTCGCATTATAGTCTCCTTTCTTTCCTTAATGCTCTTATTAAATCTTTGTCACTTACTATCTTCCAAACCGGAACACCAAGTGCATCCGAGAATTTGCATAATGTCATTAGATTTGCGTTGTTGATGTTTCTATCGCCTTGCTCATACTTTTGGATCATACGCAAACTTACATCTGCTTTGATAGATAGTTCCATCTGTGACATACCTTTCTTTCTTCTTTCTTCCTTAAGCATTTCTCCTCCTTTACATTGCCCACTTAATAAGTTTGAAAATCAAAGCTGTTAATCCCACTATGGTTGCAATTGAGATTGCTGATAAAACAAGCCATATTGTAATTTGTGTTAGTGCTTCAGTAATTCGCTTCATCCGTTCCTCCTTTCTTCTCCATTATACACCCATAGGGAGATGTGGTCAACTACTTTTTTCGCCAATATCTCATAAAATGTACCGGCTCTCCAAATCTGTTTTTGGACTTCTCATACTTCTGTTCAAACTGATAGCCTTCTTGTTTTAACTCGCTGATCCTAGTTGCTAGTTTGGTAATGCCCAAATCTCTAAACGCATCCCAAGGTGTTATACTTTCAAATTCATCCAAATAGTTTAAAATTCTTTCGCCCTGTGTCATTGTTCTTTCTCCTTTCTTTCTTATAATTTCTTAACCTTGAAATCTCCATCTTTGTCACACTCAACAACAATGTCTGCATAGTTCCCTCGGATTATCAACTCAATGTTTCTGTGCTTGTCTGTTGTCTCTTGCACCTCAAGAAAATTCAATGCTTCCTTCAGTTCGTTCTTGGAATAATACACTCCTTGTTGAAATTTTACTAATGCCATATAAACCTCCTTCTATATTGTTATAATTTCTGTATCTCTAATTGCTCTTCTAATGTTCTTATTTTATAAAGATAATTTAACTCTCTATTAAAATGTTCCTCGTTGCGTTCAACTTGCTCTTGGCATCGAGCCTTTTCTTTTTCCAACAAATCTTGTAGTTTCGCAACTTCGCTAATCCAAAAATCTTGATCTTGTTTGTAGCCTAAATATTGAGAATAATATTTTTTATATTCATCAGTTTTTCTCTCGGCTTTTCTTATTTTTAAGTCTGCTTTTCTTTCTGCGTTTTTCTCGGCTTTATTTACTTGCCTAATTTTTTTCTTTAACCTAGCAAGTTCGCCCTTTTTAATTTCGTGATGTTCTCTACCAAATTTTATCAATTCGCCAATAGGAGTAATTTTTTTGTGTATTAGATTGTGACAATGTTTACATAGGCTCATTAAGTTTTCTTCGTCATTTGTTCCACCACAAGTTCTTGGAGTTAAGTGATGTACTTCTTCAGCATCTTTTCCACAAAATTCGCATTTCGGTTGAATGTGAATATAATCTCTGTAATTACTTAAAACCATAATTAAACCTCCTTTTAGATAAGTTCTTTTCTCATCTTGACTTTATTATACACCCAAAGGGGCATAATGTCAACACTTTTTTACACACAAAAAAAGGAGACCTCTTCGGAGGTCTCCCAATTTATAAAACAGTAGGAGTAAGAATTGAGTTAGTTCGTTCAACAAATTCTCGAAACTCACTTACTTCTTCTTGAGTATCGCAAGTGTGGTAGAGTTCACTCAACACCTCGCTAAACTTGGTCAGCAAAACATTGAGCGATACCACATCTCGCTTACACATATATTCGACTAGCATCGTTTGGATGTCATCGGTCTGTGGTCTCTCGTTGGGAAGATGGTCAAGGAGAATGTAGAGACTAGCGAGGTCTCCACAATTTGCAAGTGTTATATCTGTTTCAAGAAACTCGTCAATCGTCTCTTCAATATCTACTCGGTTAAGCATTTAGTCCTCCAACTGTTTTATCCAATGTTTAAGCATTTTCTTTTCTTCCATTGAAGCATCAGCCATCAAGTCTTCAAGTCCATCTCGCAAGTCTCTTGAATAGCCACGAGAATATCTTTGGTCTCTTCCACCATCCATTCTCATTCGATAACTTCCATCGGAATTTCTGCCTCGTCTGTCTCTTGCGTAACTTCCATCGTATGAGCCATCATAACGATATGATCCACGATTATATGATCCGTAAGAGCCACCTTCCTCCATAGCAAGAATAGTATCAATAGACTTGATGGAGTGAGTTAACTTATCAACTGTCTCAAGAATAGCCTGTGTCATTTTGTTCTGTGCTGTAATGTTGTTTAGTTCATCAACAAGCATTTCTCGAAGTTCTATCATCTTATGCATATCTCTTCTCCTTTCTATGCTACTCTATTTACTACGAAGTTAGCATTTTGTACTTCAATTACCGGTGTTGGTGTAGTTGCCGGATTATCAGTAGTTGCATCGACATAATCTACTGACACATTAAAGCAACAACCTCTAGGAACAGTAATCAATGCTGTGCTTGTTATATTGCCCCACTCGTCAACAGCTGTTGGAGTAAAGATTGCTCGACTTGTTAGTCTAGGCTCTCCACTAACTGTAATTGCAAGTGCAATAGGAGTAATCTCTGCACCTTCAGGAATTGCAATGTTGCCATTGAATGTTACCTGATAACGAGCAAAGCAATTGTTAGTGATACCACGCAAAGTAAAAATTCCTGTCTCATCCTCGTGATAAACATATCCTTTGGTGCAAGGAATAGAAGCATTAAATATTACAGGTGCATTCAAAGATACATTCTGCACATTGTTTGCTAAATATTCTGCCATTAGTACCACCTCCTAGAAACTTCCACAACCTGTGCCACAACTACAAGTGTTGTTGCAACAATTTGGGTTTGCTACGATGTAGGCAGGTTTCGGTGTTGGTGGTGCAAGATATTGCTCGATAGCATTTGTCTGTGCAAAGTTATCTGCCAACAACTGTTGTGTCTGCAAGTTCTGTGATGCTGACAAGTTAGCCATTGTGAGTTGTCTCTCAAGGTCATTAATCTTGTCATTCTTCGCATCAAGTTCTAGTGAGCATAACTTATCGAGAATTGCTCTTGTATTGTCCGATGCATTCTGTCTTGTTAAGTTACCTTCGTTCTGTATTAAGTTCTGTGTTTGACAGTTTGCTAATCTGTTTTCACAGCAACAATCTGCAAACTGTGTCTGCAATCCAAACATCTGTTGCATATTTGCAACCTGTCTTGAGTTGTCTGCAATTTCTTTCTGTGCGAAACCATTGTTGATAGTTGCATTCACTCCGGCAAAGCCATTGCACAACTGTGTTTGAATGTCTCCCAAGTCACTCTGTACTGATGTGATTTGGTTTTGTGTTGATAGGTTTTGGAAGCCATTAGTAGTTACTTCAGCTTGGTTCATCCAAGGATAAATTCCATCCATTCCGAAGCCACCGTTATTCCATCCTCCAGCAAAGAGAAGTAATAGTATAATCCCTTTTTGTTATCGTAAAGACTTTTTATTCTCTACTTCTTATACTTTTTATTCGTATAAGTTCAGCATATCTTTTCAACTGTTTTCCAAGTTCTACCACTTCGAATGTCGGTAATCGTTCTTGGAGATATATCAAATAATTCTGCTAATTCATTTCGAGAGAGTTCAGGATGTGATTTAATAAATGCAACTTGCTTTCGTGTTAATTTTGCAAATTGATGGTTTTCTTCAATACGCATCCATCCATTCTCTAATGCGTGGAGTGAGTTTTCTCTGTTGGTTACCCATTCCAAATTCTCGACACAATTATTCGTTTTGTCTCCGTCTTTGTGATTAACCTGTGGTTTATTATCAGGGTTGGGTATATATGTTTGTGCAACTAATCTATGAACAAATTGTAGTTTTCCACCAATACTAACTCGATAATAACCTGTGCCATTCATTTGTGGTTTTAATGTTCTTCCTGTGTGATTATTGATTACCTTTCCATCTTCAGTAATCGTATAATCTTCAATTGTTAATGTTTTATATTCTCTTGGCATAATAATCCCTCCTAGTTCTATTATACTACATATAGGGATTATCGTCAAAACAGTTGTCGCAGTCTCGTGGGAGAATTATATTCTACAAAGTAGGTTCATCTCCTATGCGTTGCCCCTGACTATACTTTTACATATAGCCTTCGGTTCGGGTTGGCATTTCAGCTTTCCTGCTTAATCCTGCGATTTAAGGATGGCAGATTAGTTTACCATCCGTCGCCACCAAAGTTGCCAAAGCCACCATTGTTGTTCATTGGAGATACAGGCATTACCATATCATTTCCATCTGTTAAAGCCATAGTTTTAATTTCCTTTCTTTTTGTTATTTATAATCTTGCAAGAATTATCGAATGATGTTTTTGAATTGGTTTTGCAAGTCAGTAGGAATTACATTGTTGTCCACCAAGTATTTTCCTATTTCTGCAAAACTATTCATTGGCTTAATAGCCTCAAATTGTTCTTGATTTATTTTTCCGTTTTGGTAAAGCATCTGCTTTATTTGATCCGGTTGCATTTGTCTTGCCATCTGTAATAATCTATTCATTCTTCTTACCTATTGGTTTAACCTTTCGTAGTTCGCTTTTAAATTTTGATTGCAATTTCTCGAGGTCTTCTTTGGTTGCATACTCCACTTTTGTCTCTTCTTTAATTTCTTGAGTGCCTAAAGTAAAGACCTCGAGTGGCTCTGCCATTCCGTTCTTTTCTACTGTTTTAATGTAAAGTCTTGAGTTGTTTCGATCTAGTAAGTACACAGTTTGGTTTGGATTAACAATCCAATTCTTCGCTTCGTCTTCACTTCCTACAAAGTAAAGGTTGCCACCATTTGTGTATGTTGGCTGTGATACAACAGGTTGAGTTGTTGGCATTGGTTGATAGTTTCCGTTAGGTTGAAAGTTTCCGTATGGATTAAAATAGTTCATAGTTATTCCTCCTTGAAATAATAACTGATTACTTCGCTTGAAGAGTTCCAAGCATCAAAAATAGTTCCGTTTATGAGTGCGATTGCGTGACTACCGGTTGCAAGTAAGTATTTCCCTTTAGGATGTAGTCTTGCAAATTGTTCTGCTGTTACTAACTCGGATGTATAGGGAAGATACCCATTATCTACAAGATACCTTCCCCATACTGTGTTAGATGAAGGCATATCGCACATTGTAAGTCCGACAAAACAGAGTTCCGTATAAACCTCCTCCCAAGTTTTGTCCAACACTTTTGTTAACGCACGAACAACACAATCGCCAACCCATTTGCCACAGGGATTGGGATTGTACTCTTTATACATCATCCTCCAATGCGATTAAAATTCGCACAATATAAATTATTGGGATGTCTTGTATGCTTTCATTATCTAATAGTTTCCGTAGCTTATCTTTCATATTTAAAGCATATAAAAAAGACACCTTCAGTACAATGTACTAAAAGTGCCTTCCGACATTATAAAGAAAGGAGGTTTATAATGTGCGAATAATTTTCTTGTTTACCTTTTGACTAATCTTTCTTGCGTAGTCATAAGATATATCAAGTATCTCTGCTATTGTTTCAATCGTCTCGCCTTTTGCTCTTAAGACAAACAAGTCTTTCTCGTAGTTAACAAAATTACATCGAGCAAGAAGGTAATCGATTTCGTCTTGCGTGAAGTCTTTAACATTCATCGTTTCTTTTTTCCTCGTGGTCGCTGATATTTCGGTCTTTGGTTTTTAGGTCTGCGATTATTTCTTTTTACTACTCTTATCGTCTGTGAGTGTGCCATCGTTTATATCTCCATTGTTTCCTATAATATTATTATCGCCTTCATCTTCGTTGTGTTGTTCAACTGTGTAATCTTCACTTGGCAAATTCCAATAATACAGCCAAGCCATATTACTCGCAAACAGGATCACAAGCAATATGATTGAAATTACAAACCATTTCTTTGCGTTTGCTTTGACTTCCTTTAATAGTTCAAGCGTTAACTTTTCCTCCATCTTTAACCCCTTTCAATTCATCAACATCCTTTCTTATTTCGTCTATCATCTCACGCAAAACTTCAACTGATGTTTCAACTCCATACTGTCTTTCTATTAAGTTATTGTGTTTATCTTGTTTTTTCTCTAGTTGCTCAATTTGGTATTTCATCTTGTAGAATATTCCAAACAATGAGCCAAGCGAAACTATCGCTGATCCAAGACTTATCAACACATTGATGTCGATGTGCATTTAGACCACCTCTTTCTTGAATTTAGTCCATCGCTTACCGGTTGTGGTAGTCTTATCGCCAATCATCCTAATCGGACATTTTTTGCCATTTACCGACCAATGAGTAATTACATTGTCTTTAGGCACATTCTTACAATACTTGCGAATGTACTTGATTAGTTTTTTAACAGCCTTCTTCTGTTTGGCTGATGGGTTTTTTGTTGCGTTGTCGCAAAGTTCGATTGATACCGAATTATAGTTTGTGCATCTGCCATAGTATTTGGCTTCGCCTTTCATTCCACTTCTTTGGTCTCCACCAACAGCCCAAGCTGTTCTGTTCATTGGAATTGATCTAGCAATTTTTCCATCTTGATCCACAAAGAAATGAGCACCGGCTTCTCTTTTGTTAGTGTTAGCAAAGTAATTTACATTGCCCTTTGCTGTATCTCCAACATTACCGGTATAGTGAATAACGATGTATCTCACATCTTTCTTGCTTCGTTTCTTTGGATCATAACTTACAGGCTTCGCCATTTTCTTATACATCTTCATTGTTATTCTCCTTATCATACTTAATTTTGCTAATACCAAGTAAAGCACCTAAAAATGTATCAAGTGCCATTATTGTAAGTGGTATCTCACTAGCAAATGATAATTGCCAAATGTTTGCAATCGTTCCGTACAAAGTCGCTAATGCAGGTAACACAATAAGTGCTACAAACTTTAATCTGTCATATGTTTTGTTACTAATAAAACTTTTCATATCTTACTCCTTATTATACCATTTTTTGTACACATTGTCATCCAATCTCGTATTCAACTTCAACTTTAAATGTGCTACCATTAACAATCTTTTTTGTTACTCGTGATGTTAGTTGCTCTTTAGTAAATGGATGTACTCCACCAATTATATCTCCGACATCAAACTCTTGTAGGTCGGTGTCAATCTTTGGCTCAACCTTTTGTGCTTTTTCTTTGTAGTCATTAAGTACCTTAAGCATTGCTTCACATAAGTTGGTGTAGTCATCTGTAACTTTACGATATACAACTCCCTTTAGAAATTCCGGAATTATAGTATCAACTTGCTTGTAGTACATAACCGGTGCTTCGGTTGTTGGTGCATCGTATGAATGACCTTGCAAGTACCACTTGCCATCTAATGATGGAGAGTTCGCCCAATTAGGTGCAACTTCTGTTTCTGTTCTCAACCAATACTGTCTATCGTTCCATTCAAATGATGACTTCTTTGCTTTAGTTCTTGAGCAATAATCATCAATTGAAATTCGTTCTGTTTTATGTTTTGAAGGTTTAACTTTAAATTTAGTATCGCCATATGTAACAGTAATAGTTTTTGAAAAGTTTTGATTTGTGGCTTTCTTCTTTGATTTAATCAACCCCCACAAAGTTAGTATTGGTTTTTTTTCTGCACCTTGCACTATTACATAATTGTTCAAGTTGTTTTTAACTGTCTTACTATCAACTGTCTTTCCTTTGAATGTTACTTTAACCTTCCATTCAATAGTGTAAGTCCAATCAAAGTAATAATCGCCTTTTTCTTGCGACCATCTATCAGGTGTTTGTGAGCCTAGTATTTGTTTTGACCATCCATAAGCCTTGTTGCCTTCTGCATCGTGCCAAATGTATTGACCATCCCTAAATTCTCTCCACTTGGCTTCTTTCCAATCATTCTTCCACCAACTAGGTTGTGGAGTTATATCTCCGTTAGGATCACGATTGACCACATAAGGAACACCTGTATCTGCTACATCATCGTCAGTTAGTCTCTCGTACTTTGGATTGCCTTCATCATCTACTCCATTTCGTTTGAAGTAATTACCCCAAATTCTTTTCCACTCATTAAGAGTGACAGAGCGAGGATTAAACTCTTCGTATTCCCATTCTTGCTCTTCGTATATCTCATACTTCACATTGTTGTTTTCGTCTTGTGTTTGGCGATAGTAAGATTGGAAATACTCGTCTGCCCAATCGTAAGGTGCGTTTCTAACGAATGGTGTGTTACCACTCGTACCAAAGATATGCTCGTCATCGTCTCCGACCATTTGTGTTACCACATCATAGTTTTCAACTGTTGAGCCACCTTCTACTACTTCCACAATTTCGTTGATACCACTTACAACCTTATTATCTTCACATCTGTAATACTCTGCATTATACATTGGCTTTTCGTGGTTGGCATCAAGCACATAATAAGGCTGAACATTTCCTTGCTCGTCTGTATATATATGTTTGATAATTGGTGCTTGTCCTTCTTTACGATATATGCCAATCAAATGATTTGGTATTCTAACATTTGAGTTGGCTGTAATCACATATTGAGAATTGTCAAAGTATTGCTTCTGCGTGTAATCGTTTGCTTGTTCTATTCCAAGACAAATTCCACCTTCGTAATACATTTTCATTTTAAGTCGAAGGCTAGTGCATATCTCGGTCAGCATATCATACAAATACTGATTAGCATTAACTGTATAATTAAGCACTTCTTCGTAAGTATCATCGGTAATTGTAATTGGAAGTTGTAAGTCATTTACTATATGCTCAAGCAAACTTCTCGCTGATCCGTTGAAATTAACAAACTCGCCTTGTTCAAGTCCGTTGCTACTCCACACCAAATCATCGGTTGTTACTTCGCTAATTTGCACTCCACTAAAACTATTGAGAATGCCTTGCCAACTTCTGCCTTTGTAAATTACTTCTGCTGAATTGCTACGAGCTTCTATTTCATCAACTACTCCACCATACTCGGTGTCTTTGATATACCAATAATAACCTTGTAGCATTTCGTTTTCCGGTGTAGTTATTTCAAAGTCATTCTCGTCTTTACCATAAGCAAGATCGAATGTAAAGTCGCTAATAATACCTTTTTCGACAAAATCGTTGTCCATATAGATCAGTTCCATTTTGGATCACTCCTTGCTTGTTCTAGTGTGATTTTAATGTTTGCGTTGCCTCCCCAAGTGACTTCGCTTTCTCCAACTTCTATCTTTTCAAAAGCATCTTCTGTTCGCTTATCAAACACATTCTCGTAATCGTCTGTGCTTTCGTTGTAGTCTTGAACAGTTTTATTTTTAGTATCGATGATTAACTTGTGATTAGCCTGTAACTCAATAGTTGCCCCATATTCGTTGTTTCCAATCATTACACTAGGATTGTTAGGCATCCCACTTATTTCGATTATTGCGTTTGATGGTGCGTAACTTTCGTTATAGACTTTTGCATCTGTTATTACTCCAATAACTCCTATATTTATTCTAATATAATCATAGGTTAAAGGACTTTGTGTTTTAGGCTCTTTAACAAGTCTAATTTGGTCATAATGCGTGTTGTAGGTTTGGCTCATTTGTGCTGTTATATCCGTTATTGTAACCCATTCATTATTCGACAAGCCTTGTACTTCACAGCCACCACCAAGCACATTGTTAGTGCTTATTCTTTTTAGTAAGACATTTTCATCATCAAAATATACATAGCCATATTGAGTTGCATCTTGAAGTCTAAAAGTAAAATCAACAGGAATTCCACTATAAGTTAAATTCTCCAATTGATAACCTAAACGAAATAGGTTTCTTACAGGTGCATCTTCATCACTTATTACAGATATATCATCATTGATTACTCCAATCATACTTCCACGAAGTCTTATTGATGAGCATTCTATGTCGGAAAGTTCAACTGTACCTTCGCTACTATAGGTTTCTACCGTTGTCCATTGTTCTACATTCATCGCATAAGCAACTGTGCAAAAATGATTAGGTGCGTATGCTGTGTATAGTTTGAAAAATCTAAACTCGCTAACATCAATTGTATCACCCTCAAATACTTCTCTGTAAGAATAATTTATATCATCATAATAGCCATACAAATAAACTCTTGCACCATCTAGGTTTATATTCTCAATGGTTACTTCCGTGAAATCATCTATAACAATTCTATCTAAATCTTCCACAGGCACATTGACTGCGTGAGTGTTTGTCGCATAGTCAGTTATTCGCTCTCCACTTGATATTTCAGCTTTGCAAGAAATAGGAGTCGAGCCGACAGTACTCAAACTTATTCCACTAAACTCTGCGATGTTAGTTATCTGACCTAAATCAAATCTAATCCATTGGTCTCCATACCAATTAGCCGACCATTCCAAGTGTGCTGTGTGGTCTGCTTGTGGTGTGTAGATTATATTCTGTTCACGATGTGATGCTGATACATACATCTTGTCTGCTATCTCGCCCACTAAAGCACCACTACCACTAAATGAGATTTCTTTCTCGTACTTCCATTCTGCATTGTCGCTTGTTGCAACAAACTCAATTGATGTTATATTGCGTTGGAAAATTTTGCTTTTAGTAGATGCTGTAATGAAGCAATCACGATAATAATTACCGACATATAGTCTGCCCATTTCTCCACGATAGCAATCGCCATCAAACACAGATGTTAAATGCTCAACATTATCAAGCATATCTTGTTTGCTCGTGCCACTCACAACAATAGTAAATGATGGAGACACTAACTGTTTCTTAAGTGCTGTAATTCTTGGAAAGTTAGTTCCTACTGTTTCCCATTGCCACTCATAGTCAAACATATCTGTTTCGGTTAGCATCTTATAAGGTTTCTCTATTAAGTTAATAATCTCGCCTTGCGATGATTGATAATATATATTATGCATATTCACGCACCATCCTTCCAACTTCTCTTTCTTTGAATTTAACTGTTAGACCGGCATCGCTAAATGCATCTACCATTGATCCATAATCTATTACTGATTTAAGTTTTGCATTGGCTTCTAGTTGATGATAGCCATTAGCGACAGCATCGTTGATCTGTGCCATTGGGTTTTCGTTTTGGAAGCCTACCCAAATTCCTTGTGCAATAAACTTTCCGACTTCATCTCTCATTAACTTCGATGGAGACGAAATACCAAAGAAGTCCTTGATGCCATCTACGATACCACCGAAGAAGCCTTTGATTTTCTTCCAAATCCAACTACCCAAGTCCTTAATACCATTCCAAAGTCCTTTAATTAAATCGCCACCAAATGATGCAATGCCTTTTATTAAATCCCAAATCTTGCCCGGTATTTTCTTAACAAAGTTCCAAAGTTTAACAAGCAATTTTGGAAGATTTTTCACTATCATTCCAACCATAGTGAAAATGCCCTTAATGAGTTCAGGAACAGCTTGGATCAAAGCTTTCACGATTTCGACTATGATGGTCGGTATAGCTTTAATTAGTTCCATAATTATGGTAGGTAAATTTTTCACGACCTCGATTACAAAGGTAATTAGACCTTTTATGAGCTGAGGTAAAGCCTTGAGCAAACCTTGGATTACCATTTTTATTATGGTAGGCAAACTCTTAATCAAAGCGACTATGATCCTAGGAATTGCTTTCACAATGCCCAAAACCAATTGAATTAAACCGGTAATCAAAGTAGGTAAGGCTTGTAGTAATCCACTAATGAGTGAAGAAATTATAACAGGTAATGCAGAAATCAATGCCCCAATAATTACAGGTAAATTATCAATCAAAGTATTTATCAAAGAAATTATGCCTTGAATAATTTGAGGCAATGCTTGGATTAAGGCTGTGACGAGCATTTGAATTATAGAAGGCAAGGCTGTCACTAAAGCCTGAATAATGACAGGGAGTTGTTCCACAATCATATTTACCAATTGAATTATGCCATTGATAATCATAGGCAATGCTTGTAACAAATAGGTTATCATAGATTGGATAATCTGTGGCAACATTTGAATTAAAGTAGGGATGGCTGACAAAATTCCATCCACAAGAGCCAACAGTAATTTGACACCAACTTGAATGAATTGAGGCAATGCACCATACAATGCAGAAATTCCGTTGACTAATCCGTTGATTATTGCATCCATAATTACAGGCAACTGATTAAGTAGAGTTGGTATCAACTGATCTATTGCAGATGTAATTCCTGTAATCAAAGTGGTAATCAATGTAGGTAAGGCTTCTGCCAAAGAAGTTACCAATTGGCTTACACCGGCTACTATTGATGTAAGTAGAGTAGGCAACAAACCGACCAATGCTTCTACTATTTGATTAAGCAATGTAGGTAATTGCTCAAGCAAAGAAGGTAATGCCGATGTTATTCCTTGCACTAATGCTTGAATTATTCCGATACCGGCTGTAATTAGTTTCGGTATTAGTTCGCCAAGTAAAGCCGGAAGTTTCTCTGCAATCATTGGTGCTACTTGAGTGATAACATCTCCAATTCCACTTAATGCTTCTTGAACGATAGGCAATACATTCTTAAGTACAGTTCCGACACTATCAGTAAATTGTTTAACTTTAGCAGAGGTGTCTTGGCTATTATCTCCCATTGCTGTCATAAGATTAGTCCAAGCACCTTTCATAGTATTAACAGAGCCTTCAATTGTTGATGAAGCCTCTTTAGCTGTTGTGCCTGTTATACCCATATTGCCTTGTACTTTATGTATAGCATCAACGATTTGGTCAAAGGAAACCTTCTCGTTCAAATTCTTCGCTGTTAAGTCTTTACCGGCATCGCCTAAAACTCCACTATCTTTTACAAGTCTAGCCATCTCGGATGCTGTGCCACCATATCCAAGTTTTAAGTTGTCAAGCATTGTGTAGTTCTGCTTGGCAAAACCTTGATATGCGTTTTGGATCATCTCCATTGATGTACCCATTTTGTTTGCATTGTCCGACATATCAATGATAGCTTTGTTTGCTTCTTCGGAAGCCTTTTTTGTGTCTCCCTTTAAGCCTTGCAAGAGTGATGCACTAAACGAGGTTGCTGTTTCCATATACTCGTTTGCTGACATACCGGCTGTCTTATATGCCTCGTCTGCGTACTTCTGCACTTGCTGTGAACTCTTTTTGAATAGTGTATCAACACCACCAACTAATTGCTCGTATGATGCATAAGAACTAACAGCCGATTTGGTTAACGCACCAACAGCTGTTGCACCGGCTGTAACAGCTACTGTGCCAATCTTGGCAATCTTACCGGCAACTCTACTCGCACCTCCACCAACCTTACTATCAAGGTCGCTACCTAACTTGGAGGCACTACTCTCGGCTTTCTCTGTATCAAGTGTAACATCAATTACTACATTTCCATCTGCCATAATTATGCGTTATAGAAAAGTTCGTCTAACTCTTCTAATATCTCCTTATCTGTTTCGTGTGGTAATGTCCACACTCTCTTTTGTTCTTCTTGTATCTTCTCAAATTTTCGGTTGTCTTTGTGATAGCCACGATAACCCATTATCTCACTCATTATAGTGTCTTTTGGTAAGCCAATAACAAGAGCCTTAAACTTATGCCAATGCATATTAGTTTCTAATAGGTCAATGCCATAGGCTTGTAAGAATGATGCGTAAATGAATTCGCCATCTTCTTGGTAGTCGATAACATTATCGTGTGATCCTTTAGAATTTGGTGTCGAGTTGGGATTAGTAAAAAACTCAATCAACTCTTTTGAGAAATCGCAATTTGGCACTTCTTCTTTAAACAAGAAAGCCAAGTCTTGCAATGTCACATCTTCTCGGATCAGTTCATCAAAGACCAACCAATATTTAAAGTCTGTTTTAATTAAATAATCCCTACCCTCCACAGTTATTGTGTTGGGCAGGGAATTTTGTAATTTAATCATTTTGCCTTAACCATCTTATCAATTGCTGATAAAGTTTCTCTAATCTGTGGATTGTCCAAAACTTTAGTTGTCTGTGCTATTTGATAGTCAGCATAAGGCTTTTGGTAACTATCAACAATTGACTTGAATAGAATTAGAATGTCATTAACATCTGCTTCCTCGAAAACACCTAATGTCTCAAGTGTCTTCTCTTCGCCAATTGTTTCAAAAATAAAATCGTATAGTGATTTGATAATGGCAAACTCTTCGCCTTCAAGTTTATCAAGATCACTTATCTTCTTTGCCATAGCACTATTGTACTTTGGCAACTCCATCTCTTTACCTTTGTAAGTTACTTTATACATAATAAACCTCTTCTTTCTTCAATTATTCATCTACTACTGTAATAGCAATTTCAACTTCATCTTCATTTGCATCTGTGATAGTTGCTGTATCACTTGAAGCACTTTGATTGTTTGTTGTTACAGTTACAGTTACACCATCCAAGCCAATACTAGCCTCAATGTTGGCTGTCTCTGTTGCTACTGTGTAAGGTGCTGTTCCACCACTTATTGTCGCTGTTCCGTTTTCGCCCTTAATTATCGTCAATGCGTTTGGCGTAACCTTTAGGGCTGTATTGGGTGTAAATGTTGGCTCACCATCTGTGATAGTGTAAGTGCCGATAGTCTTCTCAAGTACATTAAGTGTAAACGAAATCTTTTGATCTGTTGGACTTAATGCTTTCTCTGTTACAGAAGCCTTGCCACTCCAAGCATACTTTTCGCTTCCACCGAAACAATATAGAAAGTCAACCTTTGCATCCTCTCCTGTTGGTGCATCGACAATCATCTTCTCCATAAAGTCATACACAGGATTTCCATCGATGTTTGCAATCTCAAGTGAGATAGTTGGCTGATTTCCTGTTACTTCTGTGATAGTGTCATCGTTATCGATATAATCATAGTCTTCTGTTACTTCGCCTAGTTCTAGGTCTCCAACTGTTGACTTATCAACTCGCTTCCACTCATTATCAACTTTAATGAATGGAATGAATTTGCTTCTGCCTAATCTAGTTAATGCATCTGCCATTTCTTTATTCCTCCATATATGTTATTTTGAATTGTCCTTGATATTTGGCTTTGGACATATCTTCGCTTATAGTAAGTGTAGGTGCAAGTTGCAATGCAACTACTTCTTCAACTAAACCATCAATGTCAGGGAAGTTGCCTTCCTCGTTTTGTGTTTCGATCCAATCACTTATATCGTTAAACTCTTGGATCGCATTGAGGTTAGTTTCGGATGTGCCTGTGTCATAGTCGCAAACCAAGTCAATTGCAAACATCAGCTCGACAAGTCTTGTGCCATCGATGTATGTTTCAATCTCTCTTTGGTTACTAACTGAATTAACAGACATCTGTCCTACATCAAGTGGAGTGACATTAAAGTCAATCCATTTGTAAGTCAAATTATAATCTTGTAGCCAATCAAGTATCTTTTTGTATTTGTTCATAGTTTCTTGATAAATTGAGTAAGTGCGTTTGAAAGTTCGTATCCACGAGAAGCCATAGCCGGTTTATGCCAATGAGATGATGCAAGTGGATGCTTCTCTCGATTAAAGTTTAAACTATCTCCATAGAATATTCTTTTAGCATATCGTTGAGTGTATGTAACTCGGAATGGTTGTTGAATGTAATTTTGGTACAACATTCCTGTGTCCATCGGTACATAAGGAGACATTAACCTAATCAATTCGCTTACAGCAAATGTTCCTACCCTATCATCTGTTGCAATCTGTTTGATTTTCTTAACTACTCCTTTTAAGTCCGACTTAACAATTATCATACTCCACTCACTCTCAATTGAATTTTAGTTCCGTACTTCTTCTCTCGCTCTTCGATAGACCTTATCTCGCAAAACTCATAAGACTTCTTCAACTGAACAATAGATGTTGGTGTGATTTCTTCTTCCACCTTGTCAAAGAAAATTATATCTCCTTGTGACATTGTGTAGGTGTTGTCTCTGTCTGTCCAATCTTTATAGTGTACGAATTTGTCACTAAAAGGAATTAGGATTGTATGTGTGTTACCCATTGACACTTCTGTTCCTACTACTGTTTCAACCTTATCGGTCTTAACAATTGCATCTACATAAGTCTTGTACCACACATCCAAACCGGTTGTGCTATCTTGCTTCTTTAGTTTATTTGCTATTGTTATTAGCATTTCGTACCTCTATATGTTAACTCTTTTGGTAAGTATCTTAAGACTATCTCTCGAATTTTCTTCGATCTACCTTCGGTGCTATGATCCGAATAAGTAATGCTCTCGATACCATTTGAGTATGATTGAACATCTGCGTTATCATCAACCAAGACTTCATCCATAATCTTTACCATACATCTTGCAATGTTATCGTCAATCTCGTCTATTCTTCCGAAAGTCTGTCTTTCAAGTTCTGCTTCGCAATCTTTACGCAACAAAAGGAAGACATTATGGTCGCTTGTACCTCCATTGCTCTTATATTGTTCATAGGTCAGTTCTTGCATAATGCCCTCCTTTTAATCTTACTCATCTTTATTTCTTCGTTCCTTTTTTGCGTTTCTTCTTTTTGCCTTCATCTACTGATATTGCCATAATGACCTCCTACTGTTTTGCATCAAGTGTTAAACCACTCAAGTCATAAGTCTTGGAAACTGTGTTTCCATCAACTGTTGCGTGAATTTTTGGCTTTTGTGATGTTGATGTGATCCTAAATACCACATATCCATCGCTGTCTAATTCACGAGGGTTTCCTTCTGTTGCACCACCAAGCAATTCAATCGATAGTGTTGCATCAGGATTGTTTGATGCAAAGTGTAATGCTAGATAGTTACCTTCTTGAAGTTCTGCATCTCCACTATAACCGGTATAGCCTTCTACATAGAAACTTTCGCCTGTTACATTAGTTCCACTTACAGAAACATTCTGCTGAAGGTCTCCGACCTTTTTGCCTAGTAGGTCATCATTAACACCTATCTCTGTGTCAGCCGACACATCTAGTGTCGATGGACTAGGGTGTTGAGATAATAGCGATACCATCTGCATATTCAGGGAATAGTTTTGCACCTGTAATAGCGAATGTCTCACTAACAGCTGTTCCATAGTTTCCGTTGATGTGTACTCCGATGAAACCTGTCTCATCTGTGATGTACTGAAGACCTGCTTTTGCGAAGTCGCTATCTGCAGGATCAATGTAGTAAACATTTAGGTTGTTTAGTGCTGTTGCCCAAACCTGTCCACTTGTTACCTGTGATGTTAGGAAGATTACATCATAACCCAAGAAGTTTTGGATGTATGTCATTCCGAATGCTGTCTGTACAGTAATTGAAGCATCACCAAGATATGTGTAGAAGTCATCTGTGTTAACAAATCCAACCATACCTGTGATACCCTTTTGGATAGTCTCAAAGTGAGTTCTAACCTTGCTCTGTGCTTTAGCTAACTGTGCCTGTAGACCTGTTGCTGTGTCTGTAAGTGCATCAGTATCATCACCAAGTGTTGTGTAAAGACCTGTTGTAATCTGTCCTGTAATCTGTGCTACTAATTCTTGGTCAGCCTTATCAACAGCTGTGTCGAAACCATACTGATTGATTGCTTCTGCTGTTACACCAATAGAGTATTTCTCTAGTGTTACAGGATCAGCCTTAACCTCATCCCAAGCCAACTCGCTATATGGAATTGTCTCGCCTTCTGCTACTGTTTTTTCAAGGTCAACTGATACCTTAACCATCTTAAGTTCAGCACCACTCTCTTTCTTGATAGGTCTTGCTACATTCAAGATGCCCATTAGTGCTGAAAATTCATTTGAAAACTGACTTACAAAGTCAATCTGTCTTGCTGTTACGTTAGCAAGTGCTGTGCTTGTTGCTGTGTTTTCTTTTGCTACTGCCATAATTCTTCTCCTTTTATTTTATTCAAATAATTCAATGTTCTCGGCAATGGCTTTCTGTCTCTTGGCTCTGTCTTCAATCTTCATAATATCTTCCTTTGTTGTTTTGGAAGTATTACCATTTGTCTTGCCTCCGAAACTTCCCACCTTTGCTTCTTTGGAGAATACTCCTTCATCTTTCTCTTTGTACTCCTTAACATAGTCATCAAAGCCAATTAGTTTTCCATCCACTAATTTCAATTCGCTGTTAAGCAAGTCTTCTGTGAATGCTCTCTTACCGGCATTGCTTGAAAAGTGAAGTCCGTTGATATGTTCTTTAACAGCAAATTCGTACTCTTGCTTTTTCAACTTATCTTCGTAGTCGGCTGTTTGTTCCTCGTACTTTGTTTTAAAAGCCTTGAGTTCGTCTTGTGCTTGTTGAAGTTTGTCCTTATCATCGCCTACTTCTTCAAGTTGCTTTGTTAAGTTTTCAAGGTCTGTGTCTCGAGATTGGATGTCCTCTTTCAACTGTTCGACATTATCTTTGATGTTGTTATACTCATTGATTGTCTTATAGTTTTCGTTGAGAGACTTTTCGAGGTCTTTCTTTTTGTCCTCTTCAATCTCAATTCCTAGTTCTTCCAAGATGCTAAAAATATTCTTCATTTATCTGTCCTCCTAATATTTATTTTTAAGTGCCTATCAGCACTATGAAGTCCACTCAAAATGGTTTCCCATTTCGCTACGCATTATACCACTTTTTGACCACTTTGTCATTAGATTTCCATTCGGTTATATTGTGGTTTTAGACCTGATTTCTTTGTTAGGTCTCTATACTTTGCCATTGTTCGATTTAGCCTTCTTTCATATCGTGCTTTTTCTTTCGGATCATTCTTAAACATAATTAGTTGTTCTTTGCATTCTCTTGCTCGTGTTTCAAGCACTCGCATCTCGTTTGATGCATCTCGTCTGTTCTTTCCACCTAAAGCATCAAGAGGCTCTTCGGTGTATTTCTTCATTTGCTCAAGTTGTTCTTTAGTGTAAGCCGGTTTACTTATTGCCATTATGATTGACTTTGTTCGGTGCTGACAATTACAAGTGCCGATATTTCGTATGCCCTTAACATTGACCACTCTTCGCTCATATTCTTTGTAAGACATTCGCTTTCCTTGAATGTCAATGTGGTCTTTGGCACACAATCCGTGGGCATCTATCTCAACACCATCTGCACCAAACTCTTCTCCGGTTATTCTGTCCATTTCCATTTCCATTTGGCGAATGCCATCTAAAACATTCATCCTAACAGCTGTGTCAAGCCTTCGTGTTCTACCACTTGCGTATTGTACCTTATTGCCATTCTTGACAGCCTGTCTCTTTGCTTTTCGTATCGCTTCTTCGTAAGTCGCTGATCCACTTTGAACGGATTGAATGGCTTTGTCTATACACTTTCTGTAATTAACATCCATTACAGTAGTTTTCGAGATGTTGTGTAAATTGACATTAGTCATTCGCCTTACTTCTGCAACAGCATTCACAACTGTTCTGTTTTTCTTAAATGGCAACTGAACAATGTCTTTGGCTTTGTAGTATTTCTTCTTTGATTTATAAACTTGAAGTGCTACCAACAAAATAAGTGCATCTACTTTTCGTGCTGATTTTCTTTCAGCCTTCTGCATTGCGATACGAATGCGATTAAGGTTTTCCCTTTGCTGTTCGTGTATCTGCATTAAGTCTATATCGCCCTTTTGTATATCATCTACTTGCTTTGATAAAGCCTCGATATACTCAATGTTCACATTCTCATAATTGAGTGCAATCTCGTATGCAATTTTGGTTTGCTTATCTGTTGCCATTGTTTTTCCTTAACTATTCGACTTGATTATCTGTGCCTTCATCAACTACCCCATTATTATTGATGATGTTGTTGATGTCTTCCCCACGATAGTCAAGATCATCATAAATGTCTGTTTGATTATCTATCTTATCCAAGTTTTCTTGTGCTGTTTCTTCGTCTTCGCCCTTTGCCCACATTCTCACTTCTAGTTTGCTTTCAATACCGGCATCCATAAGCTGAATGTGTCGGTCAAGTTCTGTTTGGTAATCTTCAAGCACACTATCGTTCCAATCAAGTGTTAGGTTTGAGTTACCCTTCACATCAAAATACTTTTCGGACAAATATTTCATTGCGTTGTGTAGGCTTTCAAGTGCTTTGCCAAGTGCATCTTGGTTTTCCACGATTGTGTTATAACTTCTCTGCTTTAAGATACGCATTTCTGTGGCTGTCCTAGCTTCGCTTCCTACTTCTGCTAGTGATCCACGAGAAAGACCAATTGTATCTTCAATACGCATCAAGTATTTCTCCAAGCCTTGACCAAAGTTTGCATCTCGCAAAGATGGAGTGAATGCTTTGTATGTGTCATCGCTGTTCATATCAACTTGGCGATACAATCTCTCTCTAGTGTCATCCATCTCGCCTATGATTGCATCTTCACTTATGTCAATCGCTATCTGTCCACCTTCGTATTCCCAATCAAGTCTCTCAAACTGATAGTCAGCACTCTTCATTAGTGCAAGAGCCGGACTAAATATTGAGATGCCCAATGGACTTTCGATCTCTACATTGTTAGCGAGTGGCACTCGATAATAGCCAAACATTGTGCCTTCTGTATCTTCAAGTGTAACATTAGGATCAATAGTTGCCCAAGCATCCACATCAGTAAGTGCTATGTTCTTACCAAGTCCACTACCTTTAGACACATAGGCTTTATTTGTAATGACCACATCCTTGCCATCATAGGTCTGCCTTTCAATTCGTGTGTAAGTGTACTTGCCCACAATTATCTGTTCGCCAAATGCTATATCGGTAATGTTTCCATCATCATCGAATGCAAGTGGTACAAACTGTCCTTGCCTACAAAAGTCGATGTTAATTCCATCTTCTGTGATGTAAGGTCGAAGTACCATTCCACCTGTTGCCATTGCTTTTTCCAAGTTATGTTTTAGTCTTGGTAGCAAGTGCTGTTCAAACTGTTCTTCGATAAACTGTGCTTTGTCGCTTTCGCCATCAGCCTTAATGTTTGCTTCTGTTAGCACTTGTGATGATAGTGTTTGACAAATGGTCTTACCCAAACCAAGAGTGGTATCACGCATCCAATGTGGCTCTCCACAGTAGATGTCTTCCCACTCCATAATCTTTGATGTCATACCATCTTCAACCGGTACATCGTATAAGTTCTTGATTAAGTTTAATAATTCCATTTTAATATACTCCTTTGAGTTCTTCTATTAACGGATCAACATAGCCTTCTTTGTCCTTCTTAAAGTACACTTCTCTAATGATTGATGATGCACTATCAGGACAATCATCGTGTTCTGCGTTCTCGTTATAATCTAGTATCATTTGTATGTATTCTTCGTCTGTGCCTTCTACAAAATATACATCTCTCCACACTCGCTTTAAGTATGTGGTTATCTTGATGTGCTTGTTCATACTTTCGTGGTAAGTTCTAGTTCGTAGTCCGAATGCCTTTAGGTCTCTTGCGACCATTCCTTTATCTGCGTTCTTCTCTAGCCAAACCTTGCCACATAGGTAATCTCTGTATATTTTAATCACATCATCGTAGCAATCTGTGATGTGCTTTCTCCAACATCTGCCATACATATAATATTTCCCACCAATTCTGTTAAGAATAGTGAGTGCTGTGTAGTCTTCGCCATCAAAGGCACAATCGATGTGTAGTCTTCCGTTGCGTACAAGTTCGGCATCATAGCCAATGTTCGCATCTTGGAATATAACATCTTCACTAGCGATGTGCTTTAGTTCATAGTTGGCACTAAACAAAGATGGAAGCATTGTGTCTTTCTTCTCTGCTATCTGCTCTTCGCTCATAAGACCGGTTGTGTAGCAATCGTACTTAACCGGTGTTGGCATTAGTTCAAAGCAATCATCCTTATGCCAAGGTGTGCCTGTGTTGAATATTCGACCTCTGTCTGTCTTTAGGTTTTGTAATTCTTGATAGGCTGTCTTTGTCGCATCCCTTTCAGCTTTTGATTGTCTGTCTCGTAGTGTAACAATATCGTCTGTGAATATATGGTCATAGTGCTTACCGGTTAGAGATGCCTTGATACCCATTCCAATTAGTTGGCTTGATCCACGAGTATCAGTACAAAGGTTAGTCGATAGTTCTGTTGCGTTGTCTGTGAGTAGTATTAGTTCGACATCATATATCTGCCTTACAAACTCTTGCGTAATTGGATGTAGTAGAATTTTCTTAACCTGTGCAATAATCTCTTTGACATCATCATCGGTCTTTCGTAGGAACAATGTTCTGTCATTTGGTTTTAGGATCATAAGCAAAGCCAATACAATTGCATCGCAAGTTGTCTTATATGCATTACGATGTGCTTGTAATGTTTCATCCTTGCGTGATGCAAACATCTGCTTCATCCATTGGTTGTGAAGGTCTCCTAGTTTGGTAAACCCTAGACGATTAGCAAACTTACTCGGATTGTCCTTCAGCCATTGTATCGCCTGTCTGTTCAATTAGTTCCTCCACTTCCTTTACTACTTCCGGATCAACTTCACTTGTCTGTATCTTCTGTACCGGTGCTTGACCTAGTGTATCTCTAATCATACCATAGGCTTTAACATTACCCTTTTGTGCTTGTTCAATCAATGCTTTGGTAATGCTAACTTCTTTTAGTTCGCCATCTTCTGTGGTGTTTTCTAGTTCGATCTGTAACAGCTCTTTAAGAAGTTTCTTTCTTCTTCGAGCCTCGCCACTTTTGATGCCACCCTTTCTGCCTCGTTCTCTTGCTTCTTCCTTGCTTTGTACCGGCTTAAGATTTTCATTGTTAGCCATTAAACCACTTCCTCAATCGGCATAACAACCCACTTCTGCGTGATTACTTCGCCGTCAATGTACTCGTAGTCTAGCCATTCTGTCTCTGGGTTGTACTCTGGTTGTTCGTCTATAACTAAATCTTTAAAGCCTACTTCTCGTGCTTTTTCTTCGTTGTTTGCGTATGTGATACCGTCTATTATTACATAGCCACGATATCGTTCTATTCTCTTTTCATTTATATATTTTGCTAACATATTATGCTCCTATAAAATTTCAAATGCCCAACTGTCTTGTGTTCCATAATTCCAATAAACAATCTCATCATTTGCTTGATATATTGCCCCATTGTATTGAATAGGCTGATTTGCTGTGATGTGCCAATTACCACTGTAATAATCTGTTTCTATTTCTTTGTTGTATTTTGGTGTGGTGTTATATTGTTGTGTTGTTATTCCGTCTTTATCTAAAATATTAATTTTACCTGCACCCGAACCCCTTGATACAATTACAATGTTTTTGTTCAGTTCGTTGCTACATACAATCTCATAGTCTGCTGATGTTCCGTAGTTCCAATGATAATTTGTTGCTATCGGTGTGGTAGTTCCATTTACTGTTCCACTTCCCAAAGTTACAAGCCACCAAGTTTGGTCGTGGTATTCTATATAAACATTGCCAATAAAAGTTGCGTTCTCTCTTACATCTCCATAAGATACGATTTGACTTACTCCGTCAATTTCAATTTCTAATTGTGGGTTTGAACCACTTGTTGAGTAGGTTGTTACTCTAGTAGTCATTGTCGGTGTACTCGCCACACTATTCATCATAGCCATTTTCTTTTTCTCGAGATAGTTCATCAACTTGCACTCCTTACAATTCCATTGATATTAAGTCCGTTGTAGTAGAACATAATGTCATAGTCCTTACTTGCTTGTGGTACGAACGCATTACTTGTTACATCATCGCCACTCCACTTTATGCTACTATCGTATGTCATTGATGTAGGTGTAGAGCCACTACTGAATACTACACTTGCGATAAAATCTCCACTAGGCATAGTCAAAGTGAGTGATGTTAAATCGGTTGTGTATCGGTATTCGTGGTTGTCTGCTAGTGTTAGGCTAACAGTAGTGCTTGTGGTGTCGGTTGATATAGTTGTCTTATCTTCTTTGTTCGCTATTGCACTTGCCACATCACTAGATGTTTGGTAGCCACTATCATTAGTTAGTTCGCTAACATTAGTAGGAATGTCCGATGTGTCGGCTTTTGCGTTCCACCCTTGCTTTTCACTTGCTGATACAAATTTGTTGCTAGAGTTGGTATCATCGACTAAATCTGCATCTAGTTTGTTGTTGCTATCTATGGTGTCTTGTTTTGACGATAGGTCGGTTTGTGTTGCGTAGTCCGACAAGTCTATATCTAGTTTATCGTTGCTATCTATGAGTAGTTTACTTCCACTTGCTAGGTCAATACCTACTGTTCCACTACTTTCAGTTAGTCCGTCTGTGAATGTATATAGTCCACCACCACTTGCTGATATTACATTGTTGCTGTCTATTGTGATGTTTGTTCCTGCTGTTAGTTTGTCTTGCTTTGCTAACATTCCATTGTCAAATGTCGACTTGCTGACAATAAGTCCATCTGTGTACATTGTAGTAAAGTCAAGATATAGTCCATATGGGTTAGCATTAAACTTTAGGTATTTATTTCCATTTAGGTATGATGAAATTGTTAGTCCTATTGTTGAACTTGCTGATGTTCTTGTAATTGTAATTCCGTTTTCTGTTGCAAGTTGTTTTTCAAATGTTTGGTTACTCTCAGTCTTTGTGTAGTAGTTCGATAAATCAACTTCTGTGCTTCCGATTAGTTCCCACGCATTGTTGATATACATATATTCGTCATAGATGTTGTTTGTGGTAGGGGCAGAGCGAAGTATCATATAAATTGTATATGTGTTTGGGTTTTGTGGTAGTGTTTGTACTACTAATCGTTTTAGTGATGTACTAACTAGGCTGTCAACATAGGTTTTACTTACTAATGCGTTTGCATAGTCTGTACTAGTTAAGTCCATTCTAAAGCCACTATTTCGTGCAAGTGCAGACCTACTGACATTTAACTTACCACTACTAAAAACTAATGCGTTATTATCAGTAT